>Ga0335081_10019065_pt1 | contig 11091 bp, 6 predicted proteins | sample Lox_Sample_35_FD_206713 | JGI IMG/M metagenome (GOLD analysis project Ga0335081, IMG submission 206713) | Soil microbial communities from Loxahatchee National Wildlife Refuge, Florida, United States - Lox_Sample_3.5 | ecosystem: Environmental > Terrestrial > Soil > Wetlands | place: USA: Florida...
TAAGACCGACCCCCCGATGATCCATGATATGACACCTGAGAACAGGGTCAACCTCTTAGGAAGCAGGATTCAGTTTTAGCCATATCAGACAGAAGACTAAAACGACAACTGACACGGAGCATGAAGATGACAACCAGCAATAATAAACTCACCCGAAAACGTCACTATACATTAGCGACGATGATTCTGATAGCTGTCCTTACAATCTTCGGCTCTCTTGTTGCTTGTACTCGTTCAGACAATAAATCCGCCAATGTCACTAATAAAATCACTTTTGCCTATACTATCCTGCCAGACGCTGCCCTCGTTCAAGTTGCCCAACAGCAGGGTTATTTCCAGCAGGAAGGATTGGACGTGACTCCGCAAGTGCATCAAATAGGAAAAGCCGCTCTCGATGCCGTGATGGAGGGAAAAGCAGATTTTGCAACCGTCGCCGAAACACCTGTTGTGTTCGCGATCTTGAAAGGGAAAAAGATAGACATAGTCGCGACCATCAATACGTCCAATAAAAATATGGCCATTGTTGCGAGAAAAGACCATGGTATTCGTTTACCGTATGACCTGAAGGGCAAGAAGATTGCGACAACCTTCGGCACCATTGGCGAGTTTTTTATGGATACTATGCTGATGACGAACGGCATATCAAGGAAAGATGTGAAAGTGGTCAACCTGGCTCCGGAGATAATGCAAGACGCCTTGGTAAATGGTGATGTTGACGCCATCTCAACATGGAACCCCATCTTGATCCGTACACAAAATAAACTGGGTAACAAGAGCATCACGTTTTACGGCGAAGATATTTATACGCAGACCTACAATGTAGTTGCAACGCAGTCATATATCGACAAGAACCCTAGCATGGTCAACAAAATACTCCTCGCTCTTATAAAAGCTGAGGAATTCGCCAAACAAAAACCGGCAGAAGCGCAAAAGGTCGTTGCTGATGTCAGCCGGACGGACAAGGGCTTAATCGGTGAAACATGGGATGTCAATCATCTCAGTGTAGCACTGGACCAGTCATTATTGCTGGCGATGGAAGACGAATCACGATGGGCGATAAAGAGCGGTTTAGTTAACAAGACAAAGATCCCAAATTATCTTGATTATATTTACTTCTACGGGCTTGATTCTATCAAACCAAAAGCAGTAAGAATACTGCGATAAGGCGGAAGAGGACTTATGCAGGTTAAGAAAAGGCTGCAAATAAACGTTGCGTTTTCAATTATGGCGGCTGGCGTCATTATTGCCATGCTTACGACAGCGGTGCATCACATCCTCAACGCGGTCGAAACATCAAATATTGCCGATGAACTGGTCAGCAGCGTATATCAGCAGAGCGAGTTTAGAAACGAATATATGTGGTCTACGAACGAAAGGGCGCGCGTGCAATGGTTTGCCAAGCATGAGAAGATTGTTCTACTGCTCCAATCCGCTTTGGAAAAATTCAAGGATGCGGAAGACAAAACAATCGTGGAGCGGATGGCCAAGGATCAAGAGCCTATTGCGAGAATCTTCTCAAGCATCGTAGAGAACAGAGAAAAGCCCCAATTGAACCCCGTCCTTTCTCAGGAGGTTGAAGACACACTGGTCAGCCAAATGAACATGAAAAGAGATAATACGATTTTGGATGCACGCAGATTGCAGGAATCGGCGAGCAAGCGACTATTGTTTTCCCTTCGGACGTCTGGCTGGGGCATTCTCTGCGTAATTATTACCCTGACCGCGGCAGCCACAGTCAATTCCTGGTCTATGGGTCGGGTCATAACCAAACGCATCACTGCACTGCGTAACGGTACCGCAATCATTGGCGAAGGAAACCTCGACCAACGGATCGATATTACGGGGGACGATGAGTTTGCCGAGCTTTCGGAAGCTTTCAATGCGATGACCGCAAAATTGCGCAGTTCTTATCTCGAGCTTGAAAAAGAGATCGATGAGCGCGTTAAAGTGGGTCAGGAAATGCGGCAAATGGCCACACTTCTCGAAGAGACCCAATCCATCGCTCACGTAGGCGGGTGGGAAGTGGACCTGGAAAAGAACGCGCTCTACTGGACGAGTGAAACCTACCGGATCCATGAAACCTCGCCATCCGAGTATACCCCCACCGTTGAAACGGCCATTGCCTTCTACGCTCCAGAGAGTGTTCCGATCATCAGTTCCGCTGTCAGTGAGGCGATCGAGCAGGGCAAGGAATTCCATTTAGAGCTGCAGCTGGTCACCGCAAAGGGCCGGTTGATCTGGGTGGAAACCGCAGGTAAGGTCATCCGCAGGGATGGGCGTGTCGTCAAAGTCCTTGGGGTCTTTCAGGACATCACTGATCGCAAAGGAGCTGAGGCGCTCCGCCAATCGAGCGCCTACCATCGGAGCCTGCTCGAGGCGAGCCTCGACCCGCTGGTAACTATTGACGCGAACGGAAAGATTACCGACGTAAACGCCGCAACAGAGAAAGTGACGGGCCGCTCCCGCGAAGAGCTTATCAGCACTGACTTTTCCCATTACTTCTCGGAACCGGAAAAGGCCCAGGCCGGGTACCGGCGGGTGTTCCGGGAAGGCCAAGTTAGAGATTACGCGCTCGATATCAGGCAAAAGGACGGCCATCTGACGCCGGTCCTGTACAATGCCTCTGTGTATCGTGATAGAGCCGGAAAAGTCGTCGGTGTATTTGCTGCGGCGCGAGACATCTCGGAACGCAAGAAAGCCGAGGATGAAATCAAGAAACTGAACATGGAGCTCGAAACACGTGTTCTCGAGCGCACGGCCGAGCTCGAAGCCTTCGCCTACTCCGTGTCTCATGATCTGAGATCGCCGCTCCGGAGCATTGAAGGGTTCAGCCTCGCGCTTCTTGAGGATTATGCTGGCAAGTTGGATGACATGGGCAAGGACTACCTGAACCGCGTCAGGAATGCAACCATGCGCATGGGGCATCTCATCGACGATCTGCTGAAACTATCTCGCGTTACCCGTATCGAAATGAAACGTGAACAGGTGGATCTGAGCATTGTCGCCCACAGAATCGCAGACGATCTGAAAAATCGGCATCCCGAAAGACCGGCGCAATTCGACATCGCCGAAGGTCTGACCGCATACTGCGATGCTGGGCTTCTGACCGTTGCAATGGAGAACATGTTTTCGAACGCGTGGAAATTCAGTATAAAAGCTTCCCGTGCGGTGATAGAATTCGGAGTCACGGAAATAAACGGACAGCACGCCTTTTTCGTAAAGGACAACGGCATAGGGTTTGACATGACCTACGCGAACAAACTGTTCAATCCCTTCCAGCGGCTGCATAAGACGGAGGAATTCCCCGGCACTGGCATCGGCTTGGCCACGGTCAAGCGCATCATAAACCGCCATGGCGGACAGGTGTGGATAGAAGCCAAGGAAGACAAGGGTACAACAGTATATTTTACACTATAAACCAGTCCCGGGTATTGCTTTTGAAATTACTCGAGACTTTAAACTCGGAACTAAAAACTAGCATGTCAGGAGGCTTCATGAAAACGAAAATTATTCTACTGGTCGACGATAATCCTGATGACGTGCAACTCACGCTCAGGGCGCTTAAGAAGAGTAATATCCTGAACGAGGTCGTAGTGGCACAGGATGGAGTGGAGGCTCTTGAGTTCCTCTTCGGGACAGGAAAATACGCGGGTCGCGATATGAAAATAATGCCCCAGGTAGTGCTGCTGGACCTCAAGATGCCCCGCATGGATGGCCTCGAAGTCTTACAACGTATTCGCAATGACGAGCGCACGAAGCTCCAGCCGGTCGTTATCATGACGACATCGAGTGAGGACCAAGATCGAGTCGAGAGCTATCATCTGGGCGCGAATAGCTACGTTAGAAAGCCACTGGATTTCCACCAATTTGCGGAAGGCGTGCGCCAACTTGGCATTTACTGGTTGGTATTGAATGAAGCGCCATAATTTAAATATATTTAAGAACTCTTGGATCAGAGAGTAAAAACGATCATGGTTATATCTGACTACATCATGCCCCGGTTTAGCGGCTTGGACGAAAATCACGGTGCAACCGGCATATATTGTTTAATAAACAAGATATGATCTGGCACGTTCATCGCACGATTTAGTCTAAAAACCATTAAAGAACAATGTGGGGCATCGCGGTTAAAGCCTATACCTCGTGTATGAGTTGATTTCGTTTTATCATGGTAAATCCGGAGCAAGGTGTAAAGACAGATTATAGGTCCTTCGGAAAAAACGGAGATTAAACTTATTATGACGGATTATGGCAGGTACAGAAAACTACGTATTGTTTTAATTTTAACCACTACACTGCTCGTTTTTTTGCTTTTGGGTGTAACTGCATACCAAATAAACAACAGCTATGTGAATACCATAAATAATTCTGAGCAGAAACTTTTAGGCTATGCAAAAGCACTTAACGAACACACTTCGCGTGCATTAGGTGAAGCAGAAAAGACATTGGATGTCATTATTGACCGTATCTCGTCGAAAAGGGTTTCCGGTATGATCAGCGAAATAGAATTACATGACATCATCAAGTCAGAAATCGCTAAACTCCCACAGGCGGCAGCAGCCTTTATTGTCGATGGGAAAGGTAAATTCATAGCATACTCGGAAGAATTTCCTGCTGAGCGTATAGATATTTCAGATCGAGGCTATTTTATTAATCTTCGTGACAACCCCAAAGTAGATATTTATATAAGCAGGGCCGTTAGAAACCGAAGTAATAATATGTGGCGATTCATAATAGCGAAAAAGGTCCTAGATAAAAAGGGTGATTTTTCCGGTATCGTTGCGATCTCTTTCAAACCTGAATATTTCGAAAATTTTTACAAATCGATGGATATCGGGTTCAGCGCAAGGATAAACATTATGCGGGCGGATGCCTATACGCTCATCGTGTCGCCATCCAATGATGCTTCCTATGAACAAAATTTCTCGAACCGTGATCTGTTCAGCAAATACCTGCCTGTCTCTTCGGCAGGATTTTATCGCTCCTCAAATTTTGGCCATGACCTGTCTGATAGAATTGCTGCGTATTCCAGTCTTTCAACTTTCCCGGCGATAGCATTAATTTCTGTGAATACGAATGACATCCTTTCTGAATGGACATCCCAAACAATAAGACAAGCATCAGTTACTGCTGTCGTACTTGTCGTGTTTATACTCACGAGCATTTTGCTCACTCGTCAATTAAGGAAACTTGAGGAATCGGAGAGAAAACTAAACGAACGTGCATTGATGCTCGCTGAAAGCGACGAGCGCTTCCGATTTGCAGAGGGCATGGCACACTTGGGCAGTTGGGACTGGGACATATCCAAGGGTACAATGGCTTGGTCAGACGAGACATATCGCATATATGGTCTCAAGCCAATCGAACTCGAGGCTTCCTATAAAACATTTCTGGACCGTGTGCATCCTGAGGATATGCAAAAAGTAACTTCTGCCATAGACAGATCGCTTGAAGACAAATCGGTCCCCTACGATGTTGAACATAGGATTATCAGACCAGACGGTACTGAACGTGTTGTGCACGTAACTGGACAGGTTTTCCGTAATGGAATGAATACGCCAATGCGTGTATTCAGTGTAGTGAAAGACATCACCGAGCGCAAGCGTGCGGAGGAAGCACTCCTTTATTTTCAAATGGCTGTGGGTAGCGCCACAGATGCAATTGGCATGGCTACACCTGCGGGAAGGCATTACTATCAAAATGAGGCATATACCAAGTTGTTTGGCTTATCTGTCAGTGAAGTAGATGGTATTTCAGGCCCGCCTGCAACGGTTTACGCCGATGAAAAAGTCGGGCGGAAGGTTTTTGACATAATTATGCAGGGTGGCTCTTTTGTAGGCGAAGTCAAAATGCTAGATAAAGATAGAAAAGAAAGGGATATTTATCTCCGGGCATATTCTATTAAAAATAAGGAGGGTAAAGTTGTCGGTCTTGTAGGTGTGCACAACGACGTCACCGAGCAACGGCTGGCCGAGCAAAAGCTCAGAAAGAGCGAAAATCAATTACGCGAGTCCCAAAAAATCGCCAAGCTGGGAAACTGGGACCTGGACCTTGTCTCGCAGGCGCTCTACTGGTCGGACGCCACGTACAAGCTCTTCGACAGGTCCCCTGAGAATTTTGAGCCGTCCTTTAATGAGTTCGCCAGGTTAGCACACCCAAACGATCTTGATACAATGCAGACCAATTTTGATAACGCGCTGAAAAGCGACGCTTCTCCTTACCATGCGGTGGTTCGGATCATCAATGACTCTGGTCGCGAGTGGGTGATGGAAGCATTTGGCGCTGTCAGGCGTGATACGTCCGGTAAAGCCCTCAGTATCTTTGGCACCACTCAGGACATCACGGCCCGTAAGCTTGCCGAGGAGAAGATCCACGAGGGCGAGGAGTTTATCCGGGGCATCCTCGACACCGTAGATGAGGGATTCATCGTCATTGATCGGGATTACCACATCCTGACAGCCAATAAGGGATACTGCAGACAGGTTGGCTGCTCCCATGAGAAGATCATTGGGCAACATTGCTATGAAATATCGCATAAGATCAACAGGCCTTGTTTTGAAGAGGGCGAGGAATGCGCGGCACGCCAGGCATTAGAAACGGGGAAACCTCATTCAGCGCTCCACCTCCACAAAGACGCCAATGGTAATATTCTCTACGTAGAAACCAAGGCCTTCCCTATCAAAGACTCATCCGGTGCAGTTACGTCTGTCATCGAGACGATAAACAATATCACCGAAAAACATCTTCTCGAGGAGGAGCGGCTCAGGACCCAGAAACTTGAATCCATCGGAACCCTGGCAGGCGGTATCGCCCATGACTTTAACAACCTGCTTCAAGGTGTGTTCGGTTACATCTCCCTAGCTAAAATGAGGGTGAATGATAGGGAGAAAAGCACAGCAGCCCTGGAGCAAGCCGAGAAAGCCCTGCATCAGTCGGTTAATCTAACAACCCAGCTTTTGACCTTCTCTAAAGGGGGTAAGCCGGTGAAGAAACCGGTGAACCTGTGGCCGGTGATTGAGAACGCTGCTCGCTTTGCCTTAAGTGGATCGCGGTCCGAAAGCCGCATCGAAGCCGACGATGATCTGTGGCGGGCCGATGTGGACGAGGGCCAGATTGGCCAAGTTATTCAGAATATCATTCTAAATGCCGATCAAGCAATGCCGTCGGGCGGGCGAGTCGAAATCAAGGCCAGAAATGTTCATGCTCCCAGCAAGGACCTTCCTCGGGTTTTATGGAAAGGAGACTATGTCGCGGTGTCCATACAGGACAATGGCATCGGGATACCGGAAGAATATCTCGCCAAGATATTCGACCCTTACTTCACAACCAAGGAAAAAGGCAGCGGCCTTGGCCTTGCGACCTCCTATTCGATCATAAAAAATCATAATGGCTTGATCGATGTAAAGTCCCAGCCGGGGAAAGGGACGATTTTCACAATCTACCTCCCCGTGGCCGCGGCAGTGCAGCAGGAAGAGCAAATCAAACAGCCCACCCTAGTGAAAGCGGAGCGCATGGGAAGGGTCCTTATCATGGATGACGAAAAGGTCATCCGTGATGTGGCCGGAGAATTAATAGCTGACTTGGGACATGAGGTGGAGTTCGCGAAGAATGGCGAGGAAGCCATTGAAAAATATGAGGCCGCGCTCAAGGAGCAATGGCCATTTGATGTCGTAATCCTGGACCTCACGATTCGAGGTGGGATGGGCGGTTTGGAAACGGTTCAGCGGTTACTCAAAATGGATCCTAATGTTAAAGCCGTCGTATCGAGCGGATACTCCGACGATGCCGCCACGGCGAACTACGAAAGGCAGGGGTTCAAAGCTTTTATGAAGAAACCCTATGATGTTGACGCTCTCAGAGAAGTCTTAAACCGGATTCTCAATATTTAAAGCCGTTTAAGGGGGGATGTATCTTCGCTTAGAGAGAGCTACGAGCTACAACTGGTCTTTTACATCTTCCAATTAACGTTCTCGTTGCAACCTTGTTGGTGTTTCTTGCATTTTGTTCCTCGGAATCGATGAAGACTGGCGTTGAACCATGGTTTGAGCGACGTGAAGATGTCGTCTCAATCTTATCGGCTGTACTTTCATATGAACGCTGAGCTAAGCCACGCTGCGGGTTGAAGTGATAAATAGGCAATACCCCCTGTTCAAGAGAAAAACGCGGTTTTTCAACATCCTCTCTAAACAAATCGTTATGTGATTTATTTCTTCAAACGCTTAATTAGGATTAGAAAAATCTGCTTCTTTTCCGAGATCGGGTGGACTATCACCATTCCAGGATAGCTACCAAATTATGTCTACGAACAATCATTCCTCATGTTGTATCAGGCAGTAATAATAATACAACATTATCGCACTTATTGAATCAGAATAGACCGCCTTTCAAAATGACCCATCTAAATTAATTTGATTTAGGTATTGAAATACGCAGCGTTTTTATAACTCTTTAATTTTACAGAATTCATTTAGCCAATTTCGCTTGGTACAAATATTGCTTAGATAAAGAACAAAGATATTTCTCGCGATCGTATAAAAGCGAACCCATTCGGGCAAATTTTTAACAGATTCGCATTTATGACAGCTCTTTGACGTATCGTCAGCGCTATCTTCTTTAACGCTCTATTTTCAAAAGTGAATTCTTGTGATTGAGTTACAAGACATGGCGTCTTCGCGTCATGCTAATATCATGATTAAAGTTGCATAAAAAATGAAGATTTGTAGCTTGGAGATAAGTAGTGAACTGGCATAAAACAGCGAAGCGGGAAATTATCCCGGCGCAGATATCTAAAAGAAATAAAATCGTTATGATCGTGGAGGATGATGTTTGTCAACGAGAGTATCTCACTGAGATTCTGCAAAAAAATGGATTGGAAGTCATTTCTTTCGAAAACGCACATAAAGCTTTATCCGCAATCCGGGATAAGACTTCGATCGACCTCGTAATAACCGATTTGCAGATGCCCCAAATGAATGGGTTGGAATTCGTTGAGGCTTTTCGGAAAAATCTCCCCGAAATTCCCGTAATAGTCTTAACGGGTCACGCTAGTGTAGAAACCTATTTTAAGTCTTTCGGTCTCGGTGTCTTGGAATATATCAACAAGCCGATTGATGAATCCGAAGTCATACGAATCGTTAAGCTGGTTATCAATAAAGCAAATGAACGGGCCTGTTATCGGATGAGAAAAAACATTTAGTACGGTGGAACCTGTTCCTCGTCCTTAAGAGTATTTCTCGTCTCTCTAGTGTAATCAATGGATCTTATAAGCAATAATTTGTCCAAATCTATCAATTCCGGAAATTCTACGCTTAAATCACACTTGTATTCGCAATATCCCCCGTCTTCCGGCATAAATTAGTTGAATTTTCAATAAAACGCAGTATGGCAAATTTTAAGACGTTATCATTCTCGCGGAAATTGAGTGAATATAATTTACTTCACCTGAATATTGCATCTCGAAGCAGAAAAACATCAAACGAAGATTAGATGTCAGTAAGCAGCCGTGCTACCTCGTACGGGGCAATCCTGAAAGTGATCAACGGGTCAAAAATTCACTTACGCTGTTTATAATTTTTTTTACATATATAACTCTTACTCTTGTGGTGAGGAGTTTCTTGACCATACGAGTATTTAACTCTTTTGTATCAACTCCTTTTGTAGCAGAGATTTGAGTGAATTCTTTGTTTTTCTGCACTAAGTACACGTCCGCTCTTGACCTCGGTGCTGAGTAGTAGTACATTTTAGCAAGATCTTCAGAATAATGTTCTTAACGGAAGGGGTGATAGCAATGACGTATAGCATGATGTGCAGTTGCGGCGACAAAATAACGGCTCGGGCAAGGACAAGAGAATCAGCTATTAAAAAAATGAAAACTCTACTGAACGGGGCTAGAGTATACGAACATATGGCACAAAAGCACATCGGAGATGCGGTACCCACCATCGAACACGTTCACGAGGTTATAGAACAAAATCTGAAGAATTCCGACTGAAATCTCTTAATACATATCTCTTCTCTGCAATTCCGACAAAAAAGGTATCTGTGTTATTTCCACAATACGCTGGCCGTTACTGAATCTTCTTCGTCGGCAAGGGACAGTCCTGTGTTCATTGCGCTTCGGCTACCAGACCATAATAGTGGAAATGATCTTGCCTTTGTACACGATGCCGCCCTTACGTGTCGGGAGGGGGCCGAAGAATGATAAATTTCCTTGACCTTATTCTTTCTAAGGGAATGTTAGGGAGCAGAATGACTACTTCTGTCCAAATCAAATGATCCGGGTCTTAAGTATTAAAATAAATAATCAGATTACTTTTTTGTATCTACCCAATTTCATCCTGTCAATGAACGTGGTAATACAAATACAAGACAAGATACAAAAACACTTTAAAAGAGGCGTTGCCAGGCAAGGAAAAACGGGTCTACGTGTTGAGAACTCTGTTGAGGGTGGTCAGTCGGTTAATCAGGGGTGCCGAAACCGTAAGACAGGTGGTTGCATCAGCAACTGTTTTCGGACATTAGTATCCTGAATGGTTGGTTGGTATAAATTCCCCGCGTCGGCGGGAAAAGAACGGTGATGATAGAAACAATTTCTGCAGATCGGCCATTCAAACTGCGGAAAATGATGATATCCCACCGGAAAATACCCGCGGTTCAACAGGCCAGTTTGTAATACGTGCCAGAAAACATCATTTCGGTGAAATGGTCCAGATGGACGGCTCCCATCATGACTGGTTCGAAGGCCGGGGCCCTAAATGCGTACTCATGGGATATATCGATGATGCCACAGGAACGGTGAATGGGCGTTTTTATGACTATGAGGGGACCATGCCAGCCATGGATAGCTTCAAGCGGTATATCAAGCGCTACGGCATGCCCCAGAGCGTCTATTTGGACAAGCACACAACGTATAAATCTCCGGCCAAGCAGACCATAGAGGATGAGTTGGAAGATATAAAACCGATGAGCCAGTTCGAAAGGAGTCTTGCTGAACTCGAGGTGACGGTCATCCATGCCAATTCACCCCAAGCCAAAGGCAGAATAGAGAGACAGTTCCGAACACTCCAGGATCGGCTGGTCAAAGAGATGAGG
>Ga0335081_10019066_pt1 | contig 11091 bp, 9 predicted proteins | sample Lox_Sample_35_FD_206713 | JGI IMG/M metagenome (GOLD analysis project Ga0335081, IMG submission 206713) | Soil microbial communities from Loxahatchee National Wildlife Refuge, Florida, United States - Lox_Sample_3.5 | ecosystem: Environmental > Terrestrial > Soil > Wetlands | place: USA: Florida...
TCGGCTGATTGCCCGGGCTCTCCGATGAGAACTTCTTGGTCAGCTTATAAACTACGCGCGGCTCATCGAGGTTAGTCATGGCGCGTACCCGCAGCTGCCCGCAGGAAAGGTATCGGTCCTCGATCCGCCGCGAATAGGGCTTGGTCCAGCGTTTCCAGTCGGAAGTGGTGTCGACCAGGAAGCGGCGCTCATATTCCATGCGCGTGTAGGGAGGAAGTGGGGCCGAGCTTTGGATCATGAAGGGCATTGTACGGTTGGCGCACGGGCGTTACCGCATGAGCTAATCTTCAGGTACGACTATGGTAGGATATAAGTAGTATAAAAGAGAAGACATCAATCACACTCTCGCGTGAGCTCTTAAGCGAGCTAGACCGCGCCGCCGGCAAACGGCAATCCCGCTCGGCTTTCATCGAATGGGTGCTGCGCCGCTTTTTTGAGGAGAGGCGCCGGGCCGAGGTCAGGGCCCGTGATCTTCATGCCTTGAATCAAGCTGCTGCGGAACTGAACCGGGAAGCCGAAGACGCACTGGACTACCAGTCTGCGGTGGATTAACGGCATGAAGCGTGGCGAGCTTTATCGCGTGCACAAGCCGGGCGGCGATCCCAAGCTGTACCGCACATTCGTCGTGGTGAGCCGCCAAGTCCTGATCGATTCCAAATTCTCCACTGTGGTCTGCGCACCGGTGTTCTCTGCAGGGCAGGGACTATCCACACAGATCGCAGTCGGCCCGGACCAAGGCCTGAAACACGCCAGCTGGATCATGTGCGACAGCCTCGTCAGCCTGCGCAAGTCTGACCTGACGAACTTCGTCGGTACCCTTTCCCGGCAGAAGACGGCCGAACTGGACAGGGCGTTGCTGGCAGCACTGGAACTAGACTAGGGGCAGGACATTTGACACCGATCTGGCGAGTCACGAAGGCTAAAGCGGAACTCCGGGGAATTGTGGAGGCTCGAAGATGAGACAAAACAGTAAGGTGCGGATTGTGAATGACGGTGTCGAAGGCTTCATCGGCCGCGCTCGGGAACACGTCCGAAAGTTGGACGCAGGCGAGGAACTGCGCGTGCTTTATTCGGAAGAATGACTCGTCAGAAACTGTCATCCCGAGCGACGTGAGCTGATCGCTTTGCGATCAGCTCGCTAGTCGAGGGATCTGCTGTTTGCTTAGCGACGGATCTGAATTCTGTGGGCAACCGGCCCTTAATGGCCGTGGTGTGAGCTAGCGGCTACTTGCAGTCCGGCAGAGCCGCGTTGGCCGTCCGGCGAAGAAATGCTTGTTGTCTTGATGGTGGTTTAAAATTCCTCTGTGAAGCAGAAGTTTCTGCGCGAATTCCAAGACAACATCGCTCCCTTTCGCAGCTTATGGAGATCGGCTCGCATTGCGGGTTATGCAGCTAGAGTAAACGAGCGATGGGTAATGTTGAATGGTAATGTAGTTCTTTTATCACAACAGACTCGCAATAGTTTTGAGAAGATTGTAGACCTGCCAGACTTCCTCTCCTTTCTGTGCGAAATTTCCATTGATAGCTTAGATGACATTCTCAAACGACTTGTCGAAACAGAGAGCATCGAGGTCGACTGGGGAGAGAACCTGCCAAGAGTCATCTCGCTTCGCGCGAAAGAACAAGAGAGCATTACTTGGTTTAACCCAACAAGATTCGACAGGTCCTCCAAGATTCCCTACAGGCAAGGCAAGGCTGGCTATCTATGGACTGCGATGAATACTCTGCAGGTCGCTCAGATTGGGGTGGCCGGCATATTGCAGGGTACGAGTGAGTTTCTGCGAGCGAGAACTAGCATCAACGGGATCAACGCGCTTGCGGACCGTATTACGCCTGGCCTAAGTTTAACGGATTCCCTGATGCCACAATTTCACATCCTCGCGCCCTTTCCGTTCGAGCTCTCTTACGACCACGGCAACGGCGTCACTCTCACGATTCCAGCCGGCATTGATCCGCACCAACTTCGATTGAAGGCGTTTTTCCTGCCTTCAGCAAATGCGCTGGAGCGGCCAATTAGCTTGGAAGATTTGCCGCAGAACAACGGTGCCTTTACGGTCAACTGGAAGCCCCAGTGGCCACGTGACTCCAGCTCCGCAGAGGTCAGACTTTTTTACAAAGATAAACAGATTGATGTTGTCGCCGCGCGCAGATGGGCGGCGTCAACTTCAGTGCGCGGTGCCGTGGACGAATACTTCGATCCCACACATAAAGGTCTCGGCAGGGCATTGAAGTGGCAACAACAAACCAGGTCGGAAGAGTTCGAAACGGCTGTCGTGCGATTATTGAACGTTTTAGGTATCCCCGCCATATGGTACGGAAAGGGAGTGGAACCGGATCGTCCTGATGCCGCCGCCGTGGCCAACATCGAGGCGGATCCCCTGATTTTGTTAATCGAATGTACCAGGGAGAACCCCTCGGCTAAATATTCCTCGCTAGCAGAACGTGCTCGCCAAATGTCTGAAAAAATCGGTGATCGGACACGGATAATACCACTCGTTTTCACACCAGTTCGCGTCAGTGATACGGAAATCGTTGCAGCAACGGATTACGGGGTCGGTCTCGTCGGATCGGCCGAGCTAGAGCACTTGCTAGATTGCCTAACGACGCCAGACCTGCCAACCTCCCATGTAATTACCTACCTCTGCGAAAGAGCTGGCATTCCTTCCGATGGATGAGTTGTGATGGCGACTATGACTTACCGGTGAATGGAACAACCTTGCCTTTACACCCTCCCTGCCAACCTGTTACCATACATACCGTTACAAGGAAAAAACAGACAGGAGTGCACCCGAGTAGTGCTAGCCAGAGAGCAAAAGAAATCCCTCATTGACCGGTACGCCACGCATCCCACCGACACGGGTAGTCCCGAAGTCCAAATCGCGCTGTTAAGCGAGCGCATCGGTCAGTTGACGGAACATTTTAAGACGCACCAGAAGGACCACGGCTCGCGCCGCGGCCTGCTCATGTTGGTCAGCAAGCGCCGTCGCCTGCTTGACTACCTGAAAACCTACGATTCCAGCCGCTATAAAGGTGTCGTTTCGAAGCTTGGCTTGCGCAAGTAGCCGGCCTCTCCGTCCCGCGTTTTGAAGACGGGTTTACATGGGATCGTGCCGCCGTGGGGGCGGCATCAGGCGAGCGAATATTGGTGGACGGTGCGTCCGATTTTCCCCGCCTATAAATCTGGCGTTCGCTCAGTTGACGTGCAATCTCCAAGACCGGCACAGGCTCGTGCCCTCCTGCCACAAGGAAGAACATCATGACACAAGAAGTATCAGTTGAACTATCAGGCGGCAAACGCCTGTCTTTTGAGACCGGAAAGCTGGCCAAACAGGCCCACGGTTCCGTGGTCGTCCGCATGGGCGACAACGTCATCCTGGCAACCGCCGTTGCCAACGCCGATCCGCGCGAGGGCGTGGATTTCTTTCCGCTCACCGTCGATTACCGCGAATATACCTACGCCGGCGGTCGCATTCCCGGCGGATTTATCAAACGCGAAGGCCGCCCCAGCGAGCGCGAGATTCTCACCAGCCGCCAGATCGATCGGCCCATTCGCCCGCTGTTTCCTGACGGATTCCGCTGTGAAACCCAGGTGATCGCGTTCGTGCTCTCCGCCGACACGGAAAATGACCCCGACGTCGCCGCCATCAACGGCGCCTCGGCTGCCTTGACCATCTCCGACATTCCATTTCACGGACCGGTCGGAGCGGTGCGCGTCGGCTTGGTGAATGGCCAATTCATTGTCAATCCCACTTACTCTGAGATGCGCGACAGTCTGTTGAACATTATGGTTGTCGGCACCGCCGACGGAATCGTCATGATCGAGTCGGGCGCAAAGGAAGTGAAGGAAGAAACAGTCGTTGACGCCATCGAATTCGGCCACGCGGAGATCAAGAAAATCTGCGCCGCGATCAACGATCTGCGCTCCCGCAGCGGCAAGCCGAAGCGGCAGGTCGCGCCGCCGGAGTTCGATCAGGCGTATTACGATTCGTTGAAGTCGAAGATCGGCGCTGATCTGGCTGAGCGGCTCAATACGCAGAAGCATCCCAAGCTTGAAAGCTACACTTTGGTTGCGGAGCTGCAGAAGTCCCAGTTAGCGGCGATTCCCGAAGATGATGAGGATGCGCGCGACAAGTTCGAGCATTACTACGAAGTGCTACGCGAGCGCATTTTCCGCGAGCAGGTCACCGAACAGCGGCGCCGTCCCGATGGCCGCGCATTTGATCAGATTCGTGACATCTGGATTGAGACCGGCGTACTGCCACGCACGCACGGTTCAGCAATCTTCACCCGCGGCGAAACGCAGGCCCTGGTGACAACCACTCTTGGCACCAGCGACGATATGCAGCGGCTGGAGGTCTTCGAAGGCGAAGCCAAGAAGCGCTTTATGCTGCACTACAATTTCCCGCCGTTCTCGGTGGGAGAAGTAGCCTTCCTGCGCGGTGCTGGCCGTCGCGAGATCGGGCACGGTGCTCTCGCGGAGCGCGCCGTCTCCACCATGCTACCCGAGGAAGACAAGTGGCCATACGCGATGCGGGTTGTTTCCGACATTCTCGAATCTAACGGCTCATCGTCCATGGCAACGGTTTGCGGAGCATCGCTTTCGCTGATGGATGCAGGAGTTCCGCTGAAGGCCCCCGTCGCAGGCGTGGCCATGGGATTGGTCAAGGAAGGTGACAAGTACGCCATCCTCACCGACATCGCTGGCGCCGAAGATCACTACGGCGATATGGATTTCAAGGTCGCCGGCACGCGCGACGGCATTACTGCGCTGCAGATGGACATTAAGGTCATCGGCATCACACCGCAGATCATGCGGGAAGCGTTGGCGCAGGCGCAACGTGGCCGAATGTTTATTCTCGACAAGATGAGCGAAGCGCTGGCCGGACACCGCGAGAAGGTTTCGGCCTACGCACCGCGAATTTACACGCTGCAGATTCCGGTCGATAAGATTCGCGACGTCATTGGGCCCGGCGGCAAGATGATTCGTTCCATCATCGAGCAGACCGGCGTGAAAATCGACGTGGAAGATTCCGGCAAGGTCAACGTCGCGTCGAACGATGAGGCGTCTGCCAACAAGGCACTGCAGATCATTCGCGACCTGACAGCGACGGCCGAGGTAGGAAAGACCTACCTGGGCAAAGTCACGCGGCTGGCGGATTTCGGCGCTTTCGTTGAAATCATTCCTGGCACGGAAGGCCTGCTGCACATCAGCGAAGTCGCCGAGCATCGCATAAAAGATGTCCGCGACGAACTGAAGGAAGGCGACCAGGTGCTGGTGAAAGTTCTGGCCGTCGAAGGCAATCGCATTCGCCTGTCGCGCAAAGCAATTCTCAAGGAACAGCGGGCCAAGATGGGCGGAGGAGATGGAGGAGCCACCGGCGGGTCGCCGGAATCACATGGCGAAGCCGCGCAAACTCCGGTGCTGACCATCGAGGGCGGCGGCGATTTCCCGGACGAGCCTGAGCCGAATTTCAATCGCGAGGCCCCAGTTGGAGCCGGGGAGCAAGGTGATCGTGGTGGCGACCGTGGTGGTGACCGGGGCCGTGGAGGACGCGGGGGAGGCGGTGGTCGGCGTCGTCACGGGCGAGGCGGACGTGGTGGTGGAGGGGGCGGACGCGGAGGATTTGGCGGCGGAGGAGGAAGGCACTAGCCGCAGGGTTTGTGAAGGGCCGCGATGCGAATCGCGGCCTTATTTCTTTTCGGGGGCTTCCGGGCTAAGCACCAGATCGTGTTGTGCCTGGCACTCGCTTGCGGGATCGTATTCTACGGTTCCAGTCAGGTTGTCCTTTGCGGCCTGAAACTGCAAGGGCGGGCGCTTCACCTTCGCGGGGATTCCGGCAAATTTCACCTTGCCATCGATATTGGTCGCCGCCTGCAAGTCAAGCCGCCGAGTTCCGGCGAACCCGTATGAGATATGAACCTTGATGGTGACTGCGTAGGATGGCTTGCCTTCTACGGTCGTGACATGCAGTTCGAGTGAACAAGGGCCAGCGCCGCCGTCAATCACCGGGACTTTCTTCGCCAGCTCTTCCTGAGAACTCGGGTTTTGCGAAGCGCCGGGTAAGCAGCCAAGGCCGATAATCAAAGCTAAGCCGATTGCGGCGCGCGTAACGTTCATCTGCTTAACCATGGTGTGCCGGAGCCGCAGCTTTTTTCGGAAGGATTTCGCCCAGCCGCCGGATTTGCGCTCCCACCCCGCGCAGTTTCTCTTCGATGTTCTCATATCCGCGATCGATGTGGTAAACGCGGTCAATAATCGTCTCTCCGTCGGCGACCAGCGCTGCCAAAACCAGGGATGCGGAAGCGCGCAAATCCGACGCCAACACGGCCGCGCCGCTCAATGGCGCCTTGCCTCGGACAATCGCCCGCCGGCCTTCGATTTTGATATTGGCGCCCATGCGCACCAACTCCTGCGCGTGCATGAAGCGATTTTCGAAGATGTTTTCGGTGATGATCGAGCTCCCATCGGCTTGCGTGGCCAACGCCATATACTGCGCCTGCACGTCGGTGGGGAATCCGGGATACTCCTCGGTCACGATGTCCGATGCCTTGAGTGGGTTGTCGCCCATAACCCGGATCGAATCGCGGCTCTGGGCGGTTTTTACTCCAGTCTCTTTCAATTTCTGAAGTAATGCATCAAGGTGCTCAGGATCGCAACCCGCGATGTTGAGATCACCGCCGGTCAGTGCCCCGGCAATAATGAAAGTAGCCGCCTCAATGCGGTCGGGAATGATGCGGTGCTTGGCGCCATGAAGCTTCTCGACGCCTTTCACCTTGATTGTCGACGTGCCGGCGCCCTGAATGCGCGCTCCCATTTTGTTGAGCAGATCGGCGAGATCGGCGACTTCGGGTTCGCGGGCGCAGTTCTGCATCACCGTTTCGCCTTCCGCCAGCGTAGCTGCCATGAGAAGATCTTCGGTCCCCGTGACCGTGATCTTGTCAAAAACGATCTCAGCGCCCTTTAGTCGCTTGGCCGTGGCCTCGACGTAGCCGTGGTCCTGTGTAATCGTCGCGCCCAGGCACTCGAGACCTTTAATGTGAAGATCGATCGGCCGCGCGCCGATGGCGCAACCTCCCGGCAATGAAACTCGAGCCCGGCCGCAACGTGCAACCAGCGGCCCTAATACGAGGGTGGAGGCGCGCATGGTTTTTACCAACTCGTAAGATGCCTCGGGCGACGCCAGACTTTTGCAGCACAAAGTCGTGCGGTGCTGAGCACGGCCATGGCCGAGTTCCACTTCGGCCCCCATCGCTGCTAACAGCTTGCGCGTGGTCTCGATGTCGCGCACTCGTGGAATATTGTCGAGAGTTACCGCTTCTTCGGTGAGCAATGCAGCCGCCATCGCGGGCAGCGCTGCATTCTTGGCCCCGCTCACGTGAACGGTTCCCAGCAGCGGATTGCCGCCGCGAATTACAAACTTATCCATATCGAAGTCAAACTCCGGTGCGACCTGCGCGAGCGCGAGCCCCATAGGGCACGTCCAGTCTGTGGCGCATAGCTATTCTAGCGGGGAATCGATGAGCTGCGGGGAACGGGCTTGTTAATCGGAAGGGCACGACCAGTAGGATGCGGATCATCGTTTGCCAGCAAGGGCAATCGCTTGCCGGACATTTCCGCCGCACGATCGCAGCGCCCGTGCTGCCTGACCGCGATTCGCCTTTGCCCGCAGCATCACCAGCGCCACCGGGACCTTTTTTTCCGACGATTTCAGCGCCTGCTTGGCTGTCTCGCGATCAACTCCAGCCGCCTGTTGCAGGATCGAAACCCCGCGCTCCACCAGCTTTTCATTCTTCAGATGGACGTTCACCATCAGATTGCCATACACGTACCCAAGCCGAACCATCGCCGCCGTCGAGAGCATGTTGAGCACCATCTTCTGTGCCGTTCCCGCCTTCATCCGGCTCGATCCGGCGATGACCTCGGGGCCAACTTCAGTGACGATGGCGACATCGGCGGCGTCCGCGAGCGACGAGTTCCGACTACAAGTCACTGCGATGGTCTTGGCGCCACGCCGGCGGGCATATTCAAGCGCCGCGACGGTGAATGGAGTTCGCCCGCTGGCAGCAATGCCGACAACAACGTCCTTCTTGCCTGGCTTCTTCTTCGCAATCTCCCGTTCACCCAGTCGACGCGAATCTTCATTTCCTTCGACCGCAGACGCCAGTGCCTTGTTTCCACCGGCCATCACAAACTGCACAGTCTTAGGATCGGTATTGAAGGTCGGCGGGCATTCGGAGGCATCCAGCGCCGCGATCCGGCCGCTGGTCCCGGCACCGACGTAGATCAGCCGGCCGCCTTGTTGAAGAGCAGCTGCAATGAGATCGATGGCCCGCGCGATCTGCGGCAGAGCCTTCTGCACAGCGGTCGTAACTTTCCCGTCCTCGGCGTTAATAATCGAGGCAATCTCGAGCGCAGTCTTCTGATCGAGATCGCGAGAGGCTGAATTGGTCTGTTCGCTGGCAAGGCGGCTCAGATCTTGTTTCGCCATCATCACTTCCCCTCCAGCGCTTCTATGATGGCATCATGAAATCTCGGCCGCACCTGCTTGATGGCCTGATTTGTGCAGTCCGGCCAAGTTCGATTCGTAAGCAAAGCCACCGACAGTTGCCGCTGCGGATCGATCCATAGCGACGTGCCGGTGTAGCCAAGATGTCCGAACGATCCCACTGAAAAATACTTTCCTGATTGTGAAGGAGACGATGGCGTGTCCCAGCCAAGAGTGCGCGAGGTTCCTGGCGGCGCAGTTTCTCGCCGGGTAAAGACCGAGATGGTTTCAGGCCGCAGGATCGGACGCCCTCCTTGCAGCAGCGCATGAGCAAAGGTCGCCACATCCTCCGCGGTCGCAAAAAGTCCGGCATGACCGGCAACACCCCCCATCACGCCGGCGTTTTCATCCTGCACTTCGCCTTGAATGACGCGATGCCGGAAGCTTCGGTCGTCGGCCGTCGGCGGAATCGAACTTTTCCAGGTCATCGCCGGATTGAACGTCGTCTTCGTCATCCCTAACGGCCCGAAGATTTCGTGCTGGCAGAAGTTATCCAACGATTCCTCGGCAAGGCGCTCCAGCGCCAACCCTAGAATAATGAAGCCAATGTCGCTATATTCCGCCCAAGTGCCCGGATCCGCCTTCAGGGGAACCGAAAAAGCGGCGGCGAGCATCTGTTCACGATCCCTGGCCCGCAAAAAAAGCTTTTCATAGGCCGGCAAACCGGAGGAATGCGAAAGCAGCATGCGAATCGTAACCTCTTCGCGGCGAGCGTCGTCAGAGGCGAACTCCGGGACGATGGAGATGACCGGCAGATCGAGGTCCAGCAAGCCTTGCTCGTAGAGAATCATTGCCATCGCAGTGGTGGCTACGACTTTTGTCAGAGAAGCCAGGTCAAAGATACTGTTCGGGGAAACGGGCGGCGCGTCGGGCTCATAGGTGAATCGTCCGAAGGCTTTCAGCGCGACCAGGCTCCCCTTATGCGTTACCGCCGCAGATGCAGCAGGGAGGGCACGAGCATTGATTGCGTCTTGCAAGACCCCGAATGCCTTGGCGAAACGGATGTCCTGCGGTTGGTAGTCAGCCGACGGAAGATTTGCGGACATGCGAGCGGAGGTGTTCAACGTCGAGTCATCCGGCAAGGGATTTGTGCGCGTGATGTCTGGGTTATAGCAAAGTTCAGGGGAGCGGTAAAGTTACTCGACGGGCGAGACGCCCGTCCTCCATTGCGTCAGCAAACCCCCTTACTTGAGTTTCTTGAGCAAGCTCGGCGAGTTGTGTACAGTCAAAACATCCATCGAACCAGCAAAATTTCGCACCTGCTCAAGCTGACCTGCGGCCTGCTGGCAGCGGTGTCTTTCTTAAAACCTTCTGCCTACGCTGCGGCTGCGGAATCGTCCGACCGCCTTTCTGTGCTCGACTCCATCGTTGAAGACGCAATCCGCAATGGAGAAGTACCCGGTGCCGTCGTTCTCATCGGCCATGACGGTCAGGTTGTGTATCGCAAAGCCTTCGGCAATCGCTCGCTCGAGCCGCGCCGCGAAGCCATGACCGTCGACACGGTCTTCGACATTGCGTCGCTCACCAAGGTCGTCGCCACAACGACCGCGATCATGCAGTTAATGGAGAAAGGCCAGATTCGCGCCAATGATCCAGTAGCGAAATACATTCCCGAGTTCGCCCAGAATCGCAAGGAAGACATTACCGTCCGAGAACTGCTGACACACTTCTCCGGATTGCCTGAAGACCTCGACCTGTCACACCCTTGGCAAGGACGTGAGACCGCCTTGCAGATGGCTTACGCGCTCCAGCCGATTTATCCACCCGGCTCGCGATTCCTGTACAGCGATGTGAATTTTATCGTGCTGGGAGCGCTGGTCGAACGAATCACCGGAACGTCGCTTGACCAATACTGCCAGCAGAACATTTTCGCCCCGCTCGAAATGTCGCACACGCGGTTTCTTCCGCCTTCGTCCTGGCTTTCCGAGATTGCCCCCACTCAATTCGACGAGGACAACAGAATGCTGCGCGGCGTGGTGCACGATCCGACCGCGCGCCGCATGGGCGGCGTAGCTGGACACGCGGGAGTGTTCTCGACCGCAGACGATCTATCAAAGTTCGCCCAGTTCATCTTGAATGGCGGAACAGTCCTGTCTCCCCTCAGCGTCGAAAAGATGACTACGCCGCAGCAGCCACCGACAGCTACGGTCTTGCGCGGTTTCGGTTGGGACATTGATTCGCCGTTTTCTTCGAATCGCGGCACGCTGTTGCCGGTAGGATCTTTCGGGCATACCGGATTTGCCGGCACCTCGTTGTGGATCGACCCGGCAAGCCGCACCTTCATCATTATTCTGACCAACGCGGTCCATCCGCGCGGGAAGGGAACTGCTGTCGCCTTGCGCTCAAAGATTGCGACCGCAACCGCAGCCGCACTGTCACTGAATCCTACCGACGCCGACCAACTCCGCTGGGAGAGCATCACTGGCTACAACGAAGCGCAGACTGCGGCACGCCGCATAGCAGACCGCAATGGATCGATCCGGACTGGGATCGACGTGCTCGAAGCCCACAACTTCGAGGAAATTCGCGGGAACTCCGAGAAAAA
>Ga0335081_10019068_pt1 | contig 11091 bp, 10 predicted proteins | sample Lox_Sample_35_FD_206713 | JGI IMG/M metagenome (GOLD analysis project Ga0335081, IMG submission 206713) | Soil microbial communities from Loxahatchee National Wildlife Refuge, Florida, United States - Lox_Sample_3.5 | ecosystem: Environmental > Terrestrial > Soil > Wetlands | place: USA...
GGGGTCGCGGGCTGAGCCCGCGCTCGGTCAGGCGCGGCCGCCGCGGCAAGTATCGCGACCAGGCACAACATCAGGGTTTTTTTGGCAAGCATCATTTTTTGAGCGGTCCCCGCCGGGCGCATGACTCCTTCGGCAGCGAACTGTATGGTTGGCTATCATCGGAGTTTATCGGGGCCGCTTTCAAGACCCGATCGTGATCGCGGTCCATCCGCGGTCAGAAGGAGATAGGAAGAGCCATGGGCAGGCGAATCTTTCGATGGGTCGCGCGTACGGTGGTTACGGTCGTATTGCTGACAGTGGCCGCGGCGATCTTGGACTATATGTCCCATCGCGTCACGCCCGGAACGGTGCTGATGGTGAAGCTCGCGGGCCCGGTGAACGAGCGTGGCAGCACCAGCGTGATGGGCGCGGTGCGCGGCGCTCACGAGACCCCGCTCAACGTCGTGCGCCGCGCTATCGACAAGGCGATGCGCGACTCGCGGATCGCGGGGCTGGCGATTGAAATAATCGACCCGACGATGGAGCTGGCCCAGGCCCAGGAACTGTGCGGACTCATCAGGCGGTTCGCCGACAGCGGCAAGTGGACCACCGCCTATATCGAAACCGCCGGCGAGTTCGAGCCCGGCAATCTGGCCTACATGGTCGCGAGCGCGGCGGGCGAGGTTTCGATGATGCCGCGCGGGGAGCTCAACCTAATCGGCGTCCAAATGCGCGAGATATTCATCCGCGGCACGCTCGATTGGATCGGCGTCAAGCCGGACATGGACGCGATCGGGATTTACAAAAGTGCCAAGAACTTATTCACGGAGAAGGGGTTTACGCCCGCCCAGCGTGAAGAAGACGAATCCCTGGTCGAGAGCTTTTATCAGCAGCTCGTGAGCCAGATAGCCGCGCAACGGCATCTGGACGCCGCGGCGGTGCGGGCGATTGTCGATCGCGCGCCGCTCGACGCTCCCGGCGCGCTCAAGGCGCGTTTGGTCGACAAATTGGAATACGAGGACGAGTTCAGCGACCGGATCAAGCATCGCGGCGGCAACGATCACGCCGTGCTGGAATATGCCGACTACGAGCGCCCCCGTATGCTGCCGCGACTATCGCATCCGGATAAGATCGCCGTGATTTACGGCACCGGCGAAATCGACCGGGGCAGCGGCGGCTTCGATCCTTTGCTTTCGCCCGGCGGCACATCGATGGGCTCGGACACCATGGCGGACGCGTTCAAGGAGGCGCGCGAGGACGACGCCGTGCGCGCGGTGATCTTTCGGATCAACTCTCCCGGCGGTTCGGTGATCGCCTCCGAGCTGATCCGCCGCCAAGTCGAGCTGACCGCGCGCAAGAAACCGGTGGTGGTCAGCATGTCGAGCTACGCCGCGTCAGGAGGCTACTGGGTGGCTACGGCCGCGAAAAAGATCATCGCCGACCCGGGCACGGTCACCGGCTCGATCGGCGTCTTGGGCGGCAAATTCAATCTCGCGGAATCGGCGGCGAAGCTTGGGGTCACGACCGACGCCGTCGCGCGCGGGCAGAACGTCACGATTTTCGATCAGTTCACCGATTTCACGCCCGAGCAGCGGAAACTTCTGCACGACCAGTTGCTTGGCGACGTCTACCAGGACTTCGTCAAACGGGTCTCCGATAGCCGCCATCTCACGATTGAGCAGGTTGACAAGATCGCGCAGGGCCGGGTGTGGAGCGGCGAGCAGGCGATCGGAATCAAACTGGTCGACGCGCTCGGGGACTTTGACGCCGCCCTCAAGGAAGCCAAGGCCGAGGCCAAGCTTCCGGTCGAAAAGCCGGTGCGAATCGAGGAATTGCCCGAGCAGCCCGGCTTGATCGAGCAACTACTCGGTGGCTTGAGCGCGCGGGCCGAGTTCGCCTCGATCTCGGCGCGGCTGCTGGCGCCATGGTGGCCGCTGCTTCGCGCCGAATTGGCCAGGCGCGGCACCCTGCCGGCGCTCTACTGCTCGCGCTTTCTAGTCATGTAAGGGTACTTCATGACCCTGGTCATCCAAAGCAAAAGCGAGTTCGATGGCGCCGCAGAGCGCCTCCTGAATCTCGCGAACGTGGCTCCCGCACAGGCGGTCAGCGAAGCGCGTCAGCTGCGAGGCAAAGGGGCTGTCAAACCTTCCGTGCTTGGATTGCGCGGTGGAATCTTGATCGATGCTGGCCAAGCAGCGGAGGACCGAGGAGCCGTTCTCGAAGGAGTGAAGATCTTCAGGAAATTGAGTCGCAGCATGCAGGAAGAGCTGGGATATCAGTACAACCTGGCCAATGGGCTCAGCGCGCTGGGACGCTTAAAACTCCACTCGGGCGCGGACTGGTACGTTGCAAGCCATGCAGAGCGCCGAGAGGCGCGGCGCATCTTCCACATGGTCGCCCGGAAAAGTCGGTCTGGCAAGCTTCGGGCGCAGGCGCTGATCAATCTCGGAAATCAGCTGGATGCCGGTTACCGATGGGTTGAGGCTTATAACTGCTGGGTTGAAGCACGGGCCGCGGATGCATCAAACGTGGTCGCCGCACTGTCAACCGCGCGTATGCTGCTTAGGCGCATGAGAGAATACCGCTCGCACCCGCAGGCAGTGCACCGGATTGCCGGATATTACGCCCGATTGGCAGCGAGGAGTACGCACACCATCGAACGCGTCGCTGGACGCCAAGCTGCCAAAATGGCTAAATCGCTTCCTACGTTCCGATCGACCTGGCGGCCACGAAAGCTCCGTGACATCAAAGACGAGTTTGGACGGTTCGTGGCGCTGCATCGGCTTGCGCTTGTCGGAACTATTGAAGGCCTGGACCTACGAAAGAAGCGATGGGATAGCGTTTACGTTCCGGTCATTTCCGAAAAGCTGGGCAGTGGAGGCGGAGTGCCGCCGGTGTTCGCTATGATTAATCAGCTCAAGTCTGATTTTTGCGCTGCCCGCTGGCTCGCCTACATTTCGCAAAGCCATTCACCGCGCGAGACCTCTGTATATGGGGACACCTTGGACTATGCCATTTACGGAGTTAAGCCTAGCCTGCTCGTACTTGCGCAGCGTGCAGCGCTAGATCTGCTTGATCGGGTAGCGGTGTGCGTTAACGAGTACCTATCGATCGGAGACAAACCAAGTGAGATCGCCTTCCGAACGTTCTGGAGAGAGGATGGCGGGACAGGATCATGGCGTACACAATTGCAAGATGAGATTAAAGCGAGAAATCGAGGGATCGTCGCTTTGGGCGAACTCGCGTCAGATCTCGGCGAGGGAGGATTCCTGTGGTCTAAGCATCAACTGCGGAACGTCGGCACACACCGCTTTTGCGTTCTACACGACTTGGGAGATACTCCATCCCGCGCGAGTCCGGCCGTGGAACACTACGGCCTCAGCTCATTCTTCAGAGAAACGATTGACAGTTTAAAAGTGGCTCGTTCGGCGATTCTCTACCTGTTGGATGCGGTCGCATGGCGAGAGGAGCGCCAATCTGCAGCGGGTCCGCGGGTCACTCTGAACGTTTTGCCGCATCACTATATTCGCGGCGAAGGCGAGCTTGCTTGGTGAGGCCGCCCACACTGTCAAATACTCCAATTTCGGCTGACTATTGTAGAGAAATGGTCCGTTTTGGGGACCATTCCGCGATGAGCAGTCCACGACCCACAAATCGCATCTTAGCTGGGATTTCTATCCTAAGAATGGCAATTCAAACGAATGCCAACGCGGCCAGAGAGCGGAGCTACAAAGTCAGATTGATGTTGCTACTTCAATCGGGAAGCATTTTCATCGGGGGAGTACTGTTATGGATACTCAACTCGAAGCGCTGCTCAATCAATTGGGGGAAGCGGAACGCGCCGGCGGGCGAGTGCTGCACGAGCTGGTGGAGCTGGCCCAATCGTTGGAGCTCAAGGAGCTGCTGAAAAAAGTCGGCCACGACGAGGGCTATTACGCGGGCGAGTTGGCGGCGCACGTGCGCCGGCTGGGCGGCCAGCCGTCGAACCAGACCGGCGATTTCGTCGCGAAGGTGCGCGCGGTCAATGATTTCAAGGGCAAGCTCGAGCTCTTGAATCGCGGCCAGCGCTGGGTGATTCGCAAGATCGAAGAGCAATTGCCGGCGCTGAACGAGGCCCGGCTCAAGGCTTTTCTCACCGTGATGGCCCAGGGACATCGCGTCAACATCGCGGCGGTCGATGACGCGCTCAACGCCGGCCTGACCTGAAATCAACGATCGATGAGGGGCTTAAGAGCGTGTGAGCGGAGAGCGGCTAACCTGGTCTCGTCGCTCCGGGCTTCTGACGGAGCAGCGCTTACGGCGGCAGGTCTTCCAGCCGGACTCTGCGCCCGGCCCTCAAGGCGTCGCGCGCCTCGGCCACCCGCCGCAGGAAATCGGGATGGTGTTCGAGGCGGTAATCGAACCAGTCCTCTTCGCTTTCGAAGCCGATCAGCAGGCCGGCCGGCTTTCCATGCCGCGTGATGATAATCTCTTCGGTCTCTGCCAAGCGCAGGAATCGCGACAGGTCGTCTTTGACTTCAGCTAGCGCCACCCGACGCATCGGGCGTTCCGTGCTTGGCAAGCCAGCGCGCCGCTTCGGCTTTGGTAACGATCGCGAGGATTTCGACAGCTTCGGCCGTGACGTCATAGAAAACTCTCACCTCTCCAACCCGAAGCCGATACTGCGGCTGGTTCAAGCCCCGCAGGCGCTTGATCCGGCTCTTGCTGACCCGGGTCGGCTGGTAACGCAAGTGCCGTTCGAGAGCGTCCCGCACCTCGCCGCGCCGATAGGGCGGCAGGGCTCCGTAAGCCTTTGCCGCTTCCGGAGCAAGGACGATCTCATATCGCATCTGGCCAGAAGATAGCCAGAATCGCCGAGAGCGTCAAATCCGTTCATTGCGGTGTAAGATCCGCCTGGACTTGATCCGATGCGGCGATCACCCGAGAATTCGCGACGATGCGCCAGACTGTTCTAGGTCTACTGCTGGCGGCCGTGACCGCAGTCGCGTTTTACCTGATCGGCCGCAGCCGCTATCGATGTCCTCATTGCGGCCGACGGGTGCGATGGCAGGATGTCAACTGCCCGCACTGCGGCGAGAACATGAAGTCCCGCCATCGCGCCGGACTCCCGCCCGGCAAGAGCGGCCTCACTCGCGACAAATGAAACCCGTTGGTCCGATGACGCCGCGTGCCGAGCAGACGCGAGACGCTAAATCATGAAACCGCCATCGACGCTGATCACCTGGCCGGTCACGGCGCTAGCGGCGTCGGAGGCGAGGAAGGCCGCCATCGGACCCAGCTCCTCGGGTTCGACGATTCGCCTTTGGATGTTCTGGCTCTCGGCGGCCCGCTTGGCTTCCGCGGCGGTGGTGCCGGAATAAGTTCCGATCATTTCCCAATCCACCAGCCTGGTGTTGGTCCATCCCGGACACAGCACGTTGACGTTGATGCCGTAGCTGGCGGCGGGGTAGGCGAGCGACCGGGTTAAACCGACGATACCGTGCTTGCCGGCGGAGTAGGCGAGCGGGCCGTTGCCGTTCTTGGCGTAACCCGAGCCAATGCTGATAATCCGTCCCCACTTTTGCTTCATCATGTAGGGCAGGGCGGCCTTGATGACGTAGAAGGCATGCGTGAGGTTGAGGAAAAGATTGTCCTCGAAGTCTTTCGCGTCGTGGTCGAGCGGGTTGAGCTTGGCGAAATCGTCGCTGATGACGCCTCCCGCGTTGTTGACCACGATATCGAGCCCGCCCAGCTTATCGGCGGCTTCGTGAACGCCGGCGGCGATTTGCTCGCGGCTCATCACGTCCATGATGATCGGGACGCCGCGCCTGCCTATCGCTTTGATCTCTTCGGCGACCGCCTCGAGTTCGGCTCGGGTGCGCGAACTAACGGCGACGTCGGCACCGGCGCGCGCCATCGCGAGCGCTATCGAACGCCCGATTCCGCGGCCGCCGCCGGTGACGAGCGCGCGCCTGCCCGTAAGATCGATCAGGGCCTTGACCATATAAACCTCGCGACGCAACGCAACGGCTATTTCACGGACGAAACGGCTATCTCACGACGCGAGTTCGCGACAACAAGTCAGGCGCTGGTCCCGATAGTCGGGTCGTGAAATAGGACCCGCTCGTCGTAAAGCGCCGCGATCTCGCGGTCCGACAGACCCAGCAGTTCGCGCAGCACGGTTTCGTTATCTTCGCCCAGGCGCGAAGCCTTGACGTCCGACTTCTGCGGCCAGCCCGAGAACTTGACCGGCATCCCCGGGATGTCGAGCTCGCCGAGAAAGCGATCCTTGACCCGTCGCACGGTCTGGCGGTGGCGCAGATGCGGATGCGCCATCGCTTCGCTCAGCTTCAGCACCGGAGCGCAGGCGACTCTTTCCTTGTCGAGCGCGACGAGCGCCGCGTCGCGGCTGGGGAACGTGGCCAGCCACCCCTCGATGATGTCCCTGAGGGCTTCCTTGTTCCGAGTTCGCGCGCGGTCGTCCTTGAAACGGGGATCCTGGCCCAGTTCCGGCTTCTCCATCGCGCGCAGCAGTTGCGGCCACTGATGGGGCAGGACGGTCAGAAAGATGTAACCGCCGTCGCTGGCCTTATACATGCCGGTTGGGGCGCCGTTCGGGGCCAGCGAACCGCTGCGATTGGGCTCGTACTGTCCCGACCGCATCGATACCAGCGGCACGTTCAGCTCGTGCATGTGGAAGTACGTGTCAATGAGCGAAGCGTCGATGAATTGCCCTTCGCCGGTGCGCTCGCGGTTGAGCAGCGCGAAGCCCACCGCCATCGCGGCCGAGACCCCGGTCGAGATGTCGCCGATCGCCATCGTGGTGATCGACGGCGGCCGGTCGGGCTCGCCGATCAGATTGGTGATCCCGGCATAGGCCTGACCCATGTAGTCGTATCCCGGCTTGTAGGAGAGCGGGCCGGTCTGCCCAGCCATCGAGATCGAGCACATCACGATATTGGGCCGAATCTTCTTCACCACGTCGTAAGCCAGCCCCAGCCGCGCGATTACGCCCGGCGCGAAATTCTCTACCAGGACGTCGATTTTCGGGATCATCGCGAGCAGCAATTCACGGGCGCGCGGCTGCTTGGAATCGAGACAGAGGCTCAGCTTGCTGTGGTCGTGCTGAACGAAATAAGTGCTCTGAGCATTCTTGAATTCGGGATTGGTCGGCTTGTAGCCGCCCGCACGCACGCGATCGCCGCCCGGGGCGAGTTCGACCTTGATGACTTCGGCGCCCATCTCGCCGAGGATTCGGGTGCAAGTCGGACCCGCGACGAATTGGGTGAAGTCCAAAACGCGATATCCCTGGAGCATCTGCGGCCGGTCGGACATTATTCTTCAAGCCTCCGTGGCTATAAGTTCCGCTTTCAAAAAACAGTAGGCGCCGATAGCTATCCTACAAATTTCCGCGTTTCCATCAAAGCTGCCGGATTGCCGCTAACGGAGCCAGGATCTTCGCCTCATGCCGCAGCGACGAGCGGAACCAGCGTCAGCCGGGCGCCCGCCCACGGCAGTCGGCGCAAAGTCCGTAAAGCTCCATCTTATGACGGGTGAGCGAGGCGCCGAGGTCGCGCGCGACGATCTGCTGGAGGCGCTCGATACGCTGGTTCTCGAACTCGATAATCTTGCCGCAGCGCTCGCAGATGAAGTGGTCGTGATGGCGCTTGGTGACGATTTCATAACGCGCCTGAAGGTCGTCAAAGTGGCGCTCGTACACCAGCTCGCATTCCTTGAGCAGCTTGAGGGTGCGGTAGATGGTCGCGTAGCCGACGTGGGGATTGACCTTCTTTACTTCGGCGTAAAGCTCCTCGGCGCTGATGTGCCGTCCGAGCCGGAAAAACACGCGCGCGATGTCGTCGCGCTGGGCGGTGGACTTGAGCCCGTGCTCCTTGAGCCGCTCGTGGAAGAGCGCCATCGCCTGCTCGGAGCTCAGGTCAGGCGCGTCATCGCTCATGCTCCCGGCCACTCCGGTGCTTTGTTGCGGGCTCATCATGGAACGCTACGATCGCTCGCCCTCGCTGTGGACGATTTGGCGCGCGGCGGGCGAGAGGTAGAGCGCTTCGAGATCCTTTTCGCGTAGCGCTTCGGCCAGCACTTCCAGTTGCTCGGCCGGAGCCTGCTCGCGATCGAGCAGCACGAGATTCTTCTCTTTGACCCGGCAGGAGCCGCTGCGGGGCCGATAGCCGACTTCGCGCAGCAGCTTTTCGCGCCGGACCTCGATTCCGCATCGCTCGGCCGCGTCGGTCAGCTCATCGAGCAGCCGCGCCATTCGTGCTCCCTTGCTTTCGCTCACGGACAGTAGTCCCCCCCTCTTGTTAGGGGCTGGCGGGGCGTGGTATCGCGGTCAGTACGGAGTTCCCCGCGGTGTTCAAAAACATTTTGGTCGGCATCGACGCCTCCGAGCATTCCCGCAACGCCCAGACTTATGCTTTCTACCTTGCGCGCCGGCTCGACGCCACGGTAACCGGGCTGCATGTAGTCGACATAGTCTCGATCGAGGGCCCGTTCCTGCATGATATCTCAGGTTCGTTCGGACTTGAACCCTATCTCGACCTTTCGTTCAAGATGCGCGAGGCGCTGACCGCCCGCGGCAACGCCCTGCTCGAAGCTTTCACCGCCGACGCCAAGGCCGAGAACCTGCGGGCCGAGACCGTGCTCGACCTGGGGGTCGTCGCCAACGTCATCTGCGAGCACGCCAAGAGCGCCGATTTGCTGGCGATCGGCCATCGCGGGATGAATGAACGGTTTTCCACCGGCTTGCTCGGTTCTACCGCCGAAAGTGTGACCCGCAAATGCGCGCGGCCGGTGTTCATCGCACCGATGGAGTTTCGTGAAATCCGCCGTGCGGTGCTGGCTTACGACGGCAGCGAGCGGGCGTCGAACGCGATGCGCCATGCGGCGGAGTTCTGTGGCGAGCTGAAGATCCCGCTCACCGTCGTCACCGTCACCCGCGACCCCAACCTCGGCGAGCGGTCGCTGAACGAGGCTCGCGGTTACTTCCGCTCTCATCCTGGGCAGGTCGATTTCGAGCTGCTCTCCGGCCACGTCCACGAGACGATTGTCGCCTATCTGAAGCAGAGCGCGGCCGACCTGCTATTCATCGGCGCCTACGGCCATAGCCGGATCATCGAGATGGTGCTGGGCTCGACCACCGAGTACGTGCTGCGCAACGCCACCTGCCCGGTGTTCCTCTCGCGCTAGCCGGCCTGAGACCCGTCATCCTGAACCCGTTCGGCTTCGCTCAGGGCAGGCTCCGTGAAGGATCTCGCGCGGTCATTCTCTTTCCGCTCGCCCGCTCTTCCGCGACCCCTTCTCTTCCCCTCTCCCTGACCAGGGAGAGGGTTAGGGTGAGGGGTGAGGGTTCCGAGAAATGCCGCGCTCCGAAACGCAGAACCCTCACCCGGGCGTCACGACTCTCGCAAAAAAAGCGCAAGAGTCGCGCCGCCCGCCCTCTCCCGCAAAAGAGCGGGCGAGGGATTTAGGAATCGACGCGAAGCGATTCGCTCTTTGATCAGTGAGGCTTGACCAGTCCGGTAACGGCGCCGACCCCGAGTAACGTCAGCAGCCAGCAAATGACGAAGTAACCAATCGACCCGACCTCCCACGCCCAATACCAGCGATCGGCTCTCTCGTGCAGAGACCACTTTGATTTCTGGTGCAGGTCGATGCCAGGTACAAAAAGATCCAGCGCATACAGCCATGCGTGGAAGCTGGGATACCCTGGCGGCAAGCGCCTCAAGATGTCGCCACGTGAATCGTAGGCGTCTTTCTCCGACGGCACGATGACGCCCCGCTGCTTCGCGCACCAGAACATCAGCCATCCACCTAGCCATGCACCGAATAGCCATACGAACGCGCGCCAGGGTTCGTAGCCGTACGCGATGGTGACGTCCAGTAGCCAATTCCCGACCCAGCTCAAGCGGCCCAGACCACCGTGCTTTCGCAATTGCTCCTGTTCTGCGATAGCAACTTCGCGTGCGTCCTGCTCGTGCCCCATTTCCCTGAGCACGCGGATTAATTGCTCGTAGGGCTGCGGCCGGAAGTCGCGCTCGTGTTCGTAGGGCTGCGGCCGGAACTTGGGCTGGAGGCTTAGCCAATGGAGACGGCCCTTCCAGGGAATACCTTTTTCGTCCTTCCAATCGTGTGCCCGCCAGGGCGCGTATCCCCCGATGCGCCCGTAGACGAACCCGTCGAGAAAGAGATTTCCATTCCCCGGCCAGCTTTTGTCATCATCGACGAGCTCGCCGACCTGGGCGTAGGCAAGATCCGCTACTGCCGGCGGCGAGGCCAATTCGTTAAGGAACAACGTTGCCGTGACGCTTGCGCGTTCCGCGTATAACCCACTTTCGAAGGTACCGCCCGAGCAGGCGACTTGCCCGCCAATCTCGGCGTCCACAAGCCTCACCGCGCCGGTGGCGTGAAAACCCCAGCGCAGGTTCACGTTGCCATCGATCTTGGCGCCGTCCGCGTTTAACGCGTAGCCGTGTGCATTCTCGAAGGTGCCGCCCGAGCAACTGAGGTCCCCGCCGATCTTGGCGCCCTGAAGCCCCACCTCGCCCTTAGCGTGAAACCGCAGTCCGCCCTCGGCCTGGGAGGTGCTGTCCAGCAACACATCGCCGTTGACGGTGGCGCCGTCCGCGTTTAGCGCTATGCCTTTGGCTTTCTCGAAGGTGCCGCCCCGGCAGGCGAGCTGCCCGCCGATCTTGGCGCCCATAAGTCCCACCTCGCCCGTGGAGTGAAAGCCATCGTCCAGGAATACGTCGCCATCGACCTTCGCGCTGTTCGCGTCTAAGGCGTAGCCGCTGGCATTCTCGAAGATGCCGCGTGAGCAGTCGAGCTGTCCGCCGATATTGGCGCCCAGAAGCCGCACCTCGCCCTTGGCGCGGAAACCGTCGCGCAGGAACACGCTACCACGGGTATGAAGGCGGTCCGCCTCGATTCCGGCGACGCGGCTTCCGGTAAGGTTGACCGAAAGCGCATCGGCATCGCTCAGGGTCATCGGATCGCCGATGAAACAGTCAGTTAAAGCCAGCGGGTGCGGAATCTTCGCGCCCCCCAGGTCCAGCTCGCCGGCGATCTTTGCGCCCACGATTCGAACGCCTTTGGCATGGACCTGCGGATTATCGCCGA
>Ga0335081_10019070_pt1 | contig 11090 bp, 9 predicted proteins | sample Lox_Sample_35_FD_206713 | JGI IMG/M metagenome (GOLD analysis project Ga0335081, IMG submission 206713) | Soil microbial communities from Loxahatchee National Wildlife Refuge, Florida, United States - Lox_Sample_3.5 | ecosystem: Environmental > Terrestrial > Soil > Wetlands | place: USA: Florida...
GTGGAGGGTGGGGCGTGGAGCGGAGGGGAGTAGCTTTGTGGCGCAAAGCAGATGGGCAGGGGTGGACTTGGGTGAGCTGGGATGGGCGAGGGTTGTGTAGGGCTTGTAAAAAAGGCGGGGCGCTGGTAGAGTGCGCTGCACTTGGGGACGGGCGCGTAGTTCAGTTGGCTAGAACGCACGGATCACACCCGTGAGGTCATAGGTTCGAGTCCTATCGCGCCCACCATTTACAATGCCGTCGCTCGCCTCACGACCGCTGGGGAGTTGCCTTCTGGCCGCGTTGCTGCTGCGGCTGGCATTTGTCTTCGTCGGATTTCCGATCCTGCAGCAACGGTGGAACCTGCGCGAGGATGGAGACGGGTATGGGTTGATCGCGCAATCGATTCGTGAGGGCGATTATACGGATGTCACGCGGGGGCCGGTCTATCCTGTCTTTGTGACGCTGGCCGGTTCGCCGTTGGCGGTGAAGTTCTTGCAGGCGCTGCTGGACACCGCGACGTGCTGGCTGGTGTTTCTATTGGCGGGTCGAAATTGGAAGGCGGCGGCGCTGTGGGCCGTATATCCGCTCGCGATTTGGCGGGTCGCGTTCATCAACAAAGAGGTGGTGCTGACGGTTCTCTTGACGGGCTATGTGTACGTGCAGTTGCTGGCATGGCGACGGGGCAAGCTCTGGCAGTGGCTGACGGCGGGTGGTTTGTTGGCGGTCGTGAATCTGTGCAAGCCAACGTTTCTGGTGTGGCCGCTGGTGGTGATCGCGCTGGTGTTTCTGCATCGGGGTTCGATATTGCACGTGGTGGCGATGTTCGCGGCCATGGTCGTCATTATTGTTCCCTGGACGTGGCGGAACTACATGGTGACCGACGGCGCGTTTCTCCCTGTCGCGACTGAGCAGGGCGGCATGACAACATTCATCGGGAATTACCAGCGGACGCTCGGGCTGTGGGAGGGGCCGGGGAAACCGATCTGGATGCTGGCGGTGGCGAGAATCAAGGCCGAGCATCCCGGCGCGTCCGTGATCGAACTGGACCGGGCGTTCTATGTCGCCGCGCTCGACCAAATCCACCGGAATCCCGGCAAAGCGTGCGAGCTGTTCGCGCGGAAGTGTTGGCGGTTTTGGTATCTCAGCGCGGCGCGGCGTGAGCAGGTGCTTTCGTTTGTTGTGCAGGCCGGGTACCTGACGCTTTTGGGCATTGGATTATGGCGACGTTGGCCTTGGTCGCTGGAGACGGCGTTGATGCTGGCGTTGGTGATGTACGTTATGTTGATTCACGCGCTCAGCTACGCCGATATGCGGTTCAGTCTTCCCCTGATGCCGCTGGTTTGCGCGCTGGCGGCGGCCGCGTTTCATCCAACGGCGCGGAGTACCGAGGCAATGGCTTCGGCAGCCCGTTGAACCGTGAACCGTTTCGCGACGGTTTCTTGTCCTGCGGCGCCCAGTTGACGGCGGAGTTCCGGGTTGGCAATCAGCCGCCGAAGCGCAGTCGTCCATTCCCCGGTCTGCGCCGCGAGGAAACCGGTGATGCCGGGTGTGACGATGGCCGCATTCATGCCGACGGGCGATGCCACGACCGGCATGCCACAAGCCATGTATTGAAGGAGTTTCACCCCGCACTTCCCGCGTTCCCACGGCGTGTCGGGCAGGGGAGAAATGCCAATGCCGATTTGTGACAACTCCTCGCTTTCGGTTTCGAGCCGCCAAGGACGAAACTCCACATCGAAGCCGAGTTGCGACGGATCTCCGGACGCAATGACGCGAGGCTTGATGCCGAGCGTTTCGAAGACCGGCTTCAGCGGTTTGAGATAGGGTAGCGTAGTGCGACTGCCGATCCAACCGACCACGGTTGGGTTGGCCGTCGGCCCGTGAGGTTCCAGCAAAACGGAACTGGGCACCACGGTGACATTGCGGTTGAAACACGTAGCGTATCCCGCCAGAAAGTCATTTCCAGCAATCACGGCGGCCGCGCATCGCATAACATCCTGTACCGCAGTTTCGCGATGCAACGCTCGCAGCACCCGCGAACCGCCGACGCGCGGCAACCAAATCGCGTCGTCGAAATCGAACACAAGCGGCTTGCGCGCCGCGAACCGCCGCTCCCAACCGGAATACAGCCCGGGAAAAACCCCCTTTTGCACAATGACGACATCGAACTCCCCAACGCGCTGCAGATCGGTACGCCGGCGCAGCCACGTGGCGCGAAACGCGGCGGCACGCGAGCGTCGCGCGCCGCTATCGAGGTAAAGGCTGTGGTACATCTCGTCATCAATCGCTGGCGAGACGACGCATTCCACTCCCAACTTGGCCAGCCAGGGCAACAACTGGTACACGCGGTACCGACTGGACGGACCGAGTTCGCTGGATTGGGTGAGGAAAAGGGCCTTCACAGTTTCCACACATCCTTGGCGACGGACCAGTAATCCCGTTGTTTCAAGGCGACACGAGCGAGCGTGGCAATCTGGACCACAGCCTTCAGAATCGGCAACTGCCATCGCGGATAGTGTTTCCGATAGAACGCGAACAAGCTGCGATAGCGATGACGGAGAGCCGTGGGACGGTCGGCGTTGCTGCTGGCGCCCCCCCCGTGGGTGACGGTCGCGCCGGCGACAAACAGCACGCGCCATCCACCCCGCCACAAACGCCAGCACAAATCCACTTCCTCGAAATAGAGGAAGAAACGCTCGTCGAGAGGGCCGACAGCGTCCAGTGCCGCGCTCCGAAGAAGCAGGCACGAGCCCATTAGCTGATCGACCTCCCGTGTTTCGTCGTGCGCCCAGCCACTCATCCGGTATGTCGCGAACAAGCGGCTATGGGGAAACAAGCGCCCGAGGCCCAGTTCGTCACACGTCATGGCCCAGAGGGACGGAAATCTTCGGCACGACGGCTGGAGGGAACCACTCACATTCAGGATTCGCGGTCCGCACGCGCCGACGGCCGGGCGCGTGTTCATCGCGTCATGGAGCTTCTGCAGCTCGGCGCACTCCACCAATGTGTCGGGGTTCAACAACAGGATGAAATCCGCGTTGCTAGCGCGGATGCCCTGATTGCACGCCGCCGCAAAGCCGCAATTGCGAGCGTTCCTAATAAGCTGGACGGGCGGAAAGTTGTGCGCCACCATTTCGATGCTTCCGTCCATTGAGGCGTTGTCGACAACGATAACGGGCGGCATGTCCCCCGACCTGGCCAACTTGCCAAGACACTCGCGCAATGCGTCCCGACAGTTGTAGCTGACGATGATAATCGTGCAAGACTGGTTCATTGCTTCAAAACCAGAGGTCTCTGGCAAAGCTCTTCCACGAGTTTGAATAACAGTGATACCGTCCCGCGGCAAGCTCGCGCAGGGCGACGGGAAGCCGCCGCAACCGGGACCGCGGCAAGGCGGCGCGGGCATTCATGTGCGCGATTTTGCCATCCAACAGACGAAGCAATTCGGGTGAGATGGCCATTTCCTTCGCACCGAGCAGGCGCTCGCGCGCCACCGCAAAGTTGGCCGCCGCCGCCGCATACACCTCAGAGTGGGTCTGCCTGGCGTCTTCCAATTGTTCGCCGAATCCACGTTTCAGAGCGCCGATTTGGTTCTCCGTATGCTGACGATATTTGATCAGCGGTCGCACCTCAAACAACAATTTGCCTGCGGCGCCGATCAGCAGTGAAATCCAGGCGTCATGGACCCAGCCTCCGGGAATGGGCAGAATCAGCTCACGGAATTCGGAGCGGAAAGCCAACGTGGCGCCGGTGACGACATTGCGCCGAAGCAAGAGGGGCACAGTCCGTCCTTGCCGCACGGCTTCCTGTTCGGAACGGCCAAAGTGAACGACGCTCCACAACCGATAGCCCAACGGATTCAAAGAGTCGTCCACAATCTCGGCGTCCGAAAAGAATGCACCAGCCGCGGCGTCGGACTGAAACGCGCTTTCCGTTGCCTGCAATCGGTCGGCCAGCCAGACATCATCCTGGTCGGACAGGACAATTACATCCCCCACGCACAGCGAGATCGCCTTCTCGAAGTTCTTGGTCGAGCCCATCGGCGTCGCCTGTGTATGCCAGCGGACGGGAAACGGCACCTGTTGCGCGAACTCGTCGACGATCTGGGGCGTCGCATCAACGGAACCGTCATCGCAAACAACCAACTCATCGGGAATCCGTGATTGAGCCGTGATGCTCTGCAACTGTTCCCGGAGGAAGCGGGAGCCGTTACGCGTGCAGAGGGCTACGGACAATTTGTGTATGGCCATCTACTTCTCCGCGGTGACGACGATATCGATCAGCAGCGCAGCACATTTCTTGAGGAACCCGGTATCACCTTGTCGACATCGGAGATTCCTGGAGAGCTCTGGACCAGCCGGTTGGCACACGCAACCATTCGGCCGGGGTGCGCTGCGAACTTCCCTTGTCGTTGTGGGCGTCACCATTTCCACGCGGCCACTGGCCAGCGGCGAACGTCTCGTAAGTTGGAGTGGCTGGCAAAATCCTCGCTCAGTCTCATGGGTAATGTTCGGCCACACTATAGAACGGCCCGTGCAGAAAAGCTGCATCATAAACGCCGGGAACGGCAGTTGATACGACAGGCACCTGCGGTTGTTGTTCGGGGACAGGGAAATAGTTTGATTGACCGGCTATCGGGCGGTTTTGTATTCTCTGGCACACCATTCTGATGACTAGGCGAATCCTGTTCTTGTATTTGACGAAGCACTCGGGCCATTACTCCGCGGCAATGGCGGTCGAGGCCGCCATGCGCCGTGTCGACTCGCACGTGGAGTCGATGCTGCTGGATTCCTTCAGTCACGCCAATCCGGTACTGTCGAAAGTGACCCTGAGAGCCTATTTGGCCGCGCTGAAGACAGCGCCCGAAATCTGGGAATGGATGTACGACAATCCGGAGTTCAAAGAGCGCACGGCCAGGATCCGCGAGTTGCTCAACCGCGGCAACTCGCGCAAACTGCAGCGGGTGTTGGACGAATTCGACCCGGACGCGATCGTCTGCACCCAGGCGTTTGCGTGCGGCGTCATGGCGTCGTGGAAGCGGGCCACGGGGAGGAAGACGCCGGTGCTGGTGGGGGTCTTGACCGATTTCGTCGCGCACCGCTACTGGGCCGATCCCGATGTCGATCTGTACATTGCGCCGAGCGAGGAGACCCGCCAAAACCTCATCTCGCAAGGAGTGCCTCCGGAACGCGTGGCCGCATTCGGCATACCCACCAATGAATGCTTCCAGCAGCCGGTCGACAAGGACGCGGTGATCAAGAGCCTCGGACTCAAGCCCGATCTCCCGAAGATCCTGGTGATGGGAGGCAGTCTGGGGCTTGGGCCGATGAAGTCGGTGATTCGCAAGCTCAACAAACTGCCGCAGCCGTTCGACATCATCGTCGTTACCGGCAAGAATGAAGAACTGCAGGAGCAACTGGTCCGCAAGGGCCCCAAACTGCGCCACACAACGAAAATCCTTGGCTTCGTGGAGAACGTGCACGAGTTGATGGAGATCGCGGAGATCATCGTCACGAAGCCCGGTGGGATCACCACGGCCGAAGCGTTGGTAAAGAAATTGCCGATGATCATCATCAACCCCATTCCGGGACAGGAAGCCAAGAACACGGAGTACCTGCTGTCCCAGAACGTCGCCGCCGAAGCGGAGGACGCCAATGACGTCATGATGTTTGTGGACGAGTTTCTCCGCAATCCGCGCAAACTCTGGACGATGCGTGAGGCGGCCGCCGCACTGGGCCGACCGCGCTCGGCGGAGAACGCCGGTCGCGAAATCCTGAGACAGCTCACTGCCAAATCAGCGGTCGCCGCATGAAATACTACTGGCTCAAGTCCGCAGAACTGGTGACCCGGTTGTTTCCACGCCGCATGTGCTACGGCGTCGCCCGCCGCGTTGCGGAGTTCTACGTTCTGTTCGACCGTCGGGGTCGGGAATCCGTCATCTCCAATCTGAAGCACATCCATGCCAGCAGTGGTGTGACCCTGTCCAACCGGGCGTTGCATTCCCTGGCGCGCGAGAATTTCCTCAACTTCGCCAAGTACCTGGTCGATTTCTTCCAGTTTCTGCGATTGGATCGCAAGCGGATCGACCGGATCGTGCATTTCGGCAATGTCCCTACCTTGCTCGACGACCTGCTGGCGCACGGCAAAGGGGTGATCTTCCTGAGCGCGCATCTCGGCAACTGGGAGCTGGGGGCCGCGGCGCTCGCCATGGAGGGGTACAAGATTAACAGCGTGGCCTTGCAGGTGGCGGACAAGAAGTTGAACGACCTGTATCAGCACTATCGCGCCTTGCGCGGTCTCTATCCGATTCCGTTCGGACGCGCGGGACGGGAATTCGTCGCGGCGTTGCGGCGCAACGAGATTGTCGGTGCGATTGCCGACCGTGATTTCACCGGCTCACTGCATACGGTGGAATTCTTTGGGCGGCCGGCGCGGCTGCCCGATGGGCCGGCGAAACTCGCGCTGGTTACGGGTGCGCCCCTGTTGCCAATCTTCATGGTGCGATTGCGGGACGACACGTTTGCCTACATCGTCGAGGAGCCGATTTGGGCGGACAAATCGCGAGATAGCGTCGACGATATCATGCGGCAGATTGCGATGGCGCTGGAGCGGGTCATCCGCCAGCACAGCGAACAATGGTTTCTCTTCCACGATCTCTGGGACATCGAATCCGACCGCGCTCTCGCCGCCGCCACGGCCTTTGGCACACCCGTCAGAGAATCGGCCAGCGCTGCGAAGCAAGCCGCCGGCCATGACTAGCCGTCTGCTTGCGCTGATCCCCGCCTATAACGAGGCGGCGCGGGTCGGCGATGTCGTGGCCCGGACGCGCCCGCTCGTGGACGAAGTTGTGGTGATCGATGACGGGTCCCGGGATGGCACAGCCGCGGTCGCCGGGAATGCCGGCGCCAAGGTCCTCCGCCACGAACTCAACCGCGGAAAAGGCGGGGCCATTGCCACCGCGCTCGATTATTTTCAGCGTTCCGACGCCACATTTGCCATTCTTCTCGACGCTGATGGCCAGCACGATCCGGCGGAGATCCGGAAGTTTGTCGAAACTGCCGAGAGCGAGCGCGCGGACGTTGTCGTCGGCACGCGCATGAACGACGTGCGGGATATGCCGCGCGTCCGGCTGTGGACGAATCAGTTCACCTCGTGGGTTACCGGCAAGCTCGCGCGACAGAAGATCCCCGACAGCCAGTGCGGCTATCGCCTGTTGCGGCGCGATGTCCTGAAAGATCTGAAGTTTTCCACCGCGCGGTTTGACACCGAAACCGAGATGCTCATCCAGGCCGGTCGCGCCGGCCACAGAATTGTCAACGTTCCCATCCGCACCATCTACGAACCCGGCCGCGCCAGCCGCATCCACCCGCTGCACGATACGGTCCGCTTTTTCAAGTTGGTGAGGAAGTATTGGTAGTTCTTTCCGGTGTGCAGTCGGGCCAGTGGCGGCGCAGTTTCTCAGAACCTCCGGCGGCGCAACAACGCGGTTCTTCATCCCCGTAGCGCCTTACTCCCCCGGCGCGGAAGATGTGAAAAATGTAATGCTGAAACCGCTTGCTATCCGCCGAATGAGTGCTATATAGGCGGGTCTTTTGCTTGTTGCTCGAGCAAGTTTGAGAAAACGCGGTCGTACACGAGCGGTGGCGGCATTGCGCGGAAGGATTGACGATAGCTGAGTTCGGCTGCGTACCAAACGCAATTGCGTCATGGAGATTACCGGAGGTCTTTTTCTGGCTGTATTGGCGGTGTTGGCGGCGTGTGACCGAATTGCTTGATCCTGGGCAGCAACGGCGATTTCTACAGCACAGCCACGATTGGCGTCCAGACGTACACGATTTAGGAGTCGGGCGCGAAGTAGCGAACCGACAGGAGTTATCGGTGCCGGGCAACGGTAGAAGAACAGAGCACAATATTCGAGGGACGATTCATACCAACCAAGGAGACGAAATATGACGACGAGAACGCGCCGATTTTCCATGGCCACAGCCAGTCAGACACGCACCCGACGAAAGACCCGGTCTTGTTTACATGTTCTTGCCTGGGTGGCGGTGACGGCGGGGATGTTGACGGTCAATCCGGGCGCGCCGGCCGCGACCAACACCTATTCGATCCTCCATACATTCAGCGGTGCGCCAGGGGACGGCGGGGATGGCGGCGACGCTCTGGTTACCAACTCGGTCATCTACGGCGTGAGCCGGTCCGGCGGAAGCAACGACGACGGCACGGTGTACTCCTTGGGAATCGATGGCAACGGATACCAAATCCTGCATACTTTCGGGAGTCTCCCGACGGATGGCGTCACTCCGAACGGGTTGCAGCTGCTCGGTTCGACTCTCTATGGCTTTACAGAAGATGGTGGAACCAGCAATAATGGCACGGTGTATTCAATCGGGGCGAGCGGGAATGCTTACCAAATCCTGTACGACTTCGGGACCACCCCGGGCGACGGCTCGAATCCGGACGGGTTGCAGCTCGAGGGTTCGGTGCTCTACGGCACGACCTCCCTTGGCTTTGGTATCACGAATGGAACACTCTTCAAGTTCGATACGGCAGGTGGCGGATACCATCTCCTGCACACCTTCGGGAGTATTACAAATGATGGTTTCTCGACAGGAGCTTTTCGAGTCAGTGGTTCGACGATCTTCGGCGTGACCCTCTTTGGCGGGGATGATGGCCTGCCGGGTAGCTTCCCGGTTAATCGTGGGGACGGCACGCTGTACTCGATCGGGACGGATGGAAGCAATTACAGGATTCTGCACAACTTCGGAAGTGTCCCGGATGATGGCGCGTTGCCGATTTCGTTTGAAATGAGCGGTTCGACGATCTACGCCGTGACTTTTGAAGGTGGGAGCTTTAGTAACGGCACGCTGTACTCGATCGGGACGGATGGGAACAATTACCAGATCCTGCACCACTTCGGGAGCGTGACCAATGACGGCATCCGGCCTGTGCTCATCCTGCCGATCTCCGGTACGACGTTCTACGGTTCGTGTGCCTCCGGTGGCGTAAACAATGCCGGGACGGTGTTTAAGTTCGATACATCTGGGAACACCTACCAGACCATCTATAGTTTTACCGACACCATGACGATTGATCCCGGCTTGATTGGCATCATCGGTTCGACGCTCTACGGGGCAACTGATTTCGGCGGAAGCAGTAGCAACGGCTCGCTGTTCTCGATCGGAACGGATGGGAGCAACTACCAAATCTTACACAGCTTCCCAGACGGACCGGGAGACGGTTATCAGTTTAGCGGGCTGGAACTCATCGGTTCGACCATCTACGGACTCACATCGACGGGGTTGGTCAATTCTGGTGTTGGCTTCGCGCTAACAGTCTCCGGAGGTTCCGGCGGCAGCACCAACTGCACGTTTGTGGTCGATCCATTGAGTGCGGCTCCCCCTGCGGCCGGGAATTCAGGCACCGTGAGCGTGACGGCGCCCCATGGCTGCGATTGGATGGCGGCCAGCAACGATGGCTTTATCACGATCACGTCCGGCAGTAGCGGCTCGGGAAATGGAACGGTGCATTACACGGTGGCCGCGAATGCGAGCACCAATGAGGTCGTCGGCACCATGACCATCGCCGGGCAGACGTTTACGATTACGCAAGCCGGCGCTTCCGGTTCGACCAGCAACAATTGTACGTTTACAGTGACGCCGACGACCATTGCCATGACCCTGAAGGGCGGCAGTAAATCGGTGAGCGTGAAGACCAAGGACAAAACCTGCGCCTGGACCGCGGTCAGCAACGATGACTTCATCACGATTACGTCCGGCGCCAGCGGTACCGGCAACGGCAAGGTCACGTTTACGGTGCCCGGCAATACCAACACCACGGTGCTCAGCGGGACGATCACGGTCGCTGGTGAGAGGGTCACGGTCAATCAAGCTATCGGCGGCTGTACGTTCAAACTAAGCCCCAAGCTCGGCAAATTGAAGGCGACAGGCGGTCCGGCGACTATCAAGGTGAAGGCGAATCTGACCGACTGCGCGTGGACAGCGACGACGACGGACGACTTCATCACAGTCACAGCAGGTGCCAGTGGCGTGGGCAGCGGGACAGTCAATTACACAGTCGCGCCCAACGCCAGCAGCAACATCCTCACCGGTTCAGTCACTGTCGCGGGCCAGACGTTTACAATTATCGAGGCAGGCACGAAGTAGTCAGATTTGCTGAAATTGTCAACGGGCTCGTGCGGCCCCGGCCGTTGCGTGACCGGTCGCGGTTGCTGGTGCCCGACCGGGCGCGAGATGGCCGTGTTGCCGGCTCTCGGACGCCCAATCTTCCAAGCTGACAACAGGGGGCAGGGCATGCTACACGTAGCGGCCCTTTATGCAATTGCTACACCAACTCCTTGATTTGTTCCTGCACCTGGACCGGCATTTGAATGACGCGATGCAGGCGCACGGGACGACCTGGACCTATGCGGCGCTGTTCGCCATCATTTTCTCGGAGACCGGGTTTGTTGTGACGCCATTTTTGCCGGGCGATTCGTTGTTGTTCGCCGCTGGCGCGCTGGCGGCGACACCGGGCAGTCCGTTGAGCATCGCCTGGTTGTGTGGATTGCTCTGCGCTGCGGCGATCGGCGGCAACACGGCGAACTATTCCATCGGACGCCTCTTCGGCGACAGACTGGCGGCACAGTTCCCGCGCATCGTGAAGAAGGAGTACCTCGACAAGACGCATGCCTTCTACGAGAAGTATGGCGGCGAGACGATCATCATCACACGCTTTGTGCCGATCGTGCGGACGTTTGCGCCCTTCGTCGCCGGTGTGGGGCACATGACGTATCTACGGTTCAGCATCTACAATTTTCTGGGTGGCGTGCTCTGGGTGGGATTCTTGCTGTTCGGGGGGTACATGTTTGGCCAATTGAACTTTGTGAAGCGACATTTCGGCATCGTGGAACTGGCAATCATCGTGATCTCCGTGATGCCGATGGTCATTGAGTTCTTGCGTGCGCGCAGGAAAGTGTGATTAAGTAGCAGCAGTTGCCTTGGCGGTCGGCGGGGCAGAAGTTCGGGACGTAGCGCAGTTTGGCTAGCGCGCTTGGTTCGGGACCAAGAGGTCGCGGGTTCAAATCCCGCCGTCCCGACCACTTTCCACC
>Ga0335081_10019071_pt1 | contig 11090 bp, 8 predicted proteins | sample Lox_Sample_35_FD_206713 | JGI IMG/M metagenome (GOLD analysis project Ga0335081, IMG submission 206713) | Soil microbial communities from Loxahatchee National Wildlife Refuge, Florida, United States - Lox_Sample_3.5 | ecosystem: Environmental > Terrestrial > Soil > Wetlands | place: USA: Florida...
AGCAGATCACCCCGTTCCTCGCCTACCCCCAAGACGTCCGCAGAGTGATCTACACGACCACCCCGATCGAGGCCTTGCACCGCCAGATCCGCAAGATCATCAAGACCCGCGGGCATTTCCCGACCGAGGAATCCGCCCGCAAGCTGCTCTACCTCGCGATCACCAAGGCCGAGACCAATGGAAGCAAGTGTTCCACTGGCACACAGCCCTCGCCGCGTTCAAGATCCAGTTCCCCGACCGGATCCCCGACGGTGACATCTAATCAACACCTCCGCTCGCCCCTCCCCGCTTCGGGGGTTGGAGGCTGCCTGCGTGAGGGTGTCGCTCGCCGGTCAGGGATGGCCGGCGACCTGGGCACGGACGAGGCATCGGACCGGGAACAGCCATCCCAGCATACGTCCACCCCCGCCAGCCACAAAACGGCTGAACGGGGACCCGACACAGCCCCAACAATACCACAGCAACCACCCATGCAATCAACCCCTCTAACACTACCCCCGCAACATCACTGTCACTGTTTGACATTATCCACGTTACTGTTACACTGACATAGTCAGCTTACACGGAAGAACTGACACCCTCTCAGCCTGCCGGCAGGGCAGCCCGGACCGCGAGTATTACCGCGACGCGGCCGCGCGGCTCGGGCACAACCGCGCGTGCCTGATCGGTCGCGCGCAAGCTGCTCAAGCGCTCATACCACACGCTGCGCGAGCTTGGCGAGGAGGCACTCGCACCCCCATGACCTTCCCCGTGCGCACCAAGTCCTTCGTCACACAGATCGCCGCGGCCGGCTCCCCGCAACCTCCTGCCCGCCACGTCCACGTGGACGGCCCTGAAAGACCGAGCGGCCGCAAAGCTTCCCCCAGCGGGATCACCCCATCAAACATCATGTCGCCGGCCCCGGAGCCAACCCGAGCGTCGCGGACCGAAGTAAGGCTGGGCGCCCGCGCGCACAAGCACCGCACCACCAACCACGCGCACGCACCGCCCCACCAACCCCAGTTCAACTCTTAGAACCGCCGACCCAGCGCTTGACGAGGATCCCCTGCACAAGCAAGGAGGTCGCCAGTTCAGATCTTGCTGACCGCGAGGACGATCAGGATCGCGGCTACGACCAGCAGCATGCCGTAGATGCGCCAACGCCACACCCGACTCATGATGCGAGCAGCGTCGGCGTCGTCCTGCGCCCAGATCCTCATGGTCGAATCGTAGCTCTGCCCATAGGCGGGGCCACTGGCTCTTCGTTGAGCGTCAAGGTTCCGCCTACGCAGCCTGCCGAATCTATAGGCGCAGCCGGGGAGTGTGACGGCGTCGGCAGACGAGCGGTTGTCGTCGTGCTCGATCGTGACCTGGCAGTTGTGGACTGCTGGGCTCAGGGGGAACCGAGCGTTGCAAAGCTGCCGGGTGCTTTGGTGGCGTGAGTAGGATGGGCTCAGATGTCTGCGGAGCCCTTGCTGATGGTCCGCGATTTGAGCCGACGTTACGGCGATTTCGCCGCGCTTCGCGGGCTTGGGCTGGATATCGGGGTGGGCGAGTGCGTCGCGTTGGTGGGTCGCAACGGCTCGGGGAAGACCACCGCTGTCCGGCTGATTGCGGGGTTGCTGGAGCCGAGCGCTGGGAGCGTTGTGGTCGCGGGCGCGGCGATGCATCCGCACTCGGACTCGCTGGTGGCGCGAGCAGCGCTGGCTGTGGTGCCCGATACGCCCTCGCTGTACGAGGACCTGTCCGTCGCCGAGCATCTTGAGCTGGTGGCGCTGGCGCATGGTGTCGCTGGCGATGATCTCGGCGAGCGCATCGCTGAGGTCCTGTCGCGGCTTGGGTTGGGAGAGCGCCGGGACTCATATCCGGGCGCGCTGTCGCGCGGTATGCGCCAGAAGGTGTCGTTGGGCTGTGCGCTGATCCGCCCCTATCGGGTGCTCGTACTTGACGAGCCGGTGGTGGGACTTGATCCGGAGAGTCAACGCACGCTGCGAGAGTTGTTGTTGGAGGCCAAACGGGCGGGCATTGCGGTAATGCTGACCACGCACCAGCTTGGGTTCGCCTGCGGTCTCGCTGATCGAGCTGTTGTGCTCGCTGACGGCGAGGTGATAGCCCACGGGCCCTACGAGCTCGTTATCAACGATCACGTCGGTCGCGAGGCGGGCTTGTCGTGATCGCCGGTACCGAGGTTGAGCGTGCGCGGGCCGCGCGAGCGTTCCTCGGCGCGCGGCGAGCGACGCGGTTGCGGATCTCCGCATACCACGTCTACGTGGTGGTGCTGTTCGGCGCCCTCGGTTGGCTGTTTCTGAAGGGCGCGATCCTGAGCGCGTTCGCGGGCGGGCTCAGCGCTCATCGGCTGGCCATGTTGGGACCGGCGGTGTTGCTGCTCGTGGTGCTGGCTGCGCTGCGGTTCGGCACCTGGCAGGGGCCCGTGTCGTTCTCGATGTCAGATGTCGGGCTGCTTTTGATCGCGCCGGTCGCGATGGAGGAATTCACAAGGCCGAAGCTGTTGCACGCGCTTGGCTTCGGCGCGGCGGCGGGCGTGCTCGTCGCCGGGCTGTTGGTACTGCTCGTGGCGGGCGGCCCGGGCGCGCTGGGTCTGTGGCATATTGTCGGCGCTGTCGGTTCGCTGGCTGGACTCGGGACAGGGTGCGTAGCGGCAAGTTGGATCGTCGAATCGTCTCAGCGGGCGGCGAGGATTGTTCGTCGCGCGAGCCTATTGGTAACGGTGCTTGCAGTCGGCCTCCTCGTTGCGGCGAGCACGGGCGCCCTTGGTCTATCGGTCGCGCTCTGGTCCGGACCTTGGGGATGGGCCCTCGCGCCGTTCGCCAGCACAGCGGCGTGGCCGGTCGCGGTGCCGGCGAGCGCGGCCTTCGCCATGTTGTTGATCGTGCTGGCGTGGCGTCGACTCGCCTCGACCACACCCGAAGTGTTTGTCGCGCGGGCGGAAACCCGCTCCTCTCTGGCCGGAGCGGCCTTCGCGCTCGACTACCGCTCCGCCGTCCTGGCGAGGCGCGCCGCGGTGCCCCGGCCCGGAGTTCGGTGGCGCGGCCCGCGACATCCTCAGCGCCGGCAATTCGTGGTCCTATGGCGCGACGGGCTGGCGATGGTTCGCGATCCGTACCGGTTCGTGTCGGCAGCGCTGCTCTGCGCCGGGGCGACGGTCGAGGCCCTCACGCACCCAGGACGTGTCGCTGCCGCGATCCTCGCGACCGGCGCACTGTACTGCGCCGCGAGCCTTCTGTGCGAACCACTGCGCATCGATGTGGACGATCCCGCTCGCGCCGAGCGGCTCCTATCGCGCAGATTTTCACGAGTGCTGATCGCCCACTGTGTGCTGCCGACAGCCGCGCTGGTCAGCCTCGCCAGCGCAACGATCGTCGCGATGGTCCTGGCCGGAGCCGTCAGCACCGCCGCGCTGGTCTCGATCCCCACCGTGCTGCTGCCCATCGCTGCGGCCGCCGTGCTCGCCGCAGCGCTCTCGACGCGCCGTGGCGGGCGAATCAACGAGCGGCTGCTCACCACGATGCTCGGGTCCGACGCCATGAGCCCCGCCGGCGCCACGCTGATCGTCATCTCTCTGGCACCCTGGGTGCTGTTCAGCATCGCGGCGAACGGCGCATCCCTGCTCATCATCGGCCACGCCGCGGCGCACCACCACTCCCTGCTCAGCGCCAGCGTCCTCGGGCTCGCGCTTAGCAGCGCGGTCGCTACATGCCTCCTGGCGGCCGCCCGCCAGACGCACCGCCCCGAGTAGCGACATTACGCGACGCTCGATTGCGAACCGATGCTTAAAGCACGGCACCATTCAGGTCGCCAGAGCAACGAGGGCAGTCAGGACAACGAGCAGCGCCTGCACAGCCGCGGCGTGGGCCTCCCGCTCACTCGCAGTGGTAAACAGCAACTCCCGCGCGACGTCGTCCGCTGTCTTCTTGCCCTTGCACGGAGCGTACCCCGGCCACGTGGCACGTCTGCGGCGCTGGTCAAACCGCGCGCGTCCGGCGGATGGCGGTCGGTTCGTCCGCGCACGGCGACATCCTCTGCCCATTGACGTGGCCGACACGACGGACCCCGGCCTTCGCCCGCATCGGGTCGCTTGTGGGCATCGTCCTCGTCCTCGGGCTCGTCATCAGCCCCCGCCAAACCAAGGCAGCCGGGCGCATCGGCTCGGAGCTCGGCACGGTCGTTGGCAGTCGCTGGGAGGAAGGGGATCGACGCGACTCCGCGATGCTGGCACTCACACGAGCCCTTCGGCGGCTGACCGGAATTGTCTTGATCTGCACGATCGTCAGCACTGCATTTGTGGTGTACGCGGCGGTCCGGTAGGCGGCCGCTTCCGGCTCGGCGACACGTCCACCTTGGGACACGGCAACCATCTACCTTGTACCTGTGCCCGTGCGCGAGACAGTCACCGTGGACCTGGACGCCGAGGTCACGGCGATGCTTCGCAAGCATTGCGGCGGAGGCGCAAGTCGGTGAGGGCGAAATCCTCGACCGCGCTATGCCCGCCTAGGACGTCCGAGCCCTTCTCGCGCGCCTCCAGACACGGAGCGACCTGGATGACGGCGAGCGATGACGCTCGCACGCTAACCAACGTCGCGCACGTACACGCGGTCCGCCCGCCAGTTATGCCGGCGCTTGACGAACTCCAACTCCCGGCCGGCCAGCGGATGGAACGGGTGTGTCACTCGGACGCGCGACAAGCCGCTCAGATCCGGCGGATTAGGCGCATTCGACGAGTCGATCCAACGGGTTACTGGAGGCCTGAACTCACTCGTCCAGGCCGCCAAACGCCGAGCCCGCGGATACCGCACCGACCGCAACTACATCGCGATGATCTACCTCGTCGTCGGGAAGCCCAACGCCGGGCCGGCCATCGCGTGACACCACACGAGTCGTGGAGGCGCCGCCATATCTCTGCCGCCGAGCTCGTGTGGGACGCGTTGGCGAGAACAGTCGACCACTCGAACCCCTAGGACGCCGACGGTCGTGGTGGGGTAACGGGTCGACGCTGACCGCCGGTGAGCGATCGCGGTCGGCCGCGCCTCGTCGCGATCATATCTCCGGGTTCGATTGCGAAGACGCTCAGCAGCTTACCGCTCCGGTTCGGACCGAGAATCTCGACCTCGACGGAGCGAGGCGAGCCCGGTTTGCGGCTCGGACAACTACCCAGCAAGAAGGCCTCGATCGAGAAGACCGTCGAGTGTCAGCCGATGGAAGCGGTCAGTTTCTTGTCGGTGCCGGCGACGCGTCTACTTGCGAGGGGGTGGCGCCGGGCAATCGACCGGCAGCCGCTTCGGTCGCGACCTGCACCCGGGAGCGATAGCCAAGCTTCATGAGGATGTTGCCGACGTGGTGCTCGACGGTGCGCCGACTGAGGTACAGCGCGGTGGCGATCTCGTCATTTGTTTTGCCGGCTGCGACAAGCTGAGCCACCTCCTGTTCGCGGCGGGTGAGCGTCCCGGCGGGTCTCCGTCGACGACCAGGCCGCATCCCGACTGAGCGTGCCTTCTTCCGGGCTTGGTCGGCGGCGCGGATGGCGCCCATTCGCTCGAACGCTTCGACCGCGGCTGATACCTGCGCCCGGTCGTTGTTCAAGAGGGCGGTCTGGAGTAGAAGGCCCGCGGCGGTGTGAGCTTCTGGGCATCCGCCGATCGCCGCTTCGAAGTGCGCGGCGGCAATCGCGCCTCGATGTTCGCTGACGGCGACCCATCCTCTTGCCTCTTCGAGCATCCAACTTGTGACCGGCCAGCGCTCGGTAAGCTGTTCGAGCCGCAGGATCGCCGCCTGCGCAGTGGAGGTGTAACCGAGTGCGACAGCCACGCGTACAGTTCCGGTTGCACACGGAGCGGCGGTGTCCTCGTCGGCACCGCAACCGGACTGGAATCGTGCGAGTGCCTCGGGCAGCGCTCCTTCCCGCTCGAGGAGTATCGCCCACGTTACGTGCATTCCCCACGTTTCTTGCTTGTCGTAGGGGTGCGGGATGCCTTCGAGCAGTCGCCGAGCGGATTCGAGCTCCCAGCGCCAGAGGTGGGCCTCGGCCAGCTTCAGTGCCGCGCGGGCCCGGACCCGAGCGCCCGCGCGTTCGGCACAACGCACCGCAGCCAACGCGTGAGCTAGCGCGCCGTCGAGATCACCCAGCTCCCCCAGCGCACTGGAGAGCGCGCCTTGCAGACCGGCCGTGATCGCCGGCGCCACCCCCTCAAACCGCAAACCGCGATCAAGATATGTCCTACAGGCCTCGACATCGCCGGTGAGCTCTACGCACGCCCCGAGGGTCCAGAACGCACGGGCCGATTCTGTGGGCAAGTCTTCCTCGATGGCGCGGTCGGCGGCGTTTTCGAGGACCGGTTTAGCGTCCTGGACGCCTCGGGTTCGCGCAAGCGCATTCCCGAGAATCATCAGCGCGTTTACCTCAGACAGGGGGTCGCCGGTCCGGCGCGCGAGGGTAACTGCATCCTCGGCGGTGCCGATCGCCGCCCTGAGGTTCCCCGTGAACAGAGACACACAGCTTCGCGCGGTAAGAACGCGTGCGAGGGTTCGATCGTCGGCGTCGCCGAGCAGGGCATCCGCCTCGTCGAGGACCTCTCGGGCCGCCTCAACATCCTCTGAATCCAGCAGCGCCAGCGCGTACTGGCTGAGGAACGTCAAGCGGTCGGTCGCGCCGTCGATCGCGCGCAGTTCCGCCCGTAGGGCCGTTGCCCTGTGTCTTGCCTGTTCTCCAGCGCCCGCTCGCACCAGCGCCAGCACCTGGCCTGCTTCGCTGGCACGTTCCAGCTCGGCGTCGCCAGCGATCACGGCGAGTTCCTTTGTGCGCTCGAACAAACGGCGCCCATCTTCGCCCTGCCCGCGATTGAGCGCCGACTCGCCAAGCTTGAGGTACGCCCCGGCTGCGTCTTGCCAGCGATGGGCGGCAGCCAGCTGGGGCGCCCGCCGCTCGAGCGGACTATCTGCTAGAGCGTCGGCGACTACGCCATGACGCCGCACCCGCTCGCGTTTGCGCAGGCGCTCGTAGACGGCGTCGCGAACGATCGAATGCACAAAACGCCAAGAGGCATCCCTTGCGCTGTCGAGGAAGCCCGCGTCACGGAGCTCCTCTGGTGCAATCCCCGCGTCGGCGCCGGCGACCCGCTCCAGCTCAGCTTCTGAGAATGGCTCGGGGAGGATGGTTGCCCATTCAAGCGTGGTACGCGCTTCGTCGGATAGCCGAAGCGAACGCTCCTCAATCGCCGCGATCACGCCTGCTGGGACCAGCGCGTCGAGCGAAGTTCCCGCGGCCGGCGGCACGGCCATGAGCAGCTCGACACACAGCAACGGATTGCCGCCTGTTCTTTGGTACACGACCTCAACCGCTTCGGCGCTCACGTCCGCCGCTGGCAGGAGCGCTTCGGTCAGCCCGCGTGTGTCGGCTTGCGAGAGCGCGCTCAGCTGGACTCTCTGCAGCAGCCCGGCGCGCTCTAATGTGCTTGCGCGGGCTAACAGCCTCCGGTCCGGCCGGCTCGCAAGGAGCCACCCGATCGGAAGGTCGGCCAGTCGCGCCAGACCGTAGTGCACCAGATCCACCGTCGCCGCATCGGACCACTGCAAATCATCGACGCAAAGAAGCACCGGCCCCGTGAGGCTCGCCATCTGGAGTCGATCGACCACGATCTCAAACAGCTCACGCGGCGAGTCGTGGGCCCTGGTGGAGATCGGCTCGCCCAACGACCGCAGCAACGCCACAGCCGGATCGAAAGGCAGCGAAGCCGCCAGGGGCAGACACGCGACGTCCGCGGTTCGAACCGCCCGTTCGTGCGCGACTCGTACCGCCTCGGCGAGCAACCTAGTCTTCCCGACTCCAGGCTCACCGAATACAATCAATCCTCCCGCGCGTCCCTCTTCCAGTAAGTCCAAAAACTCGCCAATCCTCGCGAGCTCGGACACCCTGCCTACAAGAGGGGGAACGGTCGGCATCTTCGCTTAATTAAAGAATGGGTGATCTCGCCCATGAACGTCGCCTCCGATCCACCTCGTCTCACCGGTTGTCGTCCTCGCTGACCTCCCCGCCGACGAGACCCGTCCGGGCTTTCGCCTCGGGTACTCGAGCGGGCGCAAAGCCGTGTGCCATCGGTCTGGATCAATCTGGGCCTGACGCCGTGACTCAGATTTCTGGATGGGATGATTGCTGCCCGCCTGGCGGCAGCGTTGGCCGTCACGCTGCTCGAGCAGCGGCGTCGCTCGTTCGGGCGATGCCGCGCGACGTTGCGTCGGCGGGACGAGCCACCCGAGAGGCTGCGTCGTTCGATGCTGCGACGGTCACCAAGGCACCTCCACGCACGGTCGTCGCCGCGAAATCTTGGATCTACCACCGCAGGACTGAAGTCACCATGGCCGTCTCCGCTTGGTCCGTGCGGACGCGAAAGCCGACCAAGCTCCGAGCGAGGCATCCAGGTCTGTTAGCTGGCGATCTGGCTTCGGCGCGCTCGTCACCGGTGAGTGCTGTGCATGAAATCAACCTCTCGTTCGTCTGCACACCGATGGACCAAGACCTTGCTGCACCGCCGACAGGCCGCCCAGCAGGCGCCACAGCTCGCTTGGCGTCGCAGGCGCCGGACTCCCTCTGCTTCGTCACCATGACAACGTTCAATTACCTCGGGCCGTCGTTCGCGGTGCTGCTCTTCGCTCGCGTGCACGTGCTCGGCGTGGCGTGGCTGCGGATCGTGTCAGCGGCCGTCATCTTGGCAGCGTGGCGCAGTCCGTGGCGCACGGTCGCTGCGCTTGACCGCCGCGGCCGCGAGTTGCTTCTTGCTTGGGCGAGCGCCCTAGTGTCCTGGCCCTTAAGTTCGTGGGATAAGTGTGGTATGCTGTGCCATGGCGAGAACCGGAAGGCCCAAGCAGGTGTTGGAGTTGACTGACGCCGAGCGTGAGCAGTTGGTGCGGTGGGAGCGTCGGCGTAAGTCCTCCCAGGCGTTGGCGCTGCGCTCGCGGATCGTCTTGCGGTGCGCGGAGGGTCGCGCGAACAAGGACGTCGCGGCGGCGTGCGGGGTGTCTGAGGCGATGGTGGGGAAGTGGCGCCGGCGGTTTTGCGAGTTGCGGTTGGACGGGTTGTGCGATGAGCCCCGGCCGGGTCGGCCGCGGACGATCACCGTGGAGCGGGTCGAACGGGTCGTGGTCGACACGCTGGAGTCCACGCCGGAGAACGCGACGCACTGGTCCAGGCGCAAGATGGCCGAGCGCTCGGGTCTGTCGCGGTCGACGATCGGGCGGATCTGGCAGTCGTTCGGTTTGCAGCCGCACCGGACCGAGACGTTCAAACTCTCCAACGACCCGCTGTTCGTGGAGAAGGTGTACGACATCGTTGGGCTGTACCTGAACCCGCCGGACGCGGCGGTGGTGCTGAGCGTGGATGACAAGAGCCAGGTGCAGGCGCTCGCGCGCTCGCAGCCGGCGTTCCTGATGATGCCCGGGTTGTGCGAGCAGCGCACCCACGATTATCTGCGCCACGGCACGACCAGCCTGTTCGCGGCGCTCGACACCGCCGACGGATCGGTCATCTCGAGCGTGCACCGCCGGCACCGCACGATCGAGTTCAAGAGGTTCTTGACCAAGATCGATGAACACGTCCCTGAGCACCTCGACGTGCACCTGATCTGTGACAACTACGGGACTCACAAGACCCCGGCGCTCGCCACCTGGCTCGAGCGTCACCCTCGCGTCCACATGCACTACACGCCGACCGACTGCAGCTGGCTCAACCAGGTCGAGCGCTGGTTCGCCTACCTCACCCAAGATCTCCTGCAGCGCTCCGATCACCGCAGCGTGCAGGCGCTCGAGCGGGACATCCGCAACTGGGTGACCGCGTGGAACGAGAACCCCAAGCCGTTCGTGTGGACCAAGACCGCGGAGCAGATCCTCGAATCGATCGCACGACTTCTAAAACCAATTAACGGTGCAGGACACAAGCGACGATGAACTGTTGGTTTTATCTCGCGATGAGCCGTCTGCCACTCAACACCGTCGCGGCGATCGAATTCCTGCCCGTGATCGCCCTGGCGGCGCTCGGCGCCCGCTCCGCACGCGGCGCGCTCACGCTCACGCTCGCCGTCACCGGGCGTCTACATGCTGACCGACCTACGGCTCGCCGGCGACCTGGTGGGGTTCGTATTCGCGTTCGCGAGCGCGGGGCTGTTCGCGCTCTACATCGTGCTCGCCGACAGGGTTGCCAAGCGGCCGCACCCGCGGGGCGTGGATGGCCTCGCGGCCGCGACGCTGATCGCTGCCGTGGTCGTCACCCAAATCGGCGGGTGGCAGGCCGTGCGCGCGTTCACCGACCCGACAGCGCTGCTTGCCGGCGTCGGCATCCGCCTCTGCTCCTATCGAAGTCTCGTCGAGAGCAATGGGAGCGCGTGGCCAACGGGCTCGCTGAGGACGGTTGAACCACCCCCGGTTTCGTGGAGTCAGGTCGTTGTTGTCGTCGTTGCTGTTGATAACCCTCGGTTATCAACAGCTTTCGCGCGCGTGCGCGTGTGTGCGGGCGTGCGAGAGGCCGCCGGGGGCGCCGGCGGCGTTGTCGGCCTCGTACTCGATGGGGGCGCGCATCCCGAGCGTGCTGTGCAGCCGGGTCGGGTTGTAGAACCCCCGATGTACTCGAACATCGCCGAGCGCAGCTGAGCGCGGGTCGTCCAGGCTTCTGGCGGTGGGTCGTGCAGGAGCCTCTCCTTGGTCAGGGTCGCGAAGAACGTCTCCGCGACGGCGTCGTCGTAACAGGTGCCGACGGTGCCCATCGATTGGGCGATCCCGGCGTCGTGGCACGTCTGGCCGAACAGCAGGCCGATGAACTGGGCGGATTCAAGTGGTCGCCGCAACACCTTGATCGTGAGGAGTTGCGATGGGCAAGTCGAAGCGGCGGAAGTCGGATCGGGCTGGGCGGCCGGCGATGCGTTCGCCGGGTCGGCCGCCGGGGTGGCGCAGGGAGCATCGGCAGCGGTTCTGGGCGGCGATCGCGTGTGGTGCGACGAGCGAGGCGGCTGGCGTGGAGGCGGGTGTCTCGCCGGCGGTTGGCGTCCGGTGGTTTCGAGAGGGTGGCGGGATGCCGTCGGTCACCCAGGCGCCGCTGTCGGGACGCTACCTGT
>Ga0335081_10019072_pt1 | contig 11089 bp, 8 predicted proteins | sample Lox_Sample_35_FD_206713 | JGI IMG/M metagenome (GOLD analysis project Ga0335081, IMG submission 206713) | Soil microbial communities from Loxahatchee National Wildlife Refuge, Florida, United States - Lox_Sample_3.5 | ecosystem: Environmental > Terrestrial > Soil > Wetlands | place: USA: Florida...
CGCGAATCACTTCGGGCGTGACGACGAGCCTGTCCGTCTTGCCTTCGGCGATGCGCCTCGCCTGCTTGCGCACGAGCGTGGCGATCTCGCGTTCGAGATTCCGGACGCCCGCCTCTCGCGTGTAGTGGTGGATCAAGTCATGGAGCGATTCGTCGGTGAATTCGATCTGCTCGCCAAGCGTCAAGCCGTGCTCCTTGGTTTGGCGCGGGAGCAGGAAGCGCTTCGCGATGTGGATCTTCTCTTCCTCGGTGTAACCGGGGACTTCGAGGATCTCCATGCGATCGCGCAGGGGCTCGGGAATCGGATCGAGCCAGTTCGCGGTCATCACGAAGATGACCTTCGAGAGATCGAACGGCACATCGAGATAGTGATCGCGGAAGGTCGAATTCTGTTCCGGATCGAGCACTTCCATCAGCGCCGCCGAAGGATCGCCGCGGAAATCCCGGCCGAGCTTGTCGACCTCGTCCAGCATCAGGACGGGGTCTGAGGTCTCAGCGCGCCGGATTCCCTGAATGATCTGGCCGGGCAATGCGCCGATGTAGGTGCGCCGGTGGCCGCGGATTTCGGCTTCGTCGTGCATGCCGCCGAGCGAAATGCGCACGAATTTGCGGCCCAGAGCGCGAGCGATCGATTTGCCAAGCGAAGTCTTACCGACGCCCGGAGGCCCAACGAAGCACAGAATGGGTCCCTTCATACCGGGCTGCAACTTCTTCACTGCCAGGTAATCGAGGATCCGTTCCTTGACTTTGACGAGATCGTAATGATCTTCGTCGAGAATTTGTTGAGCCTTGACGATGTCGATTTGGTCTTCGGCCGTACCGGACGTCTTGTTCCACGGCAGCGACGTCATCCATTCAAGGTAAGTCCGTGAAACCATGTATTCGGCTGAAGCCGGAGTCATCTTCGCCAGGCGCTTCAGTTCGCGATCGCATTCCTTCTTTGCCTCGGCCGACATGCCGGACTCTTCGACCTTCTTGCGGAGCTCTTCGACCTCGGATTGAGAATCGTCCGATTCGCCCAGCTCCTTTTGAATCGCCTTCATCTGCTCACGCAACAGGAATTCGCGCTGGCTCTGGCTAACTTGCTCCTGAACCTGATCGTGAATCTTGTTGCGAAGCTCCAGGACCTCCTTCTCCTTCGTCAGCTCGTTGGTCAAGGCCTCGAGCCGCTTGCGGACGCTGAAGGTTTCGAGGAGTTCCTGACGGACCATTGTGCTGAGCGACGGCAGTGTGGAGGCCACGAAATCGGCCAGCCGAGCCGGCGAGTCGATGTTCATCACTTCGTTCTGAAGATCATCGGAAAGCTGCGGCGAGCGAGCGACCACTTCACGGAACAGTTCCTGCACGCTGCGCTCGAGAGCCGTCAGCTCGGCGTCGCGCTCAGTTTCGAGTTCGGGCTGCGATTCAACGCGGGCGCGCAAAAACGGCTTCAGGCCGACCACTTCAGTTACTCGAATGCGGTTCAGACCTTCAAGAAAGGCCACAACGTTACCGTTGGGCATGCGCACCATCTTGTGAACTTTGGCGAGCGTGCCGACGCCATGTAAATCAGTGCCGGAGGGAGTCTCCACGCGGGGATCGAGCTGCGCGACAACGCCAAGCAGCTTTTCAGGTCCCTCGAGCGAATCCAGCAGCGCGAGCGAACTCTCTCGCCCGACGGGCAGCGGCATCACCGCGCCTGGAAAAAGAACAGTGTCGCGAACCGGAAGGATCGGCAACTGTTCGGGAATAAGTCTGGTAGGTGTGGTCACCTTGACCTCCTCAGGGAAAGTGCCAAATCAAATGACATCAAGTCCATAGAGCAGTCTCATCGCCTGCTCAAAGAGTTAGATGCAGCTAGTCGCAAAAAGATGTGCCAACATTCGCATCCACATATAAACAAACATGAGTATATGCCACTCAATGTGATTTTGCAAGATCAAGTTTAAGGTCCCCGTTTCGACCGCTCAAATCGTAAGCTATTGTTCGATAAGACCTTATTACGGATGCGGCAGGTTGATAGAGGACGTGCGTGCGAGCTGGAGGGCCTCTTCCCGGGTCCTAATTCTGCCATTCAGTTGGGCTTCTTCTACCGCATCGAGTATAGCCCGGAAGGCGGGACCGGGCCGAAGCCCGAGGGCAATCAGGTCATCGCCGGTCACTAGGCGCGCAGGCCGTATCTCTTCGGGGCGGGTCTCGGCAAGGAATCGGCGAACGAACTCATAGTTGTCCAAGTTCCGATGGCTCGACATGCAGTCCAGCCGGTGCAGTTCAAGGTGCTCATCGAAGCGATTGAGCCGGACAAAGCGCTTGAGGGTCGACGGCTTCATCTGTGGCGCATCCTTGAACCGCAGATGATTGGCCACCAGCGCCGCGATCTGTTCAGTGTCATCGCTTGAGAACCGGAAGCGGTGACAGATCTCTTGGGCCATGCGCGTTCCGACTTCCACGTGCTCGTCAAAGCGGATCCGTCCGCTTGGTCCTACCGGAGGCGTAAATGTCGGCGGTTTGCCGACATCGTGAAGCAACACGCCCCACGCAAGCGTCGGTGACGCTGGTTTCGGCAAGCCATCGAGCATCAGAAGCGTGTGCGTCCAGACGTCCCCTTCGGGATGAAACTGCGGTGGCTGCTCGACGCCCTTCATGCGTGCAATTTCCGGCAAGAGCTCCGGTAGCAGTCGCGTCTCGTCGAGTAACTCAAAAGCGCGGCGCGCGGCGCCCTCGGTGAGAAGCTTGGTGAGTTCGTCGCGCAGGCGTTCGGCTGAAACCTGGTGGACCTCTGGCGCGAGCTTCGAGATTGCAGAGAAAGTGGCGGAATGGATTGCGTACTTGAAACGCGCCGCAAATCGGACGGCGCGCACCATGCGCAGCTTGTCCTCGCGGAAGCGGTGCTCGGGACGGCCGATGGCGCGAATGATGCCTGCGCGAAGATCGTCGCGGCCGCCCACGAAATCGAACACTTCTTTTGTTTCCGGATCGAGAAGCAGCGCGTTGATCGTGAAATCGCGCCGCTTCACGTCTTCTTGCGGGGAACTTGCGTACACCACCCGGTCCGGATGCCGGCCATCGGAATAGCCAATGTCGGAGCGGAAGGTGGCGACCTCAACTTGGGCCTGCTCGCCTGCGCCTGACTCGTCGCTGACTACGATGACTCCGAATTGTGCGCCCACGGCAAGGCTACGCGGGAAAAGTTGCTGGACGCGGTCGGGCGTCGCATCGGTGGCCACGTCGTAATCCGCGGGTTCGCGCCCAAGCAGGATATCGCGCACACATCCGCCTACGAGGTAGGCTTGATGGCCTGCCCCCCGCAAAGTGCGGCAAATGCGCTCAGCCAATGCGTGAGCGTCCATAGTCGGATTATGTGCGAAACACGTCGGTGTGGGAAGCGGATGCCGGTAACGCTCTGACCTTCATGCGCTTACGCGAAGAACCAGGCATGTGATGTCGTCGTGCTGCCGCGCGTAACCGACGAACGTGTTCACTTGCGTCATCACGCGCTCAAGCGTGCCTGCGGCGGGCTCGGGCGGGGCCGACTGAATGCAAGGCATCAGCCGTGATTCGCCGAACTCTTCGCCGCCATCATCGACGGCCTCGACAAGTCCGTCGGTGAAGATGAACAGCAGATCGCCCGGCCGAAGCTGGATGCTCGTAGATTCGTAGTGGAATTCGTTCTCCGAGAACAGTGGAATGCCGAAGGGAGGACCACCGGCCGAAAGGCGTTCGACTTGGCCTGAGGCGCGGCGAAGAATTGGGGCATTGTGCCCGGCGTTCGTGTAGCGCATTTCGCGCGTCTGCGGATTAATCTCCGCGAGAAAGGCGGTCGTGAACCTGCGACCGTCGAGACTGTGCGCGCGAGCGTAGCGATCAAGACCAGCCACTACTTCTCTAAGCGGCGCCGGAGTCGAAGAAAGCGCGTGCAGGCTGGCTTGAAAGGTGGCCATCAACAGAGCTGCCGGAACGCTCTTTCCAGCAACATCGGCAACGACGATAAGTAGAGGCTGCGTCCCGGAACCGTCGGGTAAGGGGCGCAGAAACGCATCGAAGTAGTCGCCCGCAACGGTGTTTTGCGGTCGTGTCGCAAACGCGATATCGAAGCCGGGAATGGCAGGCGCCTTGTCTGGAACAAGCCACTGCTGAATTTCACGAGCAATCTCCAGATCGCGCTTCATCGTGACGCGATCGGCGAGCTCAAGAGCGAGCAACACGAAGAGTATGATTATCCCGATCCCGCCAAACCGGAGGCTCGCTTCGCCTCTGGCGCCCCAGCGAATGTCAGGCTGGACGACGATCAACACGATCGCAATCAGCAGCAAAACGCGCCGCGCCGGCGACAACTTCATCAGCATCGCCTGGAACAACGCCCACGCCGAGCGCCAGATCCGCCCCGGCCCGCGGGACGTGCGGCGTACTTCGTCCCAATCGACATCTCTTGAATACAGGCCGTAGCTGGCCTTCGCTTCGGAGATGAACTGACCCCAGAGCTGCTCGAGTTCGAGGCCCTCGGTCACCCGCATCCAGAAAGTGCGCAGCCGATGCGCCTTTCCCCGAGAGGCGCTCGCAGCCGAATTGGAAGAACTGGACATGGGAGCCGCGATTATAAGGCAGGATGGCGCGCCTCAGGCTGGACCTTGGTCGCGGCCTTTGCGGTTTGTGAGCGAGCCGCCGAGCTGCACTTTGGAAAAACCGAATCGATCGCGCAAGCCGTCGGTTGTCCGCGCAAGGCGCTCGAGCTTCTCGCGGCGTCCGGGATCAAGAAGATCGAGCTGGCCGGAGCCCGCAGAGAATGAGGAGAGCGCCACGCCCACCAGGCGAAGCATAGCGGCGCCGTTCCACGATTGGGCAAACAGATCGCGGATCACGGCCAGAAATACTGTATCCAGATCGGACGGCTCGGCCAGCGTCTGATTTCGCGTGATGGTCTTGAAGTCTGCGAACCGCAACGTGAGGGTCACCGTGCGGGCGTGAAGACCGGCGTCGCGAAGACGCTTGGCGGCTTTCTGGCAAAGATGACTGAGCATGGAGTGTAATTGCGCACGGTCGTTGGTGTCGTAGCCGAAGGTCTGATTGTGCGAGATCGATTTCGGCTCGGCGTCGAGGAAGAACTCAAATGAATCGATTCCACGCGCCTTGCGATAGAGCGCCGTGCCCCAACGGCCGAAGGCTTCCTCCAGCCGCTCGCGCGATTGCGCCTGCAACTGAGCGACGGTTTCGACGCCGAGGCCATTGAGCGCCGTTTCGGTAACCTTGCCGATTCCTGGAATTCGACGGACGGAAAGCGGCGCGAGGAATGCGGCTTCGCTGCCCGCGGGAACCCAGACGAGACCGCGCGGCTTGGCCTGTTCGCTCGCCACTTTCGCGACCAGGCGCGTAGCGCCGAGCCCGCCGGAACAGGGCAGGCTGGTGGTCGCGGTAATCTCTCGGAGAAGTTTGTTGGCCGCTGCAAGCGGCGGTCCATGCAATCGCTCGGTGCCCGAGAGATCGAGATATGCCTCATCAATCGAGGCCATTTCGACGATCGGCGAATACTTCGAGAGGATCGCAGCGACTCGGTCGCTCCACTGGCCGTAGAGTTCGTGGTGGCTGTCGAGAAAAATCGCTTGCGGGCAGAGCTTTGCGGCAGTGCGCAGCGCCATCGCGGAATGCACGCCGAAACGGCGCGCCTCGTAGCTCGCTGAGGTAACCACGCCCCGCTGATCTCGCTGCCCTCCGACCACCACGGGCAAGCCCTTCAGCTCGGGGCGCGCGAGCAGTTCGACTGAGACAAAGAATGCGTCCATGTCGATGTGAAGAATCGAGGCCGTCGAGTCGGCTGCCAGCGTGGGCGCGTCGTCATGCTTCGCGCGGAATTGAGCGAGCTTCGGCATGGCCTCGACTATACACCGCACAGAAATACAAATACCAAGCGTGTCCTGTGGACAGGAGGACGCGTGAGTACTCTATCGCGCTGACGGCGGCTTACCGATGCCGGGCAGGGTGCTACCGCGCCCTTCGCTCAGTTCCGTACAGATCTTCGCGAGCAGACCTGAAGCTGAAATCTGATCGACGTATTTGCCGACGATCGTCTGCAAATTGGCCAGATTCTCTTGTGAAACGTCGTCCATTTGAGCTGCAGAGCTCGTGAGATTCGGCACCTGCAAACGATAGTACGTACATCCTGGGACCGTCTTAAGCTCGTAGTCGACGGCCTCGGAAACGCTGTCCATGAAGACCGGGACGATTTTCGTCGCCCAACCGAGCAGACCCCACTTTTTCGCTGCCGAGTATTGGATATGGTCCTGCCGATCGCCGGTGCCCACAGACACGACAACAACGCGATCCGCATCGGGATACAACGCGCGAGCCTCGGCGTAGGCGGCCATCGAAGGGTTGTTGACGTAGACGCCGCCGTCCACCAGCACATAGTCTTCGTTGCCTCGCGCCAAGCGCAGCGGCGGAAAAAAGGTCGGGGCGGCCGAGGTGGCCCGCGCGATCTCTGTGAGTTTCCAATCGAAGGAAGGATTCGCAGCGATTCGGTGGCTCTTGAAAAAGAACGGAATCTGTCCCTTGAGGTCGTAACTGGATATAAGCAGCGGCGTGAGGGCCGACGAGAATTGGACGTCCTGAAAGTTTTTCGCGAGTGCCTGTTCGAGTGCGGCGGGCGAATACTTCGGAGCGCAAAGCTCCCTGATCGCCGTTAAAAGGCTCTTTTTGAAGATGGCTGGGCCGTTCTCGAGGTAGAAGTTGAGCAGTTCCGGCGGCGAATACGGCTGCCCATCGTTGCAACCCGTTCCAATCCCCAAGGCAATGATTCCGCCGGTGGAAGTGCCGGCGATCAAGTCGAAGGACTGCCACAACTCGCGCCCGAGGCATGCCCGCAGCTTCTCGAGTATGACGGCAGGAATGATGCCGCGAATGCCTCCGCCGTCTATCGAAAGCACCTTAATACTCTTCGAGGTCGACATGGCGGCTGCTCCCGCGGAAAGAATAACCCAGATGTCGATAGTTGGATAGAAAACGGCGCCGATTACACGCGCTCGGCGGAGAGAACACGCGGGATGCTGGCCAGGTCTTTGGTAATGCTGACGTTGGCCCAGTCGCGTTGCATGTGGAACATTTTGCGGACGGCGTCTGCGGCTCCGTGGCCGAGCTCCAACACCAGAATTCCCCGCGGGGAAAGAAGAGCGCCGGCCTGTTCGATCAGTCGCGCGTAGATTTCAAGGCCAGTTGAACCGCCGAAGAGAGCCAACTCAGGCTCATGGTCGCGGACTTCGCGCTGGAGTGAGGCGGCTTCGTTGCGAGCGACGTAAGGGGGATTGCTCACGATCAAATCGAAACGATGTGATTCGTGGAGAAGGACCTGAAGCAAGTCTGTCTGGTGAAAATGGATGCGATCGGAGACTCTGTGGCGTGCGGCATTGCAACGGGCGACATCAAGTGCCTCCGCGGAAATGTCCGTGGCGAAGATTTCGGCATGAGGCAGCTCGTGCGCGAGGGAGACAGCCAGACAGCCTGAGCCTGTGCCCACGTCGGCGACGCGAAGTTTCGGGCTCGGCTTGCCCGTCGCCATGTCGAGTTTGATGCCGCGTGCGCCGAGGCGTTCGAGCGCGACTTCGACAACATGCTCGGTCTCAGGTCGCGGGATCAGAACCGCAGGAGTAACTTCGAATTCGAGACCCCAAAACTCCTGCTTGCCGGTGATGTACTGTGTGGGCTCACCGGCTGCGCGGCAAGCGATCATCGCAAAATACTTTTCAGCCGCAGTCGGATCGAGCGAATCCTCGGCATGCGAGTAAAGCCACGCGCGATCGCGGCCAAGCGCGTGCATCAGCAGCAGCTCCGCGGCGAGCGTGTGCGACGGCACGTCCGCCGCGCGCAGGCGAGCCATTCCCTCTTTCAGTGCGGCGCGGACATCGAGCCCGATCGAACCGACGCGACGTGTGTGAGCCACCGCCATCACGCTTCTACCAGCTCGTGTTTTAGGCGTTCGGACTCAAAATGGGTGACGAGCCCGTCGACGAGCGGGGCAAGCTTGCCGTCCATCACGTCGGTGAGCTGATGGAGCGTCAGATTGATGCGATGGTCGGTAACGCGGTTTTGCGGGAAATTGTACGTGCGGATCTTTTCCGAACGGTCGCCGGTCTTAATTTGGCCGCGGCGCTCGGCGGCGATGGCTTCGTGCTGCTTGGCCTGCTCCATTTCATAGAGCCGCGAGCGCAGAACGCGCATGGCCTTGGCACGATTCTTGATCTGCGATTTTTCGTCCTGCTGCGAAACGACGAGGCCCGTCGGAATATGGGTGATGCGCACGGCGGAGTAAGTCGTGTTCACGGACTGGCCGCCGGGGCCGGAAGAGCAGAATGTGTCGATGCGGAGATCCTTCGGCTCGATCTTGATGTCAATTTCGTCGGCTTCAGGAAGCACTGCAACCGTTGCGGCGGAGGTATGGATACGTCCTTGTTGCTCGGTCGCGGGGACCCGCTGGACGCGGTGCACGCCACTCTCGTACTTTAGTTTCGAATAGACTTTGTTGCCTTGAATCGAAGCCACGATTTCCTTCACGCCGCCGACGGGCGAGGGGGAGCTTTCGAGCACTTCGACGCGCCAGCCCTGTGATTCCGCATACCGCGAGTACATGCGGAAAAGCTCGGCAGCAAACAGCGAAGCCTCGTCGCCGCCGGTTCCCGCGCGGATTTCGACAATGACGTTTTTCTCGTCGTTCGGGTCCTTCGGAACAAGCAGAAGCTTCAATTCTCGCTCGACGATCTCGCGTCGGGCCTCAAGAGAACGTTGCTCTTCGTGGGCCAACTGTTTCATCTCCGCGTCAGTCGATTCCAGGAGCAGCTGTTTGGCACCTTCCAGGCCCTTCTCGATTTCCTTCCATTCGCGATACTTCGCCACGATCTCGCCCATTTCCGAGTGCATTTTGGCGAGCTTCTGATAACGCGCCGAATCTGTGAGCACCTCGGGAGAGGAGAGCTCGCGCGTCATTTCGTCATAGCGCGATTCAATTTGATCAAGTTTTTCGTACAGCGTCAGTGCCGCCATGGGAGTACCTCGAACAACCGGAAAATTGAAACTAGAAATTACCTATGGGCATCGCTCCCGAAGGAGCGGAGAGGAAGTGCTAATGGAATGAAGCGAACATCGCGATCACTAGAAGCATTATAGTGGCCATGGCGCCGAGCGTCAATTGGAGTGCTGAACGGGCGAACGTACGGAAATTGGATGCCTCAAAAGAAATTTCTGTACAAATTGGAATTCGAGGCCGGTGGACTTGAGCCACGTGGTTGGTCTCGATATCTTAGTTCAGGATGCGGAGTTGGCAAGCAGGCCCGCAAGCAGTTCGTGTTTCGGGGTCGAAAATGGATTTGTGACCGTCACTCCCCTCCACGTGAATCCCTCCTGCAAATCTTCGGACAGAAGCAGCCGGCAGCCTGCTTCGGCCGCCGCGGAAAGAATCACAGAGTCCCAGATACTGAGCTGGTGAGCGGTCGCGAGGTCCGCGGCTGCGAGCATTACTTCGGCGGAGGTTTCGATCAGCGTGAAGGCGTCCCGCCAACTCAGTATCGCCTCCCGTGCTTTTGTTGGCGTTCGTCCGGCTTTACGTACCAACAAGTGAAATAGCTCACCCAGGGCCTGGACCGGCAACAGCACTGCGCCTTCCGGCAGCTTCTCCACCAGTCCCAGCGCGGTCCGCTTCATGGCAGCGCCATTTACGCCCTCTGCGTACGCCAGAATGTTCGTATCGAACGCCACTCTCATTGTTTGTCTTCGTAAAGTTCATCCCGGCTCCAGCGGCCAACGGTGACCACGGGCTCAGACCGGAGTCTTTTCACGAGAGCGGCTCTCGCACCGCGCGTCGCGCCACCATCTTTCGCGGCAGGCACAATCCTAGCGACCGCTTTTCCATGAGACGTCACAACATAGCTTTGGCCTTCGCGAACCGCTCGGAGCAGCTTGGAGAACTTGCGGTTTGCATCAGCGGCGGAAACAGGCTTTTCCATGAGCGCTCCAAAATGTAGTGATAATACGTACTATGTCACACGCTCGAGCAAGAGGCAACGGACTATTTCGCGCCTCTGCTGTCGACGTTCCTTTCCCGCTCAATGATGGTAATCCACTCCCCACGTGCTCGGTCGTACTTCGAGCAAACGCCCTCTTTGGCGTCTGGCCCCAGTCACTAATCGGCCCTGCTTCCCGTGCTTCGCATTTTCGCCTGTTGATTGAAGTGCCTCCCGTGCGGTGGTAGGCTTCACGCCAGCAAGGGAGGGCCCTCCTCTTAGCTCATCGAATGAGCGCCACCGGAGCAAAACTCGAGCAGGCGGCTGCGGTCTCCGCGCAAGCGCTGGCAACCATCAGGCAAGTTCTCGAGGAGCTGGACGCGGGACGCGGCTTGGAAGAGCTTGCTGCGCGTGGCCCGGCGGCTCATCTCGAACGCGAACTTGGACTCGGAAGTCTGGAACGTGTTGAATTGATGCTCCGGCTCGGCGACGTCTGTGGCGTGCGCCTCCCGGATCGTATCGTCGCTAGTGCGGAGACCGTTCAGGACTTAATCGATGCGCTTATCTACGAGGGTCTGCGAGAAAGCCTCCCAGAAAAGCCTCAGGATGTCGCGGTTCGCGCGGCATCCACCGTTACACCCGCTCTCTCCCCCGAACATCACCCGAACCTTGAACAGCAAATTCGCGAAGCAGAGACGCTCACCGAAATACTGCGGCTTCGCGGCCTCGCTGAGCCGAATCGAGAGCACATCCACCTCTACGAAGATGACGAGCGCGTAAAGGTCATCACGTACGGCGAACTCTACGAGCGCGCATCAGGTATGGCGAGCGAACTTAAGCAGAGAGGTCTCGAACCCGGCCAGACCGTAGCGATCATGCTGCCAACGTGCGCGGAGTTTTTCTTCACGTTTGCAGGGATTCTGTTGGCAGGTGGCATTCCCGTGCCGCTGTACCCGCCGTTCCGCGCCGACCGCATTGCGGAGTATGCGACCCGGCAGGCGAACATTCTGCGCAATGCCGAATCGAGATTCTTAGTTGCGTTCAGGCAGGCCGAGAGTCTGGCACGGCTGCTCGAGCCGCTTGTGCCAACGCTACGTGGAGTGCTGAACGCACAAAGGTTGACCAGTCCGC
>Ga0335081_10019073_pt1 | contig 11088 bp, 8 predicted proteins | sample Lox_Sample_35_FD_206713 | JGI IMG/M metagenome (GOLD analysis project Ga0335081, IMG submission 206713) | Soil microbial communities from Loxahatchee National Wildlife Refuge, Florida, United States - Lox_Sample_3.5 | ecosystem: Environmental > Terrestrial > Soil > Wetlands | place: USA: Florida...
TTATCTTCGGCTGGGACATCGGCGATGTCCTTTACGACAACGTCCAGTTCACCGGCTGGCACACAGGGTATCCCGACGCGCACTGCCGCATTGCGCTGGACACATTCCGCTTAATTCCGTGGGAGCCGGGCACCGCGTTCTTCCTGATGGATTTCGTTACACGGGAGGGGCAACCGTTGCCGATTGCGCCGCGGCAGGTACTGCAGCGGGTCGTAGCTCGCGCGGGCGAACTTGGATACGCGCCGTACTTCTCCGCCGAGTACGAGTTTTTCTTCTTCCGCGAAACGCCGCACAGCCTGCGCGCAAAAAACTTCCGCGGCTTGACGCCGCTCACGCCCGGAATGTTCGGCTATAGCGTGCTGCGCGCCTCCGCCAACTCTGATCTGGTCCTGCAGATGCTGGATCAACTGCCGGCGTTCAACTGTGCACTCGAAGGCCTGCACACCGAGACCGGGCCGGGTGTCTACGAAGCTGCCATCGCCGTAGGCGAAGCCGTCGCCGCCGCAGACAAAGCAGCCTTGTTCAAGACCGCGGTCAAGGAAATCGCCGCGCGCCAAAGCCTCATCCCCACCTTCATGGCGAAGTGGAATCCGGATCTCCCGGGTTCGAGCGGCCATCTGCACCAGAGCCTGTGGGACAGCGCAAAGCACAAGAATCTGTTTCACACGGCTGAAGCCGGCGCCATGTCACCGCTCATGCGGCACTATATCGCCGGCATCGTAGCAAATCTACCGGAGTTGACCGCCGTGATTTGCCCGACCATCAACTCGTACAAGCGCACGGTGCCTGGCGCATGGGCGCCCATCAACGCAACCTGGGGAGTCGACAACCGTACGACGGCGGTGCGAGCAATTCCGGGCGGAAGCAAGTCCACGCGCGTGGAGTTGCGCCTTGCAGGCGCGGACATCAATCCCTATCTGGCGATGGCCGCGTCGCTTGCCGCGGGGCTCGACGGCATCGAGCGCAAGCTCACACCGCCGCCTCCTACCGTCAATGCATACACGGGCGAAGGGGCCCCACTGCCGCGAACCCTCGCCGCTGCGACCAAACTGTTCCGGGAAAGCGCCATGGCCCGCCGCTGGTTGGGCGACGCGTTCGTGGACCACTACGCCGCCACGCGCGAATGGGAAGTGCGGCAATTCGAGAAAGCCGTGACGGACTGGGAACTCGCGCGGTACTTTGAGTCGGTCTAATCAGTGTCTTTTCCTCACAACGCCTTCGACGCCGAGTCGCCGAGAACGCTGAGCAGCCGAGATCTCATTGGTTCTTCTCGGCGTCTTGGCGTCTCGGCGTTTAAATTAACCGTGGCCCGGATCGTGTTATTTTGGCCTTTCCCATGAATCTTTCGACCTTCTCCTTCCCCACTACCATAGTCTTCGGCGCAGGCTCCGTGAACCGGCTGCCGGATGAGTTGAATAACCGCAAAATCCGCCGCCCACTGCTGGTCACCGATGCCGGAATTCAGCGCACTCCCGTCTTCGAACGGGTCCAGAACCTCGCGCCGGCTGCCATGATCTTCACCAACGTCGATCCCAACCCGATCGAGCAGAATGTCCTCGATGGCGTCGCAGCATATCAACAAGCGTCTTGCGACGGCATCATCGCCTTGGGTGGCGGCTCGCCGCTCGATGCCGCCAAAGCCATTCGTCTGTTGGCCACCCACGGAGGTCCGCTCGCGGGCTACGACGACAATCTCGACGGTTCCACCCGCATCTCGTCCAACCTGCCGCCTTACATTGCCATCGCCACAACATCCGGAACCGGCAGTGAAGTAGGGCGCTCTGCGGTCATCACGGTCAAGGCCACCAACCGCAAAACTGTTATCTTCAGCCCGTACTTGATACCGTCCGTCGCTCTTGCCGATCCGGAACTGACTCTCGACCTGCCTCCGCACATCACCGCCGGCACCGGCATGGACGCGTTCACCCACAACGTCGAGGCGTATCTCGCCAAGGGCTACCACCCCATGTGCGACGCCATTGCACTCGCGGGCGCCAAGCTGGTTTGGGACAATCTGCCGCGGGTCATGGATCACCCCCATGATCTGGAAGCGCGGTCGAACATGATGATGGCCGCTATCATGGGCGCGGTGGCTTTCCAGAAGGGACTCGGGGCCGTACATTCACTGGCGCATCCGCTCTCTACGGAGTGCGGCATGCATCATGGAACAACAAACGCCATTCTGTTGCCGGCGGTCTTGGAGTATAACCGGTCGGCCGAGCCCGAACGCATCGCGCACCTGGCCACACTTCTTGGCGGCGGCGATGCTGCCGACCGAGTCCGCGAACTGAACCACAGGGTCTCGATCAAGCCGCGTCTCCGCGATTGGGGTGTCTCGGAGGCCATTCTGCCGGCTCTCGCCGACAAGGCTGTGCAGGACGGTTGTCATCAGCTCAACCCTCGCTCCTGCACGCGCGAAGACCTGCTCGAGCTTTATCGGCAGGCTTATTGACGATCCAACTTGGTTTTCCACCGGGTTGTTACAATGACTATTCCATGCAGGTTTTGCAGGCGGGGCAGCACAAATTCATTTACCTCGAGCTGGACACCGATACTGTCACCAATGTGGCCAAGCAAGCGGGCTTCGAAATCAGAATTCAGGACGGCGCGCGTAGCCTCGCAGCAGACTTGACCGTGCCGGGCCGGCAATCGCCCCTGCTGCTATTTGACGCCGCGGATCCCGCGAACCTGGGATGGTTTTCCCGCTGCCAGTTCTATGTAGATGGGCGCACCGGCGCGGTGATGCAGACCCCGATGACCCTCGCCAATCAACTCGACCGCGCGGGGAAGCCCCAGGCAAACTCGGTTCGCCTGACCATCACCAAGGAGTTGCCGGCGAGCTATCGGCTACCGGGCAAGCAGCCGTTGACCGAACAGATTCTCTACCAGCTCCTCTACAATTTCTTGAATGCTCTGACGCGGACCGGCGTGGCAGTGTGTGGTGCGTCGGTGGTCAGAGCACTGTCGGGACGCACCGAAAGCTAACCGGCAATCCGGTCACGCAGCGCCTTGCGCCACGGCCGCTTCGACCTCTTGTTGATACTGAGCCAACAGTTCCGGCGTCGACGCTTCAAAGCGAAGCACTAATACCGGCTGCGTGTTTGACGCCCTCACCAGCCCCCAGCCGTGCGGAAACAAAATGCGCACTCCATCCACGTCAACCGTCTGGTGGGTCTTCCTGTATTTGTCGCTCACGCGCCGGACAACTTCGAATTTCCGCTCATCCGCGCAGTCGACGCGAATCTCCGGAGTCGCTACAGTCCTGGGAAGATCGGCCAGTTGCGCGGAGAGCGGCTGATCCGCCTTCGCTACGATTTCCATCAGCCGGCAGGCTGCATACAAAGCATCGTCGAAACCGTAATAGCGGTCCGCAAAAAACATGTGGCCGCTCATCTCGCCCGCCAGATCCGCGTGCGTTTCCTTCATCTTGGCCTTGATCAGCGAGTGGCCGGTCTTCCACATGATGGGGTTGCCGCCGCGTTGACGAATATCGTCGTACATGGTTTGCGAGCATTTGACTTCCCCGATGAACGTCGCGCCCGGCTTGCGCGTCAGGATCTCGCGCGCGTAAATGATCATCAGCTGGTCACCGTAAATCACTGTGCCTTTGTCGTCCACGGCGCCGATGCGGTCCGAGTCGCCATCGAACGCAATCCCGATATCCGCATGCTGCGCTTTCACGGCCTCAACTAGCTGATCCAGGTTCTTGGGCACCGTGGGATCCGGGTGGTGATTCGGAAAATGGCCGTCCATGTCGAAGAACAGCTCAGTGGCCTCACAATTCAGCTTCTGGAAAATGCGATGCATCGCCGGACCGGCGGTTCCGTTGCCAGCGTCAGCGACAACCTTCACTCGCCGTGGGAATCGAAACTGCGCGCTGATTTCGTCCACGTAAGGCGTTACGATGTCGAAAGACTTCTCCGACCCCGGTCCCTGCGCGAAGTCCCCGCGCTCGATCATCCGGCGCAGCTCCTGAATCTCGTCGCCATGAATGGTGGAACCGCCCGACACTACCTTGAACCCGTTGTATTCAGAGGGGTTGTGGCTGCCCGTGATCATCACCGCGCTGCCGGCCTTGAGATGAAAGACGGAGTAATAGAGCAGCGGCGTGGGCACCACTCCGACATCGGTCACCTGGCAGCCGCTCGACACTAGCCCTTGGATCAGTGCATTCCGCAAGCGCGTTGAGCTTAACCGGCAATCGCGGCCGAGGTTGACGTTCTTCCCGTTCCTGCGCTGGAAATACGAGCCAATAGCTTTACCGAGCTCAGTAACTCCCGGGTCCAGTAGTTCCTGGTCCGCGATGCCGCGGATGTCGTATTCACGAAAAATGGTCGATTTCAGCATTCAGTCGAAGTATAGCGCGGAGGCTGCGAGCGGCTGTTCGTATTGAGCAGTTCTAGGATCAGTACTGAAGAATACCAGGCCCGCTTGCAGCAATGGAACGTTCAGGGGTGCTATGCCCTATCCTGGAAGCTGCGTGAAAACCGAGGTGATTCTCGCTTCTTGGAGGAAGCCGATGTCTCAAAACATGATGGTACGTGGCCTGCTGGTCTTGGGAGGAACGTCCCTGCTATTGAGCAGTGCAATTCCTGCCCGTGCAGACCTCGTCGACGTGAACATTTTCGATAATACGACTTATCAGCAGACCAGCAGTAGCGCTCCAACTTCAGTGTTCGGCTACTTCTTCAACGCCGGAGGAGACTTTCAGACTCCAGGAGACTTTGCCTCAGCCTCGGTAACGATTCCGACCTTGCCAAGCAGCGCTCAAGTTCTCAACGTCAGCGGGACCTCATTTGGCTTTGGATCACTATTCTTTCCAAGTTTGTCGGATCTACACAACACCTATCCGTTCGGGAGCTACACGATTACCGCCAGTGGCGGTACCGTGGGCAGCGAAAGCGTAACCCTCTCATACCTGTCTGACCCGTTCACCTCTGACATTCCTGCTCTCAATCCCGGCACCTTTGCCGGTTTGCAAGGGTTCAATCCGGCAGATGCGTTCACCATCGACTTCAACTCTTTTACGCCGAACTCGAGCACGATCCCCGTGGTGAACGAGGCGTTCACCTTCTTCACGATTAGGAACAGTACGGGAGCAGTGGCATTCGCGACGAGCCTCCCAGATACCGCCACCAGTATCCTCCTACCGGCGAACACGTTGGCGCCCAACACCACGTACTCGTTTGAACTTGACTTTTCAGACCGTATCGCTGGCACCGACCCGACTACCGGCGTAGCGACGTTTGAAGGCTTTGACGTCCGGACCGATGGAGGATTCGTGACTGGTGCGACCGTGCCAGAGCCCGCCAGTATAGCTCTACTCGGAACCGCCGCCTGTATGCTCGCATTTCTACGCCGCTCGCTCGCGAAACGTTGATAAACAGGCGCTTACCGACGCCAAACGATACCCCCCTTTGCGGCTCCGCGGGTTAGAATGACAAGTTGTGAAAGGGACTAGCCTAACTCAGTGGTCTTCCGCCGGACGTCCCTTCACAACCATCAGTGGAGTTCCGGTCGAGTCGTACTACGGCCGCGATCAAATTCAGAGTCTCGATCCGGCTCGCGATCTCGCCTCACCCGGGCAATTCCCTTACACGCGCGGAATCCACGAAAACATGTATCGCGGCAAGCTCTGGACCATGCGCCAGTTCTCGGGCTTCGCTACGCCGGAGGAGACCAATCGCCGGTATCACTACCTGCTCGAACAAGGCCAAACCGGACTATCTGTCGCTTTTGATCTTCCGACCCTGATGGGCTACGACGCCGACCACGTGCTCTCGGAGGGCGAGGTTGGCAAGTGCGGCGTTGCCATCAGCTCACTCGATGACATGGAAACGCTGTTCCGGGGCATCCCGCTTGGCGATGTCACCGTTTCCATGACCATCAATTCCCCCGCGGCGGTGGTGTGGGCCATGTATCTGGCGGTCGCGGAAAAGCAGGGTGTGGATTGGGCGCGCCTTTCGGGCACCATTCAGAACGACATCCTCAAAGAATACATCGCGCAAAAGGAGTACATTTTCCCGCCGCGTCCCTCGATGCGCCTGGTCACCGACACGATCGAGTTCGCGGCGCGGCACACTCCCCGCTTCAACCCGATCTCGATCAGCGGCTACCACATTCGCGAGGCCGGGTCGACTGCCGTGCAGGAGCTGGCGTTCACTCTCCGCGATGGCATCGAGTATGTCGAGTGGGCGCTCGAGCGCGGCCTCAAGATTGACGAATTCGCGCCGCGCCTCAGCTTCTTCTTTAACGCGCACAACGATTTCTTCGAAGAGATCGCCAAGTATCGGGCGGCACGAAAAATCTGGGCGTACACCATGCGCGACCGCTTCGGTGCGGCCGATGAGCGGAGCCTGAAGCTCCGTTTCCACGCGCAAACCGCGGGCTGCTCGCTCACCTGGCAGCAGCCTTACAACAACGTCGCCCGAACCACCATCCAGGCTCTGGCTGCTGTGCTGGGCGGCTGCCAATCGCTGCACACCAATTCACTCGATGAGGCTTACGCCCTGCCCAGCGAGCACGCGGTCACCATCGCGCTGCGCACGCAGCAGGTGATTGCGCATGAATCCGGCGTCACGGCCGCGCCTGACCCGTTCGGCGGCAGTTACTTTCTGGAACGCATGACGCTAGACACGCAGGCCTCCGCGCAACACTATATTCGCTGCATCGACGAAATGGGAAGCATGATCGCCGCTATCGAGAAGAACTATCCCCAGCGGGAGATTGCCAACGCCAGCTACGAATACCAGCAGGCGGTCGAGCGCGGCGAGAAGCTCATCGTCGGTGTCAACGCCTTTGCGTCAGACCACGAAGAGCCTATTGAGATCCTCCAAATTGACCAGAACGCGCAAGTTCACCAAAAGGACAAACTGGCGGCCTTGCGTAAGAAGCGCGATAATATCCGTGTGAGGGCCTGCCTGGACGCCCTCAAGCGAACCGCCGAAGGCGCCGGCAACTCGATGCCTGATATTTTGGATGCGGTCCGCGCTTATGCAACGCTCGGCGAGATCTGCGAAGCGTTGCGCGAGGTCTTTGGCTCGTACCAGGAAACGAGCCTCGTTTGATTCATGGCAGCGCCCATACGAGTGCTCGTGGCCAAGCCGGGCTTGGACGGTCACGATCGCGGTGCGAAAGTTATCGCTCGCGCCTTGCGTGATGCCGGTATGGAAGTGATCTATACTGGCTTGCGGCAGACACCGGAAATGATTGTGAGCGCGGCGCTTCAGGAGGATGTGCAGGTCATCGGCCTGTCGATCCTCTCCGGAGCCCACAACGCGATTGTGCCGCGCGTGCTCGACCTGCTTCGGGAAAAAGACATGGGCGACGTAAGGGTAGTGGTCGGCGGTATTATTCCAGATGAAGATGCCGCCGAGTTGAAGCGCCAAGGCGTCGCGGCGGTATTCCAGCCGGGAGCTTCGCTCGAAGAGATTGTAGGTTTCATCCGTGCGAGCGTGGCCGCCTAGGCGCGTTCAGGGACCATCATGAGAAGACAGGAAATGGAAGAAAAGTACAAGATAGCCGTATTCATCGACTTCGACAACATCGAGATTGGCGTCAAGTCGACGCTGCAGCGCGAGTTCGACGTAGCCGCGGTGCTCGACGCGCTGAAAGAGCGCGGGGAAATTGTCACCAAGATCGCCTACGCCAACTGGGGCCGGCAAGACACCTTCACGCGGGAGCTGTCCGAGCACGCGGTACAGATGGTGCAGCGCGATCCCTCGCCGCGCGGCGATAAGAATGGGGCCGACATCAATCTGGCGCTGGATGCGCTCGAGATGGCCTTCACCCACGATCACATTAACGCTTTCGCCATTGTCAGCGGCGACAGCGATTTCATTGCGCTGGTCAACAAACTCAAGCAGTACGACAAGCGCGTGTATGTGGTTGGTGGAAGGGCGTTTACGTCCACCATTCTGCAAAAAAACTGCCATGAGTTCATCAGCTATGAATCATTACTCATGGAGACACCCAAGCATAGCCGCGGCCCGGCGCCGCAGCCTCAGCCGCAGATGCAAGGGCAAGCGCAGAATGGGCCGCCACTCGAACGTCGCGGCGGAGGACGCAGGCCTCCGCCGTTGGAGCTGACACAGGCCATGCCTCTGGTGGACCGTGCGCTCCAGGTTCTCGAACGCCGGGAGGTGCGGCCGCAACTCGGACTGCTCAAGTCCACCATGCTGCAACTCGACTCGACCTTCAGCGAGAAGGCCTACGGCGCAGGATCGTTCACGGATTTCGTGGAAAAATTGCAAAAGGCCGATCTGGTCGACGTCACCGGCGGCGAAGGCCGCTACATGATCAAGCGCAAGGGCGAAATCGCCGCTGAGCAGGCCACCGCGGCCAAGCCCGAAGAAGCGCTCCCCGTGCTGCGCGACGTTCTGGAGACCCATCGCCTGGAAATCGACAACGGCGCGTCCGCCGAGGACCTCGCGGCCTGGGTGAAGGAAGAGCAGCCTGATTACGATTGGAAGAAATTCGGGTTCCAGGAATTCGGCGAGTTGCTGAACTACGCGCAGGACAAGTCCGTCGTGCGTGTGGAGCCCGACGAGGAAAAGGGCCTTATGGTCTACCTTGGGGCGGAATTCCATCCCCCCGCGGTGCCGGAACCCGAAGTCCCGGTCATCAGCGACGAACAACCGACTGAGGAGCCAGCTCCCACAATCGCCGGCCAACCGTTGGAGAAGGTCACAAAAGCCCGCCGGCCGCCGCGGCGAAAGCCTGCTGGTGCGGAGGGACAGGGTGGCGCACGGCGCACAACCCGCGCCCGTAGAAGTCCCCGCCCGGCCCGCCGCCCCCGAGGAGGCATGCCGACGGAAGCCCCGGCCTCAGAGTAGGGGGCCAAGCGGCTATCTTTCGTCCAGCGAACTCTTTTTCCGCTCGTACGGCGTCTTGAGGTATTTGGCCGCCTCGTCCTGCGCGCCCTGGGTATTGTCGCGGGTGCGCTGCGCAAGCTGGTATTCGTTGACCGCGCGCTCGCGCTGGCCGGTGATATCGAAGATCTTTCCCAGGTTGATGTGCGACCACACCTCCGTCCACTTGGGGTCGAGATCACCGTTCAGCACCTCACGGAATTCATTCGCGGCCGACTGGTAGTTGTTCTGGAGGAAGAACACCTCCGCAATGCGGTAATGCGCCAGCGAGCTGTTTCTCTTGGTTTCGAGCGCTTTCTGAAACTCCTTCAGCGCCTCGCCGAAATCACTCACCTCGGTGAACTGCTCCCCGCGCCGGATCGCCACAGCTACGCGCATATTGTCGGAGTAACGCAGGAGGCGGCCGTTAGGATCGATGGTCACCGACTTGGGCTTCCCGAACGTGTCCACCGAGAATTCCGACGATGTCCCCACCACCTCAATGCGCTTCTCCTCGGGGTTGCCTTCGGTTTCGATTTTCAGCTCCGCGGGCATTCGGAACGTATCCAGATCCTGCGACACTTTCCCCATTACGCGAAAACCCTTCTGGGTGCGGAAGATCGTGTACTCCAGCTTGAACTCCGGTGCGCCGCTCGATTCGATCCATTCAATGAAAAAGTAGCCCAGGTTCTGCTGTGTCACCCGCTCGGCCACCTTTTTGAAATCCTCGGTAGTCACTGACTTCCAGGCGAAGTCCTTGACGTACTCTTTCAGCGTTTCGAAGAACTTCGCGTCACCAAGATCGAAGCGCAGCATGTTCAGGACAGCCGCACCTTTGGAACCGGTCAGCGCCCAAAGCTCCGGCGAGTAATCCTCCAGGCGCGCTGCCTGGATGACCGGGACGTTCTGGATAGTCAAAGCCTCCACCGCCATGTCGTGGAACTGCGTTTCGAGCGCACCGGGCCCATTGGTGTGTTCCGCATAGAGAAGCTCGGAGTACGCGGCAAATCCATTGGTCAGCCACAAATGATTGCGCGTCGCGGGCGAAATGAGGGCATGCCACCACTGGCGCGAAATCTGGTTCGCCAGCAGCTTGGTGTTCACATCGTGCCCGATGCCCCGAGGATTCAGGAAGATTACCCCCGGTGACGAGAACCCGTTGGGCGAGCCGTCATCGGTCTCGACCAGCGCCAGATTGGCGTAGGGCGGCAAACCGAACGTTGCCGTGAAGTGGGTGATAATCTTCCCTGTTTCCTGGCCGTAAACATCAGCCATGGCCTGCTCGCCGCCCCGGAAGTACAGGCTGGTTGTGACGCCTTCGGAATTCACCTTCTTGCCGTCGCCGCGCACCACCGCGATACTGCCCGGAAAGGAATTCTCGTCGAACCGGAAGCTGTAGACCGTCTTGTCTCCGTTCGGTTTCGACGTCTCCAGGCCGCTTGCAATGACCCGGTTCGCCGCAGCAACCGTAATGTTCATCTCGGCCGAGTATCGGTCGGTGGTGTAACCGTTGATCGGAAACCAGCGCGCCGGATACATCAGGTAGGCGTAATCGTTGTGGATGGCGGCGAACTTGATGCCGTAAACCGGTGAGTCTTCGTCCCCTGTCAGCCGGCCATCGTAGTCGAATGTCATGGTTACCGGCTTGCCCTTCGGGAGGGGCTGGTCGAAGTTCAGCCGCACAGTGGAATCCTGCTGCGAGCGCGACGCTTGCATCTGCCGGCCGCTATCATCCACAACGCGTGAGATGTTGAGCGCGTTATTCAGCTCAAAGGTCGCGTTGCTGACGACCTCCAAAGGCGTGAATCGCACCGCGACTCTTGCTGCGAGCGTCTGAGTATTCTCGTTGATTTCGGCATTGATGACGTAGTGCTCGACGTCGATGCGCGAGCGCCGTTCCTGCGCCGTGAGACTCACGGAGCTGGCCGTCACAGCCACAACAATCAAAAAATTACGCAACATGTGCTGCTTGTCTTTCCCTTATCAATTGTTCCACCAGCACGGCAGCCTTTTCCATAGCCCGCCCTTCGCCCGCCAGCAGACGCGACACCCCGGCCAAATCTTCGCGCATGCGATCGCGCGCCGCGCCGTTCCGTAACAACTGCAAAGCCTCTTCCGCGAGCCGCTCGGCGGTCATCGCCGTTTGCATCAGCTCAGGGACAATGCGTCGCCCCACCACCAGGTTCACCATGGAATAGAATGGCACCCGCACCAGAAGGCGTCCCAACAGCCAGCTCAG
>Ga0335081_10019074_pt1 | contig 11088 bp, 5 predicted proteins | sample Lox_Sample_35_FD_206713 | JGI IMG/M metagenome (GOLD analysis project Ga0335081, IMG submission 206713) | Soil microbial communities from Loxahatchee National Wildlife Refuge, Florida, United States - Lox_Sample_3.5 | ecosystem: Environmental > Terrestrial > Soil > Wetlands | place: USA: Florida...
GGAGGATGCTCTTGGCTTCGTCGTAAAGCTTGTCGGCCTCCGCGAACTGGCTGGTGTCGCGCTTCAGGTTCGCCAGATCTTCCAGGAGAGCCGCGCGGAAGTCGGGATTGTTGAGCTTCGTGGCCAGGGCCAGGGCCTGTTGGAACTCCGGGAGCGCTTCGGTGTACCGCTTGCGATCGTAATCCAGCCGTGCCAGCTTCCGCAGCCGCGAGGCGATGCTCAGTTCGGGGCCTTCGCCGCTATCGACGGACTTGATCAGCAGGGGCATGGCTTTGGCGTAACGTCCCTGAAGGGCGTACAGATCCCCGAGGTTCCCTTCCCGCGTCGCCTCTCCAGCATGGTTCGATGCTTCCACCGCGACCGCCTTCTCGAGAAGAACCTGCGCTTCGCGAAACGAGCCCTTGCTCATCAGAAACACGGCCAGGTTGTTGCGCGCCGTGGCCATCATGGCCGGCGTTTCGCCCGGCGAGGATTCGCGGATGCTCATGGCGCGCCGCAATAAGGGCTCGGCCTCGAGCAGGCGGGCATCCGCGCGGTAGAAGCCCGCCCAGGCGTCAAGCTGGCTGGCCATCTCCAGGCTCTTCGCGCCATGCGCCTTCTCGATGATGTCCGTCGCACGCCGGTAGTACGTCTCTGCCTCCGCGGAGCGGTTCACGCGCCGGAGCGCGTTTCCCAGATTGTTGCAAGCCCCCGCCACCTGGGGGTTATCGGGGCCGACCGCCTTCTCCTGAATCGCCAGGTAGCGCTGCCGCAGGAGCACTACCTGATCGAAGCGCTTTTCGGCGGTATACACGTTGGCCAGGTCCTGGATTTCGAAGAGAATTCCCGGGCTGTTGGCACCTCGGGTCTGCTCCCCGATGGCCAGCGCCCGGACCGCCAGTTGTTCCGCCTCCGGGAGGCGGTTCATCCGGACATACAGGCCGGCCAGATTCCCGATATGACGGGATCCCGCGGCCGAATCCGAACCCGTAACCTTGTCCTCCAGGTCGATGGCGCGGAGCAGCAGGGTCTCGGCTTCCTGGAGCTTACCCTGCCCTTCCATGGCGAGCGCCAGGTTATTGTTGAGCGCACCCATCATGCCGGGCCCCACAGTCTTTTCATCCATCGCCATGGCGCGCCGGTAGAGTGGTTCGGCCTGTGTAAATCTGCCGCGGAGCCGGAGAAACTCCGCCAGCCGGTTCAACGCCTCCGCTACCGCGAATTCATTCGGCGCGAAGGTCTCGCGAATCTCGAGGGCTTTGCGCAGGAGCGGTTCCTCTTCCGCATAGTTGGTTTCGGTGTCCAATACCGATGCCAGCTCCAGCACGGTGTTGGCCGTCTGCAGGCGGTCGCGGCCGGTGAGCCGGTCCTCGATCTCCAAGGCCCGCCGCAACGATGTTTCGGCTTCGGGGAACTTGTGCAACCGCGTCCGTGCCGCGGCAAGCCCTGTGAGCGCGGCCGCGACGTCCCGGTGATCCGGACCCAGCGCCGTCATGCGCAGCGCCGCATCGCGCTCGAAGAGAGGCTCGGCCTCCTCCGCCCGGCCCAGATTCGTCAGGCTCCAGGCCAACCCCTGCAAGTCCGATGCGCGCGCCGCCGGAGGGCTCTGGACGGCGTCACCGGTCTCGACCGCGCGGCGGTAGAAGCCTTCGGCCTGGGCGAATTTCTTCTGGTTGTAATATGTCAAGGCCAGTTCGCCCAACGTCTGGCGCAGCCGCTCGCTTGTGTGAAAGAGATTCTCCGCTTCCGAAACGGCAGCGGCGCCTTCCCTCTCGGCGTCGGCATATCGCTTCTGAACGCGCGCCTGCCGGGCCGCCTCGAGGTGCTGCCTGACGACATCCGGCTGTGCGTAGGCGCTCACCGCCAGGAAGGCGATCGCAACCCACCGAATGACCATCCGCATAGGTCCCCGTTAACGGACGGCCCACTTGACCAGGATCATGACCTGTTTCTTGCCGTCGTTATGGAGGACCATGTGGCTCCAGCCGTTCTGCTCTCCCGGCGGAGTCACGACCCGAACGCTGCTGGGGTGGACCTCGACATTCACCGGCACGCCCGGGAGACGGCCGGCCAAGGAACCCGGAGCGGAACTCGAACCGAGGTCGATTTCCTGTCCGGAGTCCAGATCGCCAGTCCAAACAATGGTCCCTTCGGTCGGCGCCGGCTCAGTGGTGTTCGCAGCCGCTGCTGATTTTGCAGGCTCCTTATGTGGGTCCGCCTTTTCCACCAATTCCTTCCGGGCGCCGTCCTTCGGATTGTCCGCCGCGCCCTTGGCGGTCGGCACGGGCGGCAGCACCGGTCCGGGCAGATCGGGGGCCGTCGTGGGGGGGCTTGCAGAGGAACCACCGCCGCCCCGCATTAGGAAAACTCCCGCGACGGCGGCCGATAGCAGGATGCAAACGCCGATCGCGATCACCACCCGGCGGTCAAGCCCCTGGCGGGGAACCGGCGGACGAACGGCGGATCCTCCCGCCTCCGCTACGCGGCGAGGGGGTGCCGGTTGAGCCTGGAGGCGCAACTCCGCAAACCTTGGCTCCGTGGGGAACCGACCCATGGCTGCATTCGAGGCTTCCAGCGCCTGCGGGAACTCGCCGCGAGCGATCAGCCCTTCGATTTCCGCGATTGTTTCCCGAACGGCGTTCGCCCGCCCCTGCTCGATCAGAGACGCCGCCGCTTTACGCCGCCGTTCCCGCCACTCGCGAACCCGGTGGGCCATTTCCTCGCGGAGTTCGGCAACACTGGCATCAGCCGGATAACGCGCGTCCAACTCGGCCGACCGCGCCGCCGCCTGTTCCAGGTTGCCGGCCTGCAGGAGCGCGCGGCAATCCGCAACCTGGCGCAAAATCGAGCGTGCCTCCTCTTCCCGCCGCCGCGCCGCGACGCTTTCCGCTTCCCCCTGTTCCCGGGCATACGTCAGAAGCGCGGCAATCTCCGGACTGCCCGGACTGATGCTCTGCAGGATTTCGATGGCCCGCCCGTAGGAGCCCCGGCGGATCATTTCCTTGGCCTCGATCATGGCCGCATTGATTCGCCCCTGGGCCGCTGTCGCCGCATGCAGGCGATTCGCCTCCGCCAGCCTCTCCTGGATTTCCGGGTCGCCGGGGTGTTGGGCGGCCCACGCTTCCAGGAGCCTGGTGGCCCCCGCATAGTCCTGCACCAGGACAAGACCTTTGGCCTTGCTCAAGGTACCCCGGCGCTGGATCTCCGATTCCCGGCGCTCCACCAGGCTCTTCACCTGTTCGAGCAAGGCGCCCGCCTCCTGGTTTCCCGGATCCGCCTCCGCCGCCTGGCTGGCGTGCTCGAAGGCGCTGGTCAGGGCTTCGTGCTGGAGTTCCAGCCGCGCCTCCGCCACGAGCGCCACGGCGCGTCTGATGGAGTCCTGCTGCGCCCGGATCTCTTGCAGGCGCACGCGCACCGCGCTGTTGTTCGCGTCGAGGCGCAGGGCCTCTTCCAGGCGGTCCGCCGCACCGGCGAGATCCCGCGTGGACACCAGCGATTCGGCTTGTCCGGCCAGTTCTTTGACCCGCACCTGGACGGACTGCTGCTTGATGCGGTCGGTGAGTTCCTTGCGCCACTTGCGGGCGAATTCGTGGGATTGATCGAAGTCCAGAATTTGCCGGACCACCGAAAGCGCCTCGATGAACCGCTCCTCCTGTATCAGCTTCGCGGCGCTTTCGGATAGACTTCCGACCTCGTTGTGCTTCAGATCGAGGATCACCTGCTCCAGGTCGAACCCCGCATCCTCCATGGTGGGATAGCGCTCCTCCAGCGACCTCGACAGCAGCCTCTTCAACAGGGGAGCCAGCCCGGCGGGATGCTCGGGGATCGTAAAGGAGACCTCTCCCCGGGTTACCAGGAACATCACCTGCAGCGGATTGCCGGCATCGAAAGGATTGGTCCCGGTGATGAACTCGTGCAGTACCACTCCGTATGCCCAGATATCGCAGCGCGCGTCCACCGTCTCGCTGGTGAACTGCTCGGGAGCCATGTACTGCAGCGTTCCGATCATCGATCCGGTCTGCGTCAGCCTGGTGCCGGTGTTGTGCATCATGCGCGCAATGCCGAAATCCATCACTTTGACGCCGCCGTCGGACAGCCACATGATGTTGGCGGGCTTTACGTCCCGATGCACCACATCATGGAGGTGCGCATAATGGAGGCCTTGGGCGACCTCCGACATGATCTCCAATTTCTCGAGCAGCGGAATGGGAGTTTTGTCGCGGATGAGTTGGAGCAGGCTCCGGCCGTCCAGGTATTCCATCACCAGGTATTGTTTTCCGCGGTCTTCGCCAAACTGGTGGATGGTGACGATGTTCTTGTGCTGGAGCCGGGCCGATGTGGTGGCTTCCGCGCGAAAGCGCTTCACCATCACGGGATCTTCCTGAACGTTCAGGACCTTGATGGCCACCACGCGGCCGACGCTCGGATCGAGGGCTTTGTAGACTTTGCCGAAGCCGCCGGCGCCGAGTTCGCCCGTGATCTCGAATTTACCGATCCTGTCCATAGACCCCGGTTATGCAAACGGAATCACCCGATCTGTCCTGCTATTGTAACGAATAACAAGTGAAAATCGGATTATTTGCGTTGCGAAGAAAATCGGGTAGGCGCGCTTTTTGTGTCTCCAGCGGGATTGGGATATACTGCCTCACGGTTGTCGCAGAAAGGAACATCCATGAAATCGATTGCCAGCGCTCTCGGCGCCCTGTCCGCTGCTGCGCTCCTTTGCCTCCCGGGAACTTCCCAGCAAAGCGGGGCCAAGCCCCCGCTTTATAACACCGTCAAGCAGAAACTGCTGGAAGGCAAGCAGGTCTTTAGTTATACCCAGAGCAAATTCGACATTCCGGGCAATTGTGAGGCCGCCAAGCACTACGACTACACCTGGTACGAAATGCAGCACAGCACGCTGGAGTTTAAAGACATCGAGGCCATGATCGCGGCTTGTCCGCACAACGGCGCGATTCCCATGATCCGTCTGCCCGACGCGCAGGAGTGGCACATCCAGCACGCCACCGATATCGGCGTCCTGGGTGTCATCGTCCCCACGGTGGACGATGTGGACCGGGCGCGGGAAGCCGTGAAGTGGGCTCGCTATCCACCCGTGGCGCGGCGCAGCGCCGGCCAGAACCAGGCCACCGCAATCTGGGGTATCAACGGCATCAACTACCGGCAGACCATCAACGACAACATGCTGGTGGTGATCATGATCGAAACCCCCACGGGAGTTGCCAATGCCTACGACATCGCTTCGGTCCCCGGCGTGGACGTTGTCATCATCGGCAACAACGACCTGAGTTCGTTCTCGGGCTACCCGCAGACCGACGATCGCTACCAGATGATGGTCACCAAGATTCACGACGAAGTCCTTCGCGCGGGCAAGATTTTCGGACAGGCCAATGCGATCTACGCCAAGGGACACCCGCTCTCGAACGACGCCAAGTTTTTCCAGAACGGCCCGTCTAACGATGGCTGGACTCCACCGGCGCGCGGCGGACGAGGGACCAATCCCTACGCTCCACCTCCGGGCGAGGAAGAAGGCGGAAGGGGCGGTACGCGCGGCGGGCGCGGCAGGGGCCAGAAGTAGGACGAAACCCGGCGGCAGCAGCACGCTATAATCGGCTTTCAGACCGTTGGTGATGGAGCCCACCCTCAACCGTCCCGGGTTTGGCTCGGGAACGATAGCTCCTACCTGAGGAGCTATGATTCTATCGGACACACCCTCCAACGGCCATTCGCCATCCCAACCGGCTCTCGCTCTTGCCGGTGATATCATCGGCCGCTACCGGATATCGGCGCTGTCTGCTCTCCTGGCCGGTACCCAGGCTGCCGTCCTGCAGAGCGAAATCAATGTCGCGGTGTACGGGCGGTTCAAGGCCGGCAAAAGCAGTTTCCTGAACCATTTCATCGGGCGCAACATCCTGCCCACGGGCGTCGTGCCGGTCACATCCGCAATCACCACGCTGCGCTACGGCGAGCGCGACCGGGCACGGGCACATCATGAGGATGGCAGCGAATGCGAGGTTCCGTTCGATTGCATCGGCGGCTACATCTCCGAGAAGGAGAATCCCGGCAACCGAAAGCACATCCGGTCGGTCACCATCGAGTTGCCGGATCTGCGCCCGCTTCGGTGTTTGAGTTTCGTAGACACGCCCGGTCTGGAGAGCGCGCTCGGCCACAACACCCGGACGTCGCTCGACTGGCTGCCTAACGTGGGATTGGCAATAGTCGCGGTAAGCGTCGATCCACCTCTTTCCGAACGCGACATCGCTCTGATCGAGAGCCTGTACCAGCACACTCCCAAGGTTGCGGTGCTGCTGACCAAATCCGACCTTCTGAGCCCAAATGAACTCGAAGAGGTGGCCCACTACGTACGGCTCCAGCTTGCCAGGATCTTTCCCTGCGAGCCCCAAGTCTTCCCGTACTCCACCAGGCCTGGATTCGAGCAGTTCCGCCAAGCCCTGCAAGCCGGGCTGTTCGCGGACCTCTTGCGGCGCTTCTCCCAGCAGCGCGAATCTGTGGTCTTCCACAAACTCGATACTCTTCTGCGCGAGTGCGCGGAATACCTGTCCCTGATCCTCAAGTCGGCCGAACTGGATCATGCCAGGCGCGAAGCCGCCCGGCAACAACTCGTCTCAGAGGATGGCTTCGCGGAGGACGCGAAGTCCGCCATCCGGCTCTCGGTGCAGGCTGGCGCCGGGGGTACGCGGTCAATGGTCATGCGGCGGCTCGAGAGCCATCGTGGCGATCTGGAGCGCGACCTGCTTCTGGCGTTCGAAAGCGAATTCCCGAAATGGACCGCCAGCCTGGCCGGGATGCTCTTCTCGTTCGAGAATTGGCTCGCCGTGGCTCTGCAGGAAGAGCTCACCATCGTATCGGTCCAGGAGCGGACCGCCATCCTGGAACCGCTGCAACACATGCGGCAACAGGCAGCCCGCGCGCTGCAACAATTTCGCGACCGCCTCTCCGATCGCACCATGCAGGCCTTCGGCGTTCCGCTGCGCACGACCGAGACCGCGATCGATGCGGCGGAGCCCGGAACACCCGACATTCGGGTCGGACGTGTGTTCGACCGGAACTGGGAACTCCTGTCGCCGGTAATCCCGGTGTGGACGATCCAGGGAATCGTTCGCCGTCATTTTGCCCGCACGATCTCGTACCTGATCGACCAGAACCTCAGCCGCCTCGCCGCCCAATGGGAGAAAAGCATCCACGATGCGCTTCGGGCCCTGGAGAAGGACGCCCTGGGCCGGCTGGGAGAACTGACCGGCACCGTCGATCGCCTCCTCCAACGCAGTGCAAACGACCGGCCGTTCGCCGTCCGCGCCGACCTCGACCGGCTGCGGCAGGCTCTTGCCCAGCGCCCCGTGATTTAGCGATATAGTGGGATCGATCAGCGGCTGGAACGCCCAGATGCCCATGTCACCGAAAGACTCCCAACGCATGTCGATTTCCCGGCGCGCCCTGCTGGCGGGCGCTCCCGTGCTCCTCACGCCCTTTCCCGCTCGCGCCGCGGACGACACAGGCGCCGCTCGAAAACTCAAGGTCGCGATCTTCTCGAAACACCTGCAGTTCGTGGCCGGCGAAGAACTGGCTCGCACGGCCGCCGATCTCGGGTTCGACGAGATCGATATCACGGTCCGCAAAGGCGGTCATGTAGCGCCGGAGCGGGTTCGCCAGGATCTGCCGCCCCTGGTCGCCCTCATCCGCAAACGTGGCCTCGGCGTTCCCATGATCACCACGGACATCGTGGATACGGAGACGCCATTCACCGAAGACATCCTGGCAACCATGCAGGGCCTGGGAATCCGCTACTATCGCTGGGGCGGTTACAAATACGCGGAGCACCAGCCGTACGAGGCGCAACTGGAGCAGATGCGGCCGCGCATGGCCAAACTGGCCGCCTGGAACGCCAGGTATCGCGTCTGCGCGATGTACCATACGCACTCCGGAACGGGCCTGGTGGGCGCCTCGATCTGGGACCTCTACGTGCTGCTGAAGGACCTCGACCCGAACGCGGTGGGCGTCAACTACGATGTGGGCCATGCGGTCATCGAGGGAGGGCTGGGAGGCTGGATCAACAGCTTCCACATCACCGGCCCGCACCTGCGCGGGATTGCCGTAAAGGATTTCCTGTGGGCCAGGGACGCCAGGGGAAACTGGCGCGAACAGTGGGTGCCCTTGGGCGACGGCATGGTGCCGTTTCCGAAATTCTTCCCGATGGTGGCAGAATCCGGATTCCAAGGCCCGCTGCAGATTCACTTCGAGTATCCGCTCAAGACTCCCGAGGAGCACTTCGCCGCCATGAAGCGCGACCTCGGCCGGCTGCGCGGCTTCCTGGCGCAGGCCGGATTGTGAAGCCGCCCGGCTCCACGCGCCGCGAGTTTCTGGCCATGCCCGCGTTCCTGGCGGCCTCGACGACGGATGCGCGTGTCGACGAGGTCCGCACCAGCTTTGAGGACTACCGCTATCGCGCCCCCTACAAGTTCGGCGGCAAGGAGGTGGATCGTGTCACCATGCTCAACGTGCACTGCCGCCTCGCCGGCAAATCCGGCAAGACGGCCGAAGGATTCGCGGCTATGTCGATGGGCAACGTTTGGTCGTTCCCGAGCCTTCCTTACGATGCGACGCTGGCGGCCATGAAGTCTCTGGCCGAGAAGATCGAGCGCATCACCCGGGGCTATTCGGAGTACGCCCACCCTCTGGACGTCAACTTCGCGCTCGAACCCGAATACCTGAAGGCCGCCGCCGAGACTTCGCGCGAGCTGCGATTGAGCGAGCCCATCCCCAAGTTGTGCACGCTGGTGACGGCGAGCCCTTTCGATGCCGCGCTGCACGACGCCTTCGGCCGGCTGCATGGCCGCAACAGTTTCTCGGTCTGCGGCCGCGAGTTCGTGCGCCACGATCTCTCCCGCTACTTGAACGGCGAGTTCCGCGGCGAGTATCTGGACCAGTACGTCTCGGCCAAGGCCGCGCCGCGGGTTCGCATGTACCACTCGGTGGGGGCTTCCGACGCGCTCACAGCGGCGGAGGTGAACAACCCCGTGGGAGACGGCCTGCCGGAGTCGCTCGCGGAGTGGATTCCATTCAGCGGCGTCACCGCAATCAAAATCAAGCTGAACGGCAACGACCTGGGCTGGGATGTGGACCGCGTGGCGGCCATCGACCGCGTCACCACGGAAGCCCAGGCCAGGCGCGGCTTTCGCGATTGGATCTACTCCCTGGACTTCAACGAACGGTGTCCGAACGTGCAGTACCTGCTCGACTTCGATCGCCAGTTGAAGGGCAAGGCGCCCTCGGCCTTCGACCGCGTGCAGTATATTGAGCAGCCCACCGCGCGCGACCTCGCCTCCAACCGGCAGAACACCATGTTCGAGGCCGCGAAGCTGCGCCCCGTGGTGATCGATGAGTCCCTCACCGGGCTGGACGCCCTCCTGCTGGCCCGCGAGATGGGCTACACCGGAGCCGCGCTCAAGGCTTGCAAAGGCCAGTCGCAGACCCTGCTGCTGGCGGCGGCGACCCAGAAGTACAAGATGTTCCGCTGCGTCCAGGACCTCACCTGTCCGGGAGCGGCATTGGTGCACTCGGTAGGGATTGCCGCGCACATCCCCGGTACGGCCGCAGTGGAGGCCAACGCCCGCGAATACGTTCCGGCCGCCAACCGCGGATGGGAGAAGCGCTACCCCGGGATTTTCGCCGTGAAAGACGGGTACATGGCCACAACCGGCCTGGATGCTCCGGGCCTGTGTACGTGAGATGGGGCGAGCGCCTGCCTGTACCCATGGCCCCGGTCGGGCCACAACAATCCGCGAAACCCTTGCGCCGCCGATGTGGCGTATACAGCGCCAGTGCCGGCGAAGGGGTTTTCGAGGCTGCCGCGGGGCGGTTGCGAGTGACGGCGCTCGTCGGGGTGATTTCGCGGCGCGTGGGGCGGCCTCGGCGGGGCGGGAGGAGCGGGCGGCTCGGGCATCATCTGCCGCACGATGTTTGAGAGCCATGGCGGGTCCCACCACGCCAGGCCTCCCGCGGCCAATCCCAGTACGCAGACAGCGCCGAGCGCCAGCTTCAGCCAGAAGACGCTGCGCCGCAGCCGGACGTTTTCCTGGGTGGTGGGGGATGGCCGGCGCGGCGCCGCCGCGGGGGGCCGGGGATTCGCAGCGGCCATCGGCACGGCTTGCGGAACGCGCGGTGGAGCGGCCGGCGTGGGCGCGCGTGCGGGCTCGGCGACCGGAGGAGCGGGGGCCTCCACCGCTGCCGCCGCTCGTGCCTCGGCTTTCACAGACGTCGCGGAGGCCGGCGGGGCGCTGTTCGACACGGTGGCGGACTTTGGCGGCAAGGGAGCGGGCGCAGCCTTGTCCGCGTCTAATCTCTGGATGAACCCCAGCGTAATATCGTCCCCGCTGCCCTTGCGGGAAGCCTCCGGCAGGATCTTGTCGAGCTGCGCTTCCACCTTCTCGGGACCGTACTGCCGCAACAGTTCCAGGTAGTCGGGTCCTACGCGCAGGAAATCCTGGTCGCTCTGGAACGAGTTGGCATAGCCGTCGCTCGAAACCAGGATCAGGGCAGGCGGCTGGCCCTGGGACAACCGGAAGTGCGCCGAGCGGAAGTCCTCGGCAGCGTTCGGCTGGCAGAGCGAGGTCGTCTGGTTGGCGATCAGGCGGGAATCTTCCGGCATGGGGCGGGTCGTGCCCCCGTTCTGGTCTACGCAGAGGATGTCGCCGTCCCCGAGCTGCAGATAGAGGATCTCATCGGCGGCGGCGAGCACCGCCATCAACGTGGCTCCATACGCCACTGTCGGGTTCGCCGAAATTGCGGCCTTCGCCTGCGCCACCTCCTTGGGCGGCAGCTTGGCCCACTCCTGATCGGTGAACGGGTTCGCCTCGAGGTGGGCCCTTACCGCCTCACGCCAGGCCAGCACGATGGACTGGGCGACGGCCCGGGGATGCGCGTCGGGAACCGGAAGCGGGGTTTCCCGCAATGCGTCTACAGCGGCCTCGACCCCCATCCGGGAACCGATCTCGCTGCGAAAATGCACCGCGCTGCCGTGCCCATCCGAAACGGCCAGAACGGCGACGGACCCGTCCGGCCCGGCCCATTTTTCGAAGGAGTCCTGGT
>Ga0335081_10019075_pt1 | contig 11088 bp, 7 predicted proteins | sample Lox_Sample_35_FD_206713 | JGI IMG/M metagenome (GOLD analysis project Ga0335081, IMG submission 206713) | Soil microbial communities from Loxahatchee National Wildlife Refuge, Florida, United States - Lox_Sample_3.5 | ecosystem: Environmental > Terrestrial > Soil > Wetlands | place: USA: Florida...
GCGCGCAGCGAGCAGCGTCTTGCCGGTGAGCTTCGAGAAGTCGCGGCCCGGTCCGCCGATCGTGTGGAAATGCACCGGCAGCCCACTCGCGGCGATCGCGTCCCACACCGGGTTCCACCACGGGTCCCACAGCGGCGTCATGTCGTGCCGGCGGGCGACTTCAAGGCCGCGGACATTGCCGCGCTTGGCGACGCGCTCGACCTCCGCCACCGCCTCTTCGCGGTCGTGGTTGGGGATGTTGGCGAGCCCGCCGTAACGATCGGGGTGCTTCGAGCAGAAATCGGCGAGCCAGTCGTTGTAGATGCGCAGCATCGCCCCGGCCGCCTCGTTGTCGTTGAGCCGGTTGGTGGCGCCGAGAATGCCATAGAGGATTTCGGCCTGGATGCCGTCGCGATCCTGGTCCTTGAGGCGCAGATCGGGGTTGGTCAGCCGGCGGATATTCTGCTGTTCCTTGTCGTAAAGCCCGGTCGTGGCCATGCGGTCGGAGCGGTGAATTTTGCCCGGCTGATAGGGCCGCCCGGCCGAGCCCATCCCGGCGTCCAGCCCGAACGACGCGCCGTTCTTGGTGACCCATTCGCGCCCGCGCTCGCCTTCAGTGACAAACGGCATGCGCTCCTTGAGCGCCGCCGGCGCGTTGGCGGTGAACAGATCAGGCGGCAGCCAGATCAGATCGACATGGCAATCGGCCGAGATCACTTTGTACTGCATCGCCTGCCCTCCGTTTGTCTTTGGGCGAGCGTAGCGCCCCGATCCCGGCCTGCCTACATTGATCTCGCGGCGGCAGGCCTGCACCGCTTAGGAGTAGCAGCGATGAAAAGTTTCCCGACACGCGTCGCGAGCGCGGTGGGCGGCACTGCCGTCTACCTTGCTCTGGCGATCCTCGGTTGGGGCGGGATCGCTGCGTTCTTTTGCCGGCCGGCCTTTATCGCGCTGACGATCGTCTTGGCCGTCCTCGCGTTGGCGGGGGTGTTCGCGGGCGGCAATCTCAGCCGCGGTGTGCGCGAGGATCGCGGCAATCGCTGGGTGCTGATTTTCTTCTTCGGCATCGGAATTGCGCTTGGATACGTCCCGGCGCTGACTGACCGGCTCGATTTCTGGACGATCGACGGCAATGCGACCCCCTGGATCGGCGTCGCGCTGTTCGCGCTCGGCGGGGCGTTACGGCTCTGGCCCGTCTATGTCCTCGGTGACCGGTTCAGCGGCCTCGTCGCGATCCAGCCAGGTCACACCCTGGTCACGACCGGCATTTACAGCCGCATCCGCAACCCAAGCTATTTTGGGCTGCTGATGAATTCGCTCGGCTGGAGCCTCGCATTTCGCTCTGGCGTCGGCGTGTTGATGACCGCGGCGCTGATGCCGCCGCTGATTGCCCGCATGCGCGCCGAAGAGCGGCTGCTCGCCAGCGAATTCGGCGCCGAGTACGAAGCCTATCGGGCACGGACGGCCCGGCTGATCCCGGGAATTTATTAACCCTTGAGTAGCAGCGCCGTCAGCTCGGCCGGCATTGACAGCATCGGGTAGTGGCCGGTGTCGAGTTCCATGAACAGTGCGCTCAGCTTTTCGGCGGTGCGGCGCTGGTGCGCTTCGCCAGGATTCTGCGCCCGCTTGCACCAGATGACGCTCGCCTCCCACGGCATCGACCAGAATTTGTCGAGCTTGACGCCGTCGGTGTAGATGCCGGCCGGGTGCTGGGTGTAGCGCGCCAGCGCCCATTCCTTCATCGCCGGGTCGAGATCGGCGAAAAGCCGGTTGGCGGCGTCCTCGCGCGACGGGCCGCGCGTCAGGCCACCAGGCGCGCCTGCCGCGGTAGACCGCGTGACGATGTCGCCAATCTTCTCGCCCGGCAGTAGCGCCAGCGCATCGACAAAGACAAGCCGCCCGATGCGCTCGGGGATCAGCTCGGCGACCCGGCACGCCACCATGCCGCCCGAGCTGGTGCCGACCAGCACGACATTCTCCAAATCCTCGAAGAACAGCAGCTGCGCCACCTCATCCGCCTGGGTCTCGGTGGTGATGCCGGGACGCACCTGTTCGGCGCGCTCGCCACAGCCGTCCAGCGTCGGCGCGTAGACCTCGTGCCCCTGGGCGCGCAGCCGCATGGCCACCGGCTTCCAGATCCAGCCGCCCTGATACGAGCCGTGAATGAGGACGAATGTCGCCATGTTTGTCTCCTTGGTTCTACGCCCCCAGCGAAAGCTGAGGCCTACTTTTCAGACGTCTCGCGGCCGAACGGTGGACCCCAGCCTTCGCCGGGAAGCATGTCGAAAGCCTAGGCGCCGCCGGTCACATCGATAGTGACGCCGGTGATGAAATCGGCATCGCTCGACGCGAGAAAGCAGATGACCTTGGCCTGGTCGGGTGCCTCGGGCATTCGCCGCAATGGCGTGTTGTCGATCGCGCGCGCCTGATCTTCCTGGCTGCGCCGCTCCCAATGCGGGCGGATGCGCTCGGTCAAGGTGGTGCTCGGCGCGATCGCGTTGATGTTGATGCCGTAGGGGCCGAGTTCGTAGCTGAGCTTCTTGGTGAAGGCGATGATGCCGCCCTTGGCGGCGGCATAGGCCGAAGACGACGCGGCGCTGCGCCCGCGCCCGGCGATCGAGGCGAGGTTGACGATCTTGCCGCTCTTCTGCCGCTTCATCACCGGCACCACCGCATGGGTGAAGAGGAACGTGCCGTCGAGGTTGAAGTCGATGATCTTCTTCCACTCGTCGAGCTTCAGCTCATCGACCGTGGCGCTTGGACGGGGGATGACTGTGCTGCCGCCGACCGCGTTGACCAGGATGTCGATGCCGTTGAATTCCCCGGCGATACTGTCGACTAAGTGATCGACCTGATCCTTGTCGAGCGCGTCGCAGAGCCGGCCGTGCGCCTTGCCACCCGCCGCAATGATCTCGGCGACAGTCTTCTCCAGCCGCTCGGCGTTGTTGTCGACGCCGACGATGGTCGCGCCTTCCTTGGCCATGATGTCGGCGGTGGCGCGGCCGATGCCGCTGGCGACGGCGGTGATCAGCGCGATCTTGCCCGCGAAGCGCATCGCTCCCCCTTTCCGACGTCCCGTTGTTGCGGGCATCTTAGAGGAGCGACACACGAGGGGAAGGAATAAGCGATGCAGATCGGGATGCACCTGCCGCATGCCGGCAGCCAGGCGAATCCGGCGCTGATCAAGCGCCACGCGCGTCAGGCCGAGGATATGGGTCTCAGCGACGTCTGGGTCAGCGAGCACATCATCGTGCCGCGCGCCCAGTTCCCGCGCTCGCCGCTATTTTACGACCCGGTGCTGACCCTCACCTGGGTTGCGGCGGTGACCGAACGGGTGCGCCTCGGCACCAGCGTGCTCGTGCTGCCGATGCGCCACCCGCTGCCGCTCGCCAAGGAGCTGTCGACCCTGCACAACCTCTCTGGCGGGCGGCTGATCATGGGGGTCGGGGTCGGCTGGCTCGAGCCCGAATTCGCCGCACTCGGCGTTCCGTTCACCGAACGCGGCCGCCGCATGGACGAAGGCATTGCGATGATGAAAGCGGTGTGGTCGCAGGACCCCGTCAGCTTCGACAGCAAATACATCCCGTCCGAGATCAAGGACATGACAATGCTGCCGCAGCCGATCTCGCCGATCCCGATGTGGCACGGCAGCCGCTCCGAAGCGGCGCACAAACGCACCGTGCGCATCGGCGACGGCTGGCACGGCAGCCAGGTGACGCCTGAGCAGGCCGGCGAAGTCGTCAAGCGCCTGCGGCGCGACCGGCCCGAGCCGTCCTTCACCATCTCCGTCCGCAGCCATTGGGACGGTAAGGATGTCGGGATGATGAAGGAGCGTATCGCCGCCTACGGGGCAGCAGGCGTGCAGCACGTCATGGTCCACCCGCAGGATCGCGAGGTGGACGAGTGGGATACGGTGATCGAAGGGGTCGGCAAGCTTATATAGCGGGGCATGAGACAATTCGCCGAGGCCTCGCGCTATTTGATCCCGGCCTTCTGGCTGATATGGCTGGCGATTTGGATCGCCGCGTCGGCACGGGTCAAGCGGGCCCAGTCCCGCGAGCCGGCGCGCAGCGCGATCCTCAACCGCGCGCCGGTGCTGATCGGCGCGGCGATGCTGGCGGCGCCGCAATGGCTTCCCGCGGCATTGACGCACCGGTTCCTCACCGGAGCCACGCCGCCGGCGATCGGAACGCTGCTCGTCTTCGCCGGCTTGGCCTTCGCGGTGTGGGCTCGGTGGCATCTCGGCCGCAACTGGAGCAGCGCCGTCGTGGTCAAGGAAGGGCACAGTCTGATCCGCAGCGGCCCCTATCGCCTTGTTCGCCATCCGATCTATAGCGGCATGGTGCTGGCGCTGTTCGCAACCGCGCTCGCGATTGGCGAGGCGCGCGGGTTCATCGGCGCCGGGCTGATCCTTTTTGGCTTCATCGTCAAGCTGCGGGCCGAAGAAGAGCGCATGCACGAGACCTTTCCCGAATACGATGATTACGCGCGCCATACGGCGCGGCTGGTCCCAGGGGTGTTTTGATGGATGCGAGAGAATTGGTCGCGGCGATCGGCGAGTTCGAGGCGGCGCGCCAGCGCGGCGAGTATTTCCCCAAGGCCTGGGAGGGTCGGCTGTCGCTCGACGAGGCCTATCTGATTCAATTGGCACTCATCCGCCGCCGCGGCGTCCGGCGAATTGGCTGGAAGGTCGGGCTTACCTCGGCCGCCATCCAGCAGCAGTTCCGGGTGCACGAACCGGTGTTCGGCTGCCTACTGGCTGACGGCAGGCTTGATTCCGGCCGTGTCTTCCGGCGCGGCGAGCTGATCGAGCCCGGCTTCGAGAACGAGCTCTGCCTGGTCATGGGCCGCGACCTCCTGCCCGGCGCGACGCGCGAGACCATCGCCGCCTCGATCGCCCGCATTCACCCGGCCTTCGAGATCATCGAGACGCGCGGCGACCTCACGCGCCAGCTCGCATTGGCATTGGCCGACAACGCGCAACAAAAGGCGTTTGTGCTCGGGCCCCCCATCGAGCACAGGGCAATACCGGAGCTCGACCGCGTCGTGGTCAGCGTGCAGATCAACGGCGTCGCGGTCGCCACCGCCGATGGCAGCGCGGTGCTCGGCCATCCCTACAACTCGCTTGCCTGGCTCGCCCAAAAGCTGGCGCAGTTCGGGGAGGGCGTGAGAGCCGGCGACTACATTATGAGTGGATCGTTCACCCGGCAGTTCCCGCTAAAGCCTGGCGACCGCATCGAGGCCGCCTTCGCCGGCATTGGCGACGTGACGGCGAGCGTGGCCTGAGGGAACCGACTTTATAAATTGCGCTCCCCGGCGCAAGCCGGGGCCCACTCTTCAACCGTGGCACCACCTGAAAAGTGGATCCCGGCTTTCGCCGGGAAGCGAAAACTGTTTCAAGAACACCGGTAAACGCTGGCGGGCGCGGCTAAGTGCAGGCCGAACAGGCCTAGCGCGGCAGCGTCGTCTTCCCCATCAGGAATTCGTCGATCGCGCGGGCGCATTGGCGGCCCTCGCGGATCGCCCAGACGACGAGCGACTGGCCGCGCCGCATGTCGCCGGCGGAGAACAGCTTAGCCACCGAGGTCTTGTAATCGACCGTGTTGGCCTGGACATTGCCGCGCGGGTCGAGCGCGACCGCGGACTGCTCGATCATGCCGGGGCGGCGCGGCCCTAAGAACCCCATCGCCAGCAGCACCAGATCGGCCTTCAGCTCGAACTGGCTGCCCGGCATCTCCTTCATGACCCAGCGGCCGTCTTGCTGGGTCCAATCAACCCGCACGCATTCGAGCGCGGTGATCTTGCCGTCCTTGCCGACGGCGCGCTTGGTCAGCACCGCCCAGTCGCGCTCGCAACCCTCTTCCTGCGACGATGAGGTGCGCAGCTTCAACGGCCAATCCGGCCAGGTTAGCGCCTTGTTTTCGTGCTCCGGCGGCTTCGGCAGGATTTCGAGCTGGGTGATCGAGGCCGCCCCTTGGCGCGTCGAGGTGCCGATGCAGTCCGACCCGGTGTCGCCGCCGCCGATCACAATGACATGTTTGCCGTTGGCGGAGATCGTGCCGCCCGGCGCTGCCTTGGGCTCGTCGTCGCCGGCGTTGCGCTTGTTCTGCTGTGGCAGAAAATCCATCGCGTAATGGATGCCGGATAGCTCGCGGCCCGGCACTTCGAGGTCGCGCGCCCATTCAGCGCCGCCGGTCATCGCCACCGCGTCGAAATCGGCGAGCAGCTTTTGCACGCTGACGGCGACCCCGATCTCGGTCGAGGGGCGAAACTCGACCCCCTCCGCCGCCATCTGCTCCATACGGCGGTCGATCAGGTGCTTTTCCATCTTGAAGTCGGGGATGCCGTAGCGCAGCAGCCCGCCGATACGGTCGTTCTTCTCGAAGAGGGTCACGGCGTGACCGGCGCGCGCCAATTGCTGGGCGCAGGCCATGCCCGCCGGCCCCGAGCCGACCACCGCGACCTTCTTCCCGCTCTTCCGCTCGGGGATCTGGGGGACGATCCAGCCTTCCGCCCAGCCGCGATCGACGATCGCGCACTCGATGGTTTTGATGGTGACCGGGTTTTCGTCGATGTTGAGGGTGCAGGCGGCCTCGCACGGCGCCGGGCAGATGCGGCCGGTGAACTCGGGAAAATTGTTGGTCGAGTGCAGGACAGTGAGCGCGTTCCGCCACTGGTCGCGATAGACGAGATTGTTCCAGTCCGGGATGATGTTGTTGACCGGACAGCCGTCGTGACAGAACGGGATGCCGCAATCCATGCAGCGCATGGCCTGGGCGCGCAGTGTCTTTTCCGGCAGCGGCTCGAGGAACTCGCGCCAGTTTTTGACGCGCGCCGCCGGCTTGGCGTAGTGGCGATCTTCGCGCTCGACTTCGAGGAAGCCGGTTGGTTTGCCCATCGGACGCGACCGGCTATTCCGCCGCGGCCATGCGCGCGGTTTCGGCCTCGGCCTTTAGCTCCAACAGCGCGCGGCGATAATCCTTCGGCATCACCTTGACGAAGGCGGCGACGGTATTGTCCCAGTCCTCGAGCAGCTGGCGAGCCCGCTTGCTTCCGGTCAAAAGGTGGTGGCGCTCGATCAGGATGCGCAGCCGCTGCGCGTCATGGGTCATGAGATCGCCCATGCCGTTATCGTGCACATCGATCCCGCGCTGGCGCGGCCGGCCTTCCTCGCCCTCGCCTTCGCTAAGCGGCTCGAGATCGACGCCCGACTGGTTGCACAGGCTGGCGAACTTGCCCTTCGGGTCCCAGACATAGGCGATGCCGCCCGACATCCCGGCGGCAAAGTTGCGGCCGGTCTCGCCGATGACGACGACGACGCCGCCTGTCATGTACTCGCAACCGTGGTCGCCGGTACCCTCGACCACCGCGATCGCGCCCGAGTTCCTGACCGCGAAGCGCTCGCCCGCGACACCCTCGAAATAGGCTTCGCCGGCGATCGCGCCGTAGAGCACGGTATTGCCGATGATGATGTTCTCGGTCGGCTCGCGCGTCGCCTGCGGCGGGTGGCGGACGATCAGCCGCCCGCCCGAGAGGCCCTTGCCGACATAGTCGTTGGCGTCGCCGACCAGCTCCACGGTCACCCCGTGCGCGAGGAAGGCGCCAAAGCTCTGCCCGGCGGTGCCGTCGAAGCGCGCCCAGATCGTGTCTTCAGGCAACCCGTCATGGCCGTAAAGCTGCGCCACCTCGCCCGACAACATCGCCCCGACGGTACGGTGCACGTTCCGGATCGGCTTCTCGATCCGTACGGGCTGCTGCCTCTCGATCGCGTCCTGGGACAGTGCGATGAGCTCGTTGTCGAGCGCCTTGTCGAGATGGTGGTTCTGGGTCTCGCAGTGGTGGATCGCGACACCCGGGGCGGCGGGCTCTTGGTAGAGAATGCGCGACAGGTCGATGCCGCGCGCCTTCCAGTGATGGATTGCCGGTACCATGTCGAGCCGGTCAACCCGGCCGATCATCTCGTCCATCGTGCGGAAGCCGAGCTCGGCCATCAGCTCACGCACTTCCGCGGCGACGAAGAAGAAATAGTTGATCACGTGCTCGGGCTGGCCGGTGAACCGGGCGCGCAGCACCGGGTCCTGCGTCGCGATGCCGACCGGGCAGGTGTTGAGATGGCACTTGCGCATCATCACGCAGCCGGCGGCGATCAGCGGCGCGGTGGCGAAGCCAAACTCATCGGCGCCCAGCAGCGCCCCGACGACGACGTCGCGCCCAGTACGCAAGCCGCCATCGACCTGCACCGCGATACGGCCGCGCAGCCCGTTGCGTACCAGGGTCTGCTGGGTTTCGGCGAGGCCGATTTCCCAGGGCGACCCGGCATGGGTCAGCGAGGTCAGCGGGCTGGCGCCGGTGCCGCCCTCATAGCCGGCGATCGTTACATGGTCGGCGCGCGCCTTGGAGACGCCGGCGGCGACCGTGCCGACCCCGACCTCCGACACCAGCTTGACCGACACCGCAGCCTTCGGGTTGGCGTTTTTCAGGTCGTGGATCAGCTGCGCCAGATCCTCGATCGAATAGATGTCGTGGTGCGGCGGCGGCGAAATCAGGCCCACGCCTGGGGTCGAATGGCGCACTTTTGCGATGGCTTTGTCGACCTTGTGCCCAGGCAGCTGGCCGCCCTCGCCGGGCTTCGCGCCCTGCGCCATCTTGATTTGCAACACGTCGGCATTGACCAGGTATTCGGTTGTCACCCCGAACCGGCCGGAGGCGACCTGCTTGATCGCCGAGCGCTTGGAGTCGCCGTTGGGCATCGGCTTGAAGCGCTCGGCCTCCTCGCCGCCCTCGCCGGTATTCGACTTGCCGCCGATGCGGTTCATCGCAATCGCCAGCGTGGTGTGCGCCTCGCGGCTGATCGAGCCAAAGCTCATCGCCCCGGTGGCGAAGCGCTTGACGATCTCACTCGCCGGCTCGACCTCGTCGAGCAGCACCTTCTCCTCGGGCTTGAACTTCATCAGCCCGCGAATGGTGAGCAGCCGCTCCGATTGGTCGTTGATGATATTGGCGAAGGCCTTGTAGTCGGCAAGCGAGTTGCCGCGCACCGCGTGCTGCAGCTTGCCGATGGTCTGCGGCGTCCAGGCATGCGCCTCGCCGCGTAGGCGGAACGCGTAGTCGCCGCCGACGTCGAGCATTTCCTTGTAGAGCGGATCGTCGCCATAGGCCTGAGCGTGACGCACCAGCGCCTCATTGGCGATGGCGAAGAGATCGGCCCCTTCGATGGTCGTCGCGGTACCGGTGAAGTACTTGTCGACAAAGGCGCTTTCGAGCCCGACCGCGTCGAAGATTTGCGCCCCGCAATAGGACTGGTAGGTCGAGATGCCCATCTTGGACATCACCTTGAGGATGCCCTTGCCGACCGCCTTCAGATAGTTCTTTTGGACGTCGTAGCCGCTCAAGCCCATCCCGGTCTCGGTGCGGATTTGCTCCAGCGTGGCGAAGGCGAGATAGGGGTTGACCGCCTCGGCGCCATAGCCCGCGAGCACGCAGAAATCGTGCACCTGGGCCGCATCGCCGGTCTCAACGACGATGCCGGTCTTCGTGCGTAGCCCCTCGCGGATCAGGTGGTGGTGAACCGCCGAGGTGGCGAGCAGCGCCGGGATCGGCACGCGTTCGGGCGAGGTGCCGCGATCCGACAGGATCAGGATGTTGTGGCCGTCGAGCACGGCGTCGGTCGCCTCACGGCACAAGCGGTCGAGCGCCGGTTCGATCCCGGCCGCGCCTTCCATCGCGGGCCACGTGATGTCGAGCGTATCGGTCTTGAACCGCCCGTCGACCAGGAGCTCGATGTTGCGGATCTTGTCGAGGTCGCCGTCGGTGAGGATCGGCTGCGCCACCTCGAGCCGGTGGTGCGTGCCGACCTCGTGCCCCAGCAGGTTCGGGCGCGGACCGATCATCGAGATCAGCGACATCACCAGCTCTTCGCGGATCGGGTCGATCGGCGGGTTGGTGACCTGCGCGAAGTTCTGCTTGAAGTAGTTGTAGAGCACCTTCGGCTTGTTCGAGAACGCGGCGATCGGCGTGTCCGTGCCCATCGAGCCCACGGGATCGTCGCCATCGCGCGCCATCGGCTCCAGGAAGAACATGATGTCCTCCTGGGTGTAGCCAAAGGCCTGCTGCAGCGAGAGCCGCGCCTCGGGGTCGTTGGTGCGCGGCGGGGTCGTGCTCTCGGTTGGCTCGGGTAGCTCGGAGAGCTTGTACTGCGTCTCCTTCAGCCATGCCTCATAGGGATGCTCGGCCGCGAGCTTCGCCTTGATCTCGTCGTCTGAGATGATCCGCCCTTCTTCAAGGTCGATCAGCAGCATCTTGCCGGGCTGCAGCCGCCACTTCCGGGTGATCTTCTCTTCCGGCACCGGCAGCACGCCGGCTTCGGACGCCATGATCACGTGGTCGTCGTCGGTGACGATGTAGCGCGCCGGCCGCAGGCCGTTGCGGTCGAGGGTCGCGCCGATCTGCCGCCCGTCGGTGAAGGCGATCGCCGCCGGCCCGTCCCACGGCTCCATTAGCGCCGCGTGATACTCGTAGAAGGCGCGCCGCTCCGGGTCCATCAACGGGTCGGCCCAGGCCTCGGGGATCAGCATCATCATCGCGTGCGCGAGCGAATAGCCGCCGGCGACGACGAGAAGCTCCAAGGCGTTGTCGAGGCAGGCCGTGTCCGACTGGCCCGGCAGGATCAACGGCGTCAACTTGCCCAGATCGGGTCCCATCAACGCCGACGACATCGCCTGGCGGCGCGCGTGGATCCAGTTGACGTTGCCGCGCACCGTATTGATCTCGCCGTTATGGCAGAGGAAGCGGTACGGGTGCGCAAGGCGCCAGCTGGGGAAGGTATTGGTCGAGAAGCGCTGATGCACCAGCGCCAGCGCCGACACGGTCAGCGGGTCGCGCAAATCCTCATAAAAGCTGCCGATCTGCGGCGCCAGCAACAATCCCTTGTAGACCACGGTGCGGGTCGAGAAGGAGGGCATATAGAGGTGGCGCAACTCGGGCAGCATGTTGCGCTCGGCCTGCGTCGTGACCCGGTTCAGCACCTGCTTGCGGACCGTCAGGATTTTCCGCTCGAACGCATCCTGATCGGCAATATCGTCGCTGGCGCAGACAATTGCCTGCGCGATA
>Ga0335081_10019076_pt1 | contig 11088 bp, 11 predicted proteins | sample Lox_Sample_35_FD_206713 | JGI IMG/M metagenome (GOLD analysis project Ga0335081, IMG submission 206713) | Soil microbial communities from Loxahatchee National Wildlife Refuge, Florida, United States - Lox_Sample_3.5 | ecosystem: Environmental > Terrestrial > Soil > Wetlands | place: USA...
CGGCGTGGGCGCGCTCAAGCTGACTTACTTTTGCCAAGCCGAGTTGCTCGTTTTTCTTCAGGGCGCGGGACGCTTTTTCATCGGTCGCCTGTGCCCGCTGGCCACGCGTGCCCACGGCTTCTTTTACGGTTTGCTTCCACTGCTGGTTGAGGCTGCGGCTCGTGTTCTCGAATTCCGCCTGGATTCGCTCCTGCTCCTGCTGGCAGCGCGACTCGGCCTTTTCCAGGCAAACGTCGTGCAACCGCCGCGCCGTTGCCAGTTTGCGGGCAATCGTTTTGGCGGTCGGGCCGGCGCGGTATCCCCCGAACAGGTAAATCGCCAGCATGATCGCGAAAAGGCCAGCCAACCCCGCGCCGGTTTCACCCATGGGAATGGGGTTCAGGCCGGCTTGTTTGAATAAAGCGGGTGAAAAAAAGAACAGCAGCACGAGCGCGATGAAAAACAGCCACATCGGGAAAAACCTGAAAAATCTTGGCAGCGGCAACTTTTTGAAACTTTCCAACTCGTCGCGGATTAATCCCGGCAAGCGGTGAAGTTCTTCCAACAATTGAAACTCGTCCGGGCCTTGGTCGGGTTCCGGCCATTGCCGGCGCGGAGAAAGCAACCTGCGAAATTGGCCGTAGCCGCGAAAGGCGCTGCGGACCTCTTTTTCCAACCCGTTGAAAGCCTCGCCACTTTCGGTCAGTCTGGTTTTAAAATCCGTGAGGATCGCCGCGGCGTTTGCCAGTCTTGCCTCGCGGTCGCGCTCCGCCTGGGACGAGCTTTCCTGGATTTTTTGCTTTCTGCGTCCTTCGCGCCCGCCGACTCCCTCCCGGACCTGCCTGGTAACAACGAGGTGGGCCTGGGTAATCCACGCTTTCCGTTTATCGAATTTTGTCTGCCGCCGCTTTTTTTCAATTTCGAAATCCTCTTCGGCGTCGGCGATGGCCACGGCCAGACGGGATTCCTGCCTTTGTGTGGCCGCATCAAACGCCTTCGCTTCCGCGGCCAGGCGGGTCCGGAATTCACCGGCCAGTTTCTCCTCCCGGGCGGCAAAATCCTGGATGGCGCTCCGGAGCCGCTCCAAAAGCGCCAGCGTTTCGTTCAATCCCAGATGGCTACTCACAGTCTTTTTTGACTTTGGCCAGCAGTTCGTCCAGTTTTTCGAGCACGGTGACGGTTTTGTCCACGTTGGTGAAAAGCTCGATCAGGTAGCGTTGCTCGAATTCCTGGCTCTTGGTGTCCTTCCAATAATTTTTGGTCTCGTCCCACCGGGTGGCAAGCCCCTTTGTAAGTGACGTGAGCCGGTTCTTGATTCCACTCGGGTTCATGACCGTTTTTCCTTTCCCTCAACCGGCGGATTCTCACCCGTCGCCGGAGCGTGCGTTGTCTCAACTCGCAGCGCTTCCGAATCCTCGCCGGTGCGGATTGAGGACAATCCGCGCTCTCCGCCCGGCGCGGCGACCGCGGCATACGCGTCCAACGTCTTTACCACCTGGGCCAGATAAGCCACCGCGCGCCCCATGTCGGTCGTCAGGAATCCCAGCAACTGGTTCAACTGCTTGAGCAACGGGTCCGTTCGATTCTCCAGCTCGCGGCTCCATTTTTTTATCAGCGCCAATTTGGCCTCGCCCTCCCGCATGGCGCGTTCCGCCCGTTGCACGGCCATGAGGCGGAGGGCCGTTGATTCCTGGAATTTGGAAAGCCGCGCGCTGAACAATTCCGCCCGCGCTTCTTCCAGTTTCTGGCCCCGGATGCGCATTTCATTTTCCCAATGCGGTCGCCGATCATCCTGCACCCAGGACCGTGCCCGTAGAATCTCGTCACACGCCTCCTCTAAAGCGGCCCGCGCGCTTTTCAGAAACACAATCAGGCTGGCCCGGAAGGATTCCACGGCCTCCACGGAAGTGACTTGGGCGCGTTCGGACATAGTTCTTATCGTGCTCGTCCTCGTTTCTCGTGCTCGTCCTCGGATTTTCGATTGCGATTACGGGGAGGATGACGAGGACGATTTTAATTGGTCATCGTTGGTGCAGATATTCCTCGATGCGCTGCGCTTTTCGCAAAAGATACGGCGTGTGCTCTTTTGAAAGTTCGTTGAACTTCTTCAGCGCTTTCATCGCCAGTTTGAATTCCTCGGCGAACTTTTCATGTTCCTGGTCCTGCCACGTATCACCGAGGGCCGTAAAGCGGGCCTGGAGCAGGATGATCCGGTTTTCGAGGTCGGTGTTGAACCGGTGCAGTTCGTCGGCAAATCGCCGCACCTTTTCAGGATCCATGATTGCTTGCGCCATGTTGTCCCTTTCGTTGGATTACTTTCGCTTGTGTCAAGATAATCGAAAAGTCCCCCGGCATACAGCCCTTTTTGTTTCCGCATAAAAAGTTGCCTTCCGGGCGGCGGGCTTATAGTTTGCCCCGCGCAACACGCAAACAAGCCAACATTATGATTACGCTCGGAATTATCATCGGCAACCGCGGTTTCTTCCCCGCCCATCTCTGTGACACTGGACGCAAGGAAATTCTCGCCGTGCTTGAAAAGCTCGGCATCCGCACGGTCACGCTGCCGGTCAGCGCCACCAAATTCGGCGCGGTCGAATCCATGGAAGACGCGCACCAGTGCGCCGACCTCTTCCGGCAAAAGGCGGACAAGATTGACGGCGTCCTCGTCACGCTGCCGAATTTCGGCGACGAACGCGCCGTGGCCAACACGCTCCGCTGGTCCGGCCTGCGCGTGCCGGTGCTCGTCCACGCCTTCAACGACGACCCGAAAACCATGACCATCCGGGACCGGCGGGACAGTTTTTGCGGCAAGATGTCCGTGTGCAACAATCTCTGCCAGTACGACATCCCCTTCACGCTGACCCGGTTGCACACGTGCGCGCCCGACAGCAAAAGTTTCACCCAGGATTTGCACGATTTTGTGGTGACCTGCCGTGTGGTCAAGGCGCTGAAAAATCTGCGCATCGGCGCCCTCGGCGCGCGGCCCACCGCGTTCAACACCGTCCGCTACAGCGAAAAATTACTGGAGCAATCCGGCATCAGCATCGAGACGCTCGACCTGTTTGAATTGTTCGGCCGGGTCGGCAAGCTCGCGGACAACGACCGGGCGGTGAAGGCCAAGCTCAAGGCAATCCAGAATTACGTTGTCTCCCGGAGCATCCCGCCGGTGGCGTTGCTCAAGATGGCGAAGTTCGGCGTGGCCGTGGACCGGTGGATGAAACAAACGCGCCTCAACGCCACCGCCGTTCAATGCTGGACGGCGATGGAGGAATTTTTCGGCGTCGTGCCCTGCACGTTGATGAGCATGATGAGCAACATGCTGATGAGCAGCGCGTGCGAGGTGGACATTATGGGCACGGTGGCCATGTACGCGATGGCGCAGGCCAGCGGCCGGCCCAGCGCGCTCGTGGATTGGAACAACAATTACGGCGAAGACCCGGACAAAGGCGTGGTGTTCCATTGCAGCAACCTGCCGAAGGATGTGTTTGTCGAAAAAGGCGAGGGCGCGCCGGTGATGGATTACCAGGAAATCATCGCGGGCGCGGTTGGCAAGGAAAGCACTTACGGCACGGTGGTTGGCCGCGTGAAAGCCGCGCCCTTCACCTACCTGCGCGTCAGCACCGATGATGCCGCCGGCAAAATCCGCGCCTATGTCGGTCAAGGCGAATTGACCGATGACCCGCTTAAAACTTTCGGCGGTTACGGTGTGGTGAAAATCCCCGATTTCCAGAAACTGCTGCGTTACATTTGCGAGAACGGTTTCGAACATCACGTCGCCATCAACCCGACGCATATCGCCCCGGGAGTGAAGGAGGCGTTGAGCAGGTACCTCGGCTGGGAGGTTTATCAGCATTCGTAGCCTTTGGCAGCGCGGGTGGGGAGGGCGCATTTTGGTGATTGGACGACGCAAAATGGCGTTGTTTTAAGTTCAGCAACGGGAAGCATCTGACATCGCGCCTTAACCGGAACATTTGAACACGCAATATCGGGTTGGTCGCGATTGCAAACACGGTCTTCGGACCTGGAATTCGAAAGGGCCATGCTCGAAAATTTTCGTGTGTTTTGTGTATTTCGTGGTTAAACAATCTGAAAATGTTTGAGGAGCTGAAGCAGCAGGTGTACGAGGCGAACCTTGACCTGGTCAAGGAAGGCCTGGTCATCCAAACGTGGGGCAATGCCAGCGCCATTGACCGCGAACGCCGCCTGTTCGTCATCAAACCGTCCGGCGTGCCTTACGGCGACATGAAACCGCAGCACATGGTCGCAGTTTCACTCGAAACCGGCAAAGTCGTGGACGGCTACCTCAAACCGAGTTCCGATACGCCGACGCATCTGGCGCTGTACCGCGCGTTCCCGAAAATCGGCGGCATCGTCCACACGCACAGCCTGCATGCGACGGCGTGGGCGCAGGCGTGCCGGGAAATCCCGGCTTACGGCACGACCCAGGCGGATTATTGGTACGGCGACGTGCCTTGCACGCGGCTGCTCACGCCCCGGGAAATCAAAGACGATTACGAGGTCAACACCGGTCGCGTCATCGTCGAGGCGCTCCAGAAAATGGATCCGCTGCAACATCCCGCCGTGCTCGTGGCGAGCCACGGGCCATTCGTCTGGGGCGCGAATGTTGGCGACGCGGTGCACAACGCCGTCGTGCTGGAATTCATCGCGCAACTGGCCGGCGAAACGTTGCGCCTCAACCCGAAAACCCGGCCGATGCAACCGGCGTTGCTCGACAAACATTTCCTCCGCAAACATGGACCGAAGGCTTATTACGGACAAAACAACAAACAGGAACGATCATGAAACTGAAGCAATTGGCAACGTTGGCATTGGCTGGACTTGGAATAGCCGGTCTGGCAGGCTGTACTTCAATGTCAAAATCACCCGGAACCATCAGCCAGGCTCCTTTTGGCAAAACCGCAGACGGAACCCCCGTCGAGATTTACACCTTGCGCAACGGCCACGGTATGGAAGCGCGCATCATGACTTACGGCGGCATCCTCCAATCGCTCAAGGTGCCTGATAAAAGCGGGCAGTTCGGCGATGTGGTGCTCGGCTTCGACGATCTGGACGGTTACGTCAACACCAATTACGTCAAAAGCTGTCCGTATTTCGGCGCGCTCATTGGCCGTTATGGCAATCGCATTGCCAACGGCAAATTCACGCTCGATGGCGTCACTTACCCGCTCGCCGTCAACAATTCTCCGAATCATCTGCACGGCGGGCTCAAGGGCTTTGACAAGGTGCTCTGGAAGGCCATGCCGCTCCTGACCCCCGACGGGCCCGCGCTGGAACTCACCTACGTCAGCAAGGACGGCGAGGAAGGTTATCCGGGCAATCTTTCGGTGAGGGCGGTCTATACCCTAACGGAGGACAACGCCCTGAAACTCGAATTTACGGCGACGACCGACAAGGACACCCTTTGCAACCTGACGGCCCACTCCTATTTCAACCTGCGTGGCAGCGGCGGCGTCCTCGGCCACGTCGTTTACATCAACGCGGATAAATTCACGCCGACGGACAGCACACTGATTCCCACTGGAGAATTGCGCCCGGTGGCCGGCACGCCGTTTGATTTCCGCACGCCGACGGCCATCGGCGCCCGCATCAATGACACCAACTACGATCAAATCAAATTCGCGAACGGCTACGATGACAACTGGGTGCTGAATCATCCGCCGGGAAAACTCGGCCTGGCCGCGCGCCTTTCCGAACCGACCACCGGCCGCGTCATGGAAGTCTGGACGACCGCGCCGGGCGTGCAATTTTACACCGGCAATTTTCTCGACGGCACGTTCACCGGCAAAGGCGGGTGGGTCTATCAATTTCGCAACGGCTGCTGCTTTGAGCCGCAGGGTTTCCCGGATTCGCCTAATCACCCGGACTTCCCGACCACCGAGTTGAAGCCGGGCGAGACCTACCACAACACGATCGTTTACAAGTTTTCTACGGAGTGAATCTGCCGAAATCATTCAACTGATTTTAACCATGAAAAAAATCCGTCTCCTGTCCCTGGCGCTGTGCCTGGCGGTGTTTTTGCCCGGGTGCGGTAAAAAAGAGGAAAATGCCGGCAATCCGTCCACGCCTTCCGGCGGCGCTGCGCCCGCCAAAAAGTTGAAGCTCGCGTTCGTCAGCAACAATGCCGCGAATTTCTGGACCATTGCCCGTACCGGCTGTGCCGACGCGCAGAAGGGACTCGGCGACGTGGAGGTGGATTTTCGCATTCCGTCCACGGGCAGCGCGGCGGAGCAACAGCAGATTTTGAACGACCTGATCGCCCGCGGCATTGACGGCATCGCCGTCAGCCCGATTGACCCGGCGAATGAAACCGATTTCCTGAACAAGCTCGCCAGCCAGACGCTGCTGGTCACCGCCGACAGCGACGCCCCCGACAGCAAGCGGGTTTGCTACATCGGCACGGACAACGTCGCTGCGGGCCGGCAGGCGGGTGAACTCATCAAGGAAGCCATCCCGCAGGGCGGCAAGATCATGATTTTTGTCGGCAAGATGGACGCGCAAAACGCCAAGGAACGGTTCCAGGGCATCAAGGAAGCGTTGCAGGGGTCGAACGTGCAAATCATTGACGTGCGCACCGACGACACCGACCAGGTCCGCGCTCAGAAAAACGCCGAGGACACGCTCATCAAATATCCCGATGTCGCCTGCCTGGTCGGTTTATGGAATTACAACGGACCGGCCATTGCCAACGCTGTCAAAAGCGCCGGCAAGAGCGGCCAGGTCAAAATTGTCTGCTTCGACGAAAATCAGGAAACGCTCGATGGCGTCTCCTCGGGCCTGATTTACGGGACGGTGGTCCAGCAACCGTATGAATTCGGCAAACAGGCCATCACCCGCATGGACAAGTACCTGCGGGGCGACAAATCCCAGCTCGCTGGCGGCAAAATCATCATCCCCACGATGGTTATCAAAAAGGCCGAGGTCGCCGATTTCGAGGTGAAGCTCAAAAAATTGCTCGGTCAGTAGCATCGCCCGATGGCGTGACGAGTGACAGGTGACAAGTGACAAGAAAAAGCGCAAAAGCCTGCACAGGTAATGATTTCGTGCCGCGCGTTACCCGTCACTTGATACTTTCAAGATGAGCGCCGCGCCACTGCTCGAAATGCGCGGGATTTCCAAGCGATTTCCCGGAGTGGTAGCGCTGGACGACGTGAGCCTTACCGTCGCGCGCGGCGAGGTCGTCGCGCTCGTCGGCGAAAACGGCGCCGGCAAATCCACCCTCATGAAGGTCCTCGGCGGCGTCTATCAGCCGGACGCCGGTGAAATCAAAGTGGACGGCCAGCCGGTCCAAATCCAGAACGTCAACGACGCCATCCGCCTCGGCATCGCCTTCATTCACCAGGAACTCAACGTGCTGGACAACCTCGACGTGGCGGCAAACGTCTTTCTCGGACGCGAGCCGCGCAACGCGCTGCGTCTGATTGACTGGAAAAAAATTCACGCCGACACTGAACCGTTCATCCAGCGGCTCGGCCTGAATATCTCCACCCGCACGCGGCTGGACCAGCTGTCCCTCGCGCAACAGCAAATGGTGGAAATCGCCAAGGCGCTCTCGCTCAACGCACGGCTCATCATCATGGACGAGCCGACCTCGTCCCTCACGCTGGCCGAAACCCGGCGCCTGCTCGAACTGGTCTGTGAACTCGGCCAACAGGGCGTAAGCGTCATCTATATCTCACACCGGCTCGGCGAAATTGACGAATGCGCCGACCGCGTCATCGTGTTGCGCGACGGTAAAAATGCCGGTGAGCTGACGCATGACGAAGCCACACACGACCGGTTGGTCAGTCTGATGGTCGGGCGCGAGATCAAAAATTACTACGTCCAGCCCGAAGGGCAAAAAGCCGCCGGCTTTTTCAAGGTGCGCAATGTCAGCTCGTCGTTGTATCCGCGGAAGGCCGTGTCATTCGACGCCGCGCGCGGCGAGATTCTCGGCTTTGCCGGGCTGGTGGGCGCCGGGCGGTCGGAAATCGCCAAGGCCATCGTTGGCCTTGATGCCTCACCGGCGAAGGAAGTTTATCTGGACGGCGAAAAAATTCCCATTCAGGTGCCGCGGGACGCGATTGACCACGGCATTTGCCTGGTGCCGGAAAACCGGCGGACGGAAGGGCTGGTCGTCGAGATGTCGGTGCGTGAAAACGTCAGTCTGCCGTCGCTGCGCCGCTTTTCGCGCTGCGGCCTGGTCCAGGGCCGGCGGGAACGCGAGGTCGCCGCGCAACAGGTGGAATCGCTCAAGGTCAGGACGCCCACGACCGAAACCCAGGTGCTGAACCTCAGCGGCGGCAACCAGCAAAAGGTCGTCCTCGCCAAGTGGCTGGCGCGGCAGCCGCGCGTGATGATTCTGGACGAGCCGACGCGCGGCATTGATGTCGGCGCCAAGGCGGAGATTTACCGGCTCATGCGCGCGTTGGCGGGGCAGGGGACGCTGATTCTGATGATCAGCAGCGACATGGAGGAGATTTTGAACGTGAGCGACCGCATTGCGGTGATGCACGAAGGTGAAATCACCGGCGTGCTCGAGCGCGCCGATTGCAGCGAGCAGAACGTTATGCAACTCGCCGTCGGAAAAAGGATCGCCGCCGCGAAGCGGGCGTTCGGGTAACCGCGAATGAACGCGAATGAACGCAAATTATGAAAACCAGCCAGGACCTCATTCTGAAAGATGAGGTCTATCAAATCGTCGGAGCTGCGATGGAAGTGTTGAACGAATCGGGACACGGTTTACACGAAAAACCGTACGAAAATGCGCTGGTCGTTGAATTCGGATTGCGTGGTATTGCTTTCGTCCAACAACCGCACTACGACGTCACCTATAAGCAGGTGAAGGTGGGAGAATATGCACCCGATCTGATTGCTTTCGGCGCCGTGGTCGTGGACGCGAAGGTAATTGACGCTATCACGGATCAAGAGCGCGGGAAGATGCTGAACTATTTGAAAATCACGAAACTCAAAGTCGGAGTGATTCTCAATTTCAAGCGGGCTAAACTGGAATGGGAGCGGATTGTTCTCGACAAAGAAGGTTACCTCTCCAATTGATTTCTGAAACAAGCAAAGGATTAGCGTCCATTCGCGTTTATTCGCGGTTGAAAAATGAAAAAAGAACTCGGCATTTTTATTTTGCTGGCGGTGTTGTGCGCAGTCACCGGATTCGAGACCCCGGTTTTCTTCTCGCACGCCAACTTGGTGAACATGGCCAACATTATCGGCCTGTTCGGCATTTTCAGTCTCGGCGCCGGCCTCGTCATCATCACCAGCGGCATTGACCTGTCGGTCGGCTCGATGATTGCCCTCATCGGGATGCTCCTGGTGATGGCGTTGACCGAGTGGCATTGGGCGTGGCCGTTGGGTCTGTTGTTTGTTGCCGTGGTGGCGATGGTCCTGGGCTTGGCGCATGGCTTCCTCATCACCCGATTCGGCATGCAACCGTTTATTGTTACGCTGTGCGGCCTGCTCCTGTATCGGGGCGTCGCGCGCTTCATCGCCAACGACACGACGAAGGGATTCGGCAGCGACCAAGAATTTACCACGCTCCGCAGCCTGACCAGCGGCAGCCTGTTTGGCCTGCCCATGCCGTTCGTGTTGCTCGTCATTATTTCCGCCGTCATGTGGATTGTGTTGCACCGGTCGGTGTATGGCCGGTATCTGCTGGCGGTGGGGCGCAACGAGGAAGCGGCGCGCTTTTCCGGCATCAACACGCGCCTCGTCATTTCCAGCAGTTACGTGCTGGCGGCGTTGCTGACCGGCATTTCCGGCGTTTTGTTCGCGTTTTACACCAACTCGGTCTCGCCCTCGACGCACGGCAATTTTTATGAGCTTTACGGCATCGCCGCGGCGGTGCTCGGCGGTTGCAGCCTGCGCGGCGGTGAAGGCTCGGTCATCGGCATCCTCATCGGTGTGGCGCTGTTGCAGGTGCTGCAAAATCTCGTGAACCTGTTGGGCATCCCCAGCTCGCTCAATTTCGCCGTCATGGGCGCCGTCGTGCTCGTGGGCGTGCTGGCCGACCAGATTTTCAAAAGGCGCGCGGCCCGGAAAGTCGCGCGCTGATTTAAACGCGAGCGATTGCGTTTCTTTGGTGTGGACGCGGACAAAACGGAGCCGCTTTACGACCCTTCAAAAAAGCGGAAGAAGAGCGCTTGTTTGGAAAGCGGTTCGGTTTTTGCGCGATGGCCGGCATTTGTGATCCGTTGAGTGGCGTGAAGTCGCGGGCGAGCTCCACGTTTTCCTCCAGTTGTGCGATGGAATCGCAGCCGATAATCACCGTGCTCACCGGCAGGGAAAGCGTGTAATACATGGCCTCAGGCATTTGGAGGGTCCCCGGCCTTTGGCTTCCACCACGCGGTGTTAGGCGAAAGGCTCAACACTGCCCGGTGGAATTCGAAATCCACGCACTCTGCCTGGTGCTTCAGCGAAGGTCTCGAATTCCACGCATGATGCTCCCGCCGATATTCAGAGCAAACCGGACGCATAGCAACAAAACAAGAACTGTAATGCACCAAAATATGACTACCACCAAGCGGTCTGCTTGGTCTTCAGGGTTGCGCATCTTTGCGAGGTCATCGCGCCAGCGCGAAAATATCTCCTTGCACCACCAAATCCCCAGTACAAAGAGAATGGCTTGCACCAGCATCCCCAGGTTAAGATACATACCGGTCTTGCGCCTAATGGGCCAAAGCTGATCCACGCCAACGGGAAGTCAAGCTCCGAAAGCATCCAGAACTCACTGGTCGCGCCGTAGCGCAGCGAAGGCGGAAGGGGCGGTCGGCTGCCTGCTCGCGATTTATCGGAGTTGGCTCCAGCACGGTGTTAGGCATCGGCTTCGATTACTGTGCTGCATTGTGGGTCTGCATTCTTGTGTTTTCGTAAACAGACTCAACCTCCCCAGACAGCGACATAAATACGCCGATTACCTTGGTAGTGGTTGTGGTCTTCTTGCCCTCTGTGGTTGTCTTCGCAGATGCTGGGACATCATAACTCACGTCAATCCCTTCGTTGCCGCCGGGCGTCACACCTATGCACAATTCGTTAAATTTCAAATCAGAAGAACCCATGCTCGGATACTTCGCGGTGATGGATGCGAGCGCGGCAGCTTTG
>Ga0335081_10019079_pt1 | contig 11087 bp, 7 predicted proteins | sample Lox_Sample_35_FD_206713 | JGI IMG/M metagenome (GOLD analysis project Ga0335081, IMG submission 206713) | Soil microbial communities from Loxahatchee National Wildlife Refuge, Florida, United States - Lox_Sample_3.5 | ecosystem: Environmental > Terrestrial > Soil > Wetlands | place: USA: Florida...
CGACCTCACCGACCGCGAGGTGCTGGTCAAGGCCGCCGCCGATTGCGGGCTCGATGCGGCCCGCACGCGCGAATTGCTGGCGAGCGAGGCCGATGTCGACACCGTCACACGCGCGGCCGAGTCCGCCAAGGAAGCCGGCATCGAGGGCGTGCCGATGTTCATCTTCGGCGGCATGCTGGCGGTGTCGGGCGCGCAATCGCCGGAGTATCTGGTCTCGGCGATGGAAAAGGCGATTGCCGAGCGGCAGAAGCGGGCCGCCGAGGCGACCGCGTAGGGTGGGCAACGGCGTCTTCGCCGTTGCCCACGCGGATTGAATCGCCAATTCGGCGCGTGGGCAAAATCGCCCGGTGATGCATCCAATGCGGATAGGGCGTTTCGGCGATTTTGCCCACCCTACGCCGCTACGCCGCTACGCCGCCTTCGCCCTCTCCGCGATCCGCACCAGATCCCGCAAGATCGCCGCCGCCCCCTTGAGCCGCTGCTCCGGGCGCTCCCAGTCCTCGAACAGCACCACCTTCATGTCGGGACGCACGCGCGCGGCCGGGCCCTGCTCGCGGATATAGGCGACCAGGCCCTCGGGGTTGGCGAAGCGGTCGTCGCGGAACGAGATCACGGCGCCCTTCGGCCCGGTATCGATCTTCGCCACATTGGCGCGGCGGCACAGCGCCTTGATCTTCACGGTGTCGAGCAGGTGCTTGACCTCCTCGGGCAGCGGGCCGAAGCGGTCGACCAGCTCGGCCGCGAAGGCGTCGATGTCGCGCTCGTCCTCGATGTCGGCAAGCCGGCGGTAGAGCGCGAGCCGCACCGAAAGGTCGGCCACGTAGTCCTCCGGGATCAGCACCGGCATGCCGATGGTGATCTGCGGCGACCAGCGGTCGGCGACCGGTTCCGAGAGCCCGGCCTTGAGGCTCGCGACCGCCTCCTCGAGCATCTGCTGATAGAGCTCGTAGCCGACCTCCTTGATGTGGCCGGACTGTTCCTCGCCCAGCAGATTGCCGGCGCCGCGGATGTCGAGGTCGTGCGAGGCGAGCTGGAAGCCGGCGCCGAGGGTGTCGAGCGACTGCAGCACCTTCAGCCGGCGCTCCGCCTGCGGCGTGATCCGGCGGTTGACCGGCAGGGTGAGCAGCGCAAAGGCGCGCGCCTTGGCGCGGCCGACCCGGCCGCGCAGCTGGTAGAGCTGGGCGAGGCCGAAGCGGTCGGCGCGGTGCACCACCAGCGTGTTGGCGGTCGGGATGTCGAGGCCCGATTCGACGATCGCGGTCGAGAGCAGCACGTCGTACTTGCCGTCGTAGAAGGCGGACATCACGTCCTCCAGCACGGTCGGCGGCATCTGCCCGTGCGCGGTCGCGACCTTGGCCTCGGGGATGTTCTGGTCGAGAAAGACCTTCGCCTCGGCGAGGTCCTCGATGCGCGGGCACACGTAGAACGTCTGCCCGCCGCGATAGCGCTCGCGCAGCACCGCCTCGCGCACCGACAGCGGATCGAACGGCGACACGAAGGTGCGTACCGCGAGGCGATCGACGGGCGGCGAGGCGATGATCGACAGCTCGCGCACGCCGGTGAGCGCGAGCTGCAGCGTGCGCGGGATCGGCGTCGCGGTCAGCGTGAGCACATGCACCTCGGCGCGCAGGTTCTTCAGCCGCTCCTTGTGGGCGACGCCGAAATGCTGCTCCTCGTCGACCACCAGGAGGGCGAGATCCTTGAACTTGATGGTCTTGCCGAGCAACGCGTGCGTGCCGATCACGATGTCGATCGTGCCGTCGGCAAGCCCGGCGCGCACCTTGGCGAGCTCCGGCGCCGGCACGAGGCGCGAGGCTTGCGCGAGCTTGATGGGAAAGCCGCGGAACCGCTCGCTGAAGGTCTTGAAGTGCTGGCGCGCCAGCAGCGTCGTCGGCACCACGACCGCGACCTGCTTGCCGCTCATGGCGGTGACGAAGGCGGCGCGCAGCGCCACTTCGGTCTTGCCGAAGCCGACGTCGCCGCACACCAGGCGGTCCATCGGCCGCCCCGAGGCGAGATCGTCGAGCACCGCATTGATCGCGGTGAGCTGGTCCTCGGTCTCGGCGTAGGGAAAGCCGGCGCAGAACTCGTCGTAGACGGGGGTCTCGACCGTCAGCTTGGGCGCCTCGCGCAGCTGCCGCGCGGCCGCGATCTTGATCAGCTCGCCCGCCATCTCGCGGATGCGGTTCTTCATCCGTGCCTTGCGGGTCTGCCAGGCGACGCCGCCGAGCCGGTCGAGATCGACCGCGGTCTCCTCCGAGCCGTAGCGCGAGAGCAGCTCGATGTTCTCGACCGGCAAATAGAGCTTGTCGTTGCCGGCGTAGTGGATTTCCAGGCAGTCGTGCGGCGCGCCCGCCGCCTGGATGGTCGCGAGCCCGACGAAGCGGCCGATGCCGTGGTCGACATGCACGACGAGGTCGCCGGCCGAAAGGCTCGTGACCTCGGCGATGAAATTCTCCGCGCGCTTCGCCGCGCGGCGCGGCCGCACCAGGCGGTCGCCGAGGATGTCCTGCTCGGCGATGATCGCCGCATCGGCGGTCTCGAAGCCCGCTTCGAGGCCGAGCACCGCGAGGGCGACCTCCGGGCGCGGCCGCGCCTGCGCGTCGCGCCAGTCGGCGACGTTGACCAGGTTGACGACGCGGTGCTCGGCGAGCACGTGGCTCATGCGGTCGCGCGCGCCGTCGCTCCACAGCGCGATGGTGACGCGCTTGCCGGCCGCCTGCAGCGCCTCGACGTGCGCCCGCACGGCGTCGAACACGTTGCCGTCCTGCTGCGTGCGCTCCGGCGCGAAATTGCGCCCCGCCCGGGTGCCGGTCGCGATCGCGTTGCCGCCGACGTCCGCTGATGCGAACGGCGTCACGCGCACGAGCCGGCCCGCGTCGAGCCGCCGGTGCCACTCGGCGTCGGTCAGATAGAGCCGCTCGGGCGGCAGCGGCAGGTAGGGCGGCCCGCCGCCCTCCTGGTCGAGCGCTTGCCGGCGCGCCTCGTAGTAGTCGACGACCTGGGCGAGCCGCTCCTTGGCGGCGTCCTCGGCGAGCGGCTCGAGCGCGATGACGCTGCCCGGCACGTAGTCGAGCAGCGTGTCGAGCCCGCTGTGGAAGAGCGGCAGCCAGTGCTCCATGCCGGGATAGCGGCGGCCTTCGCTCACCGCCTGATAGAGCAGATCGTCGCTCTTCGGCGCGCCGAACGCCTCGACATAGCCGAGGCGGAAGCGGCGGATGGTGTCGCTGGTGAGCTGGAACTCGGCGACCGGCACGAGGTCGAGCGCGCGCAGCTGGTCCGTGGTGCGCTGCGTCTCGGGATCGAACGAGCGGATCGATTCGAGCGTGTCGCCAAAAAAGTCGAGCCGCACCGGCTCGATCATGCCGGCCGCGAACAGGTCGAGAATGCCGCCGCGCACCGCATAGTCGCCGGCTTCGCGCACCGTCGAGGCGCGGATGAAGCCGTTGAGCTCGAGCCATTTCACGATTCCGTCCATGGCCAGCATGTTGCCGGGCGCGGCCGCGAGCGTTTGCGACGCGAGCAGCGCCTTCATGGGCACGCGCTGCAGCACGGCATTGACGGTCGTGAGCAGGACCGAGGCGCCCTCGCGGCCTTTCAGGCGCGCGAGCCGCGCCAGCGTGATCGTGCGCTGCGCGACGAAGCCCGCATGCGGCGACACGCGGTCATACGGCTGGCAGTCCCAGGCGGGAAATTCGAGCACGCCGATATCCGGCGCGAAGAACGCGAGCGCGCGGGCAAGCTGCGCGAGCCGCTGCCCGTCGCGGCAGACCACCACGAGGCTCGTCGCCGGCGCATCGGGCTTGGCGGCGATCGCCCGCGCAAGGTCGGACAGCACCAGCCCCTCGGCGCCGTCGGCGACGCCCGCCAGCGTCAGCGGCTTTGCGGGCGCGAGCTGCTCGATCGGCGAGCGCGACAGGATGTTCATTCGCCCCCGCCTCGCGCGAAGCTGCGCAGCTTCTGAAAGACGCCCGTGTCATGCTCGGGCGGCACCGGCCGCTCGCCGGTGATCCAGGCATAGAGATCGGGCTCCGGCTGCTCGGAGAGCTGCTCGAATTCGTCGACCTCGGCCTCGGTCAGCTCGCCGATGGTGGCGTCAGCGAACCGCCCCATGATCAGGTCCATCTCGCGGGTGCCGCGATGCCACGAGCGAAACAGCAACCGCCGCCGCCGGGCGTCCAGCCCCTCGCTCGATCGCGTCGTCCCGGTCACTGCCGCCTCCAAACGCCGAAAGCCCGGACGGGCCGGGCAGATGACATATAGGGGTGCGGGGGCGGGCTGTCAGGTTAACATTGACCAAGCTACCGGTATCCGGTACTACGTTGCTCGTGGACTATGAATGGGACGAGGCCAAATCACTCGCCAATCGACGCAAACATCGCGTGGATTTTGCCGATGCCATTGAGGCGCTCGAAGACCCAAATCGGATCGAAGAAACCGATCAACGATTCGAATACGGCGAAGAGCGGACTCAAGTCATCGGGATGGCGCAGGGCGACGTCCTTTTCGTGATTATCACCCTGCGCAGCGAGAGCATCTGCCGAATTATCTCAGCCCGACGAGCGACAAGAAATGAGGAAGACCGGTACTACGCGGGTGACGGTGAAACCTGGTGATCGTCTGCCGCGCGGCAAGACTGATTGGGCGCGCCTCCGAGCGATGACCGACGACGAGGTGATGGCCGGCGCACTCTCGGACCCTGACGCACAGCCGCTGACACCCGAACAGTTGGCGAGAATGCGGCGTGTGTCGCGCGTAAAAGTCTTGCGGCAGCGCCTCGACATGACCCAGGCACAGTTCGCCGCCGCGTTTCATTTGCCGATCACGACCTTGCGTGATTGGGAGCAGCATCGCAGCACGCCCGACGCACCGGCGCGCGCACTGTTGCTCGCCATCGAGCGCGATCCCGAGGTGATGCGGCGGCTGTTGGCCGAGACCGCAGCGTAACAGACGTCGCCTTGGCCTGACTCGCCATGGCCCGTCGTGATATGCTTCCGCCATGACAAAAGAGCAGGTCAAACAGATTCTCGATCGTGTGCTGACATGGCCGCCTGAACGGCAGGAGGATGTCGCGCACGTCGTCGAGCTGATGGAGGAGCAGCACGGTAGCGACTTGCGGCTCAGTGACGAGCAGCTCGCCGAGGTACGGCGACGCCGGGCCGAGAAGGATCCGAAAACGATGACGCTCGCCGAATTCAACGAGCGGCTGCGCCGACGATACGGAATATGAAGGTCATTGTCCGCGAAGCAGCGGAACAAGATCTACATCGTATTTTCGCATGGATCAGTGAGCATAACCTGGCGGCCGCGGCCAAGATGGTGGCGCGGATTCGCGACCGAATCGGCTTTCTCGAATTGGACAGCCTTGCCAACATGGGGCGCCCTGGACTTGATCCGGGTACCCGAGAGCTGATCGAGTACCCCTACATCATCGTCTATGAGGTCCATCCGGACCGCAAAGAGATCGAGGTACTCGCCATCGTGCATGGCGCGCAGAACCGCCAAAATCCGGACAAATAGACCGGTGCAATCGCTGCGCCCGCAATTACCAACCAACGCATGCGCCCCGCTCTGCTCAACCCCCTGTTCGCGTCGGTCACGGCCCTGCCGGGCGTCGGACCGAAGGTCGCGAAGCTGCTCGCCCGCCTCACCGGGCGCGACGATGGCGCGCGCGTCGCCGATCTCTTGTTTCACCTGCCGACCGGCGCAGTCGACCGGCGCGCGCGGCCGAAGCTCGTCGACGTCGTGCCCGGCACGGTCGCGACCGTCGCGGTGACGATCGACCGCCATCGCGCGCCGCCGCCCGGACGCAGCCGGGCGCCCTATCTGGTCTATGCGAGCGACGACACCGGCAGCCTCGTCATCACGTATTTCAGCGCACATACCGATTACATCGCCAAGCTGCTGCCGGTCGGCGAGCTTCGCTACGTGTCGGGCATGACCGTGCTCTATGACGGCATGCTGCAGATGGTGCACCCCGACCGCGTGGTCGACGAGGCCGGGCTCGCCAAGCTGCCGTTGATCGAGCCCACTTACCCGCTCACCGAAGGCCTGTTTGCCAACCAGCTGCGCCGCGCCATCGAGGGCGCGCTCGACAAGCTCCCGGTCCTGCCCGAATGGCAGGACCCGGCCTACTTGGCGAAGGCGAAGTTCCCCGGCTTCGCCGACGCCTTGCGCCGCCTGCATCGCCCCGAATCCCTGGACGACATTTTGCCCAATTCGCCCGCCTGGTCGCGCCTTGCCTATGACGAGCTGCTCGCCGGTCAGCTAGCATTGGCGCTCACCCGCGCGCATCTGCGCCGCCTCAGCGGCCGCCGCACCGCCGGCGACGGCCGGCTGCGGGAAAAGATCATCGCGGCCCTGCCCTATCGGCTCACCGCGTCGCAGGAGCGCGCGGTCGCCGATATCGCCCAGGATCTCGCGGCGCCGCACCGCATGCTGCGCCTGCTGCAGGGCGACGTCGGCTCCGGCAAGACGGTCGTCGCCCTGCTCGCGAGCGCGGTCGTCATCGAGGCCGGCCGCCAGGCCGCCCTGATGGCGCCGACCGAGATCCTCGCGCGTCAGCATCTCGCGACCATTGCGCCGCTCGCCCAGGCGGTGGGTCTGCGGGTCGCCCTCCTCACCGGCCGCGAACGCGGCGCGCCGCGCAACGACATCCTGGCGCGGCTCGCCGCCGGCGAGATCGATCTCCTGGTCGGCACGCACGCGCTCTTTCAGGACGAGGTCGCGTTCCGCGACCTCGCGCTCGCGGTCGTCGACGAGCAGCATCGCTTCGGCGTGCACCAGCGCCTCGCGCTGGCGGCCAAGGGCGAAGCGGTCGACATGCTGGTGATGACCGCAACGCCGATCCCGCGCACCTTGGTGCTCACCTTCTTCGGCGACATGGACGTGTCGGAGCTGCGCGAGAAACCCGCCGGCCGCCAGCCGGTCGACACCCGTGCGGTTCCGCTCGGCCGCATCAACGAGGTGGTGGCCGCGGTCGGTCGCGCGCTCGAGGAGGGGCGGCGCGTCTACTGGGTCTGTCCGCTGGTCGAGGAATCCGAGACCAGCGATCTCGCCGCCGCGCAGGATCGCTTCGCCTCGCTGCAGCAGCGCTTCGGCGCGCTGGTCGGGCTGGTGCATGGGCAGATGAAGGGGGCCGACAAGGACCGCGCCATGCAAGACTTCGCGGCGGGCGAAACGCGCCTTCTCGTCGCCACCACCGTGATCGAGGTCGGCGTCGACGTGCCGGCCGCGACCGTGATGGTGATCGAGCACGCCGAGCGCTTCGGCCTCGCCCAGCTGCACCAGCTGCGCGGCCGCATCGGCCGCGGCGCCGAGCGCTCGACCTGCCTCCTGCTCTATCGCGCGCCGCTCGGCGAAACCGCCAAGGCGCGGCTCGCCATCATGCGCGAGACCGAGGACGGCTTCCGCATCGCCGAGGAGGATTTGAAGCTGCGCGGCGAAGGCGACGTACTCGGCACCCGCCAGAGCGGCGAGCCCGGCTTCCGCGTCGCCCGCATCGAGACGCACCGCGACTTGCTGCAGACCGCGCGCGACGATGCCGCGCTGACGCTCACGCGCGATCCGCAGCTCGAGAGCGAGCGCGGCGAGGCGCTGCGGGTGCTGCTCTATCTGTTCGAGCGCGACGAGGCGATCAGATTGCTGCGGGCGGGGTAGCGGGCGGGCGAACATCTCACTTGCGCGGCACCGTGCGCTCGTAGCTCCAACAGGTGCCAACCGCGAGCACCTCTGGTATCTCAGTGTGGTAATTCTGTTGGGACAGCTGGCAGATAAGGCCGGACAGAACACCGTCGGCGCCATCCGGCCCTGAGGCAGAGAAGCTCCGTCCGCCGTCCTTGCCCATCCCGGTTTCGGTTGGCCACGCTGATGCTTCTCCGTTACCCGTGAAGGCCTGTTTGCGAACGGTGACGTAGTGCACCAGATCGCCCCAGGCGCCGAATACGCCGGTGATGCGCTCGTTTGCCGCCACGTCGATCCGGATCGACGACTTGCCCTGCTTTCCCCACACGGCGGCCGGCTTTCCGTCGATGTCGAATCCGAGTCCCCGCACAAAATCGCCGCCCTTTTCCGCATACAACGTAACGCTCGTGATTTTGCCGCCGCGGCCCACCGTCCCGGAGAAGTCACGGACGCCGACTCCATGGTGGTTGGGCGACACCGGCCCAAAAAATCCGCCCCACATGCCCATCGTGACCTGCCGCCACTCTTTGCTCGGGCTGACCGGTCCCGCGCGGTCGAAGTAGGTCCATAGATCCGCGACTTCGAGATATGTGTCGAACTCTGCAGCAAATGTCTGCTCGGCTCTTCCGCGGGCATAATTGAAGGCGTCCCTTGAATTGATTTCCGCAGTCCTTCGCTTATGCTCGTCGGTATAGGAGAACTTTTTGCTCCAGTGCGTGTAGTCATCCCATGCCGTGTAGCTGCCACCGAACAACCCCCACACAACTTTGTCCTGGCGCTGTTTGATTTTGGCGAGCCGCCGATCGAGCGCCTGCCGATAGCCCTTGGCCACCGAGTCGCGCAGCGACGCGATTGCGGTCTCCAGCTTCTTCTTCCTGTAATCCTTGTCGCTTTCGGATGGCTTCGACGTGAAGATCGAATCGTAGTTGAAATAGGCTTCGCGGTAGATCGCCAGCGCCACCGTTCCGAACAGCGTGATCTGGGGCAAGACAGACGGCGGATCGACCGGATTGGTGAACTTCGACTCGAGCACCAGCACATGCGAATAGAGTGCCTGGAAATCCCGCTCGCTCCGCGAGGCGATATATTGCGAGATCAGATTGGCCAGACCGGCGATTTCGTTGTTGGCAATCTGACCGGCAACGTGCTGCATCATGTCTTCGAGCAGCTTGGTGACCCAGGCGTTCATGTCTATCCAGACATCGGCGCGGTTGGCCCCGAACGGCCATAGCGCCGAGACGATGCCCGAGAGCACGCCACCGACTTCGGGAATCAATCCGAGCACCGACTCGGTCAGTGACTTGGCGTTCTTGTTAATCGAATAACGCCGCACGTCGCTCATGGTGAAATAGCGCCGCGTCGAGACCGACGAACCCGGCCAATCCTTGGGCCGGGCATCGAACAGCCTCACGCTCGAGATCGCCTTATTGAAATTGCGGTTGTCGATCGAGACCTCGGAAAGATTGCAGATGGTGGTGTTCGGACCCACGCGCAGCACCTTGCCGCCGAAGTTCGGCTGATCGTAGAGCTCGGCCCATGCGGACTCGCCGGTAGTCAGGGAGCTGGCAGCCTTGTCCCACGATCCGCCCGGGTATTTTGCCAGCGCCTCGTTCTGGGTAGCGCCACGCAATGCCGCAGGCGTCCCGCGGTAATTCGTGTCCCTGTACAGGGTCAAATACGCGCCGAAATTCGTCATCGCAACGTTTCCTTTTTGGCAATGCCTTGCTTACTTGCGCGGCACCGTGCGCTCGTAGCTCCAATGGGCGCCAAACGCGGCCAACCTGTCCTTGTCCTTCGGGTTCAAACGGTCCTTGTACGCCCCAGCGGTCTGACAGAAAAAGCCGGAGAGAACGGCGTCGGCGCCGTCCGGGCCAGACATCGAGAAGCCCCATCCGCCGTCCTTGCCCATCCCGGTTTCCGTTGCCCACGCCGCCGCTTCTCCGTCGGCCGTGAAGGCCTGCTTGCGGATGGTGACGTTGTGCAGGAGGTCGCCCCAGGCGCCGAATACGCCGGTGATGCGCTCGTTCGCCGCCACGTCGATGCGGAGCGATGCCTTGCCCTGCCGTCCCCACACTGCAGCCGGCCTGCCGTCGACGTCGAACGAGATTCCCTCCATGAAGTCGCCGGCCTTTTCCGCGTAAAGGGTAACGCTCGTGATTTTGCTGCCGCGGCCGAGCTTGACATAGAAGTCGCGCGGAGCGTCGCTGTTGGGGAACTGATCGTCGGTCGGCGGGGGCGGCGTCAACGACCCCATCCACGCCTTGGGCTCCCTGGCGTCGCTCGGAGGATTCGGGCTCCAAAAGGGTTGCTCGAATCCGCCCAACGGGCCCATCGCAACCTGCCGCCATTCCTTCTTCGGCGTCACCTTTCCGGTTTGGTCCCCCGGCTGGTCGAAATAGGTCCACAGATCCGCGACTTCCAGATAGGCGTCAAACTCCGCGGCGAATATCTGGTCGGCCGTCGAGCGGGCATAGTTGTAGGTGAGATCCGCCCGGTATTGAGAGTCCAAGTCATGCTTAAACGTCTGGGACCAATGCGTATAGTCGTCCCACAGCGTGAAGCTGCCGCCGTGGTTGATCATCGGAGGTTTAGGGGGCGCCAGGTCCGTGCGCCTCTTGACCTTGGCGAGGCGCCGATCGAGCGCCTGCTGATAGCCCTTGGCCACCGAGGCGCGCAGCGCCTTGATGCAATCGTCCAGCCTTTGCCTCTTGAAATCCCTGTCTGATTGGGTCGGAGCCGAAAGGTAGATCGTGTCGTAGCCGAAATAGGCCATACGGTAGATCGCCAGCGCAATGGTTCCAAACAGCGTGATCTGGGGCAAAACGGATGGGGCGTCGACCGGATTAGTAAACGTCGGCTCGAGCGCCAACACATGCGAATAGAGCCTGGCGAAGTTCTCCTCTGTCGGCGAGGCCTTGTATTGGAAGATCAGCTTCGCCAAGCCGGCGATCTCGTTGTCGGCCATCTGAGCGGCCACACGCGTCACCATATCCTCGAGCAGCTTGCTGACCCATTCATTCATGTCCCGCCAGACATCGGCACGGTCGGGCCCGAACGGCCACATCATGCCGACGATTGCCGAGAGCACGTCACCCGCGTACGGAATCCATCCGAGCACCGTCTCGGTCAGCGACTTGGCGCCCTTGTTGATCGAATAGCGCCGCACGTCGCTCATCGTGAAATAGCGGCGCGTCGAGACCGACGAGCCCGGCCAGTCCTCGGGGCGTGCATCGAACAGCCTCACGCTCGAGATCGCTTTGTTGAAATTGCGGTTCTGGATCGAGACCTCGGAAAGATTGCAGATGGTGGTGTTCGGACCCACGCGCAGCACCTTGCCGCCGAAGTTCGGCTGATCGTAGAGCTCGGCCCATGCGGACTCGCCGGTAGTCAGGGAGCTGGCAGCC
>Ga0335081_10019081_pt1 | contig 11086 bp, 6 predicted proteins | sample Lox_Sample_35_FD_206713 | JGI IMG/M metagenome (GOLD analysis project Ga0335081, IMG submission 206713) | Soil microbial communities from Loxahatchee National Wildlife Refuge, Florida, United States - Lox_Sample_3.5 | ecosystem: Environmental > Terrestrial > Soil > Wetlands | place: USA: Florida...
AGGTGGTGGCGACCGATACGGTTCACACGCCCGGACGGGCGCAAAGGCTGGTCCTCAAGGCCGACGACGCGGAACTGGTGGCCGATGGCGCGGACATGACGCGTGTCGTGGTTACCGCTGTCGATCGAAACGGCACTCCGTTCCCGACTGAAGACCGCCGCGTTTTCGTGGAAGTGAAGAATGGGCGTTTCATCGGCGAGAATCCGATCCACCTTGAAGCAGGGCGAATTGCCTTCTATATCCAGAGCCGGGACGGATCGACTATTCCGATCGCGGCGCGCGCTTCGGCCGAAGGACTGGAGATGTCGGAGCCTCTGGCAATCCGCGTCAGGCTGCCCGAAGGATCGCTCGTACCTCTCAGCCCCTTCGATGCGGACGGAATCGCGACCGTGAAATAAACGCGGAGAACCGAGCTTGGACGATCCCACCATCTCGGCAGTTATAGGTCGAAGAGTCTGGGACTCCCGCGGCCTGCCTACGGTTGAGGCGGAGGTCCGCCTGGCGTCGGGCGCCGTTGGACGGGCGATCGCTCCAGCGGGCAAGTCCGTGGGCGGCGCGGAAGCAGTGGACCTGCGAGATAGCGGGCTCTACCTTGAAGGTCTCGGCGTGGAACGGGCGGTGAGCCACGTCAACCGCGAGATTGCTGACGCGCTTCGGGGAATGGATGCGCGCGACCAGGCGGCGGTGGATCGTGCGCTCATCTCTCTTGATGGCACACCCAACAAGAGCCGCTTGGGAGGAAACGCGATCGTCGCCGTTTCAATGGCCGTGGTCCACGCCGCTGCGGCCTTCGCCCGTGTGCCCCTTTTTCGCTGCCTTGGCGGCACCGAAGCGAGGCAGCTACCGCTGCCCGAAATCCAAGTGTTTGGAGGAGGCGCTCACGCCGGCAGGCGGGTCGATATTCAGGATTTCATGGTTGTGCCGCGTTCCGTTGGAACCTTGGCGGAAGCGCTTTCCATGACGGCCCAGGTTTACCGAAGCGCCGGAAAGCTTCTCGCGGACACGGGCAGATTGTACGGCGTGGCCGACGAGGGCGGCTTTTGGCCCGCATTCGACACCAACGAAGAAGGGCTGGAGACACTTGTCCTGGCCATTGAGCGCGCGGGCTACATTCCGGGCCATGACGTCGGCATCTCGCTCGATATCGCTGCCACCCAGTTTTGCCGCGACGGGCGCTATTGGTTGGGGCTCGAGAAAAGGGAGTTCGACGCGGATGGTCTTGGAGAGCGGTTGTGCTCGTGGATCGACCGATTTCCGATCGTCTCGATCGAGGACCCGTTTGCCGAGAACGAACTTGAGGCCTTTCAGCGATTCACGTCGGCGGTCGGCGAACGTGTTCAGGTCGTAGGAGACGATTTGCTGGCGACCAACGCTCAGAAAATCGAGACCGCCGCGCGAATCGGGGCGTGCAATGCCGCTTTGCTGAAACCGAATCAGGCTGGAACCTTGACCGAGACCAAAAGCGCTCTCGGAGCGGCGCGGGCCGCCGGCTGGAGAGCCATCATTTCAGCGCGCTCGGGAGAAACCGAGGATGTGACCATCGCTCACTTGGCGGTCGGTTGGTGTGTGGGTCAAATCAAGGTTGGCTCTTTCGCGCGCTCGGAGCGGATGGCGAAATGGAACGAACTGGTGCGCATCGAAGAAGCACTGGGAGACGAGGCGAGGTTTGCTGGTGGAGAGGTTTTGAGATGTGGGCGGAAGATGTAATCACCCGTTCCGCGAATCGAGGTTGCGCGTTGGAGCTGAGTGTCGAGAATGCCGGTGCCTACCTGCGCTCCCGAGGCATTGCGGCCGTGAGGGTGAAAGAGTTGGGTGGCGGCGTCTCGAACACGGTACTCCTGATTGAAACTGAAACTGAAACCGGCCGAGAATCGCTGGTTCTGAAGCAGTCGCTCCCTCAGCTTCGCGTGAAGGACGAGTGGATGGCAGACCGGTCGCGCATCTGGCGGGAGATGCAAGGCATCGTCGATGCCGCTACTTTCTTCCCGGCGGGAAGCGTCCCCACGGTACTTTGGACCGATCCTTCGAACTACTTGTTCGCAATGTCGGCCGTCGCCGGCCAATCCTGGAAGGAGCAAATCTTCAATGGGGTCCTCGACTCCCAAGTCGCTCACCAGACAGGCGGGTTGTTGGGACTTCTTATCTCTTCTACGTGGAAGAACGCGAGCTATCACACGAAGTATGGCGATCAAACCGCGTTCGATCAGCTCCGAATCGACCCCTACTATCGCTCGATCGCCCGCCGGCACCCTGACCTCGCCGACCGGGTAGCCGAGCTGATCGCGGAGAGTTCGGGGCGGCGTCTCGCGCTGGTACACGGGGATTTCAGCCCTAAGAATGTACTGGTGATGGGCGACGGCCTCACCCTGATTGATTTTGAAGTTGTCCACTTTGGCGATCCGTCGTTTGATGCCGCATTCTGTTTGAACCATCTCATCTTGAAGTGGTTTTGCCTCCCCTCACGCCGGCCGGCACTGAGGGAGCTCATGACTGCGTTTTGGTCTGGGTTGTTCGGGACTCTCCCGAGCGATGCCTGTTCGTTTTTCGAGAGCGCTACCTTGCGACACCTGGGCTGCCTGATGTTGGCGCGAGTGGATGGAAAATCGCCAGTCGAATACCTCACCAGGAAGGATTTGCAAGAACAGGTGCGGGCAGTGGCGCGAAGGCTGATCGTCCGGCCGCCCGCCGCCTTTGCTGAGCTGATGAGCCGGATCGACGATGTTTCAAGTGGACGCTTCACGTTGTGAGACTTGTCGCTAATTCAACGGGAGTGTTTTGATATGCTAGCGTCCTGCCACACCTAAGACTCAACAACGGCCGGCGGCGCAGCCGCTGAACCACTGTCAAGAATTAGGCGTGACAGCACACTAGAATGGAACGCCGTGGGCCGATACTCGACTGACACCATATTCAACGGGCCGCGGCCTCGGTTACACCCGAGTGCGAAAGGAACTTCGGCAATGAAGCCGTATTCCAAACTAGTCTTGCTCTTGCTGTTTTCCCAGGCTCTCATGGCGCAGACTCCCATCGACAGCCTGCCCAGGCTAGGCGACTACGAGTCTCAGCGGGCCAGCAGTTACGATCGCACCGGCGGCAACCACGATTATGTCAGCGTGCAGCCTGGGGAGACCGTGACCATCTTCAACGAGGATGGTCCTGGCGAGATCCGTCACATCTGGACCACCATCCCGCCCTGGTCCGAGGCTTACAACCTGAAGAAGGTAGTGCTTCGCATGTACTGGGATGACGAGAAGCAGCCCAGCGTGGAGGCTCCCATCGGCGACTTCTTCGGCCTGGGGCTAGGAACCTACACGATCTTCCAGTCCGCGCTGCTGACAGTGAACCCCGACCAGGCCTTGAATTCGTATTTTCCCATGCCCTTTCGCGAACACGGCCGCATCACGGTGACGAATGAAGGCTCCAAGGAAATCTCCGACTACTACTGGAACATCGATTGGGTGAGGCCCCCTTTTCTCGAGCCGGGCATCGCCTACTTCCACGCGCAGTATCGCCAGTGCTCTCCCTGCCAGGGATGGTACAAGGGCAACTTCTACGGCAACGATTTCAGCGAGGCGCGCAAGGATCCGCGCTGGTTGAATAAATCAGGCGCAGGCAATTACGTATTTCTGGAGGCCGCCGGCGACGGGCAGTTTGTCGGCGTCACGCTCTCGGTTTTTGAGAATCAGTGGGGCGGCTGGAACGAAGGCGATGAGATGATCTGGGTGGATGGCGAACCAGAGCCTCGCATCCACGGAACCGGGGGTGAGGACTACTTCAACGGGGCCTGGGGATTCAGCAAGCTCTATTCTTTGCCGCTGGTGGGCCTGACGGAGTTTCATGGCTGGGAGCCGGGCGCGCGCTTCTCCTTGTACCGGTGGCACCTGGAGGCGCCGATTCGCTTTCGAAAATCAATCAAAGTGACCATTGAAGATGGCCAAGCCAACCTGCGCTCCGACAGTTTCTATTCTGTAGCCTACTGGTACCAAAAGGAGCCGCACGCCGCCTTTCCCCCCCTGCCGCCCGTGGAGGAGCGGATTCCCAAGTTCAAAGCGGTGGGCGGGCCGGGACAAGATCCGAAGATGAAGTGAGCTTGCGATCGCCTTGCAACTGACTTATTCCGAGCGGCCGAATATCGTGGTTGCGGCGCCGCGGCACGATGCCCGAGAGGAGAATCCATGAGTCGAACCCAGCGTTTACCGGCACTGACCCGCCGCCGTTTCGTAGCAGCGTCGCTGGCGGGGGCGGTGGGAGCGGCAAAGCTCACCCAGCGAGGCGCCGCCGCCGATACCGAACCTCCGCGGGCACGTGAACTTTACCCCGGCGTGTACCAGATCGATTCTTTATTCGGCGGCCGCAATCTCTTTCAATATCTTTTCGTGGGCGACAACGTGGTCCTGCTCGATACAGGCCTGGCCTACACTCCCGAACGGACCATTTTTCCTGCCCTGAAACAACTCGGCATTTCGCCGCAAGCGATAAACCTGGCCATCACCACCCATGCCGACGGCGACCATCAAGGCGGGAACGATAGCATCAAGCGCACCTCGCCTGCCACTTGGCTGGCGTGCGGCGAGGCCGATCGCGCCATGGTTGAGGATCCGCGAACCCTCTGGGACCAGCGTTACAACTTCCTCAAGCGGGACTACGGCGTCGGGATTGATCCCAACCCCTCGCCTGACGTCGGCAAGCCCCGGCGTATGGACGTGTGCCTCGCCGGAGGAGAGAGAATCCGACTTCGGAGCGACTGGGATCTGGAAGTGCTGCACGTTCCGGGTCACTCGCGTGGCCATCTCGCCTTGCTCGATCGGGACCACAAGGCAGCATTTTCCGGCGATGCTATTCATGGCCGGGGCTGTCCACACGCCGACGGGACCATGGCGTTGCCGGTTACCTACTACTACGTGGACGTGTACCTTTCCACGCTGAATCTGTTCGAGAATCTACCCATTGAGACACTCTGTTCGGGACACTGGCCCACCTTGCGGGGACCCGGCATTCGAGACTTCATCGCGGAATCCAGGCAGACCGTGCGGATCTTCGACGAGGTCATTCTGGCCAAGCTCGCGGGGCGGAGCGATGGCGTCGGGCTGCAGGAACTGATGGATGCCATCGGAGACGCCTTCCCCGATTGGCCAAAAGACACGCGGGTGTTCATCATGTTCGCCGCTAAAGGCCATCTCGATCGCCTGGCGGAGCAAGGTAAGGTGCGAGAAGTCCGGGACGCCCGGCCGTACAAGTGGGTCCGTGCTTGAGCACCGAAGAAACGGTGAACGATGAATGCTATGCTGGGAACAGCAAACGCCAGCGATTCGTCTGCCTTCAGTTCATCATTCATCGTTTCTTCTCGGTGAGAGGGGCCCTTCGCTCGACGGGTCTTAGACCACTCCATGCCATCTCGACGCTGGCTGCGCATCATTCCGGTGGCACTGGTGATGTACACCATTGCCTACGTCGACCGTACCAATATCTCGCTAGCCCTGCCGTCGATGAGCCGCGGCTTGCATATGGATCCCCAACAGGCAGGCAGCGCCGCCGGGATCTTCTTCTGGGGCTACCTGCTGCTGCAAGTTCCGGGAGGGTATCTGGCCCGGCATTGGAGCGCCAAGCGCCTGATCAGCTTGCTGCTCGTACTGTGGGGCGCCTGCGCGGTCGCCGGCGGCCTCGTACACACCGAGCGCCAGCTTTGGCTAGCTCGCTTGCTGTTAGGGGTCGCCGAAGGGGGAGTCTTCCCCGCTACCTTGGTTCTCCTCACCCATTGGTTCGCCCGAGCCGAACGGGCACGCGCTAACGCTTACTGGATGCTCTGCCAGCCCCTGGCCATCATACTATCGGCACCGGTTTCGGGCTGGATCCTGGGCCGATGGGACTGGCGCGTCCTCTTAATCGTTGAGGGCGCCTTACCTTTCGTGTGGCTCATCGTCTGGACCCTTGGCATCGACGACCATCCGGACCGGGCCTCGTGGCTGGGCGCCGAGGAGCGTGAATACGTGATGGTCACGTTGCTGCGTGAAGCGGCGGAACTCAACTGCGCCTCGCGCCCGGGGTTCTTGCCCCTACTGTTCTCGCGTTCAATTTGGCTGCTCATCGCGGTTTATTTCCTACTCAATTGCGGAGGTTATGGCTTTCTCTTCTGGCTGCCCAGCGCCATTGCCCGGGCCGGACGGTTCAGCAGCCTGGAGACTGGCTTTCTCTACTCGCTGCCGTACGTTGTGGCTGGACTCACCATGGTGCTCAATTCTCGTCACTCCGATCGGACTGGCGAACGACGCGGACACGTGGCTCTGCCGCTAGCCCTGGCAGGATTATTCCTATCGGCCGCGGTCATCACCAGTGGACGGTCCTCTATCCTGGCTTTCGCCCTGCTGTGCGTCGCGGGAGCAGGACCTTATGCGGCAATCGCGCCGTTCTGGGCCATTCCTTCAGAGTTGCTTCCGCGGGAGTTCGCTGGATCGGCGATGGGTCTGGTGAATGCCATAGGAGCGCTAGGCGGGTACTTCGGGCCACTCGTCGTCGGAGTGCTCGACAAGCGCTTCGGCGATTTTCGCTTTGCCTTCATTGCTTTGAGCGCGGGCCTTCTGGCCGCAGCGGGATTGTCGCTCCTCACCCCAAGGCGTCCAACTCGACAGGCGGTCCGCCGATAGCGGCGCGTCTCTCCGGCTTTACGCCGGCACGAGATTGCGCACTTCAAGGCGCGTTATCCTTGGGCAAGAAGGCCGCCGTCTACAGCCAGCCAAGTTCCCGTGATGTACGACGCATCACTCGACGAGAGGAAGCGAACCGCCTTAGCCACATCCTCGGGGTTGGCCAGCCGGCGGAGGGGGATGCTGGCGATAATGCGTGCCTCTTCCGCCGCAGGATCGGGACACGAATTGATGTAATTCCTTAGGAGCGGAGTGTCGGTTGCGCCCGGTACAACGCAATTCGCGCGGATGCCATCGGTCGCGTAATCCAGGGCCACGCCGCGCATGAAAGCCATCAGTCCGCCCTTAGTGCCGGCATATGCGGAGCACTGCGGATAGGTGACGAAAGCGTGTCCGGAAGAGGCGATCACGATGCTGCCCCCGCCATGTTGCCTCATCACGGGGATGACGTGCTTGCAGCAAAGGAAGGTCCCCTTCAGGTTGACGGCATGAAGCCGGTCCCACTCTTCCTCTGTGGTGTCGGTTACAGACTTCGTGATCTGGGTTGCGGCGCAGGCAAACAGAATGTCGATCCTCGCATACCGGCCGAGGATGAAGTCGACAGCGCCGGACACATCGCCGTTCTTACTGACATCCGCCGTCACCGCCACGGCTTCTCCACCCTTGTCAGTCACGAGCCTAGCAGTCTCCCGCGCTGACCCCTCGTTCCAATCTATCGCCGCCACGCGGCTCCCTTCCTGAGCGAACAGTAAGGCGGTCGCTCGGCCGATACCGGAGCCACCTCCCGTTACCATCACCACCTTTCCGGCGAACTCGCCCATGAAGTCCTCCCCACGCGTATCGCTTTGCCGCCCGCTTTGCCCGCACGGGCAGGTCTTGTGCCTCGAGCGACGGCAGCGAGAAGAAACACCCGTGAGAGAAAAGACCCGGCGAGGCTTTCCCCGCCGGGTCGTGAGTGTGACTGAAGGGGGACTACCAGTAAAACTTGAGCGCCACTTGCATGACGCGCGGCTGGTAGCCGTAGGCATCGGCGTCGACTCCCGAGGCACAGCCCCAGGTGCAGGTGATCGACCCGGCGCCGGAACCGACGAAAGAAGTATTGGGATAGTTGTAGGCGGGAGTGTTGGTAGCATTGAAGAGTTCCCACCGGAACTGAATTCGGTAACGCTCTTTAAACGGGAAGTTCTTGTCCACCCCCATGTCAATTCTGTCGAGGTGGGGGCCCACGATCAGGTTGCGCGGCGAGTCGCCGAAGGTTCCGAGTGCATTCGGCTGGAAAGCCGCGGGGTTAAAGTACTGATGAAGCCATTGCGTCTTTGTCCCCTTCTTGATGCCAAGTGGTTGGCCAGTCAGGTCAGCTCGATCTCCATAGATGTCCGACCCGGAGTCGTTGCCACCTTGCGGCCCGCCCCCGCCGATTCCAAAAGGAAGCCCTGACTGCAGGTGCCAGATCCCCGTGAGCTCCCAACTGCCGAGTACTTGTTGCACCAATTTGGTCTGACCTGCCAGCTTGGGCAGCTCCCATACGCCATAGCTAGTCCAGATGTGGGTGAAATCGAGATTCGACTTGCCACGGTTGAACCGGATGTTAGCGGGATCGGGAACGCTGCCGTTGAAGGCCAGAGAGGCGGACGAGCCCTCATCGAGGTTCTTCGAAAACGCATAGTTGGATGTGAACTGCAAGCCATGAGAAAACTTCTTGTCGAATGTCAACTGGAGAGCGTTATACGAAGCGGTGCCCACCGAGGTGTAGTCGAGGACTGACGAAAAGTTGGCGTTTCCCCGCACTCCGAACAATGACGGGTCGGCATTGTAGAGCCCGGGATTGTTCTCCAGCGGTAGGGGCAGATCGTAGGCTTCGCTGCCAACGTAAGCGGCGCGCAGGAGAATATCTCCCCTGAACTCGCGCTCAATGGAGACGTTCCACTGTTGCACCTTGCCCAGCTTGAAATCGCGCGCAAAGCCGTCTTGAACCTGCACCGGAAGGATGAACGTGGTGCTGCTGGGAGGCTTGTAGTTGGCCGACGCGAAGGGGGGAAAGGGGCTTTGTCCCGCCGTTCCTGTTCCAGTCACAGGCACCCAAACGCTGTAAGGGTCTTGAAATGGAATGGGCGTGCCCCCCGGAACAGCAGGGCCACCCGTTGTCGTCGGCCCAAAGCTGAAAGTGGGGGAGAAAGGCGCCGTATCGGCCGCGTGGTTATAGAACGAGAATTCGAACGGGGCGGCAAAGATTCCAAATGCCGCGCGAACCGATGTGTTGGGCAAGGCTTTCGGCTGCCACGCAACTGAGAGCCGTGGCGAAATAATGCCGAGCTCATTCTGAATGCCGCTAGTGGCAGGAACTCCAGGGTCACCAGGGTAGGCTAACCCCACCGGCGCGTTTGGATACACCGTGCTTTGTAATCCAGGTCTCCAGAGTCCGATACGTCCCTTGGAGGGAGTATAGGGGAAGAAGGGCTCCCAGCGCACTCCGCCCATGATCGTCAGATTCGGCTTCAGCCGGATCGTATCTTGACCGAACCCCGCCCAGGAAATGCCATGCACGTGGTTGAACTCCCCCGCCCCCTGTTCAAACCCGTTAGCATCCCCGAGCAAGAAGTCGGCAAACGAGGCTGGGGATGCTCCGATCTGATTGCCAGCAGCGTCCGCCACGCTGGAGAATTGATTGCCGAACGAAATGAGTGGAAGCGCCAGCCAATCGGTAGCCTCATCCCAGGTCTGGTCGAGGACGTTCACGCCCGCCACCACCAGATGCTTCCCCTTCGTCCAGGTGACGGTGTCCCCCAAGCTGACGTTATGCCGATTGATGATGTTGGTGTTCTGACCGACAAAGAAACCGCTGGTGGCAAGTTCGTCGATCCCCGGAGGGGTGCTAGGATAGTCGGACACGTTGACTCCGAAGGAGCTATAGGAGACCGGCTTGCCATCCTTGGTGCGCAGGCCCGGCACACTGTTAGCAAGCGTCTCGTTATAGCCTACGACGACGTTGTTGATCAGATTCGGGTGGATCGTATACACCCAGTTGCCGCCGTAGTTTCGAAAATCGGTATCCCACGAACGGTCAGCAATCAAAATGTCGCCCCCGCCGCTCTCCAACGGGTGGGAGAATTTGTCCCAGAACACTCGACCGCTGATGTGACTCTTCTCGGACATATACCAATCGGGCTTGATGGTGAATTCCTTAAAGTTCTGCAGAGCAACACGACCGGGGACGATCGTGAATCCGCAGTTGTTCACCGCTGGCGCACCGCAACCGGCCGGATCCGTGGGCTGGGGAAGGGTCTCGTTTTCGAATTTCATCGAGACCGCATTGTACAAGGCGGGATTGATGAGGTTGTTGGCGAAAGGCTGCTTCACCACCACATTCTTGCCGGCATATTGACTGCCAGCGGGACAGGTGAAATTCGCGGCAGTCTTTTCGTCAAAGACCTGGCCGGTGTCAAAGTTCAGATTGGCAGGCCCCCCGGTGCCGCAAAGGTTCATCTTCGTCCCAGTAAGAAACTCGCTGTAATCACCACTCAGCATCTGGGTGGTGGGCACGTAAGCACTGCCGCTGTTAACCACCCGGTGCTCGATCGTACCCTGGTAATTGCCGAAGATGAACAGCTTGTCGGCAATGATCTTGCCACCCGCCGAGGCTCCGAACTGGTTCCGCTTGAGAGGATCTTTGACCAAAGCAAAGGGGTCGCGAGCATTCAGCGCGTCGTTGCGCACGAAATCAAAGGCATCTCCGTGCCAGGAGTTGCTTCCCGACTTGGTGACAATGCTCACCACCGCTCCCGGTGAAAAGCCATATTGCGCGTCGAAGTTGTTAGTGAGGACCTGGAACTCCTGTGTCGCGTCGGAATTGGGCATGGGGCTGGCCAGGTTTTCGTAGTTGTCCATGCTGTTGGAACCATCCAGCATGTAGAAGGTGCTACCCTGGCGGCCGCCGTTGACGGAAGCACCCGTTTCGGTGGGGAAAGAAGTGAAGTCCTGGCGGGTAAAGACCTGGTCCTTCATTCCATCCGTGGCGCCAGGCGCGAGAAACACAAGCTCCGCGGGATTGCGGCCATTAAGCGGGAGCTCGACAATATCTTTCTCCGATACAATCTGGCCGATGGTTCCGTTGGTGGTATTGAGCCTCTCGGCGCTCGCGGAAACTTCTACTGTCTGCACCGTCTGCCCCACAGCCAGCGAGAAGTCGACGGTGGCTTTCTCGTCCGCTTGCAGGGTTACGTCAACATGGGTGACCGACTTGAACCCCGTCTGACTGCAGGTGACGCTATAAACCCCCACCGGCAGTAGCGGGATCACGTAAGTTCCGTTCTCAGCCGTGGTAGTTTCACGGGATTGGCCGGTCGCATTATCGGTAGCGACCACCCTCGCCCTTGCCACTACGGCGCCACTCTGATCGGTGACTGTGCCGTTGATGCTGGCGAGGCCTCCTTGAGCCAGAGCGGACG
>Ga0335081_10019082_pt1 | contig 11086 bp, 9 predicted proteins | sample Lox_Sample_35_FD_206713 | JGI IMG/M metagenome (GOLD analysis project Ga0335081, IMG submission 206713) | Soil microbial communities from Loxahatchee National Wildlife Refuge, Florida, United States - Lox_Sample_3.5 | ecosystem: Environmental > Terrestrial > Soil > Wetlands | place: USA: Florida...
ATCGGGGCAGCGTTCTTCATTGTGCCGGGTGTTGGGCCCGTTGTTGCCGCGGGCTCCATTGTCTCCTGGATCGTCGCCGCCCTCGAAGGAGCTGTTGTCGTCGGGGGTCTCAGTGCGCTTGGTGCAGGACTCTATAGTATCGGCATCCCCAAGAATAGCGTCGTGAAATACGAGACGTCGATCAAGGCCGGCAAGTTCGTCCTGGTCGCACATGGAACCGCCGCCGAAGTAGCAAAAGCCCGTGACATGCTGAAGACTTCAGGCGCGGAACAAGTCGATTCCTATGAGCCCTCGACCGAAGCGGCGCTCGTGGCGTAAACCGGGCAGGCGTCATTCAGCTGTCGCTGCAACTACACTTCTCACAAATGCCACAGTGGCCTTATTGTAGAGGCCACTGTGTTCTATTCCCACGGCTCATCGGACGCAAATGGCCCTCGTGCGGACTCTGATTGATAGAGACCAGATTCACCTTGAACCGGCACTCCCGCCGGCTCTGAGAGAGCTCTACGACGGAAATCTGCACTACGGTGGAGCGCCAACTGAGCGGCCCTTCGTCCTTGCGAATTTTGTTTCGACCCTCGACGGCGTCGTCAGCTACGAGATTAGTGGTCAGTCCGGCGGCTCGACGATCAGTGGGTCTGATACCGCCGACCGCTTCATCATGGGACTGTTGCGAGCTTCTGCGGACGCAATTATCGTCGGTGCTCGTACCGTCGAGGCCGCGAGCCCCGAAAGTCTCTGGATTCCTGAAAGTACTTACCCCGACGCGAAAGATTTGTACGCGGAATACCGGCTCAGCGTCCTGCACAAACCTGAATACCCTATCCTTGTCGTAGTTACGGCTAGCGGCAGACTGGAACTGGAGAGAGCAATTTATCGAACAGCAGGAGTTCGTACGGTAGTGATCACAACTTCAGCCGGTATGGGCATGCTCGCGAAAGCTGGCGCAACAGAATTGCCCTCTGTTCAGATACATGTTCTGAATGCGAAATCTGGAGTCATCTCCCCGAGCGAGATTCTGCGAGTGCTCCGCATGGAGCTTGGAGTAAGAAGGCTCCTTCACGAAGGTGGGCCTACACTCTTCGCACAATTCCTGGCAGCGGAAGTTGTAGATGAACTATTTTTGACGCTCTCTCCGAGAATTGCCGGTCGCAGCGCTGGCACAATTCGACCCGGTCTTGTACAAGGAATCGAGTTTATGCCTGACGGTGCTCCTCGATTTCAACTCCTCGGCGTCAAGCAAAGGGCTGAGTATCTGTACCTACGCTACCAGCGTACCTAGAACCAGCTCATGTCATACACCAAACTGTGGTCGAATAACGTGCATGCCGCTGCCTAACGAGGGCTGAGGCAACGAAAACCCGGGCAGTTCGTCATTGTGGCTGAATTGCAAACGCAATCCCCGCGAAGTAGAGGCTTTCAATATCTGAAGCTCAGGCGAAAGAATAATTCACGATGAATGAGGCAGTGAATCGCACTGTTTCGCCGCAAGGTCTGAGCCGACAGGAGGCCGAGAAACGGTTGCGCCAGTATGGCCTTAATGCCGTCCAGGAAGCGAAGCCTCATCTTTTTCTCGCAATCGCTAAAAAGTTTTGGGCACCCGTACCCTGGATGCTTGAGGCCACAGTCGTATTAGAACTGATCCTGGGCAAGCGTCCCGAAGCGATCATCATCGGCTTTTTGCTCGTCTTTAACGCTGCACTTGGTTTCGTACAGGAGAACAAGGCTCAGAATGCACTGGCCCTGCTGCGCAAACGGCTTCCGGTAAAAGCTCGGGCGCTCCGCGACGAGCAATGGCAGTTGCTCCCGGCCGAAGACTTGGTTCCTGGCGATTTCATTCATGTCCGTCTGGGAGACGTCATGCCGGCCGATGTGCGGCTCGCCGACGGACTTATCCAAGTCGATCAATCTACTCTCACGGGCGAGTCTCTGCCTGTCGAAGCGGGATCCGGTCAAACTGCATTTGCTGGATCGGTCGTGATCCGCGGGGAAGCAAGTGGGGATGTCATCGCCACCGGATCGCGCACCTACTTTGGGAAAACGGCCGAGCTCGTACGCACTGCCACTACGGTGAGCCATCTCCAGGCGATCATTTTCAGAATCGTCAAATATCTGGTCATGCTCGACGGCGCTCTCGTGCTCATCCTTCTTCTCTATTCCTGGCTCGTGCACCTGCCGATGGTGGAAATGCTGCCCTTCGCTCTCATCCTGCTGGTGGCCTCAGTTCCTGTGGCGCTGCCTGCGACATTCACTCTGGCGACGGCCCTTGGCTCCATGGAACTCGCTGGCAACGGAGTACTCGTGACCAGGTTGTCAGCCATTGAGGAAGCTGCCGCTATGGAAGTGCTCTGCAGCGACAAAACCGGCACCATCACGCAAAACCATCTCGCAGTTTCAGGTCTCCAGCCCTACGCACCACATGGTGAAAACGACGTTCTGCGTTTTGCCATGATGGCGAGCGATGCCGCGAGCCAGGATCCAATCGATCTGGCCATTCTGGCCGCAGGCAGCAGTCACAAGATTGACAGTTCAGGTTGGGAAAGGCTCGAACTGATTCCCTTTGAACCCGCAACCAAGCTTTCCGCAGCAACCCTCAATCATGGAGCCGAGCGGTGGCATGCAATCAAGGGTGCGCCGGACGCAGTAGCCAGGCGCGTGAAAACCGCACTCGATTACTCAGCAGATGTAGAGCGCTTGGCCGCGCAGGGATACCGTGTTCTCGCGGTTGCCGCCGGACCGGATGATGATTTGCGGTTTGTCGGTTTAGTAGCGCTGGAAGATCCGCCGAGGACTGACTCGAAAGAACTCATCCGGAGCCTGCGCGATCTGGGCGTGCGCGTCATCATGATTACCGGCGATGCTTTGCCCACGGCCCGCGCGGTTGCCAGCCAGGTCGGGATCGAAGGACGTGCCGTCCAACCAAAAGATGTTGAAAAAGAAACCGCAGCCGAGGTGCTCGAAAGCGCTGTTTTCGCAGGCGTGTATCCAGAAGACAAGTTTCACATCGTCCAGGCTCTGCAGCGAGCCGGAGTCGTCACGGGAATGACGGGGGACGGTGTGAACGACGCTCCCGCCTTGAAGCAAGCGGAAGTTGGAATCGCTGTAGCGAATGCCACGGATGTAGCGAAAGCCGCGGCCAGTCTCGTCCTTACCAATCCCGGCCTGACGGACATCCTCGCCGCAGTGAAAACGAGCCGCCGCATCTATCAGCGCATGCTCACCTACACGCTCAACAAAATCATCAAGACTGTTGAAATCGCGTTGTTGTTGAGTGTGGGTGTAATGATTACCAGAAGCTTTGTTATTAGCCCTCTGCTGATCGTCCTGCTGCTGTTCACCAATGATTTTGTGACGATGTCGATCGCCACCGATACGGTGTCGTACTCGCTGCAGCCCGATCGCTGGCGCATCCGTTGGTTGGTTCTGTTCAGTCTCGCCCTTGGCAGTCTGATCCTGCTGTTCTCGTTCGGAACCTTTCTGGCCGGTCGATATTGGCTGCAATTGCCCTTGCCCCAGCTGCAAACCCTCGTGTTCATCACCTTGGTTTTCACCGGTCAGGGCAATGTTTATCTCGTCCGAGAACGCCAGCATTTCTGGAAGTCAAGGCCCGGCAAGTGGCTGGTTCTGAGCTCGGCCGTTGATATTGTGGTCGTGAGCGTTCTTGCGTCTCGCGGCATTCTGATGGAGGCTATTCCTCTACAAATACTGTTCGGTGTGCTGATCAGCTGCGGCGTGTATCTCGGGGCCGTCGACTTTGTGAAAACCGGCCTACTTAGAAAACAGCCGCATGGCCTGTGACACAAATTTTGAACTCCTGCAAATTCAACCCAACTCCCAACGACTGGCCTCGCGAGTATCATGTCAGGGCAGCTACTGGCGGCTCTTGGGTTAACGAGTGGCGCGAACAAATCCAGCATCCATGCCCTCCGCAAATGACCAGAAGGTCTCCGCAGGCGATCCCATTTCCCCGAATTGTTCGGTGATTGAGGTACACGTCGGAGAACTGAAGCAGCTGTTCAATTCCATCGATCCCTCCCCCTTTCGCAATAAGGATCTGGACCCTGACGCTGAGGAGTTTATTGTCGGCTGGGCCAAGGATCTGCCGCGAGATGTGCCGCTTGCTCTGGTCGTCGATCTTGATCGCGACGCTGGTTTGCCGGATGAGGCTGCCGTCTTGCGCGATGCGGTGCACGCATTCTTTCGACAGCGTGCAGCAACTTACCGGCGGCGTCTGCGCGAGTTGCTCCGCCGCGGAAGGACAAGCCTGCTAATTGGCCTGACTGTGTTGGCTGGCGCTATTGCAATAGGAGATTTTCTGGCCAGTCTTATGAAGACGAGCCGCATCGGCGAGATCCTCCGCGAGAGCCTCACCATCGGAGGCTGGGTGTCTATGTGGAGGCCGCTTGAGATTTTCTTGTATGACTGGTGGCCCATTCGCATTGAAGCTCAGCTATCGGATCGATTGGCAGCGATGCCGGTCCGCATCCGGTACTTGAACGTGAAATCTCCTGACGCGTGGAAGGCAGATTGGCCCGTAGCGACGCCGACTCACGAAGTCCCCAAAACCGAACGCCCGGCGGACGCGCCTTGATTATTCCGTCAGTTTCAGGAAGAAGAAACTTTGCCGACAACGTCGATCATCGCCACTCATTTTCAAGCCGCGTGAGTTGTCCCATGTATAGTCCTGAGCTTGGAAGCCATCTTCACGAGGTCGGCAAGAGAATTGGCTTTCATCTTCTGCATGACCTGCCCGCGATGGGCCTTGACTGTAATCTCGCTGATGCCAAGTTCGCCGCCCACTTGTTTGTTCAGCAGCCCGGCGACAACCAACGCCATGACCTGCCGTTCCCGAGGAGTAAGTGCGGCGTAACGATCCCGAAGTTCTCGCATTTCAGCCGCTTGCGCGATCATTAGACTGCTTCGTTCCAGGGCTTTTCGGAGCGCGCCTACCAAGGTTTCGTTGTCGAGCGGCTTCGTCAGGAATTCCAGAGCGCCGGCTTTCATAGCTTGCACCGACTTCGGAATATCGCCATGAGCCGTGATGAAGATAATCGGCATGTCGATGTGCTCCACAACGAGCTGCTTCTGCAACTCAAGGCCGTTGAGGTCTGGAAGTGAAAGATCAAGGACAAGACAGCTTGGAACCGCCGCTCTCGGGTGCTTCAGGAATTCCTGTGCTGAAGCGAATGTTTCCGGCTTCCAGTTCTCATTCTGGACCAACAGTTCCACGGACTCGCGTACGGACACGTCATCATCCACAATGAACACGATGGGCAAGGCAGTTGGCATCGCTAAATTACCCGGCGCATGAACAGAGGCGTTCGCTAAGATCATTGTATTCCCCTCAGAGATCCACCGTGGAACACTCATATGCCCTGCAGTGCTGTGTTGATAGCCGCGAGCAAATCTGTGTCATTAAATGGTTTGAGCAGAAAACCCGCGACCCGCTGCTTTAGCACCCGAGCACGAGTAGTTTCATCTCTCTGACCAGTGATGAATATGATCGGAATTTCTCGTCCGCGACGCTTCAGTTCCTGCTGAAGTTCCGGTCCACTCATGCCCGGCATAGCAATGTCGAGGATCAAGCAGCTAGTCTCGTCAACGGAACCGGATGAGAGAAACTCTTCTGCTGAGGAAAAAGCTCTAGCCGCGAAACCAAACTCCTTTATCAGGTCGGGCAGGGATTCGCGCACAGATTCATCATCATCGACTACGGAAAGAAGCGCATGTTGGTTCCTGCCCCTGCCCTCACGCGACTGCATGGCAAAACAATGCGGCATTTCATAAGGAATGTCCATTACACCTTAGTATTGTTTACCCGAGGGAGGGCAGCGGGCCACCCCAAATTAGGCGGCGTCAGCTGATGAATCAACGCGACGGCCGCGGCTGGCGGAGTCGGCCAAACCCTTCGGCGTACAAGGGATCGCAAACGAAAATGTACATCCCGGCCCATCGTTTGGAGTCGCCCAAAGGCGTCCTTGATGAGCCTCAATAATGGAGCGGCTGACGGAGAGTCCGATTCCCATTCCGTCGCCTTTGGTCGTATAGAACGCTTCGAAGATCTTGCCCGCGACTTCGTGCGTGAAACCGACCCCAGAATCCTTCACGCTCAGCTGGATCTGATTCCCTTCATGCCTCTCAGTCCAGATGAGCAACTCTCTTGGGCGATCATTGATTGTGCTCATCGCGTCTGCACCGTTTCGAAGCAAATTCAAGATGACCTGCTGAAGCTGGATGCGATCACCGAGTGCCGGCGGTAGGCCGTCTGCAAATTCTTGGCGCAACGTCACGCCGTTTTTCTGGATCTCGGTCGACGATAACGCCGTCACCTCTCGAGCTACCTCATTCAGATCCATCGGTTCGAGAGTCGGCTCTTTCTTGCTGTAGAGCGTTCGCAATCGCGTGACTACGTCTGATGCCCGGTGGCCATCACGAATCGTGCGCCGCGCTGTCTCGCGTGCTCCTTCTAGATTCGGAGGATCGGCGTCCAGCATCCGCAGGCATGTACTGGCATTGGTGATGATTCCGGAGAGTGGCTGATTTACCTCGTGTGCGATCGAAGCGGTCAGTTGTCCCATCGTCATTACCCGCATCACTCTTGCGAGTTCCGAGTGAGCGTTGCGCAACTCCTCTTCCGCCCGTTTCCGATCATCAATATCCGTATTGGTTCCATACCACTTGATAACTGCGCCCGACTCGTTGCGCAGCGGACTGGCACGAAACAAGAACCAGCGATACTGGCCGTCAAATCGGCGAAGACGCGCCTCAATTTCGCCCGGCTGTCCAGCCGCAATGGTCGACAACCAATAATCGTTCAAGCGGCCGAGGTCGTCGGGATGAAAAGCCCGAGCCCATGCCCACCCTTGAGCTTGCGCCGGAGACAGGCCCGTGTAGTCAAGCCAGCGCTGGTTCACAAAGTCGACGTTTCCATCGGCATAGGCAGACCAGGCCAGGGCGGGCATGGTACTGATGATGAGACCTAGATTCCGCTCGTTTGCAAGCACGGCGTCCTCGGCGCGCTTTCTATCTTCGATGTCGGTGCTGGTGCCGTACCAGCGGATGATTGCGCCAGTCTCGTCGCGAAATGGTGCGGCACGGATAAGAAACCAACGGTACACTCCGTCATGCCGACGAAGACGCGCCTCGATCTCACCTTGCTCTCCTGACAACATGATTTCCTGCCACTTCTTCATGAGTGGGGGCAAATCCTCCGGATGGAAGGCCGTCTGCCAACCCCAGCCGTGCGCCTCTTCAGGAGAGAGACCGGTATATGCGTGCCAACGCTTGTTCAGGAATTCGTTGGGGCCATCCGGCAGATTGCACCAGGCCAAGGTTGGAATCGCGTCGATTACCCGCTGCAGTTTGCCCTCGCTCGCCCGCAGTGCTTCCTCAGCATGTCTTCTGTCATCTATGTCCGTAAGCAGAACATACCAGCGGAGAACCTGACCTTCTGCATCACGCAGTGGGAGACCTCGCGCGTGGAACCAACGATATGCCCCGTCAACTCGGCGCATCCGGTGATCAATGTCGTACGGGGATACCGTCTCAAGAGAATGCCTCCAGGCGGATATCACGCCAGGAAGGTCGTCTGGGTGAACGGCGTCGCCGGTTAACCATCCTTTCATTTCTTCAGCGGATCTGCCGAAATAGTCCAAGACCTGGCGGTTGACTGCTTCGACTTCACCCGTCGTGCCCATGATCGCTACCAATCCTGCGATACCGTCAAGGATCAACCGCAAACTCTGCTCACTGCCACGCAAAGCGTGCTCCACCCTTCTGCGTTCGGCAATTTCCTTTCTTAGCTCTTCGTTCGCGGCCGCAAGTTCCGAAGTCCGTTGCGCGACCCGCTGATCGAGTTCGCTGGACACCAGTTTCTGTTCGTTCAGCAATCGCGCTTCTTGCAGCGCAAAGGACGCCTGATTCGCTGCCACGCTTAGAAGAAGGCTTTCGGTCTGCGCGGGAAAATCCGCTCGCTCCGAACCTAGAATAATTACTCCGATGTCACCGCGAACCCCCAGAGGTAGGGGGAAGATCGAAATATCTACGCCCCCAAGACGATTCCTGTTCAGCGGCAGCGATTCTCGGGAACCACCGCCAAACCACTGGCCGAGCTTCGACTGGATCTCCTGCGATTCCAGCCCACATTTGCACGAGTCGCCGACTCGCATGAATTCCGTAGGTGCCGCGGCAACCGTCTTTTCCAGTCGCGCATAAATGAAATCCAGGCGGAGCATGCGCAGAAGCGCGTCCAGCAGAACGTCGACAATGTGTGAAGGCTCGTTCCCACTCCAGACTGCGGGAAGAGCGAGCAGGCTGACTAGATCGTTGATGCAGCGCTGAAGGCGCTTGATCTCTTGAACCGGATCTTCCCCTTGCGCTTGCATGTCAGGCCGCCGCGTGTGAGCTGGTCCGGCGAGCGCGACGTTGCCGAAATTCATCGAGAAATTCTTCTGGCGGAACAAAGAAGGGATTTTGTTGAAGGAGGCCGCCGATGATGACCATCGGATGGGTCCGCATTATGTCGATTACCTCGTCGCCGCGAAATTGGCCCAAATGGTAGGTGCAAATGACCGCATCTTCGTGGCGGCGCCAAACATCATTTACGCGCGACTCAAACTCAATCACATCGTCGATATGCGATCCATCCTTAACCGTCCAGTCCATACGACAACAAATGCGGCTTAGCGGATACCCCGCATCAGAGTGGCCGCTGGCCATCTGCTCGAATACTGAAATCATGCGATCTGGATCGAAGCGGCCATTAGGCAGGTAAACGTCGCTGTTGATGCGAAGCTCCAGCTGTCCTTTCTGCTCAGCGACGGCTGCGTCGATTCCTGCGGTGGTCAGGCGTTGGATATGATCCTGACGTTGATCCGGACTTACGACATGAATCGCCTTGTGGCCACACTGAAACCCGTCTTTTATGAATGGGAGCAGGACTCGGTACTCTTCGTCATCATTGTTGAAGAAAGCGCAGACGTGACGTGTTTGGTCGAGCTGGGAGCCAGCGAAAGGCATGGGAGCCGTGGTCTTCTTCATGCATATCCCCCAAAGGATATTGAACGGCGCCCCAATCAAATACGTTTAAACTAATGATGCACCACGCCCCGCCCGATTGTCCAACTCATACTTTGGTATTGATCGATACGTTCGTCCAATAGATACGTCGGTCGCGCCTCTGGCTTAATCGCGATGCGCCCGATCGATGTAGTCTGAATTTGGCGTTTCCAAACTGCCGACAGAAAGAAGACGCAGATTCCATGACCTCCTGTGAAGTTTCGCGATTCGACTTGTGCCGGCCCGATGCACATTGCGGAGCGCGAATTATCTGCGTTCATGTGCGCTGTGACCCTGCCGTATGGATCCGAGAAGGCCAAACTCGCCGCGGGTGTCTGAGCCACGATTCTGCATGATGCGAGGACTCGACGGTTCTCCACTCCGGGAATCCGCGGCGAGGCGGGTGAGATGACGCCGCCTTGGCGAGCGCGGCATCTAAGCTGTGTATTAGATTCGATCTTTTGAACCGAGAAGGTACCCATGTCTGGCAAGAAGACAGCGATCCTAACTGGAGCATCAGGCGGTATTGGCTTGGGCTTGGTCGAAGCGTTCTTGAGAGAAGGTTTTAACGTCGTCGCGACGTCTCATAAGGTGAACCGAAACCTGACTCCCTCGAACAGCCTGGTTCTACTCAAGGGCGACATCGGCAAGCAGCAAACCGCCAGTCAGGCAGTTGACACAGCAATCAACAATTTCGGAACCATCGACGTTTTGGTGAACAACGCTGGCATATTCCTAAATAAGCCTTTCCTCGACTTCACGATCGAGGATTTTGATGCCCTGATCTCCGCCAATCTGCTCGGGTTCTTCTACATGACTCAGCGCACAGTGAAAGAGATGCTCAAACAAAAATCCGGATGCGTTGTGACCATCACCGCGGCGCTCGCCGATCGGCCAATTGCCGGCACAAATGGTTCGGTTTCGATGATTACGAAAGGTGGCTTGAATGCTGCGACCCAGAACCTCGCAACCGAGTACGCAGAGGACGGCATCCGATTCAATGCTGTAGCTCCAGGCGTTGTAAATACACCAATGCACCCCGACGATCCCAACGACTCGACATTGCACCCGACTATGAAAAAGGCGACCGTTAAGGATATTGTGGATGCCGTGCTGTACCTGGCACATGCGGGTTACGTCAGCGGAGAAATCCTCCACGTGGATGGTGCCGCTCCGCCCCGTCGTTGGTAGCCTGGAACCATACCACCCAAAACCGTGTGTCACTCTGGGCCTGTAACAGGAATAGAGGAGTCGAACTATGCGTTCCGATATCGTGCCCGGGGGCATTTTTCCCGACTACGAACTGCCTGATCACACCGGCACGCCCCGCAAGCTCAGCGAGCTTCAGGGCGATGATCCGCTGATCCTCACGCTCGCGCGCGGCCATTATTGCCCAAAGGAGCACCAGCAGCATTTGGCACTCGCCGCTTTTTACCCGAAGATCGCCGTAGCCTACACCCAGATCGCCACGATCTCGACAGACGATCACCATACTTTGCAGGAATTCCGCTCCTCAGTAGGAGCTCAGTGGACTTTCCTTTCAGACCCCGGCCGAACCGTTCAGAAAGATCTCGACATTCAGGAATACACCGACCCCGAGCACAACCCGATGATCCCGCATACGCTCGTGCTCAAGCCTGGGCTCGTGATCTACAGCGTCTATAACGGCTACTGGTTCTGGGGCCGTCCGTCGGTCGTCGATCTGTGGCACGACCTGCGCGCTGTGACGAGTGAAATCCGCCCAGATTGGGATCTGAGTACTCCCGGACTGCGCGAGGCGTGGAATGCGGGAGACTTATCACGTTTCCATGGATGGAACAAGCGAGCCAGTAAGGAAGGCTCCCCGAATGTGCGGAAATAAAAAAGCGTGGGTAGAAACTAAATCACAGGACATCTCATCATGTTCCCCCAACTGGCCCGCTTCACCGACTTCACCCTGCTCCTCCTTCGATTGATGGTGGGTCTGGTTTTTGTCACCAGCGGCTACGCGCATCTGAAGAATCCGGAGGAGCGCTCGAAGAGCATCGGC
>Ga0335081_10019084_pt1 | contig 11084 bp, 10 predicted proteins | sample Lox_Sample_35_FD_206713 | JGI IMG/M metagenome (GOLD analysis project Ga0335081, IMG submission 206713) | Soil microbial communities from Loxahatchee National Wildlife Refuge, Florida, United States - Lox_Sample_3.5 | ecosystem: Environmental > Terrestrial > Soil > Wetlands | place: USA...
CAAGACGATGGGCATTGGCATCATCACCGAGGCGCGCTGGAAATCGGATTACGAACTGATGTCGAGTAACGACCTTTTGCCGAAGGACACCGACTGGAAGAAGGGCTTTACCACGCAGTTCGTCAACGATCTCAAAATTATGTGGTGACGACTGGCAGCGAAGGATGCACTCGCTGCGCAGATCGTAGCTACCGACCCGCCGCAAGCGTCATGACGGCCATGCTGAAACGCGACAAGATTGCGGCCGCGCTACCGCCCCTGATCGTCGGCGCTCTGATGATCGCCGCCTGGGAGTGTTGTTGCCGGCTCTTTGCCGTTCCGTCATATCTCGTCCCGACTCCGAGTCTGATTGCCAAGACTCTCGTCCTCAACGGACCAGCTCTGCTGCATGCGCTTTGGGTAACGCTGCGGGTGACGCTGATTGCGCTCGCGCTTTCTGTCGCAATCGGCACGTCGATCGCATTTCTGTTCGTGCAGAGTCCGATCATCGAGCGCAGCTTTTTCCCCTATGCCGTGATCCTTCAGGTCACGCCGATCGTGGCGATCGCACCGCTGATCATCATATTGGTGAAGAATACGCAGGGCGCGCTGATCATCTGCGCCACCATCATCGCCGTCTTCCCGATCATTTCGAACACAACCGTAGGACTGCGCAGCGTCGATGCCGGCCACCAAGACCTGTTCGCCATCAATCGCGCATCGCGCCTGCAGAAACTCGTCTATCTGAGAATTCCGAGCGCGCTGCCGTATTTCTTCGCGGGATTGCGCATCTCGAGCGGTCTTGCCTTGATTGGCGCGGTGGTCGCAGAATTCGTTGCCGGCACCGGGGGGCGTAATACCGGATTGGCGTACGAAATCCTGCAGTCCGGATATCAGCTCGATATTCCACGGATGTTTGCTGCACTGTTCTTGATCACGCTCGCCGGGATAGCATTGTTCTCGGTCGTCGTCGCGCTGACCAAGCTGGCGCTCGGCTCCTGGCATGACAGTGCGATTGCGCATGAGGCGTGAAAAGAGGGCGAACGCGATTTCGGAGGTGACGGCATGTTGACGACAAAACAGAGAGTTCTGCGCCGGTTCTGGTACGCGGTAGTGCCGCTTGAGGATCTCGCTTCGGGCCCGAGACCGTTCCGGTTGCTCGGCGAAGACATTGTTTTGTTCCTCGACGCCACCGGCAAGCCCGCGGCGCTGAAGGATCGCTGCTGCCATCGCACAGCCAAACTGTCAAAGGGCTGGTGCAAAGACGGTACGTTGGTCTGCGGCTATCATGGCTGGACCTATGATCGGACCGGCAAGGTCGTGGCCGTGCCGCAGCTCCCATTGGAGCAGCAGCCGGGCGGCTACGCGACGCCGGCCTATCATTGCGAGGCGCGTTACGGCTACGCCTGGGTCGCACTCGACGAGCCGCTGGCGCCGATTCTCAAGGCTGACGAGGAAAACGACCCAGCCTATCGCCGCATTCCACAATTTTACGAAGTGTGGAACACGTCGGCGCTGCGCTTGATGGAAAACTCATTCGACAACGCACACTTTTCATTCGTGCACAAGGGGACTTTCGGCCAGCTCAGCCAGCCGATCCCGGAAAAATATCAAATTCAGGAAACCGATTACGGCTTTGAAGCTGAAACGCTTATCACGGTCGCCAATCCACCCGTCCAATATCGCATCTCCGGCAGCAGCGAGCCGACGACCAAACGCCACATGCGCAATAGATGGTACATGCCGTTCTGTCGCCGGCTCGACATCGAATACCCATCGGGGCTCCGCCACATCATCTTCAACTCGGCGACGCCGATCGACGACGACCATATCCAGGTCGTGCAATGGCTCTATCGCAACGATACCGAAGCCGATTGTTCGGCCAAAGAACTGATCGATTGGGATTTCAAGATCACACGCGAGGACAAGGACATCATCGAATCGACCGATCCCGACACACCGGTCGACATGGCGCGACGGGTCGAGGCGCATATGCCTTCCGATCGACCCGGGATGTTGATGCGGCGCCGCCTGCAAAAGCTTCTCGAAGATCAAGGCGAGAGCGAGGTTTATGCGCCGCGTAACGCCGGCACGCCGACGCCGGCGGTAGCGGCGGAGTGATGACGGCTGCGGTTACGATCAAGGCGGTCACCGCGCCGGTCGAGGCCACCCAGGCGACAGCCGGCGCGCCCGGCCGCCCGCTGCTGCGCCTTGCCGGCATCGGCAAGACATTTTCAGGCGGCACAGCGGCGCTAGCGGGCGTCGATCTAACGATTTGCCCTGGCGAGTTCGTCAGCCTGCTCGGGCCTTCGGGATGTGGGAAATCGACACTGCTCAAGCTGATCGCCGGCCTCATCGCACCGAGCGCCGGATCGATCGATTGGCCGCAGTCCAGCTATGACGCCGACGGCAATCCGGAGCCACCGCTCGGCTTTGTCTTCCAGGAGCCGACCCTGCTGCCGTGGCGAACCGCGGCCGAGAATGTCCGCCTGCCGCTGCTCTTGGCCGGCGTCGGCAAGCGCGAGGCGGGCGAGCGCGTCAGCGAGGCCCTGGCGCAAGTCGGACTGTCGGGCTTTGCCAATCAGCATCCGCGGCGCCTGTCGGGCGGCATGAAAATGCGCGTGTCGATCGCGCGCGCGCTCGTCACCCGGCCGAAAATCCTGCTGATGGACGAACCGTTTGCCGCGCTCGATGAAATTACCCGCTCAAAGCTCAACGATGAGTTGCTCGAGTTATTCTCGAAGCAGGGGCTGACGGTGATATTCGTCACCCACAGCGTCTACGAGTCGGTCTACCTGTCGAGCCGGATCATCGTCATGAGCGCGCGCCCCGGCCGCATCGCCGCCGACATTCCGGTCGATGTCGAGCAGCCACGAACGGAAGAATTCCGCACATCTCAACTCTACAACGAGCGCTGCCGGCTTGTGTCGGCGTCGCTGCGTATTGCCATGAGCGCGGGCGAGACAATGTCCTGAACCAACTCGCGCCACCGAGGGCATCAGGCCCTTAGCTTTTCGCGCATGAGAAATTGTTCGAGGCTATTCGGCGTCCGTCCGAGCAGCCATCGCAACGTGTTGGGATTGCCGACGAGGCCGCATTGGGCATAGTACTGAAACATCTTCACCAGCGTCGCGCATTCATAGTCTCCCATGCGCGCGCGAGCGGCCCAGGCTTCGACGCTCTCGGCTTCGGCACGGACCGGCCTGCCCAGCACGGCGCCGATTACGCTCGCAACATCGCTTTGCGATAGCGGCTCGGTTCCGACAAGCTCGTAGGTGGCGCCGGCGTGACCATTCTCCGTAAGAACGATGGCAGCGGCCTCGGCAACGTCATCGAGGTCGACCAGACTTAGCCGCGTCTCGATCGGATAAGGCACGCGGAAGACTCCGTCGGAGAGAACACCAGGCCATGCCCCGAGAATATTCTGCATGTAGGCGGTCGGCTGCAGAATGGTGAGATCGAAGCCCCCGATGAACAACATTTCTTCGGCGCGCAGCTTTTGCCAGTGATGCGGCATGGCTTCGATCTGCGGGTGCAGCACCGAATGAAAGACAAACCGCCGCACACGATGTGTCTGCGCCGCGGCCGCGACCGAGCGAGCGTATGCGAGTTCGCTTTCGCCGACATTGGGGCAGATGTGATAGATCGCCGTCGCGCCGCCTACGGCGTGATCGAGCGCCGCGGCATCCTCGAAAGCACCAAGGCTGATCTCGAACGCGCCAAGCGCCTTCAAAGCCGTCCCCTGCTGCGGTCTTCGCACCAGCGCGCGAACCTTCTTACCGCGCCGCGCCAGCGCCGCGACCACGGCGCTGCCGGTCTTGCCCGCGGCGCCGGTGACGAGGATCATCGCCGCTTCGTTGTCAGTTCGAACAGACGATTCGGGCTGAGCGGAATTTCCAGAAGCTCGGTCTTGCTCGCAGCCAGTTCCAGCGCGTCCTCGATCGCCTGGGCAAAAAGCGGCCCGACCGGAATGGCGCCCGCTTCGCCCGCACCTTTGATACCGAGCGGATTGAGCGGCGACGGCGTGACCGTGTGAGCGATCTCCATGCGTGGCACTTCGAGCGCGCTCGGCAGCAGATAATCGGCCAGCGATGCATTGAGCAACTGGCCCTCGGCGTCGAAATGAAGCTGCTCGTAGAAGGCATTGCCAATGCCTTGGGCGACGCCACCATGGATCTGCCCGGCGAGGATCAACGGGTTGATGATGGCGCCGCAATCGTGCACGACCACGTATTTGAGAACTTCGAGCGTAAATGTCTGCGGATCGACTTCGACGATCATGGCATGAACGCCGCTTGCGGTGGCGCCGCGGGGCGGCCCGAAATATTGCGTCGATTCAAGTCCGGGCTCCGTGCCGGGACGCACGGCGCCGCGCATCGGATTGGCCTTCAGCGCCAGTTCGCCGAGCTTCACCGCCTTGCCGGGAATTCCCACGACCGAAACTTCGCCGTTTCTGATCTCAAGATCCTCTTCGGCGCATTCAAAATGCTCGGCGGCGAGCTTGATGATCTTCTGCCGCACGACCTTCGCCGCTTCGTTGACCGCATTGCCGGCAACAACCGCACCGCGGCTGGCGAACGTGCCGGCGCCCCAGTAGAACTGGTCCGTATCGCCGGTCACGACGTCGATATTACCCACGTCGACGCCAACCTGATCGGCGGCAATCTGGGCGAAGCTCGTGAAGTGCCCTTGGCCTTGCGTGCCGATGCCGGTAGCAACGCTGACGCGGCCGTTGGCTTGGACCTGGACTTTGGCACCCTCATAGGGCCCGATTCCGGTCCCCTCGACGTAGCAGGCAATGCCGATGCCGACGTGTCTGCCCGCGGCACGCAATCGCGGTTGCTCTTTGTCGAGGAATTCGCGATAGCCGATGAGTTCGATGGCACGGTCGAGGATCGGCTCATAATCGCCGCTGTCGTATTCGAGCGGCGTGAAATCCTGATAAATAATCTCGTTATTGTAAGGGAATGCGTCCGGCGGGATGAAATTCCGGCGTCTGATTTCGGCGCGGTCGATACCAAGTTCGCGAGCCGCGATATCGAGCAGCCGCTCGATTACGAACACACCGTGCTGTCGTCCGGCTCCGCGATAGGGCGTGACGATCGGCTTGTTGGTGAAAACCGCCGTGAACGTGCTGTTATAGTTCGGTACCACGTAAGGCCCTAGCAGCGTGCACTGACTGTTGATCGGCACCGTCAGGCCGTAGGGATTGTAGGCGCCGGTATCGTGCAGAAACACGTCTTTGATGCCGAGAATCTTTCCGTCGGGCGACAGTGCGATTTCTGCATCATGGATCTGGCCGCGCTCGTGCGTGGTGGCAAAGAAGTGCTCGAGCCGATCCTCGATCCATTTGATCGGGCGGTTGAGCTTCATCGCCGCCCAGGGCAGCACCACTTCTTCGGGATAGAACAGCATGATCTTCGGCCCGAAGCCGCCGCCAACGAACGGTGCGATCACCCTCACCTGCCGCTCACTTAAGCCGAGCATGCCCGCAAGGCCGTTGCGCAGGAACACTGGCGCCTGCGTCGTGTCCCACACCGTGAGCTGACCGGCGCGCGCGTCCCATTGGCAGACGATGCCGCGTGTTTCGATCGGCGACGACGCGCCGTGGTCGTAGTGAAACCGGCGGGCAATGACGCGATCAGCGCGAGCACGCGCCGCCGCGTAATTGCCTCGGCTCTGCCGCACATGGGCGGCGACATTGCTGTGCACATCCTCATGGACGCGCGCCGTATCCGGTGTGATTGCCCGTTCCAGATCGACAACGGCCGGCAACGCATCGAGATCGACGACGATATCGGCGAGCGCGTCTTCGGCGACGTAGCGACTCTGAGCCAGAACGACAGCGAGCGGCTCACCAACGTGGCGGACCTTGTCCCGAGCGAGCGGCACCTGCGTGCGTTGATTGAACACGGTGCCGCTGATCGGCGGTGGCGGCACCAGCAAGGGCCCAGGCGCCCAGTAATTGCCGAGATCGGCCGCCGTATAGACAGCGACAACGCCTTCCCGCGCACGCGCGGTCGCGGTATCGATCGATCGGATGCGGGCATGTGCGACGTTGCTGCGCAGGAACGCCGCGTACAGCATCCCGGGCAGTTCGACGTCATCGACGAACAGCGCCTGCCCGCTCAGCAGCCGCGAATCTTCATTGCGTTTGATCGGCGCTCCGAAACTGCGGGTCGTCACGGCATCATCCTCGCAGCCTTCTGGCGGCCAGCAGGACCGCGTCGACGATGTGCTGATAGCCGGTACAGCGGCAAAGATTGCCGGACAGCGCCTCGCGGACTTTGGCTTCGTCGGGACTGGGATTCTCGTCGAGGAACACCTTCATCGTCATTAGAATGCCGGGTGTGCAGTATCCACATTGCAGGCCATGACAATCGCGCATCGATTCCTGCAACGGATGAAGATGCTCGCGATCGGGTGCCAATCCCTCGACCGTCGTGATGTTGTGGCCATCCGCCTGTGCTGCAAACATCAGGCAAGAACGCACGGCGGCGCCGTCGAATATCACCGTGCAGGCGCCGCAGACACCGTGCTCGCAACCGACATGGGTGCCGGCAAGCAGCAAATCGTGACGCAGGAAGTCGCTGAGCAGCATGCGCCCCTCGACTTCGCGTCGATGGGACAGCCCGTTGACCGTAACTGTAACGGTGTGCAGATCACTGGACACGTTGCGCCCGCTCATTCGCCGTCGCCAGCGCCCGCTTCGTCAGGACGCCGGCAAGGTGACGCTGGAATTCCTTGCTGGCATGGACGTTGCCGCCTGGATCGATCGCTCGTTGCACGAGGTCGGCGGCTTGATCGATCTGCGCCACCGAGAGCGCCTCGCCAATCAGCGAAGTCGCCGCATCGTCGGCGTGGATGGGCGTGTCGCCGGCGCTGCAGAGAGCAATGCGCGCGCCTGCGCACCGGCCGCGCTCATCGATCTGCACGATGCAGGCCACGCCGATGAGAGCGAAATCGCCGCGCCGGCGCGCAACCTCCATGAAACAACTGCCGCTATTCGGTGTGGCGACCGGCAGTTCGACCTCCGTCAGCATCTCGTCGGGTTCAAGCGCAGTCGTCAGTGCTCCGACAAAAAATTCCGCGGCATCGATCCAGCGATCGGCGCGCCGCGATTGTGCGCGTACCCTGCCGCCGAGCGCCACGACAATGGCCGGCATCTCTGATGCGGGATCGGCATGCGCAAGATTTCCGCCAATCGTGCCGCGGTTGCGGATTTGCGGGTGCGCAATATGGGGCAAGGCCTCTTCGATCAGGGGAAAGTCACGCGCCATCGCGGCATCACGTTCGATCGACCGGTAGCGGGTCAATGCGCCGAGGCGGACTTTGTCGGGCTCTGCGCCAAGGCGGCCGCCGCAGCCGTCGAGCGGGTTGATGTCGATCAGCACCGCCGGCTGGGTTAGGCGAAAATTTAGCGTTGGAACAAGACTTTGGCCGCCAGCAAGGAAGCGTCCATCGTCGCCGTATTCAGCCTTGAGGGCGAGCGCCTGTTCCAGCGTCCGGGCGGCAATGTAACGAAATGGCGGGGGCTTCATGGATCAGAAACAGTCCGTATGCGCGCCTGGCGACAAGGCCGACAAATTATGGAAAGGATTGTTGGGCCGAGTCAAAATCATGGGCTGACCGGAGGCGGCAAGCCCCTGCCCGGTTTGGGAAATCAACATGAATTTTGCTGCCCAATATTATCCCAGCGTGAATAAATCTTGGGCGGGGCTTTCCCGGCCGCCTCTGTCAATATTTTGCAATGAGGCTTGGCTTGGCAGAGTCGGTAAGGCCGGAACCAGAGCGCGCGGCAAGGGAGTCGGCGCCTTTCTTGCACACCACTGATCCCATGCTGGCGCCCGCACACCCAAATTCCGCAGATCGACCCGAGGCAATCCCGCAGGCGCTCGCAGTTCACGCAAAAGGCGTTTCACTGACTTTTCAAACGGCCGACGGCGAAGTTCGAGCGCTGTCGGGTGTCGATCTCGATGTCGCGAAAGGCGATTTCGTCTCGTTCATCGGCCCGTCGGGTTGCGGCAAAACGACCTTGCTTCGCGTGATTGCCGACCTCGAACGACCGACCGCAGGCGCCATTCTGGTCAACGGCGTGCCGGCTGAAAAGGCGCGCCTCGGACGACATTATGGTTATGTATTCCAGGCGCCGGCGCTTTACCCCTGGCGAACGATCGAGCGCAATGTCGCACTGCCGCTCGAAATCATGGGTTACGACGGGGCGGACCGGCGCGATCGCGTCGAGCGCTATCTCAAGCTGGTGAATCTTTCGGGGTTCGAGCGAAAGTTTCCGTGGCAGCTTTCCGGCGGCATGCAGCAGCGCGCTTCGATCGCGCGTGCGTTGTCGTTCGACCCTGCGCTGCTGTTGATGGATGAGCCGTTCGGCGCGCTTGACGAGATCGTGCGCGACCACCTCAATGAGCAGTTGCTGCGGCTTTGGGACCAGACCAAGAAGACGGTGGTCTTCGTCACCCACTCGATCCCTGAAGCCGTATTCCTGTCCACCAAAATCGTCGTGATGTCGCCGCGACCGGGTCGGATCATCGACATCATCGCGTGTGACTTTCCGCGCAACCGCACCCTGGAAATTCGCGAAACTCCGGAATTCATGAGAATTGCGCAACGGGTGCGAGCCGGCCTGCGTTCGGGTCACTCCTATGACGAGTAGCGTGCTCAGCGCGGCTCGCCCGGCGCAGATCCGGTGGCACCCGCTCGTCCTTCGTTACGCTCCCGTAGTCGCGATTGTCCTTGCCTTGATCGTGCTTTGGTACGTTGCCGCGGCACTCATGAACATGAGAATGGTGCGCGACGCATTCGAGCGCGAGGAAACCCCGTATACGGTGTCAGACCTGATTGCAGGCACCATGGACGCGGAGCGGCCGCTGTTGCCGGCGCCGCACCAAATCATCGAGACCTTCTCCGACGATGTGTTTGGCTGGCCGGTGACATCGCCGCGAAGTCTCATCTATCACAGCTGGGTGACGCTCTCGGCGACGTTGGTCGGCTTCTTGATGGGCGCCGCTTTCGGCATCGTCTTGGCGGTGCTGATCGTCCACGCGCGCACCCTGCAAAAGAGTCTATTGCCGTGGATCATTTGCTCGCAAATGGTGCCCATCCTGGCGGTGGCCCCGATCGTTATCGTCGTGCTCGGATCGATCGGCCTGCGCGGGCTGCTGCCGAAGGCGATCATCTCCGCCTATCTGTGCTTTTTTCCAGTGACCATCGGTATGGTGAAAGGTCTGAACTCCCCGGACCCGATGCAGCGTGACTTGATGCGCACGTGGTCTGCGACGCCGACGCAAATATTCTGGAAGCTGCGCTGGCCGTCCGCCGTCCCCTTCCTGTTCGCCAGCGTGAAGGTCTCAATCACCATTTCGCTGATCGGGGCGATCGTCGCGGAATTGCCGACCGGCGCGCAGGCGGGTATCGGAGCGCGGCTTCTTGCCGGCTCCTATTATGGTCAAACCATCCAGATCTGGGCCGCTCTGCTTGCGGCGTCGCTGCTCGCAGTCGGCCTCATCGCCTTCATCTCGCTCCTTGAGCGTTGGATCGGCGAAGTCATGGGCGCGCGCGCATGAGACCGCAAGCCTGGCAGCGCATCGCATTACTTGCCGCCGCACTCGGCATGCTGTCCGCAACCGTCGTACCGCTCGCGAACGAGCATGCGCCGAGCCTGCTCAGCCTGCCGGCGGCGTTTGCGGCGACTTTGCTCTCGGCTTCGCTCTATGCCGCTACGGCCTTGGTGCCGTTGCGCTGGTCGATTGCGACCGCGCTCAGCGGCGTGGTGCTCGGCTGCTACGCTACTCTTGCGGTTTTGCACGACGACAGTGTTGCAGGCAACGCAGCCTCGGGATTCTGGTTGGCGGTCACCGCCAACTGGATTGCGGCTTGGGTCGCCGTCGCACGGCTTGCGGCTGTGAAGCCGGCTGACAAGGCGGCCGCCGGCATTGTCGATCTTGCTATTCCGCTCCTGTTTGGCGTTTTCGTCTTTTATCTCTGGGAAGTCGCGGTCCGCGGCTTCGGCGTGCCACCGGTGATCCTGCCACCGCCGAGCGCGATCGGCGTGCGCTTTTTCGGCTCATTGTGGATGCTGTGGCAGGATTTCGTTCAGACGTTCCTTCTCGGCGTCCTGAGCGGTTATGTCATCGGCTGCTCGGCCGGCTTGCTCGTCGCCGTGGTCGCTCATCGCTATACATTTTTGGGACGAGGGCTGCTGCCGATCGGCAACTTTGTCTCCGCGCTGCCGATCGTCGGCATCGCGCCGATCATGGTCATGTGGTTTGGCTTCGACTGGCCATCGAAGGCGGCCGTCGTTGTCGTCATCACCTTCTTTCCGATGCTGGTGAATTGCCTCGCCGGTCTCAACGCGGCGGGGTATATCGAGCGCGACCTGATGCGCTCCTATGCTGCGGGCCACGGCCAGACCATGCGCAAGCTTTACATGCCCGCGGCCATGCCGTTCATTTTCAACGCGCTGAAGATCAATTCGACACTAGCCTTCATCGGCGCCATCGTCGCCGAGTTCTTCGGCACGCCGACGCAAGGCATTGGCTTTCGCATTTCGATCGAAGCCGGGCGTATGGCGCTCGATGTGGTTTGGGCGGAAATCGCCCTCGCCGCCATCGCCGGCATGGCCTTCTACGGAATTGTCGCGCTCGCCGAGCGCGCGACGACGTTCTGGCATCCATCCTACAGGACCTGACTCGGCGGTTCGTTTTGGAGTTCAACACGATGAGAAAGACAACATTGATGGCGGCGGCCGGAGCGTTCGGGCTCTCGGTGACCGCCGCCCATGCCGCGGATCCGGTGACGATTCAGCTCAAGTGGGTCGCGCAAGCGCAATTCGCCGGTTACTTCGTCGCCAAGGACAAAGGATTCTACAAGGAAGCCGGCCTCGACGTGACGATCAATCCGGGCGGACCGGATGTCGCTCCGCCGCAGGTAATCGCGGGCGGCGGCGCCGATGTGGTCGTCGACTGGATGCCGTCGGCGCTGGCGTCACGCGAGAAGGGTGTGCCGCTCGTCAACATTTCGCAGACCTTCAAGCATTCCGGCCTCGAACTCGTGTGCCGCAAGGACACCGGCATCAAGAAGCCCGAAGATCT
>Ga0335081_10019086_pt1 | contig 11083 bp, 13 predicted proteins | sample Lox_Sample_35_FD_206713 | JGI IMG/M metagenome (GOLD analysis project Ga0335081, IMG submission 206713) | Soil microbial communities from Loxahatchee National Wildlife Refuge, Florida, United States - Lox_Sample_3.5 | ecosystem: Environmental > Terrestrial > Soil > Wetlands | place: USA...
TCAGCACGACTGCGCTGACGAACCCCACGAAGAAGTCATAGGTGAGCTCGGACTGGTAGTCGCCGAAGGTGAGCAGAAGGCCGACTTCGTCTCCCATCAGGCCGCCACCCAGGCCGAAGACCGTGGCGTAGACCCTGTCGAGCGCAGGATGGTTCGCCACTATCCCGAGCCATCCCGTAGCCACCACCATGGCGAGACCGTACCAGAAGTGATGGAAGTGCACCCCTCCGCTCACGAGTACGGCGTCAGGGTGCAACGTCGTAAAAATCCGCGCCCCGAAGAAGCTCACGATGAACGCCAGGAGCGCGAGAAACGTGGTGCCGTAGTCTACCCTGATGCCCAGGCTTGCGGACATGCACGTTGTTTCGCCTACCCCGATTTAAGAGATGGCGCCAGGAGATGGGGAATCCCTTCATGGTCTTTGGTTGCGCGTCGGCACAGCGTCGTGACTGGAGGATTCGGACTCGGTGACGCAAGGTCGCAGTGAAATCGTCGCCCAGAGCTGGGTCGGCTAGGGCAGGATATCCGAGTAACCCATGATCCTGGCGATCTGGGCGATCGCTTCTCGTGCCCGGCCGGACTGATCAGCGAGGTCTTGCTTTAGCCGCTTCTTCCCCGCCTCCCCGAGGAGCAGGAAGACCCTCCTCACGAACTCTGGGTCGGCCTCCGCCCCGTAGGTGCCCAGTGGTCCGCCGCCGCTCTGCTCGTCCTCGAGGGTGCCCATTATCAGCTCCAACGACCTCTCTCCTCCTATCCTCGCTAGCGCCTCGACTGCCTCCTTCCTCGGCAGGGCTGCGGCGAGGTCGACGACCGAGTCAGCGTCCCCGATGATCCCCAGCGCGTCGCATATCCCTTCGATCTCCCTCTCCGAGCTCGATGGGGATTCGCGAGAGACCTGCTTCAGGTCGCTCTCATCGAGGGCCGACTCCAGGGCGGAAATGAGAGAGGGCACCGCCTTGGTCCCAAGAAGGGTGATTTGGACAACCGCAAGGTCTCGCACGGCCTCGTCAGTCGATCGGAGCGCCCTCATCAGCAACCTCACCTGCTCGGCAAACCGCCTCCGAGCCGGGCTCCAAGACGCCTCGAGGGAGGCATCGGGAAACGCCTTGTCTCGACCCGCCGCCTTGCCTTTGCTGGACATTCCCAAGACACGCCAAGGGGCGTTCGGTAGTTAATCATTGTTGGCGGAAGCCCTGCCGGGCAACCCAAGAATTGCCCGGTAGCAACGAAGGACGCGCCCGCCTGAATCTGAGCGAGCGGCTCGGCGAACTTGCTGATCCTACGCGGCGAGAACCGAAAGCGAGGTGATCCTCGGAAGGTAGTCGACCATCTGGCTCCACGAGTCGCCTTCGTCGGTGCTGAAGTACACCTGCCCCGTGCTCGTGCCGCAGTATATTCCTCCTGAGTCTTCGTCGTCCACGGCGACGGCCTCCCTCAGCACGCCGAAGTAGGCGTTCTGGGGGAGCCCCTTGGAGGCGGGAGTCCAGCTCTTGCCGGCGTCGCTCGTCTTCCAGACGCGGAACCTGCCCTTTGGAGGGAAGCGCCCCATCCCCTCGAGCGGGAAGACGTACGCCGTGTCGGGCTTGGTCCTGTTGACCGCTATCGGGAACCCAAAGTCGCTCGGGAGCCCTTTCTCGATCTCCGTCCAGCTGGCGCCAAAGTCGGTGCTCTTGTACACCCCTCCGTGGTTCTGCAAGTAGAGGGTGTCCGGCTTGCTTGGGTTGAAGTCCATCTTGTGGACGCACTGTCCGTACTCTGGGTACTTGACAGGCGAGAAGTTGACGCGGATGTTCTTGTTCATGAACCTCCAGTCCTTGCCTCCGTTGTCCGTTCCGATCACCCCGACCGCGGAGATTCCCACCCGGATCTTCTTCGGGTTCTTTGCGTTGATCATTATGGTGTGGAGGCAGAGGCCGCCGTTCCCTGGGTTCCACTTTTCCCTCGTCGGGTGGTAGTTCAGGCTCGCGAACTCCTGCCACGAAGTGCCGCCGTCGTCGCTGTAGAATAGGCCCGCGGGCTCCACCCCGGCATACACCCTCCCGCGTCCGTCGGGCTGGATGTTCCAGGTCCTCTTGACTGCCAATCCGTCCTTTCTCCCCTTCTGCGCCTTGTAGCGCGGCGCGGACTTCGTCTTCTTCCAGGACTTGCCGCCGTCCGTGCTCTTGTAGATGACCGGCCCCCAGGTCCACGTGTTGACCCCGGCGTAGTAGGCGGGCTTTCCTCCGCTGGTGTCCGCGTTCATGTCGTAGGTCTCGTAGCCGTCGAAGAATGGCCCTCTGAGCTTCCAGTTTCTTCGCGACGAGTCCCCTTCCATGATGAAGCCCCCCTTGACAGTCCCTACGAGGAGTTGCATGTCTATCTCTTCCCTCCAGCGACGTTCGCGAGTATATAGATTTCGTCGCCGTCCCGAAGGGGGGCGCTCAAGGGGTCGTGCCCCCCGACGATGTTCTCGCCGTTGACGAAGATGTTGACGTAGACCCTGACGTTCCCAGCTTCGTCGCATATGCTGTCCCGGAACCCGTCAACCTGCCTGTCCGCTTCGTCAAGGAGCTCCCCGAGGCTCGCGGCCTGGAACTCCAGTTCGGGGCTTGCGTTCAGGTGCCTGACGAGCGCGCTCGTCACGTGGACCTTTACGGGCACGAATCGATGCTGGCGGGGGTCCGATATGAGTCTTGGTCCTGGGTCGCGGTACGCATGCGGGCTCACGGAACCGATGTCTCGATGGTGACCAGCGCCCCTGACGACTGGGCGGAGACGGAATACTGCATGTTCGAGTTCTCGACCGTCCCCGCCTTCGTCTCGGCGCACGAGGGGATGGAGGCGCTCGCCGAAATCGAGTCGGCCCGGCAGGCCATGCTGCCTGAGCATCCTGAGGAGAACGCGACGGCCACTCCCCCGTTGTAGCCGACGATGTTCGGCTCGAACCCCACGACCTGCGAGAGGTAGGAGTCGTCCCAGGTCCCGTTGCACAGCGGTAGCGAGGAGTCGAGCGGGACCGCCTTTAGCCCCACGGGGAGGCCAGAGCCGTCGGTGACGCTGAACTCGACCGAGGTGACCTTGCCGCTCGAGGGGTCGGTGTTCATCTTCACGGCGATCGTGTAGCCGCTGGGAAGAAAGCCCGATGGGAGTCTTGCGAGCGGCTGGTCGCAGGTGTTGAAGAGATTGTTCCCTGACACGGGCCAGTTCTCTATCGACCACTGGACGTCCCCTGCTTGAGTCACCGCGATCACGAACTGCATGTAGGCGTCGGCCCCCGATGGGGCGTAGGCGTTGACCTGCATGTCCCAGTTGCCGGTGGCGTGGACGTCAGACGCGGCGGTGAAGGCAACCGATGGGTTGACCAGGGGCTTGCAGTTGTCCCACAGGATGTAGTTCCTGTTGCCTGCGAGGCCGGTCGGCGTGGAGGCAGGGGGAGGGGAGACTTCAGACTGGCCCCCTCCGACCCCACCCAGTGCCTTGCCGATCATCGCGAAGAACAGGCCGACCATCGCCAGGTTGAGTTGTGAGGATATCGCAGCCCCTATCCCGGTTGCGAGCGGCAGGATGAGGAGGAGCCAGTCCTCCAGGTTCCTCGGGTTCTGGACCAGCGAGGGGATCGCCTTGCCTATCGCCCCGAGGACTAGCCCGTAGAGCATGTACTCCTGGTTGCCGCTCAGCGAGGAGCCGAGCGACCCCAGTAGGGCGCCGGCGAAGAGGGCCCAGTCCTCCCAGCTCCGCACGTTCGGGCCTAGTGAGAGAAGCGCCTTGCTGCTCGCACCGACGGTCAAGCCGTAGAAGTAGTAGGAGGGGTTGTTGGTCGCCATCATCCCGACCGCGCCCAGCACGGTGCTGGCGAACAGGAGCCAGTCCTCGGTGGGGAGCTGCTGGTCGCCCAAGTGTGGAATGTGACCGCTTCAGGAGATTTAAGGTTGTTAGGGCGTGGGAAGCGACTTCACCCGTAAATACGAAGCCCTCCAATCGTGCCGCCGGGAGAACCGCTCTTGTCGTATAGCACGGGCCAGACCTGGGCTGCTCTGAGGAAGACGTGGAAGGCGTACTTGATCGCGAAAGCCCAGAACGACCAGCCGGCCATGCTAAAGTACGCCGAGCGGGTGAGGACACTCCAGAAGCAGCTCGGGCTGCCGTTGTCGAAGTTCCCCAACGTCGGGCTCGGATAGGCTCCAGATGCCCCAGGGCGCTGCGGCGGTCTCCGGAAAATGGAACCCGGTTTCACGTTCGATATAAGGAACTGCGTTTTTCTCACGTTCCGTCGTGGAAACCTTCGAGAAATGGAGGATGTCGGGCTTGCAGGAGAGTCGCTCACCTGACGGGCTCGCTGGGACGGAGGCGTCGCAGAACGAAGGCCGGCAGCAAGGCGAGGCTGGTTTGGCCCGGTTCAATGTGCGGTGCAGGACTTGCAAGGTGACCAGGGCGTTCCTCACACCCCAGGGTGCCAACTCGTTCATCCTTGAGCACGCAGGGCACGAGGTGGTCGATGGCAGGTACGACTCAATGGCCGGCGTAATCTCGGAAGAGTTCCTTCACTCGGGACCCCAAAAGCCCCAGCCCGAAGGGAAGCGAGAGCCGGCGCGAGAGGAAGCGGCGGCGCCGGAGGTGATCGAGGAGCCAGAACCCTCTCATGAGGTCGTCCGTGTAGAGACTCGGATAGAAGCGACCGCGCCGGAGATGAAGCAGCCAGCAGTACTCAGCGAGAAGGACCTGAGGGAGCCCTTGCTCCTCGCGAGGTCGTCCTACATCGAGGATTCCGATGAAAGGAGGATGGAGGCGCTCGTAGTCTCGAGGGCCCTGAAGGAGTTCAGGTGGAACGTCGAGCCCCCGTATGTGATAGGGATACTGATGGACGACAACTTGAGCGTCGAGACGAACATCGGTGTGATAAGCAGCAGCATGGTGAGACGGGTGGAGGAGCTCGGCTACACCTTCGTGGCCGTCAACACCCCCCAAGGGTCGCCTGTGGCGTGGTTCAAGCGTGGAGGCGTGGACGTTAGCGTCCTTACGCAGAGTCCGCAGCCCCAAGGGACGATGCACCTGAAGCAGGGCAAGAGGACCTATGGCAAGGACAAGGCGGTCAAGGAGGAGAGCTTCCTCTCTCTCCTGATGACCGTCAGGGACATGGACAGCGAGAGGCTGAAGAGCGTCGCCGACACGCTGAGGGCCGCCGCCAAGACCGAGCCTGACATCCAGTCCTAGCTGCCGACGCCGGGCGCAATCTTATCTACTGCCGTCCGACGGAAGGCCTGACTTTGGCCCCTGGCGACGTCCTCCTCGATGCGGTGGCGAAGAAGGTCCTCACCGAGACGTTGCGCATCAAGAAGGGGGAGACCATCACTATCGAGACATGGAACCCCGGCCTCCCCCTGGCGAAGAGGCTGGTCGTAGAGGCGCGGAAGGCCGGAGCCGTACCCGTCATGATGTTCGAGGACGAGGCGACCTTCGTCGAAAGCGTGAAGGTCACGCCCAAGGACGTCCTCGGCACGATGGGGAAGCAGGAATACGGCCTCCTCGCGGGCTCCGACGCCTACGTCTTCCTCCCGGGCCCTCCCATCGGGACGTATTCGCCACGGCTGTCACGAGAGGAGGTGGCGGACTCGACGAGATACAACCGCTCTTGGTACGAGGCCGCGGAGAAGGCCAGGCTGAGGGGGGCGAGGCTCCCCTTCGGGTTTGTGGGGAAGGAGTACGCGCGCCTCTACGGGAAGAGGCCAGAGGAGTTCTTCAGGCACCAGCTCAAGGCCGCGCTCGCCGACTTCTCAACAATCTCCTCGAACGGCAGGGCGATCGGCGAGGTGATGCCGGACGGTGCGGAGGCCACATTGTCGAGCGGCAGAGGTACGCTCGATTTCGCAATGAAGGGCGAACTGGAGGTGGAGGATGGGATAGTCGACGAGGCGGACGTCGCCGCGGGGAGCAACATGACGTACGTGCCTCCGGGCTACGTCCTCAAGCAGGTCGATTCAGCGTCCGTGAAGGGTGCGGTCGAGCTATCTCCCGCTGTGACCAGGCTCGGGCTCCTCGAGGATGCGAGGCTCGAGTTCGAAGGGGGACGGATAGCCAAATGGACCAGCAGGGCCTCCAAGAAGATGCTGGACGAGCTTCTCGAGTCGGTCCCGCCGGAGAAGCGGGTCCTCTCCTCGGTCGCCGTGGGGCTGAACACATCCATGAGGTACGGGTTCGGTCAGGACAGGATGGTGTCGGGAGCGGTGGCCCTGAGCGGGTTCGGTTTCACCGGCATCGCCAGGAGGGCGACCCTCGCCGCCGGCGGCACGACGGTCGTCGAGAAAGGCAAACTGGTCTATCCCGGCTAGTCTCTCGCCGGCTCATACCCCAACGCTCTGGCAGGGCGGCATAGGATTTTCAGTGAGGCTGCAGCAGTCACGAGGGGGCGTGGCGCGTGGTCGCATGCGAGGAGTGTAGGAAGAGAGCAGCGACGGTCGGGTGCGTCGTGTGTCGCCGCAACCTTTGCGGCCGGTGCTTCGACGAGCACGCTTCGCGGATTTCCGCCGACATGGACGAGGGCTTCTCTGGCATGGGAAGTCCTGAGCGGGTGGAGGACCAGCTCCTTGTCTGCGAGGTGTGCGGTATTAGCATCCTCTCCGCCGAGAAGGACGACCACCTCTTCGAGGTCCACGGCGTCATCGAGTGAGAGAAGAGCGTCATTGCCGTAACCCGGACCCCCAAAAACAATTTCTAGCCGCAAGGCCGAAAGGCTCGAGAAGGGACTTGGGAGAATCCGGCGCGAGGATCACCTCGATCAGGTACAAGGGACTCGACGACCTCGTGAAGTTCGTGAGCATGACGCCTCAGCCCTTCCTCAACCACATTGAGCGGGGCGGGAGGCACCTCTACTTCTTCGTCCTCCCGTTCTCAGGTGGGTTGGTGGTCACCTACGTCGGCTTGGACAGGAGGATAGAGGGCGAGTACATCACCATCAACAGAATGACAGGCCGATTCTCGCCCTCCGCGAAGCCGACCTTCGACGCGCAGTCCCTTGACTTGCCTATCCTCGAGGTGGAGGCGACCGACCTCCTGGACGCGATGGACGACTGAGCGACCGGTGGCCCCGCGGGCTGGCAGAGACGCTCAGATGGAGAGGTATCTTTCCCCTGAGAGGAGCCTTCTCGCCATGATGAACAACGTCATGTAGTAAGAATCCATCTTGGGGACGAAGCTCTTCCGAGTTACCGGCATGGTGACGTCCTTCGCCTTCCCGTCCTTTCCCCATTCGACTCCCTGGGCCTTTATCCTGTTGACCCGGCCGGAAAGAAGCCTCAACCCGTCGACTATCCTCACCTCCACGAGGGCCTTGATCTCGAGGGGGTCGATCTTGTAGGCCCGCAGCGGCCGGTCGTCCCTGATGAAGAAGACCTCGGCGACTTCCCGCTTCGAAAGGCCGTCGTAGGCGGCGACGTCGACTCGCCTTCCGAGGGGGACCAGCTTCTCGACGTCTGCGTCGAGGCCTAGCTCCTCCTCTATCTCCCTGGCCACGTCTTCGAGCCGCTCCCCTGCCTTGTAGTGGCCGCCCACCGAGCTGTCGAGGAGCCCGGCGAACGACGCCTTCGCCCCGCTCCTGACCTGGAAGATCATCGTCCCTCCCTTCCTTCGTGTGACTATCCAGCAGTGGAGGTTGAGGTGCCAGAGGCCCTTCCGGTGCGCCTCGTTCCGCGTCACCACCCCGACCTTGTTCAGGGCGTCGTCGTAGACGTCAACGAGCTCGTCGTCGGGGAGTTGTTCCAAGTACGGCGAGGAAGGGGCTGCTCCAGATAAACCTGAACTCGGTTCATATAGCCGGGTATGCGCCTTCGCTTCCTTGGATCGCGCGGAGGGCGGGGACTGGTTCGTCGAGTGGATAGGGCTCGCGGGCCTCGACGTCGACAAAGAGGCCTTCCTGAGGAGTCATGGTCGGGAGACACGAACGCTCTCCAGGAACTACTCCCGGCTCCTGAAGAACCCAGGGGAGGACGAAATCCACGACGCCCGGACTGCCACGAGGAGGGCCGAGGCCCTAATCGAGCTCATGCCGAGGCACCATCGCAAGTCCAGCGACCTCGATGAGAGATACCACAAGGTGATGGAGAAGACAGCAGCGGTGAGGGACATGGACGTCCTCCTGACGAAGCTCTCAGGGCCGGAGGGGTCGCGGCGGCTCGTCCGGGCCGCGGAGAAGACGAGGCGGAAGGCGGTTGGTGCGGTGCGCGAAGCGGTCACCTCGGCCGGCGCAGTCGCGCTCCCCTCGCTGAGCCACGAGGACGTCCGATCAGCAAGGCTCCAGAGGAGGTTCGAGAAGGTGGCCGGGAGGCTGGCCGAGGATGTCGAACGGCGCCTGCCCAGAGTCATCGCCGACCCCTCCGATGCCAAGGACCTCCACAAGCTCAGGATAGACATCAAGAAGCTCAGGTACCTGGTAGGGGCGGTGGCCCCGGCCAACCCCTCGCCTGCCTCACGGCTAGAGTCCATGCAGGATGCGCTGGGGTCGATCCACGACTGGGACGTCTGCATCGCTTATGTCTCCAAGCTGGACCCCGCCTGGGACGTCCTGCCCGCGTGGGAAGCCGAGAGGGAGAGAGAGTTCAGAGGCTTTGCAAGAGAGTACGGAGGTCGTCACCCGGGCTCGAAGCGCTAGCGAGCCCGTGCGAACAAGCCGGTCAACCCGTCGAGCAGTAGGAAGGATGCCGAGGTGTATATGCCGAACCAGAAGACGATGTCGAGGAGGCCTCCTCCTCCCCAGACCGCGGCCTCCCCCGGGGCGGTCGCCAGCCCGCCGAGCGTCCTGAGGACGTCGCTGACGAAGACGGAGAACGTCCCCATCGAGTAGCACTCCGCTGCCCCCCACGCCAGTCCAATCCGCCTGCCCCTCAGCCACCAATAGTCTACGCCTCCGACGCCTCCGGCCACCGTCAGCCAGAACGCCCAGAGCTTGGGGACCCCCAGGCCGCCGTAGAGATACTGCGAGGCGGTGAAGAACACCGTGAGGAGGAGGGCGACCGCCAATATGGTGATCCAGTATGCCGAGCTCCTGAACGGGCGGGGACCGCCGTCGTCCCGCCACGCCTGGGACGCACCTATCATGGCGAACGAAGCAACGAGAGGGAGGACGCCTCCCAAAATCCCGACGGCCACGACCTCCGTGTTGTAGGGGAAGAGAGCTATCTCAGGTCCGGAGCCCCTGGGAACGACCGCCTGGATGGCGAGGCAGATGGCGGTCGAGAGCAGCACGGCGACCATCGCGAAGAGCGAGATCAACGCCGTCCTGGACTGGCCCTGCACAGGGATGGACGCCCCGCGTGGGCGCTTTTATCGCCTTTCGGCATGGATGCGCATGAATCCAGGGCAGGCTCTGCTCCACGCCGCGAACTCGACAACGACCGCCAGCTCGTCGACCTTGGCGCAGCTTGCCCCTCTGCAGCAAGGCGGCAGCACGAACTCGACTGCCGCCGCGTCGGGCATAGTTGGGGCGGTTCAGAGCTTCGCGAGCATGTTCGCCACGAACGCGAGCCTCGTGACCGTCGCGGTCGACAACGCTGCGCTCGATATCGCAAAGGCTGCCGTCGTCCTCCTCGTGATTGTCGGGGTCTTGCTCTGGTTCACCAGGGTAAACAGGAGGCTGGGCAAGGACCTGGTGGAGGGCGGGGTCTTCATCATGATCTTCATCGAGTTGGTCCTTCCGTATCTGCAGAGCTTCCACTATTGAGCAGGACGGGCGAGAGAGGCCCCGGAGTTGGACGCAGCGGGCTCCACTACGTTGCTGACGCCGGAGACGCTGATCGCCGAGACGGTGTTGTTGAAGAGGCTGTTGCCCTGGAGGATGTTCCCGTCGGCAGCGTTGACGGCCTCGATGCCGTATGTCTGGGTCCTTGCTGAGGGCGACCCCCGGTCGTCGCCCAGCGTGTTGTTGGCTATGATGTTGCCCGAAGACCCTGCCTGGCCTGGGTCGTTGTAGAGGTAGATCCCCGGCCCCGAGTTGTCGAGGCACTTGTTGGAGGCGATGAGGGAGTCGACCCCCGAGTTGAAGATTATCCCGGCCTGGGCGTTGCGGCTGCAGACGTTCGCGACCACCGTCTCGTGAGCGTCTGTGGCGATGCTGCCGTGGTAGAACTCTATCCCGAACCTACCGTTCGCGGTCGCGTTGTTCCCACTGACGGTCACGTACCAAGAGCGCTCGACGTGGACCCCCGAGAGGCCGTTGGAGACGACGGTGTTGTTGACGATGGTATCGTAGGAGCTGTGGTCGTTGGTGATGCCAGACTGGTCGGAGTACCCCGCGTTGAAGCCGGAGTAGTTGTTCTCGACCAGGGTGTTGTTGTTGTAGAATACCTGGATCCCGTACTCGGACATGTTGCTGACGTGGTTGCCCACGACCGTGTCGTTCGCCCCGTTCGTGACCCCTATCCCTATCACCCCGGGCTTGGTCCCGACGGTGTTCCTCACCGTGTTGCCCACTATGTGGACACCCCCCGCCCCGTTGGTGTAGATCCCTCCCCTCGAGTTGTCCTCTGCGAGGTTACCTGAGATGAGGACGTTCAACGACTGGCTGGTCGTGTTCTCGATGTCCTGGATCCCGAAGCGGTGGTTGTTGTGGACGTAGTTGTCGAGGACCGAGACCTGGAGAGCGGGGGTCGTGTCGTTTCGAATGATTATTCCGTCGCGCCCGGCGTTGCTAGAGTCGATGCCCTCGACCGTGATGTGGTTGGTCCCGGGGTCGACCTGGATGTTCGAGAAGTTCCCGCTCCCGCCCCCTATCCACCTGCCTCCGTCGACCACCACTCCGGTGCTCCAGGCGATTTCCAGCATGCGGAGGGGACTGCCCGCGGTCATCACTGCGCCCGGAGAGAAGAGCAGGGACACGTTGCTCTGCCCGAAGACCTTGAGGGTGGAGTCCACGGTGTAGGAGCCGGGCGCGAAGCAGAGGACCTGGTTCGTCTGGGGAAGCGAGCTGACGAGCGCCCCGAGGTCGCCGCTGTCGCTCAGGACGGTCGCCTGTCGGGCCGCCGACCACGCGGAGACCGAGTCGGCGTTGGCCGAGACCTGGTAGGTGCAGGTGGACGTGGTTGGTTGGGGCGAGGGCGGGGCAGCGAACGCCAAAAGG
>Ga0335081_10019088_pt1 | contig 11083 bp, 9 predicted proteins | sample Lox_Sample_35_FD_206713 | JGI IMG/M metagenome (GOLD analysis project Ga0335081, IMG submission 206713) | Soil microbial communities from Loxahatchee National Wildlife Refuge, Florida, United States - Lox_Sample_3.5 | ecosystem: Environmental > Terrestrial > Soil > Wetlands | place: USA: Florida...
CATTCCATATCGCGTTTGAGACTTGATGAGATAAACGAGGAACACCATCCAATTCCCGACAGCTAGCGCTCCCAGCACTATCGAAACAGCTCTTTGTTTCCGGGTTTCGAGTCGCCGCGTTCGCTTGCATCTCAGCAGCACGATGATCACTATAAAAAGGGGTAAGAACAGCCAGATCAACAAGAAGCTCGCACGAATGATCACCCAAGCTGTCATCGACACAAAGAATAGAGCAGTGGAAACAATTCTTCCAGATAACTATGGTGAAAACTCGGCCAGGAAGAGCCCCATCCTACAATCGCGCACGTTGCGATTTTAAGGGGTATCCAACGGTCCGGAAATGGGGAGTAACATGCTCGTGTATGGGTACTTTTCAAAACCTAATCCGGCCCGAAGTCATGGAAGCGTACCGCCGCTCCAACGAGAAGTTCTGGGAGTTGTACCGGATGCTGGCGGACGAGGGGTGCTGGCCGGAAGAATCACCTGATCCCCACCCCACGGACCCGACCTCCTGACGAAACTGCAGATTCCTCGCTGGTCATCGGCTTCGCCTGCGGGCGGCTCGGAATGACAATGTACTGCCGGTACTAGTCGCATAAAAACACACCAAATCATCACAAAAGCCTGGAGCCCGCCGTCACAGACAGCTTGGGAAACCTATGGAAGAGTAAACGGAGGTGTGACACATAAAGGGCGGACACAATGGCGAAACACAACCTAATCGTACTAACGCGACGGGTCGAAACGAAGATTCTGGTGATGCGCGGCCGCAAGGTCATTCTCGATTCCGATCTGGCCGAGCTTTATGGCGTGGCGGTCAAGCGGCTAAATCAGCAGGTAAAACGCAATGCTGAGCGGTTCCCTTCGGACTTTGTGTTTCGCGTGACGGCGAACGATTTGAGGTTGCAAATTGCAACCTCAAACGCAAAAGCGAAATCGCGACGCAGACCGCAAACGTCGACACGAGGCGGGAGACGGTATTGGCCATACGCGTTCACGGAACATGGCGCCATCATGGCGGCCACAGTGCTGAACTCAAAACGAGCCGTCGAGATGAGTATCTTTGTTGTCCGGGCGTTCGTGCGCATGCGGGAAGCGCTCGCAACGAACCAGAGAATCGTTGCGAAGCTGAAGGAACTGGAGCAGCGAGTGGGGGGCCACGATGCGGATATTCAAGAAATAGTTGAGGCCATCCGCGAAATGATGAAGCCGCCGGCCGCTCCGGGGCGAAAGATCGGTTTCGAATTGCCGACCGCCAATGTTTGAGGTCGCAAATTGCGACCTCAAAAGCGAAATGTTGCAGTTAACTTTACATGTTCTCTTTTCGTTCGCCCCATGCTAAACTTCACAAAATGGATGTGACGCCCGCACTTTTCACTCCAGCCCAAGGGTGTAGGCTAAAGACGATTTCACCGCCGAGACGCAGAGTTCGCCAAGAAAGATTAATCTCTTGGCATAACAATTCACGGCGTACTCTGCGTCTCTGCGGTAGATTTTGGTTTTTCAGAATCGCATTCTTAACACACTAGGAGCCGCCATCATGGCCGACGAGCGCATTAAGGCAATCGATCTCGCAATGTCACAAATTGAAAAGCAGTTCGGCAAAGGTTCGATCATGCGGCTGGGATCGAAAGAAGCTATCGTCCCTATTGCCGTGATCCCTACCGGCTCGATTTCTTTCGACGCGGCGCTCGGAGTTGGCGGATTCCCGCGCGGCCGGGTTGTTGAAGTTTTCGGCCCGGAATCGTCCGGCAAAACGACGATCGCGCTGCAAGTGATCGGCGAGGCGCAGAAGACCGGAGGCATGGCCGCCTTTGTCGATGCCGAGCACGCGCTCGATCCCGGCTACGCCAAGAAGCTGGGCGTGGATGTCGACAACCTGCTGGTCTCGCAGCCCGACTATGGCGAGCAGGCGCTTGAGATCACCGAGGCGCTCGTGCGCTCGAATGCCATTGACGTGCTGGTTGTGGACTCGGTGGCCGCGCTCGTCCCCAAGGCCGAACTCGACGGCGAAATGGGCGACAGCCACATGGGACTGCAGGCCCGCCTCATGTCGCAGGCGCTACGCAAACTGACCGGCACAGTTTCGAAGTCGCGCACCTGCCTGATTTTTATCAACCAGATCCGCGAAAAAATCGGCGTGATGTTTGGCAACCCTGAAACCACGACGGGTGGCCGCGCGCTCAAATTCTATTCGTCGGTGCGAATCGACATCCGCCGCATTGCTGCCATCAAGGAAGGCGACTTGGTGGTCGGCTCGCGCACCAAAGTCAAAGTCGTGAAGAATAAGGTGGCGGCGCCGTTCCGCGAGGCCGAGTTTGACATCCTTTACGGCGAAGGAATTTCGCGCGAAGGCGACCTGCTCGATTTGGCGGTGAACCACAACATTATCGAGAAATCAGGCGCCTGGTTCAGTTATAAGAGCGAGCGCATCGGCCAGGGACGCGAGAACGCCCGGGCCTTCCTGAAAGAAAATAAAGATACGCTGGCGAAGATTGAAACTGAGGTTCGCAAGACCCTGGGTCTGGTGCCCGCCCCTCCGACGCCGACAGCGGCCGCGGCAGCGCAAGCTACCGGCACGCAAGGCCGCGTCACCACGATGCCGAGCGCGCCGGAAGCGGCGAAGGTGCCGGCGGCGAGACGGTAATTCTGAATTGAAAGCAACCTCGATCAGGCGCGTCCCCAGGGGCGCGCCTGTTGTCTGCAAACCTTCCGTTAAGCCGCCTTTTCAAGAAATTCGTTCCGCTTCAACTTGATCTCGCATCACACAGAAGTAAGAGCCAAACACTTTGCTTGGGGGAGCACCTTTCGGGGCTGCGGGTGAGTCTCGGATTGCGAGGAGAGAGTATGTGGCACACTCCCATCCACCCCATCGCGTCTAGCGATTCACTCCTGCTTCTACTCACTCCACAAACAGCTGCGGTTGGACACGCATGACGAAGCCTTGGAGGTAGTTATGAAATGTTGGCTGAGCCTGCTAAGTGTGGCGCCGCTGGCTTTCTTTGGAGCGACGCTCACCCAAGCACAAAATACGAATCTACCGATCCAACATGTGATTGTCGTCGTTCAGGAGAATCGAACGCCCGACAACTTGTTCTCTGCCGATGCCAGTAAGCTGCCTGGCGCCCACTTGGTCCGCAGCGGGAATTGCCACGGGAAGACAATTACCCTGACCGCCTGGCCACTGGACGCCTGTTTCGACCCGTCGCACGAGCATAGCAAGGGTTGGCTGCCCATGTATGACGGCGGCAAGATGGACGGAGCTTGCGATATCCCGCCCAACGTCAATCCGGGTTGCGGAATTCCTAACTGTTCGGATACCAGCTACCAATACTGTCCGCAATACACTTACGTTGCAAACACCAAGTTCGACGGGGTACACGGTATTCTGGATCCCTATTTCCAACTCGCCCGAGAATACGGTTTTGCCAATTGGATGTTTCAAACCAATCAGGGACCGAGTTTTCCCGCGCATCAATTTCTCTTCACTGGAACCTCGGAGCCCATTGCTCCCAAGACCAAGTTCTACAAATGGTTTGCGGCCGAAAATGCAAATTTCCGGAAGTCAGTTACTGACAACCACAACGGGTGCATCGCCGATTTCGGTACTGTCGTAAAAGAAGTCAATCCTAGTACTGGGAAAGAGTCGGCTAGATACACTCCTTCCGATCCTCGGGGAGCGAATGCCGGTTTCCCCTGTTATGAGCACAACACTATGGGGGACCTGCTTGATGCTCACGTCATCAGTTGGCGCTATTACACGCCAGGTCAGGGATCTCTATGGACTGCTCCCGATGCCATCGACCACATCTGCAAGCCGAGCGGATTCGGGCCGAGCGGCACCTGCACCGGCGCCGATTTCTCGAATGGTCATGTGGTAACCAACGCGTCGCAAATCCTGACCGATCTAGGCGTCAACGGAACCGGCATCCAGAATTGCCAACTGCAACAGGTGAGCTGGGTCATTCCGGACGGAAACTGGTCGGATCATGCCGGAACAGTCGGGCACGATGGTGGTCCCTCGTGGGTAGCAGCGATCGTAAATGCGGTGGGCGGCTATGACAACAGCGGCGATAAGCTGCCGGTGCAGTGCAATTACTGGGGCAACACGGCCATCATTGTCACCTGGGACGACTGGGGCGGCTTCTTCGACGACGTCAATCCGATTTCCACCATGGGAGCCGGCTATCGAAACGGTGGAGGAAACGGCCAGTTTTATGTCTATGGATTTCGTGTCCCGCTGCTGGTGATTTCAGCGTTTGCCAAGTCGGGCTATATCTCGGGGCCGAAAAACAACCCGACTTGCCCCAATCCCTACTGCCACGATTTCGGCAGCATTCTGAACTTTATTGAATATGCGTTTGGAACAGGCGGAGATTCAATCGGTACCATCGGGCCCTCGGTGTGGCCGTATGCCGATTTCTTCGCGCAGGACACCAGTGTGCCGCCAAACAATTATTCGTTATCTGATTTTTTCAACTTCACTCAGGCGCGTCCTTTCACCTTCGTGCAAGGCGCCAAGTATGGAGACAACTGCTTCCTTAATCCGAAGAGCTGTTTCGCGAAGTTTCCGGAGCCTCCGGACAGCGACTAGCACCCGCCGGAGTATGCGTTGAACTGCGGCTGCTGGGCTGCCGCCACCCCCGGCAGCCGCACTGTGCAGATTGCCATTGCCTTTTCTCCGCCATACAATCGAGGGCGTTCTCAACCGAGGCCCCTTGAAGCGCGTCAAAGCTATTTATCCCGGATCGTTCGATCCTCCTACCAACGGCCATCTCGATCTCATTGAGCGCGGCAGCAAAATCTTCGACGAGCTGGTGGTCGCCATTCTTCGCAATCCTGAAAAGGACCCGCTGTTCAGCGTGGCCGATCGCCGCAAGATGCTCGAGGAGATGACCAAGTGCCTCGACAATGTGTCGATCGACACCTTTGACGGGCTCATGGTGGACTATGCGGTCCGCAGCGAGGCCACCGCCATCCTGCGCGGCATTCGCGCTATCAGCGACTACGAATATGAGCTCCAGATGGCGCTCATGAACCGGAAGCTGCAGCCCAGCCTCGAAACCGTGTTCATGATGCCGGCAGAGAAGTATTCCTACCTGAGTTCCCGGCTGGTGCGTGAAATCGGGCAACTGGGCGGCGCGATTGATTGTTTGGTTCCCGAGCTTGTGGCGCAGAAACTTCGTGAGAAAATGGACCCAGCGCACAAGTTCGAAGCCGTCGAACCAGAGCAACCCAAAAAATCCAGGAAACGCAAAACATGAGCACAGTTGTGAGCCCCGCCGCCCACGCCATTCGATTAACAGAACGAATCAACCGCATCGAGCCCTCCGCCACGATGGCGGTAGTGGCCGAAGCCGACCGGATACGGCAGCAGGGTATCGACGTCGTGGACTTCGGCGCGGGCGAGCCGCATTTCAACACGCCGCAGCACATCAAGGACGCCGCCATTGCCGCGATCCAGTCGAACTTTACGAAATATACGGCGGTCGGCGGCACGGCCGAGTTGAAGGATGCAATCGTCCACCGCCACGCGATCGATTTCGATTCCGACTACCGGCGCGAAGAGGTCGCGGCCTCCGTCGGCGGCAAACACGCGCTGTTCAACGCAATTTCGGTGCTGGTCGACCACGGCGACGAGGTCATTCTGCCGGTGCCGTACTGGGTCTCGTTCAAGGACATGGTTCGCTATGTGGGCGGCGAGTGCGTGCTGCTCAACGCCGATGAAGCGCAGGGTTTTCGCGTAACTGCGGATATGGTGGCGCGGCTTGTCACCGACAGGACCAAGCTCATCATTTTGAACTCGCCCTCCAATCCGTCGGGCGCGGTAATGAGTGCCGACGATATGACCGAAGTGGTGCGGCTGGCACAACAGCGCGGGATCTGGGTGATCTCCGACGAGTGCTACGTTTACCTCAACTACACCAGCAAGCGCTTCTCTGTGGGATCTTTGCGTGAATACCGCGACCGATTCCTGGTGGTTGGATCGCTCTCGAAGACTTATGCCATGACCGGATGGCGTCTCGGCTATGCGTTGGGGCCGGCTCCTGTCATTACAGCAATCCAGAAGTTGCAGAGCCAATCCACCTCGAATCCAACCTCGATCGTGCAAAAGGCGGCCGCGGCGGCCCTGAAGGGTCCGCAGCAATGCGTCGAAGACATGCGCCTGGAGTACATCAAGCTGCGCGATCATGTGGTGAAAGGCTTGCGCTCGATTCCGGGGATAGAGTGCACCATGCCGGAGGGCGCATTTTACGCCTATCCGAACGTTTCCGCGTTCTTTGGACGGAGTGGGATGAACTCCGCGTCCGACATCGGCGGCAAGCTGCTGCGGGAAGCCCATGTGGCCACTGTGCCTGGCGAGGGCTTCGGAACCCGGGAGCACATTCGCATTTCGTATGCAACGTCGATGGCAGAGCTTGATCGCGGGTTAGAGCGCATGCGGAAATTTTTCGCAGCGCTGTGAAATGTGTAGCGCGGGCGCCCTCGCCCGCGTGGCGATCGAACCGAAATGTGTGCGGGCACTCCTGCTGGCTGATTCAACTCGTCTGCAGCTTCCCAAGCACCCCTCCCGGTGATTTAAGCTTCTAATGACATTTTGCCCAGTATGACCCAACTCTATCCATTTCTGATGTCTCCCGCTTTCGACCCGCGGCCCTGGGGCACGCTCGACCTCTCGCCGATTTACCCCAATCACAAGCCGACGGAGAAAATCGGAGAGGCATGGCTCACCGGAGACGAGTGTCAGGTGACCAACGGCCCACTGGCCAAGCGCTCGCTGTCTGACCTGAGCAAACAATTTGGCGCGGAACTTACTGGCACCGCAGCGCCCGATCCGCATCGCTTCCCGCTGTTGATGAAATTCTTGTTCCCTGAAGACAAGCTCTCGGTTCAGGTTCATCCCGACGACGAAACTGCGCGCCGCTTCGGCGAGCCCTGGGGGAAGACCGAATGCTGGTACGTTGCCCACGCCCGTCCGGGGTCGCAAATTGCCCTGGGATTGAAGCCCGGGGTAACGCGCGCGCAACTCGAAAAGGCGATCCACAGTGCCAGCGCTGAAAATCTCCTGAACTGGATCGATATTCATGCCGGCGACATGATCTACGTTGCCGGTGGCACGGTGCACACGCTGGGGCCGGGATCGGTGCTGGTGGAAACGCAGCAGCAGTCCGACACTACTTATCGGCTCTACGACTACGGGCGTCCCCGCGAACTTCATCTGGAGCGAGGCCTGGCGTCGGTGAAAGAAAAAGCCGGCTCTGGAAAAGTGATTTTATCTGCTCCAGTCGATATTCAAAATGGCAAGAGTCGCCATTCTTCCCTGATAGCCACGCGCTACTTCACAGTCGATGGCTTCGAACTGAGAGCGCCGCATGATTATTCAACGCGCTGCTCGGCTGACAAGAACTCGGTGCAAATCTTAGTTGCCGTTGAGGGATGTGGCATTGTCGATGTGCCGGGATGCGATCCGGTCACCTTCGCCAAAGGCGACGCGGTCGTCGTGCCCGCCGCGCTGGGCGAATTTCGCGTCTGCCCGCATTGGTCCGTGGAATTCCTCAAGGCTTCGGTGCCCGGCGAAGGTCTGCCGGAACCGCAGACGCGGCTGTAGATGGCTTGCAAAGTACCTGCGATCTGAATTAGCGAGCTGCCAGCGCGCTAGATCCTATCTGGTGACGAGTAGTTATTGGTTCGGGACAGTGAAGTCGATATCCTTGCGCTTCTCATCGGTCGCCAGAGTAATGATTAGCGCAGCCGAACGGGATGTCACACCGGGGTAGTAGACCGACGCAGGTGGGATTTCGCACACGCCCCCACAGCTTGCGTACTTCCAAGCTGGTGCGCCGGGCAGATTGATTCCGACCACATACTTTCCCGCTTGCAGTGAATCAAAGTCAAAGTATCCATGCTCGTCGGTTGTGAGTGTCGTATACCATGAATCGTCTTCAGCAGTGATAAGGACCGGTACCTGACCTGCCGGTGAGCCATCGGAATGTCGCACGTGACCACCAAGCAGCGCATGCGGAGACCTTGTGAGAGTGAGGTCCCAGCATGCCCCGCGGCTAACGTCAACTTCACTGTCGTCCGCGTGGAAGGATCCGCTGGGGTCCGCAGTCAATTTGTATTTACCGGGAGGAAGCGGCTGAAATTCGTAACTCCCATCGGGGTCGGTCACGGCCACGAACTTCGCGTTGTCTGACGCGCGTCGCGCTACGATCCGCACGTTGGGGACGGCGTTCTCTTCGGAATCAGGCGAGCGGCTTACGAGGCTACCGCGCAGAATGCCGCGGTCTCTGATAGTTCTGAGGCGACGGAGAGTCTCGACTTGCTCCTCGGCACCCGCGACGGGACGACTGTCATTCCCGTAGTAGTCGAGAACGATCGGTTTACCTTGCTCCTTCCGTAAGAAGAAAAGCCAACGGTCTCCCACCACCATCTCTGGTAGGCACAATCCCTGAGATGTGACTACGGTCAGCTGAGTTGGGGGCGTTCCCTGAAAAACCTCTTCTGGAACGATTTGAATGTTATTTTCGTCTTTCCCAGCGGGGCTGATTCTCGAGATGGAGCCGATGAACACATATGTGTACCAATCGGATCGGGTACCGCAATCCCTCAGATCACTCGTTAGTCCGGTGTGCATACACGTGATTGTCTTGTCCCCCACTTTCTTCATCTCCATGATTTCGGGTCTGGCAGTTCCAGTGCAAGACAGGAGAGCAATCACGGCGGCAAGAGCACGCTGACGATGCATATCACGAAACTTAGCATTCAGGCTCCCTCCCCGCAAGCCGTCCTGTGTACCTCACTGCGAGTTGGGAAAGATCGCCATTCAACGATTCCGCGCGCAATCGTCTACAATTTCACCCTGTGCCCAAATCCCCCCACTTCTATCCCGTGATCCTGGCTGGCGGACGCGGCACGCGCTTCTGGCCGCTGAGCCGCAAACGCCGCGCCAAACAACTGCTCGCGCTTGAGGGCAAGCAGACCATGATCCAGCAGACGGTCGCGCGCCTTCAGCCACTGGCCTCGGCCCGGCAGTTCTGGATCATCACCAACGGCGACCTTCGCCCCGCAATTGTCAAACAACTGCCGCAGCTCGATCCGAAGCAGATCATTGCCGAACCAGTGGGCCGCAACACCGCGCCGGCCATCGGTCTTGCCGCCGCTTTGCTATTGCGCCACAATCCCGATGCCGTGCTCGGACTCTTCCCTTCCGATCACGTCATCGGGAACGAGGAGCAGTTTCGCGAAGCTCTTCCTCGCGGAATCGAGATTGCTGCCGACGGCGGAAACATCGTGGTGCTTGGAATCCGCCCAACCCGTCCCGAAACCGGATACGGCTACATCGAAGCCGGCGCCTCCGAATCCAACGGCTCCCTTCGCGTTCGCCGCTTCACCGAAAAACCCGATCTCGACAAGGCCCGCCAGTTCCTTGCCGCCGGTAATTACTTCTGGAACAGCGGCATGTTTCTGTGGCGCGCCGACACGCTGATGCAAGCGCTGCGCGAGCATCTGTCGAAGACCGCGCGGCTGCTGGAGAAGATCGCCGATGCCTACGGCTCGCGCAAGTTCGCCGAGGTCTTCAGGCGCCTTTATCAGAAGTCCGAGAACATCAGCATCGACTATGCTGTGCTCGAGCCGCGCTCGGCGAAGGGCGAGGGCTCGTCGCACATCTACTGCCTGCCCGCCGATTTTGGCTGGAACGATCTCGGCTCCTGGACGGCGCTGCACGAGCATCACGCCAGCCGAAGCAAACCTGCGGACAGAAATCTCATCTCTGCATCAGGGAGCTTCGCTTTGAACGCATCGAATAATTACGTGCACGCTCCCAGCAAGTTCGTGGCGGCAATCGGCGTAGAGAATCTGGTAGTGGTCGAGACCGACGACGCGTTGTTGATCACTACTCTCGATCGATCGCAGGATGTAGGCAAGGTAGTAAAACATCTCGACGAGAAGAAATTGCACAAGCTAGTGTGAATTGGCTATTGGCTCTTGGCTTTAGGCTTTAGGAGACTGCTGAAAAAGTGTTTTTCGCATATGACAATATCCCTCAGCGGCTAAAGCCGCAGTGAAAATAAAGCGCTCAACGCAGCGCTAAAGCGCTGCGCCACCCAAAATCAGAGTTGTTCAGCAGCCTGCTTGGCATTTCAGATCTAGCTACAGGCCAAGAGCACAGAGCCAAAAGCCAAGAGCCAAGATGACACACATCAAATTCGGCACCGACGGCTGGCGCGGCATCATCGCCGACGACTTTACTTTCGACAACGTTCGACGCGTCGCGGGCGCGATCGCTTCCTACGTCCTCAAGCATGAAGATGCGACCCGTGGTGTGGTGATCGGCTACGATACGCGTTTTGCCTCAGACCGCGCGGCGCGCGCCGCGGCTGAGGTGATTGCCAAGGCCGGCATCCGCGTTCTTCTCGCCAACGATCACGTCCCAACACCTTCGGTCTCATACACCGTGAAGAAGCAGGCGATGGCTGGCGGCGTCATGATCACTTCCAGCCACAACCCGTGGAACTGGAACGGAGTGAAGTTCAAAGGCACGTTCGGCGGCTCGGCTACGCCCGACATCATGAAGAAGATCGAGGACGAGCTGCACGCCGGGGCGATGCCGAATGGAAAGTCAGCCAAGATCGAAGAATTCGATCTCAAGCCTGCCTACGTTGCGGCCATCTGTCAGTTCGCCGATCTCGATGTCATCCGCAAGGCCAATTTCAAGTTTGCCATCGACTCGATGTATGGCTCAGGTCGCGGCGTGCTCACCAAAATTTTCGACCAGCACGGCATTCACTACGTCGCCATCCGACAGGAGGTCAACCCGCTGTTCCCCGGCATCAATCCTGAGCCGATCCTTCCGCACGTTGCCATGCTGCAAGACATCGTGGTCAAAGAAAAATGCCACGCCGGTCTGGTCACCGACGGCGACGCCGACCGTATCGGCGCGGTCGCCGAGGATGGCAGCTTTGTCGATTCGCACAAGTGCATCGTGATCCTTGCCAACTGGCTGCTCGAACGCAAAAAGTGGCCGGGCGATCTGGTGCGCGCCTTCAACACCACCCACATGCTCGACCGAATTGCCGCC
>Ga0335081_10019089_pt1 | contig 11083 bp, 6 predicted proteins | sample Lox_Sample_35_FD_206713 | JGI IMG/M metagenome (GOLD analysis project Ga0335081, IMG submission 206713) | Soil microbial communities from Loxahatchee National Wildlife Refuge, Florida, United States - Lox_Sample_3.5 | ecosystem: Environmental > Terrestrial > Soil > Wetlands | place: USA: Florida...
CGCGATCGCGGCGTCGTTCGCCGAGATCAGCAGCAGCGCGCGGAACAGGTCGGACACCTTGTACGGCTGGCCGCGCACCAGCCCGGCGACGTTCGGCGTGACGTTGGTGGCCTGCGCGGACGCCACCACGGTGGCGTCCGGGTTCAGCAGCGGGACCAGCGTGACCGCCGTCAGCATCTTCAGCGTGCTCGCGGGGCGCAGCAGGCCGTGCGGGTCCCTGGCCGCGAGCACCTGCCCGGTCCCGGCGTCCGCGACCACGTACGCCACGGCCGGCACGGCGGGCAGCCGCAGCGCGTGCCCGGCCGGGTAGTTCACGATCACCCCCGGGCCGGCCAGTTGCGGGCCGCCCACCGTGGCGGGGCTGGCCGGCCGGCCGAGGCCCTGCCGCAGCAGCGCCGCGGCCGCCGCCCGCTGCTGGGGTGATTCGGCGCCCGCCTGCGGCGCCGTGCTCGCCTGGGCCGGCCCGCTCGCCCGGTCCGGCGGGCCGGTCCGGCCCTCCCGCGGGGACGCCTGCTGGGCCTGGGCGGGTGCGCACAGTGCCGCGGAACCGGCCACGCAGCAGGCCGCAACGAGCGCGCAACCCCTGAGCAGAGCCGACCGGATACGCTCTGTCACCATACTTCCCCCGCGTTCACCCAGTTTCTCCTTGACTTTTCTTTTCGCGCTGCGCCCAGGCTCACCCTGCGGCTTCCGGCCGGCGCGGCTCGTACGCCGGGGCGGCCCGCACCGGATGATACGGCGCCCCCCCGCGCTAAACGCGGCCCTAAGCCGTAACCTGTGCTTATGGAGCGCATGTCGGAATCCGGATTGCCCATCGACCCCGTCTACGACGAGAGACAGCTTACAAATTTCCTTCCCGGAGAGAAGCTGGGCGAGCCAGGAGCGTATCCGTTTACCCGCGGCGTCTATCCGACCATGTACACCGAGCGTCCCTGGACGATGCGGCAGTACGCCGGATTCGCCAGCGCCGCGGAGTCCAACCGGCGTTTCCAGCAGCTGATCGAGGCCGGGACGACCGGCCTGTCGGTCGCCTTCGACCTGCCGACGCAGATGGGATACGACTCCGACGCCCCGGTCGCGCACGGCGAGGTGGGCAAGGTAGGGGTCGCGATCGACTCGATCGACGACATGCGCCGGCTCTTCGACGGCATACCGCTCGGCGAGGTGTCCACCTCAATGACGATTAACGCCCCCGCCGCGGTGCTGCTCACGCTCTACCAGATGGTGGGGGAGGAGCAGGGGGCCAGCCCGGGTGCGCTGACCGGGACGATCCAGAACGACGTGCTCAAGGAGTACATCGCGCGCGGCACCTACATCTACCCACCGCGCCCGTCCCTGCGCCTGGTCGCGGACAGCTTCGCCTACTGCCGCAAGGAACTGCCCCGCTGGAACACCATCTCCATCTCCGGCTATCACATGGCCGAGGCGGGCGCGACCCCGGCGCAGGAGATCGCCTTCACGCTCGCGAACGCGCGCGAGTACGTCCGGGCCGCGATCACGGCCGGGCTGGCCGTCGACGAGTTCGCGCCGCGGCTGTCGTTCTTCTTCGTGGCGCGCACGACCCTGCTGGAAGAGGTGGCGAAGTTCCGCGCCGCCCGGCGGCTGTGGGCGCGGATCATGCGGGACGAGTTCGGCGCGGCCGATCCGCGGTCACAGATGCTCCGGTTCCACACCCAGACCGCGGGTGTCCAGCTGACCGCGCAGCAGCCCGACGTGAACGTCGTCCGGGTGACCGTCCAGGCCCTCGCGGCGGTGCTCGGCGGCACCCAGTCGCTGCACACCAACTCCTTCGATGAGGCCATCGCCCTGCCCAGCCAGAACGCCGCCCGGCTCGCGGTGCGGACCCAGCAGGTACTGGCCAACGAGACCGACCTGACCGCCACGGTGGACCCGTTCGCCGGGTCCTACGCGATCGAGTCCATGACGGACGGCATCGAGGAAGCCGCCACGGCGCTGATGACCACCATCGAGGACATGGGCGGGGCCGTGGAAGCGATCGAGCGCGGCTTCCAGAAGGCCGAGATCGAGCGCGCCGCCTACGATGTGGCCCGGCAGATCGACGCGGGCGACCGGGTCGTCGTCGGGGTGAACAAGTTCGTCTCCGACGGCGAGGAACCCTACGAGCCGCTGTCCGTCGACCCGGCCATCGAAGCGGAGCAGGCCGACCGGCTCGACCAGATCCGCAGCCGCCGTGACGCGGCGGAATTCACCCGCCGGATATCGGATCTGAAGGCCACCGCAGAAGGCACAGGGAACGTTCTGTATCCACTCCGCGAAGCACTGCGCGCAGAGGCGACGCTCGGCGAAGTCTGTGATGCGCTCCGCGAGATCTGGGGTATTTACCGGCCGCCAGACGCTTACTAATCGGGCGGAACGCATTTATCCTTGGTTAAATAACTCGTCCCGCCTTTTTGCAGCATCTTATGCCGCGCTTATGTCGCAACGGCATGCGCGCATGGAGGTCGGCCGTGGCCATCAGCTGGAATCCGTCCCGGGGCCCGACCCTCGGCATCGAGTGGGAGCTTCAGCTCATCGATGCCCAGACCAGGATGCTGCGCCAGGACGCGGACATGGTCCTGGCGGCACTGCCCGGTCTGGACGCGAGCGGTGAGCACCCGCAGATCCGGCACGAGCTCATGCAGTCGACCGTGGAGATCGTGACCGGTATTTGCAGCACCGTGTCGGAAGCCAAGGCCGACCTGGGAAAGGCAATCGGGGAACTCCAGAGAATCGTCGATGACCGCGGTATTCTATTGGCCTGCGCCGGGACACATCCGGTCAGCGACTGGCGTGACGCCAAGATGGCGCCTATTGCCCGCTATGCGGAACTTATCGAGCAAATGCAATGGCTCGCGCGCAGGATTCAGACCTTCGGCGTGCACGTTCATGTCGGGCTACGGGATGGGCACAAGGCGATTCCCGTCGTCAATGCGCTCGCCACGTACCTGCCGCATTTCCTGGCGCTCACGGCGTCCAGCCCGTTCTGGAGCGGGCAGGACACCGGGCTCGCCTCGACCAGGGCCATCATTTTCGGCGACCTGCCGACCGCGGGTCCCCCGCACCGGCTCTCCAATTGGGGCGATTTCGAGGAGTACATGGGCACGCTGCTTCGGGCCCGGACGATCCGCAGCATCAAGGAGGTGTGGTGGGACATCCGCCCCCATCCGGATCTGGGCACCGTGGAGATCCGCATGTTCGACGGCCTGCCGACGGCCCGCGAGGTCGGCATGGTCGCGGCCCTCTCCCAGAGTCTGGTCCAGCTGTTCGACGCCCAGCTGGACCGCGGTTACCAGTTGCCCAGTCCATCGTCTTGGGTCGTTCGCGACAACAAATGGCGCGCGACGAGATATGGTCTTGACGCGACGGTGATCACGGATGAGTCAGGGACGACGGCGCCGCTACGCGATGAGGTGTACGAGCTCATTCGGGAGCTTGAGCCCGCCGCCGACCGGCTTGGTTGTCTTGAAGAGTTGCAGGTAGCCTCGGAAGTGCTTGAATACGGGGCTTCTTACGAAAGACAGCGCGCCGTTCTCACTCGGGCCGGCGAGATGACCGACGTCATAGACGCGCTTGTTACAGAGTTTGCCGAGGACCGTTTCGTCATCCCGGGGGAAGGCGGGCATGGAAGGAAATGACCTAGCGGGCGACCTCGAAGCCTTTGTCGCCTCCCATCAGGCCGAGCTCATCGAGTTCCGCCGTGAGCTGCATGCGCATCCGGAAGTAGGCTACGCCGAATACCGGACGACGCGTCGCATAGCGCTGCGGCTGACCTCGGCCGGCCTCCGCCCGGTGATCCTGCCCAAGGGCACCGGGCTGATCGTCGACATCGGCGGCAGCGACCTGGATAACCAGGGCCCGCCGCGCCCGGTCATCGCGCTCCGGGCCGACATCGACGCCCTGGCGATGCCCGACGAAAAGAACGTTCCGTACCGTTCAACGGTGCCCAACGTCTGCCACGCCTGCGGGCACGACGTGCACACCACGGTGCTGCTCGGCGCGGGCCTGTTCCTGGCCGAGCAGGCCGCGCAGGGGCTGCTGCCCGGGCGCGTCCGGCTGATCTTCCAGCCGGCCGAGGAGGTGCCCGGCGGGGCGCTCGACGTCCTCGCTGCGGGCGGTATCACCTCCGTCGGCCGCATCTTCGCGCTGCACTGCGACCCCAAGATCGACGTCGGCAAGATCGGCATCAGGAACGGGCCCATCACCGCGGCCTGCGACCGGATCTCTGTGCGCGTCACCGGGCCGGGCGGGCACACCGCGCGGCCGCATCTGACCGCCGATCTCGTGTACGCGCTCGGCAAGATCGTTACCGAGCTGCCCGCCGCGCTGTCCCGGCGGGTGGACCCGCGGTCCAGCCTGAGCCTGGTCTGGGGCCGGGTGAGCGCCGGCGCGACCGCCAACGCCATCCCCGACGAGGGGATCGCCGAGGGCACGATCCGGTGCCTGGACGACGACGCCTGGCACGGTGCCCCCGATCTGCTCAAGGAGCTCATCGACTCGGTGGCCGCCGCCTACGGCGTCTACGCCGAGATGAGCTACTCGCGGAACGTGCCGCCCACCGTTAATGACCCGGTGTGCTCGGCCATGTTCGCCGCCGCCGCCGAGCAGACGATCGGGCCGGATGCCGTGGTGAGCACGCCGCAGAGCCTGGGCGGTGAGGACTTTGCCTGGTACCTGGAGTCTGTGCCCGGCGCCTACGCCCGGCTCGGCGTGCGCACGCCTGGTTCCGCGGAGGAACTGGACATCCACCAGCCCACATTCGACGTGGACGAGCGCGCCATCGGCGTCGGCGTGCACGTGATGGCCGCGACCGCGCTCAACGCGCTGTGGGACGACAACACCCGGATCACCCCCGAGCCTCTCCCCGGCGCGGCGGCCTGAGGGCGCCGTCCTGGGCACCGGGGCTGGCAGGTTACGGTGAGGCGCTCGTTACCGGCTAGCGAGCCGGGCCTTGTGCCCGGCGAGTGGCCGGTGTGTCGGCGAAGTACCACCGCGCGGGCGCGAAGCGCGGCGGGGGGTACGGGGGGTCGCCCCCCCGGGAGATTCAGTGCGCCGGGTGGCCCAGGTCGGGGTCGTCGGGGACGGGGAGCTGGTGCTGGCGGAGGCGGGAGACGCGGATGTTGTCGGCGTAGGCCACCACCGTGAACACGCTGCCCGCGATGGCGAGCCCGGGCACCGTGATGCGCAGCCACAGCGGGCCGGGCAGTATGGCGAGCACGCAGCAGATGGGCACCATCACGATCAGGTGCCGCACGACGGTCCGGCCGCGCCAGCCGGCGTCGGTGAGCTCGTGCCGTACCCATTCCCGGTTCCGGGGTGGTAGCCGGAACCCGGCCGCGAACCGGAGCTTCCCGCCGATTCCCGGGTCACCAGGGATTCGGGGCACGCAGCGTCATTCCTCGTTAGGGTCCTCGATGCAGCAGATCACGCCGCCTGTCGTTATCGTTTGTCCCACCTCGACGGACATGTCCGTCACGATCCCGTCCTTGTGCGCGGTGACGGGCTGCTCCATCTTCATCGCCTCGAGCACGACGATCGCGTCACCGGCCGACACGGCCTGCCCGTCGTTCGCGACGATCTTGACGATGGTGCCCTGCATGGGGCTCACCAGGTCGGCCCCGCCCCCGGTCGGCGCCGCGTGCTTATGGCGGGGCGCGCCGCGGCGCCGTTCGGGGGGCGCACCGGCCGCCGGCGCGGAGCTGGCCACGGCCAGCGCGGCCGGCACCACGACTTCGAGGCGCCGCCCGCCGACCTCGACCACCATCCGCTCGCGCGGGGCCGGCTCATCGCCGAGCGCGCTGCTTTGCATCGGCAGCTCGTTCTTGAAGGCGGTCTCGATCCAGCGCGTGTGCACGTACATCGGCTCGCTGGTGAAGGCCGGGTCGCTGACCACGGCGCGGTGGAAGGGCAGCACGGTCGGCATCCCCTCCACCTCGAACTCGGCCAGCGCCCGCCGGGACCGCTCGATCGCCTGGTGCCGGGTGGCACCGGTGACGATCAGCTTGGCGATCAGCGAGTCGAAGGCCTGCGGAACGGTCATGCCCGGCTCGTAGCCCGCGTCGATCCGGACGCCGGGTCCGGCCGGCAGCCGCCAGGACCGGATCGTGCCGGGCGCGGGCATGAAGTTCCGCCCGGGGTCCTCGGCGTTGATGCGGAACTCGATCGAGTGACCGCGCACCGGGGGCTCGTCGTAACCGATCGCTTCCCCTTCCGCGATCCGGAACATCTCGCGTACCAGGTCGATGCCGGTGACTTCCTCACTCACCGGGTGCTCGACCTGGAGCCGCGTGTTCACCTCAAGGAAGCTGACCGTCCCGTCCTGCCCGACCAGGAACTCACACGTGCCGGCCCCCTGGTAACCGGCCTTGCGCAGCACGGCCTTGGACGACTCGTGCAGCAGCGAGATCTGCCCGTGTGTCAGGAACGGGGCCGGCGCCTCCTCGACCAGCTTCTGGTGGCGGCGCTGCAGCGAGCAGTCGCGGGTCGAGACGATCACCACGTTGCCGTGCACGTCGGCCAGGCATTGCGTCTCGACGTGCCGCGGCCGGTCCAGGTACCGCTCGACGAAGCACTCCCCGCGGCCGAAGGCCATCACGGCCTCCCGGACGGCGGACGCGTACTGGTCCTCGACCTCGTCCATGGTCCATGCGACCTTGAGCCCGCGCCCGCCGCCGCCGAACGCGGCCTTAATGGCCACCGGCAGCCCGTACCGGCGCGCGAACGCCACCACTTCGTCGGGCCCGGAGACCGGGTCGGCGGTACCGGGGGTGAGCGGGGCGCTGACCGAACGGGCGATGTGCCGGGCGCGCACCTTGTCCCCCAGCGCCTCGATGGCCTCCGCTGGCGGCCCGATCCAGGTCAGCCCGGCGGCGATGACCGCCCGGGCGAAGTCCGCGTTCTCGGCCAGGAAACCGTAGCCGGGGTGGACCGCGTCCGCGCCCGATTCGGCCGCGACCTTGATGATCTTGTCGACGTTGAGGTACGTATCGGCGGGACTGGTGCCGTCCAGCGAATACGCCTCATCGGCCAGCCCCGTGTGCAGCCCGTCGATGTCCTGCTCGGCGTAGACGGCCACGCTGCCCAGTCCCGCGTCCCGGCAGGCCCGGATGACGCGCACCGCGATTTCGCCGCGGTTCGCGATGAGGACCTTCCGCACGGCGATCTCTCCTCCGGGTCGATGTTCAGGTTTGCCGCTGGGCTCCGGTGGAAGCCATCAACGGGGATGTACGGATTCTAGCTTCGGCACCCATCTCTTGATCTACCCCTGGTTGGCCCTCTCCTCGCCTACCGGCCCGCAGGGGCACGGAAAACGGGTTCTTACGGACCTCGTCATCACCGTGTGTCCCCCACCGGTTACGAGAAGAACGTTCTAGTATGAACCAGACTAAATAGCCCCATATGCCTCTCTGTAATCGCAGATGTCTCCCGCTGTAGGCCCTTCCTCAACCGAAGCGTGACCTCAGGTACGTAGAGTGAACGGCACTGTCAATTGGGAGACCTCTTACTCACTCCCGGCAACTCTGGTCGGCGCCGGGCCCCGAAGATGGTCGGCTCTCGGTGATGAGGGTCACAGAAATTTCAGCGAGCGTGCGTCAGAGGCACTCGCCGGGCTGGCGAGCAATCCCCCGCGTCACGCCGGAAGGAGCCACGTGCAGCAAGTCATCAGGGGGGACCGAAGATGAACGTCGTCGGCCTCCTGGTCTCGTGTGCCGCCGTGGTGAGCCTCTGGGTCGGCGCACATCGCGCCTCCGGTGGCACGGCCCGGGGGTATCGCTGGCTCGCGGGCACCGCGGTGTTCTGGTTCGCGGGGCTGCTGGCCGACCAGCTGTTCGTCGGCGCGTTCGGCACGTCCGGGCCGCTCTCACTGGCCGACGTGGCGCCGCTGCTGGCCATGGGGCCGTTCGTGGTCGGCGTCACGGCGCTGGCGGCCGAGCCGCCAGAGGGCGGCTGGCCGGATGGCGCCGAGCCCGCGAACGCGGGCGATCACGATGAGGCACGCTCCGTTCTTTCCTCGCTGGCGGATGGCTACGTCATGGCCATCGCGCTGCTCGTCATCGGCTGGGTCACCTTGTTCGGCGCGGATTTCCGGCATTCGGGCGAGGGGCCTGGCACCTTCCTGCTCAGCCTGGTGCACCCGCTGGTGGACGCCGCGGTGCTGGGCATGCTGCTGCCTGCGCTGACCGCGGCCTGGCGGCGGGTCGGCGTGCCCTGCCTGGCGTTGTTCGTGCTCGGCGTCGGGGATGCCCTGGGGGTCGGTTCCCGGCTGGCGTCGGGCCATCAGTCCACCGGGCAGCAGATCGCCCAGGTGCTCGCGTTCTGCCTGCTCGGCCTGACCCCGTGGATCTCCCGCGCGCACGTGCCGGAGATGCGGCGGCTCCCGCGCACCCTGCCGGGCTCCGGGCGGATCGTCGGATCCGGCCGCGCCACCATCGTCGCGGCCCTGACCGTCGCGGTCGCCACCCTGGTCGTGCTGGTGCGCGAGCTGGTGGGCACGCCCAATTCCAGCCTGGCCGTGACCGTCGCCAGCCGGCCCGCCGGCCTGGCCGTGGCCGTCGCGGGCGCCGCGGCCCTGCTCGTCCTGGTGGCGCGGGTGCTCGTGCTGGTCTGGGAGACCAGCGCGGTGCTGCGCGTCTGGCAGGAGGCGAACGGCAGCCTGCGGGAGCTGGCCAACCGGACCAGTGACGTGGTGCTGGTGTCCGATCTGGCAGGCCGGATCAGCTACGCGAGCCCGGCCGTGACCGACTTCGGCTACTCGCCCGAACAGCTGAACGGCATGCGGCTGGAGGATCTCGTCCACCCAGAGGACCGGGCGGCGGCGATACGCGCCACCCGCACCGCGATCGGGCTGCCCGGGCAGCCCGACGGTGAGGAGGGCATCACCGGGCCGGAGGCCGATCGCCCGCCGGATGGCGAGGTGCCGGATGGCGAGGTGACGGGGCGGTTCCCGGTCCGGGTGCGGACCAGCGACGGGACCTGGCGGCACATCGAGTCGACGATCATGCGCTACCGCGTGCCCGGAGAGCCGGACCAGCTGCTCGTGACCGCGCGGGACGTGAGTGATGAGGTGGCGCTGCGCCAGCAGGTCACCCACCTGACCTTCCACGACGGGCTGACCGGCCTGCCGAACCGGGCCTACCTGGAGGAGCGGGCGCGGGACGCGCTGTGCCGCCGCGGCGACGGCACCGAGGCGGGCGTCATCTTCCTCGACCTGGACGGCTTCACCGCGGTCAACGATTCCGTCGGCCACGGCGCCGGCGACCTGGTGCTGGCCCAGGCAGCCCGGCGGCTGCGCGCGATCGCGGCGTCGCATGACACCGTGGCCCGCTGGGGCGGTGACGAGTTCGCGGTGCTGATCGACGGCGCCCCCGGCGTCCAGGACATCGCGGACATCGCCGAGCGGATGGCCGGGACCATCAGTTCGTCGCCGTTCCACGTCGCCAGCCGGGACGTCGCGCTGACCGCGAGCGTCGGGGTGGCCCTCGCCGACGGCTCGCCGCCGGGGCTCGTGCTGCGCAATGCCGACGTTGCGATGTCCAAGGCCAAGGACAGCGGCGGCGGCCGCGTCGAGGTGTTCGCGGCGCACATGCACGCCGACGTGGTCCGGCGGCTGGAGCTCGCCAGCGACCTGCAGGGCGCGATCTCGCGGCAGGAGCTGACCGTCCAGTACCAGCCGGTGGTCGACCTGGAGACGTCGCGGGTGACCGGGGCCGAGGCGCTGGTGCGGTGGTGGCGCGACGGCGCGGCCGTGCCGCCCGCCGACTTCCTCGACGTGGCGGAGGACTCCGGCCTGATCGTGCCGCTCGGCGCGTGGGTGCTGTCCGCCGCGTGCGCACAGGGCACGGCGTGGCGGGCCGCCTCCTGGAACGTCGGGGTATCGGTGAACCTGTCCATGCGGCAGCTCAACTCGCCGCGGTTCCCCGAGTCGGTGGCGGCGGCGCTCAGCGAGAGCGGCCTGCCGCCGGAGGCGCTCACCCTCGAGGTGACCGAGCGGGTGCTGGTCGAGGACGGCGGCCTGATGGTGGACCGTCTCGCCAGCCTGCGCCGGCTGGGTGTGCGGCTGGCCATCGACGATTTCGGCACCGGGTACGCGTCGCTGGCCTCCCTGCGCGGGCTGCCGGTCGACATCATCAAGATCGATCCGTCGTTCGTGGCCGGGCTGGGTCACGACCAGACGCTGACCCTGCTGACCAGGACGGTCGTGCAGGTTGGCCGCGAGCTCGGCATTCAGGTCGTCGCGGAAGGCGTCGAGGACCCGGTCCAGCTGCAGTTGCTGCACGAGATGGGCTGCGGTTACGTCCAGGGCTTCCTCATGGGGCGGCCGATGGCGGCCCCGGGCATCGAGTCCCTGTTCGGGCCGGGCGGCCCGGGCGGCCGCGGCGGACGCGAGCTGGGGCACGGCCCCGGGCGGGGACATCGCGCCAAGCGGGACCGCGGGCACACCGGCGATCGGGGTGATCCCGACCTTGAGGCGGCTGCCGACTGCGACAACAGCCCAGGCGGCACCGACCCGGACGTCTCACGCCAGGGCAAAGCCCCCGCCCCCGCCTCCTGAGGCCCCGCACCGGAACGGGCGCCTCGGCCGGGGTGTCTCACTAAGTGAGACGAACATTGCTTCAAGTTGACGCGGCGCGCTCCATGGGACATGGTGTGGGGTGTGAACCTGACCTACATTCTGGTACGTGGACGGCGCGCAGGCCGCTGACCAAGCCAGCCTCTGCGCGCTCCCCTCGACTGCCGCCCGGCACGAGGGGTTTTTTAATGCCCGTCCGCTTGCGCACGCGCTCGCAGCGGAGTCTCTCGCTGACAAGGAAGCCTTCGGATGACTGAGCAGATGAAACCCGCCACTTCGGTGCGCGCGCACTCCAGCCCCACCCCGCTGGACCTTGCCGCGCGGGCGGCGCATCGTGACTCGCCCGGGCCGGCCGAACCGGACACTGGCGCCGTGCCCGAGGAGCAGCCGGCCGGCCGCGCGGGGGGCAGCTCACCCGCGGACCCGGCCGCGGTCGTCAGCGGCGCGGCCGCCGCGGCCGGCGGCGGCCTGCCCGGCCAGGCGGACAGCGGCACGGCCCCGGCGGGCAGTGGGACC
>Ga0335081_10019091_pt1 | contig 11082 bp, 9 predicted proteins | sample Lox_Sample_35_FD_206713 | JGI IMG/M metagenome (GOLD analysis project Ga0335081, IMG submission 206713) | Soil microbial communities from Loxahatchee National Wildlife Refuge, Florida, United States - Lox_Sample_3.5 | ecosystem: Environmental > Terrestrial > Soil > Wetlands | place: USA: Florida...
GCGCCCTGCAGGGGCGCCGCCTGGACCAGCCCGGCGACCTCGCCGTCGTGCTGCGTGTGCTCTACCTCGTCTACACCGCCGGCCACGCGGGCCGGGTGGACCTGGCCGGCGAGGCGATCCGGCTCGCGCGCCAGCTCACCCTCGCCACCGAGGAACCGGAGGCGCGCGGGCTGCTCGCGCTGATGCTCCTTAACCACGCCCGGCTCCCGGCGCGGCTCGACCCAGAGGGCCGGATCGTCACGCTCGACCGGCAGGACCGCGGCCTGTGGGACACCCGCGAGATCGCCGAGGGCGTGCGCGTGCTGCAGTCGGCGCTCGCCGTGCAGACGGAGGAACGGCGCCCGGGGCGCTACCAGGTCGAGGCCGCGATAGCCGCGCTGCACGACGACGCGGCGAGCGCCGGGGAGACCGACTGGCCGCAGATCCTCGCCTGGTACGACGACCTTGTCACGCTGACCGGGGACCCCGTGCGCCAGGACCCCGCCGCGGTGCTCGGCCGCGCGGTCGCGGTCGGCCACGTCCTTGGCGCCGCCGCCGGGCTGCGCGAGACGGACCGGCTGCGCGAGGTGATCGGCGATCGGCACCGGTGGCACGCCGTGCGCGGGCACCTGCACGAACTCGACGGCGACCTGCCCGCCGCCGCCACGGCGTACGCCGAGGCCGCCCGCCTGGCGACGAACGTCGCCGAGCGCGACCACCTGGTCCGCCAGGCCGCCCGCGCGCGAGCAGCTTGAGCTTGCCCCGGCAGCGGATCGGCTCGCGGAACGTGATACCGGGCGGGCGGTAGCCGGGCTGACGACGGCTTCCGGTCTTGCCCGGCGCCAGGCACCGCGGCCCGGAACCGGGTGGCGGGCTCGCCTGGCGCTACCAGGCGAGCGTGCCGTAGCCGCCTTCGCCGGCGGCCCACAGGTGACCCCACAGGACTCCGCTCGGGCCGTCGTCCGGCAAGGTGGCGAGGTAGACGCTGGGCTCGGCTCCTTCCGCGGCGGAACGGAATCCGCGGTGGTCGTTGAAATCAGTGGCGGTGTAGCCGGGGTTGGCGGCATTGACCTTGATCGGCGTGTCCTGGAATTCCTTGGCGTACATGGCGGTGAGCATGTTGAGCGCAGCCTTGGACGACGGATACTGCGCGGACGCCGGCATCATCTGCCTGAGCGGGCTCGCGGGGTCACTTTGCGAGCTGATCGAGCCGACCTCGCTGGACACGTTGACGATCCGCGCCGCCGCGGCGCGGCGCAACAGCGGCAGCATCGCGTTGGTCACGGCCACCACGCCGAAAACGTTGATCTCGTAAACCGCCCGCATATCGTCGAGCGACGTCTGGCTCGGCGCGGCACCCCGGCGCGCGACGCTCGCGGTGCCCGCGTTGTTGACCAGGATGTCCAGCCGGCCGTACTCGGCGTCGATCCACTCGGCCGCTTGCTGGACCGATTTGGCATCGGTGACGTCGAGCTGGACAAAACGAGCGTCCGCGCCGCCGTCGCGCAGGGCATGCTCGGCCGCGCGGCCTCGTTCCTCGTCCCGCGCGCCGACCAGCACGGTGATGCCCTGGGCCCCGAGTTGCCGCGCGGTCTCGAACCCGATTCCCTTGTTGGCCCCGGTGATGAGGGCGACCTTCGCTGTCATGCCACTGACGTTACGGTGGCTGTCCTGCGGGCGGGAGAGACGGGCGGAGCCTGGTACTGGCCGTACCACCTTAGGGTTTGCGGCAGGTGGCAAGCTGGAAGCCGTGACCATGGCTAACCGCGCTGAGCTGGCGGCGTTCCTGCGGGCCAGGCGCGCCCGGGTCTCACCGCAGGACGCCGGGCTGCCCGCGACGGGGCGGCGGCGGACGCCGGGGCTGCGCCGCCAGGAGGTGGCCCAGCTCGCCGGGATGTCCGTCGACTACTACATCCGGCTGGAGCAGGGCCGGGGGCCGCACCCCTCGCGGCAGGTGCTGTCCGCGCTGGCCCGGGCGCTGATACTGACCGCGGACGAGCGGGACTACCTGTTCCGGATGGCCAACGAGGCCCCGCCGCAGCGAGCGCGGCCGGGCCGCGAGATCACGCCGGGCATCAGGCACCTGCTGGACAGCATGCCCACCACACCCGCCTACGTGGTCAGCGCCGCCTACAACGTCCTGGCCTGGAACCAGCTCGCCACCCACTTCATCGGCGACCTCGCCGGGCACCCGGACCGGAACATGATCCGCTGGATGTTCCGCCGGCCACCAGCCGATTCCATCTGGGATGACGAGCACGTCCTGGGCTTCGCCAGGTCCACGGTCGCCGACCTGCGCGCCGGGTATGCCCGCTACCCGGGCGACCCCGAGATCGAGAGCCTCGTCACTGAGATGCTCGCGCTCTCCCCGCAGTTCGCCGGGATGTGGGCCGCGCACGAGGTCGAGGTCCGCGGGCCGATGCTCAAGCGCATCAACCACCCCCAGGTGGGGCCGCTCGAGTTCGAGTGCCAGGTCCTGCACATCGCCGAGACCGGCCAGCGCATCATCGCTTACTGCGCCGCTCCCGGCTCCGCCACCGAGCAGGCGTTCATCCAGCTGGCGGCGCCCGCCGTGCGCAGCTAGCGGCGGCCGGCGGCTGGGTAGCCCCCACTCGCGGCAGGCCGCGGCGCCGGAAATACAGTCAGATGACGGAAGAAGGGCCAGGGGCCGCGGGCAAGCCTTGAGAAGTACCGTCAGGTCACCGCACGGGGGCGAGAGGAGGAACCATGACGAGCCCGGACGAGCTGGCGGCCGGCGAGCGGTACATGGCGATAGCCCGGCGGTGGTTCACGAAGGGATGGACCGGGCATCTCGCGATGGCCGATGACATCTTCAGCGAGGAACTGCGGACCAACGGTGTCCATGTCGGCGTGGCCGGGCCGGTCGCCAGGATCCGGGACCGGCTGACGGGCTTCGCCGATCTGACCACGAGCATCGAGGACATGTTCGTCTCGGGGGACAAGCTCGCCGTGACTCTCCTGTGGCGCGGCACCCATACCGGCCCGTACGGCGGCGTGGCGGCGACCGGCAAGCCCGTCGAGGTGCGCGACACGGCGATCTGGCACTTCCAGGGCGGCAAGGTCATCGCGATCCTGACCCTGCAGGACCAGTTCGGGATCCTGAAGCAGATCGGGTACCTCCCGGAGAGCGTCCACGCCGCCTGACAGGCGGGGCGGGTTGATGGCGGAAGGAGGGCATGATGGATCTCGGCCTGAACGGGCGAACCGCGATCGTCACCGGCGCCAGCCGGGGAATCGGGCTGGCGGTCACGCGCGGGCTCGTCGCCGAGGGCGTGCGCGTCACCGCCGGGGCGCGAAAGTCCTCCGCTGAGCTCGACGAGCTGGCGGGAACCGGCATGGTGCGGGCCGTGGAGGTCGACCTGGCCGAACCCGCCGGGCCGGCCACGCTGATTGCCGCGGCGGGCGACCGGATCGACATCCTGGTCAACAACGTCGGTGCCGCCCCGGCGAGGCCGGGCGGGTTCGGCGAGATCACCGACGAGGACTGGCAGACGTCGCTCACCCTCAACCTGATGGCGGCGGTGCGCACCACCCGCGCCGCGCTGCCCGTCATGGTCGCCGCCGGGAAGGGCGCGATCGTGAACATCAGCTCGGCCAATGCGATCCTGCCCGACCCGGCCGTGATGGACTACAGCGCTGCCAAGGCCGCGCTGGCCAGCTTCTCCAAGTCCCTGTCCAAGGAGGCCGGCCCGCACGGCATCCGGGTCAACACGGTAAGCCCGGGCCCGGTCGCCACCGACCTGTGGCTCGGCGACCACGGGGTCGCGGCGACGGTCGGCCGCGCGACCGGCGCCAGGCCCCAGGACGTCCAGAGCCAGGCAGCACAGCAGATGGTGACCGGCCGGTTCAGCCGTCCGGAAGAAGTCGCCGACCTGGTACTCATCCTGGCCAGCGACCGCACCGCCAACGTCACCGGCGCCGACATCACCATCGACGGCGGCCTCATCCCCACCTGGTAGCCCGGGGATGACCGCGGCTACGTCCCGGGTCCTTCAGCAGCTGCGTCGAGGGCACCGGCGAGCTGGCTACGCGACGTGACCCCCAGCTTCGGGAACAGCCGGTACAGGTGTGACCCAACGGTCCGGGGCGAGAGGTAGAGCTGCTGGCCAATTTCGCGGTTCGTCATCCCTGTCGCCGCCAGCTGGGCTATCTGAAGCTCCTGGGTCGACAGCTGATCACGCGCAGCTGGAACTCGCCCCCGGCTCTGCTCGCCAGACGCACGCAGCTCCTGGCGCGCGCGTTCCCCCCAGGGAACGCATCCCAGTGCGTCGAACACCTGCCGCGCAGCCCGCAGCGGCGCGCGCGACTCGCTGACACGCCGGCGGCGGCGAAGCCAGGCCCCGTAGGCGAGCTGCAGCCGCGCATGGTCGAACGACTGATGCCTCAGATCGCTCCGCAACGCCACGTCGTACAGCCGCTCGGCCCCGTCGCCCGGGGCCAGCACGGCGCGGGCATACACCAGGCCGCCGTGCAGCGCCGGCGAGGGCGTGCGCTGCGCGAGCGTTTCCAGCTCATCGAGGATCGGGACCGCGACATGGCGCTGCCCGCTTTGCGACGCCGCATCGGCAAGGTAGGTAATCGACATGAAGCGGGCCGCCTCGTGAAACGCCGGATCGTTCCGGTCAAAGACCCGGGTGACATGCTCAAGCGCACCCGCGGGCCGCCCGGCCCCCAGCCAGGTCACGCCGCGCGCGAACGCGATCATGCACATGAGATCGCTCAGGCCTTGGGATACCGCCGTCTTCTCGGCCTCGGCAACGAGCCGTTCCGCGGCCTCTGCCTCCCCCCGCAGGCCACGGAGAGTGGCGCGCGCGATCAACGAGCCCGTCCGCCACCAGGACTGCCCGACCTCCTCGGCGAGCCGCCCGGACTCGTCCACGAGCATCTCGGCCGAAGCCCAGCTGCCCTGGGCGATCGCAACCCACCCTCGCATCACAAGCACCTGGACGAGCACACCCAGCCGGCCCTGCGCGCGCAGCTGGGCCGCCGCGCTCCCCAAGAACCTGGTCGCGGCATCGTGGTCGCCGATCGCGCGGGCAGCCATGCCCGCCAGGTACGCCTGGTCAGCGATCAGCTCATCCGCCGATGCTTCGATCACCGCCAGGCGCTCAGACACAGCCGGGCCCCAGCGCACGGGTCCCGCCATCGCCAGGATCGCAACGCGGCGCGGGTGCGTCTCCGGCACCCGCAGCCGCTCGGCCGCGGCCGCCACGCGATCCCGGACCCGCCCGCCGGGGTGGCCGCGCCAGCACCGAACCGCGGCGGCGAAGAGAAGACGGAGCGCGAGATCGATGTTCCCGGCATCAGCGGCCACCTCAGCGGCGTCGATGAGTGACTGCGCCTGGCCCTGATCGCCGGGGACCGTGTCCGCATACGTGCTACGCAACCACGTCAATCGTGCGCGCTGCCCACCGTCCGGGTTCAGCTGCTCGGCCTCGCGCACCAACTGCCGCAGCAGATCCGGATCGCCCGCTTCGAACGCCAGCTCGCCCGCCCCAAGCAGCCGCGAGCACCGCCGCGAAGAATCCGCGCTCAGCACGGCCGCGCGTCTGGCGGCGGCGACAGCTGGGCCAATCGCACCACGACGAGCAAGCCGGGCCGACAGCAACTCGACTTCGCGGGCTACGGACTCATCAGGCCCAACCGTCGACGCAGCCACGTGCCACAGGCGCCGGTCGGGCTCGCCGGCGAGCACGGCCGCCAGCGCGGCGTGCACGTGCCGCCGGCGCCCGGCGCCCGCGGACTGGTAAATCGCCGAGCGGACCAGCGGGTGACGAAAGATCACCGATCCGCCGACGATGCTCGCCAGGCCAGCTTCCTCAGCCGCAGCCGAGGCATCAAGCGGAACCTCAGCGCCACCGAGCAAGGACGCCGCGGCCAGCACCTCGGCAACCGAGGCGCGTTCGTCAGCCGCGGCCACGAGCAGGAGATCGCGCGCTGGCGCCGGCAGCCCGGACACCTGCTGGGCGAAGGCGCGTTCGAGCCTGGACGTCAGCGACACCGTGCCCGGCGAGATCCCGCCGACCCGGTCATCGCCGAGCCTCAGCGCATCCGGAAGCTCCAGCAAGGCGAGCGGGTTGCCGGCCGCGATCTCCAGAACCCGCCGCCGCAGGCCCGGCGTGAGGTCTCCCGCCGACGCGTCCACCAGCTCGCGGGCGGCCTCATCGGCGAGGCCGCCGAGGTGCAGCTCCGGCAGTTCCGCGGCGTCGAGGGCACCCGCGACGCCGTTCCGCAACGCGAACACCATTGCGATCGGCTCCGCATCGACGCGACGGGCGATGAACGCAAGAGCGCTCGCTGTCGGCGGGTCAAGCCATTGCGCCTCATCGACGACCAGCAGCAAAGGCACGTGCTCAGCCGCGCAGGCGAGCAGGTTCAGCGCCGCAAGCGCGATCAGGAACGGGTCCGGGGCGGGCACATCGAGCGTCCCGAACGCGGCCGACAGCGCGTCACGCTGTGGTCCCGGCAAGCGATCCAGCCACGTCAGCACCGGGCGCAGCAGCTGATGCAGCCCTGCGAACGCGAGACCGGTCTCCGATTGCGCCCCAGCCGTGCGCAACACCGAGACACCCTTCGAGCTCGCCGTGGCCGCGGCCACCGCCAGCAGCGCGGTCTTGCCGATGCCAGGATCGCCGCGCAGGACGAGCGCGCCGCCTCGCCCGGGAATCCGGGCGAGGAGCTGACCGAGCATCGCGGCCTCGGCCTCGCGGCCGACCAGCGGCGAACCAGGCGAACCGGGCCGTCGTCCCTCAGGTCCCACCGAAATGCCCGGCCTAACCTGCTCGATCGCAATCACAACCACCTATGGCGTCGCTCGCCTTCCATCATCCTCCAGCTCGCTCGCTGGTGCACCGGCACTCCGCCGGCGCGCCCGTACCGCATCTTCGCCGAACTCGGCATCCCTTTCGCGAGCAGCTTCCCTCCCGCCTCGGCTCAGAATGACAGTCAACTGACCCAAGCCGGGCCCGTCGCGAGCCGCACAGGATGGGTGCATCCGCAAACCTCATCATCAGACGGGACCAGCCCATGACTGACGCACCGATCCCGGTCATCTTCATCCACGGTCTCTGGCTGCACCCGCTCTCCTGGACCGAGTGGGCCGGCATGTTCGAGGCCGCCGGGTACCGGGCCACGGCACCCGGCTGGCCCGGTGTGCCCGACACGGTAGAGGCCGCCCGCGCGAACCCGGACAGCATCGCCAACCACGGGATCGACGACGTGACCAGCCACTACGCCGCGATCATCAGCAGCCTGCCGGCGAAGCCCATCCTGATCGGCCACTCCTTCGGAGGCATGATCGCCGAGAAACTACTCGGCCAGGACCTCGCGGCGGCCGCCGTCGCCATCGACGCTGCCCAGATCAAGGGCGTGCTGCCGCTGCCGCTGTCGTCGCTGCGGTCAGCCCTGCCCGTGTTCCGCAACCCCGCCAACAAGCACCTGGCGGTCTCCCTGACCGCCGAGCAGTTCCGCTACAGCTTCGGCAACGCCATAGACCCCGGCGAGTCCAGCACCCTGTACCGGCAATGGGCCATCCCGGCGCCTGGCCGGCCCCTGTTCGAGGCGGCCGCGGCGAACTTCTCCCTGCACTCCCCCGCCAAGGTCAACACCACCATCGATGACCGCGGCCCGCTGCTGCTCATCATGGGCGGCCAGGACCATACGGTCCCCGAGGCCATCACCAGGTCCACGCTCAGGCAGTACCGCCACTCGCACGCGATCAACGACCTGATCGAGTTCCCCGGCCGCGGGCACTCGCTGACCATCGACCACGGCTGGCGTGACGTCGCCAGCGCATGCCTGGACTGGCTCTACAAGCACGGCCTGTAGAGGTCAGCCCCCATGACAGATCCGATCACCCTCGCTGACCACGCCGGAGCCCGGCTCACGCACGGCAAGCCCACGGTCAACGGCGTGGCGATCCACTATGCGATCGGCGGCGCCGGCGAGCCGGTGTTCCTGCTGCACGGCGTGCCGAAGACCATGTCGTACTGGCGCCACGTCGTGCCGCTGCTGACCCCGCATTACACCGTCGTAGCGGTTGACAACCGGGGCTCCGGCGGCTCCCAGCGCCCCCCGGCCGGCTACGACACCGCCACGATGGCTGGCGACATCGCCGAGCTGGCGGCCCACCTGGGCTTCGAACGGTTCCGCGTCGCTGGCGAGGACTGGGGCGCGGCCATCGCCTACGCTGTCGCCGCCTTCCACCGCCCCCGGGTGCAGCAGCTGGTGTTCCAGGAGACGCTGCTGCCCGGATTGCCGGCCGGCGAACGCGACCTCACGCTCGCCCCCGATGACGGCCGCACCGGCTGGCAGTTCAGCTTCTTCAGCCTGCCGAACCTGCCCGAGCTGCTGCTGGCCGGGCGGGAACGGCCCTTCTGGACGTACTTCGCCAGGCGCCAGATGTGGGATCCCAGCGCCCTCACCGAAGGCGACGTCGACGAGATGGTGCGTTCGGTCGAGCAGCCGGGCGGGACCAGGGCGATCCTGGAGATGTACCGCGCCCGCCAGGTCGACGCCGAGCAGAACCGCCCGCACTACGCCGATCCGATCAGCTGCCCGGTCCTGGCCGTCGGCGCCCAGGCCTACCTGGGGGACCAGGTATCCAGGCAGCTGGCACACGTGGCCTCCGACGTCCGCGGCGCCGTCATCACCGAGTCCGGTCACAACATCGCGCTGGAGAACCCGGCCGCCCTGGCCCAGGCCTACCTCGACTTCTTCGCCAGCCTCTGAACCGGGTCCCGCACGGCAGACGCCCCTCACCGCTGGATCCCCGGGCCGGCGACGACGCGGGCAGCCGGAGCCGGTCGGCGGCTGCGCAAGCCCGCAGGATTGCGGCGGGTGTCAGCCGCTGTTTGAATGAGTGATCGGCAAGAACCGCGCCAGCGCCCGGAAGCTGACCTGCTTCCGGGCGCCTTGGCTAGCCCGAGCGGGGTCACGGAAATGAAATTCGTCAAGGCCTGGCAGCAGCTGAAGGCGGTAGGGCAGGCAGCCAACGAGGCGGCCACGCAGGCATCGGCCGGCCGTTCCCGCCCGCAGCGGGGTTTCGCCGCAGGCTTCGCCAATGTGCTGGCCGACGCGCTGGGCCCGCGGCTCGCCGCTACCGCGGAACGGCGCGGGGGGCCGCTGCCCGGCAGCGACGATGCCGTTGCGGACGGGTCGGCATGGGCGGCGTCCGTTGCCGCCGGGGCAGCCGGGATACAAGCCCGCGACCGGGCGTTCGATGTCGCCTTGCTCACCACCTTCGCCGGGCAGGTGTTCGCCGCCATCGCCCCGGTCTGGGTGGGGGCGGACGCCGCAGGCGTCCGCCCGGTCATGAGCGACGCCCTGTGGGAGCCGCTGGCCGCAGCCACCGCCGCGCACAAGGGCCTGGGGGTGTACGCGCTGCTGGGTAAGCAGCAGGCCACGGCCCGGGTGACCGGACTGCACGCCGGACAGTGGTACGACTCCGCCCAGGTGACCATGGACATCCGCTTGGGCGGCGACGGCGAGCCGCTGCCGCCCGATGTACCCCCTGGCATGGCCGAGTGGGGCGAAGAATGGCTGTTCCAGCGGTCCGTACGGCCGGGCGGTGACCCGATGATCCGGCCCCAGGAATGCCCGTCGTGCGGCGCCCCGACCGAAGTCGACGAGCACGGCCTGTGCCAGCACTGCCGCGCAGCGGTGCCATACCTGACGGCGGGCTGGCTCGTCACCGGGATCGTCTCCCACAACCCCGCGTTCGCCATGATGCACCAGCAACTGGCCGATGAGCTGCGCACCAACCCCGAGGCCCTCCAGCGGCTCCCGCCGGGGATGCTCCGGCTGCTGCCGGAGGACGTGCAGGCGCAGATCACCGGCATTCCTCCCGCCTCCCCGCCATGAGGTGGCATCACGGGGCCTCCGCGACGGAGCCTGACCCGGGTGAGTGGTTCGTCGTCGGGGCCCCGGCCCCTGGCAGCTCAGCCAGCCTGACCGGCGCCGGGGTGAGCGACATCGGCTCGATCCGCGCGATCGATCCGGCATTCGACGCCGGCGCGTTCCTCGCCTGGGCGGGCAGCGTGTACCAGCGGGCGATCGCGGCGTGGCGGGACAGGAACCCCGAGCTGCTCCGCCCGGTCATGGCCCAGGAGGTATGGGACAGCTACGCCCAGTACCTGCTGACCGCCAGCACCGTCGCCCTCGCCCGCAAGCTCATGTCCGCCGCGGAATCGGCCGCCACCCTCGCCGGAGCCGGCGCGGATGGGCACAGCCAGAGCGCGACCGTGTCCTTCACCGTCAGCATGGCCGCGGCGCAGGCCTCGTTCATCGACGAGCGGTACCGCCACTGGCAGGAACGATGGCTCTTCCAGCGCCCCGCCGGGAGCCGCACCCACGCCTCCGGTTCGGTGGCGGTATGCCCGGTCTGCGGCGCTCCCGCCGACCCAGCCGAGTCAGGCCATTGCCCCTACTGCCATTCCGACATCACCACGCGCACCGCTGGGTGGCTCGTCACCCAGATGGCGACCACCATGCATGGGGCAGCGCGGTTCGGCGGCAGCAAGGACCCTGCCGCCCCCAGCGCCGCGACACCACTCCAGCCACCGCGAGCCTGAGCCTGGGCCGCCAGGTCCGGGTGAGCCGGCCGGGCTGGGGGGCAGCGGCTGTACCCCATGTCCGTCATGCGGGGTGCCAGAGTAGGCGATGATTCGGCAAAGCTATGGCAAAATAGCCAGGTCGCAGGCCCGCCGTGACGAGGATGCGATCGCCTGAAATGCCCAGTCATCCGCTGAGGGGAGCAGCCGCATGTCGTATGAGGACAAGATCAAGGAACAGGCCCAGCCCTACCTGGTGGACGGTGAGCGCGTGCTCGCCGCGTTCATCGCGCGGCCCCGCGGCGCGACGACGGCCGGCGCGGGCGGGCTGGGGCCGGGCATGGCCGGGGGCAGGAAGATCAGCCAGCAGAACCGCGCCGCCTCGGACGCCGGCCTGCAGCTGGCCAACCCGATGGCGCTGGCGCTGACCGGCAAGCGGCTCCTGGTGCTCCGGGTCAGCCCGCCGATCGCCATGGGCAAGGGCGGCGACGTCAAGGAGCTCGTCAGCGAGGCGGCGGTGACAGATGTCGAC
>Ga0335081_10019092_pt1 | contig 11082 bp, 8 predicted proteins | sample Lox_Sample_35_FD_206713 | JGI IMG/M metagenome (GOLD analysis project Ga0335081, IMG submission 206713) | Soil microbial communities from Loxahatchee National Wildlife Refuge, Florida, United States - Lox_Sample_3.5 | ecosystem: Environmental > Terrestrial > Soil > Wetlands | place: USA: Florida...
ACATGTTTTCGTGCGGGCCGCGCCGCAGCAAAAGATGCCCGTCATGCATCAGCAGATGCCGATCGGGTGCTGCGACATAGGCACGGCTCGCCTCGATGCGATCGCCGTTTTCCGCTTCTTTCACACGGAGGGGACCGGCCCGATCGAGGATCGATGCCAAGCTCGTCGCCGCTGGACCAATATGGAGCACGACGAAAACCGCAGCCCGCAGATCAGCGGGAAGGTCGCGAAAGAGCTGTATCAGCGCCTCAAGGCCGCCGGCAGAAGCCCCGATCACCACAATGTCGCGCTCAATCAGAGCCGCTGCCATGCTGCCTCCCTGCGTACGGCCGCACGAAGTCCCGGACTATCCGTCAACCGCTACCCGCGCGAGCGCGGTCCATAGTTCTCTTTGAGGCTGCTCACCGCATAGCGCGCGCAACCCCTGAAAGGCGCGCATGCCCGCACCAGCAACCGCTTGAGCTCCGATCTGCTTCACGCGCTCGACAGCGGATCGGCTATTTGCTCAAGAGAACGGCCTTCGGCGTCAATCCCCAGCTTGCTTTCCGTCACCGCGGCCGACAGCATCAATAGTGCGGCGCCAATGTATCCGTAGAAAACGTACCAGCGGGAGCCCGTGCCGATGAGCGTGCCGAATAGCCAGGGCGCCACGATGCCACCGACTGCCGTGCCGGCGGCATAGAATACGGCGATCGCCAGCGCCCGCGTCTCCAGCGGAAAGATCTCGCTGGCCGTGAGATATGCGGAGCTCGACGCGGCCGAAGCGAAAAAGAAGATCACGGCCCAGGCTGCGGTGTGGGTCATGGCCGACAAGTAGCCGGCCGCAAACAAAGCGCCGGTCACGATCAACAACGATCCCGCGGCTCCGAAAGTGGCGCTAATCATGCGCCTTCTGCCGATCGTGTCGAAGAAACGGCCGAGCAAAAGCGGCCCCATGAAATTCCCAGCGGCGAGCGGAAGGAGATAAACGCCGGTGCGCTCGGGGGAGATATGGTCGAAGCGCGTCAGGACCAGCCCGTAGGTGAAGAAAACCGCATTGTATAGGAAGGCTTGCGCGACCATGAGGGTAAGCGCCAGCGCCGACCGGCCGCGGTATTTGGAGAGCATGGCTTCGGCGATGATGCCGAACCCGAAACTCTTGCGTGGATGAACGGTTAGGGTGTCGCGTGGCTCGCCGAGCGAGCGCTTTCCCGTGTCCTTGCGTATCTCATCCTCGATCGAACCAACCACCTTCTCCGCGGATTTTTCGTGACCGTGGGTCACGAGCCAGCGCGGGCTTTCCGGCACGTAGCGACGAAGAAACAGGATCGCGAGCCCGAGGATGCCGCCAATGCCAAAGCCGAGCCGCCAGCCAAGATCAATCGGCAGCAAGCGCGGATTTAGAAGCACGATAGTTGCCGCCGCACCCATTGCCGCGCCGATCCAGTAGCTGCCGTTAACGATGAGATCGATCCGGCCGCGCAATCGAGCCGGGATCAGCTCGTCGATCGCTGAGTTGACAGCGGCGTATTCGCCGCCGATGCCCAGACCAGTTACAAAGCGAAAGACGGCAAAGCTCGCCATTCCCCAACTGACCGCTGTGAGGAGCACGCCGCCCAGATAAATCGCGAGGGTGACGTAGAACATGGTCCGGCGGCCAAACCGATCGGTAAGCCAGCCAAACACAATGGCTCCCAGCACCGCGCCCGCTACGTAGCACGAGGCGACGGTGCCGATCTGCTGGCTTGAGAGGTGAAGCGTGTGTTCGCTCTGGAGTACACCGCTGAGCGCACCGACGATGGTGACCTCAAGCCCATCCAGTATCCACGTTATCCCGAGCGCGACCACGACCAAGAGATGGAAGCGAGCCCATGGGAGTCGGTCGAGGCGAGCCGGGATCTTGGTTTCAAGGCAAGCGCTCGACCTGCTCACCGTGTCAGTCATGCACGCTCCCAGGCGGTTCGGCTTCCGATACCAGAACCCGTCCGCGCAAGCTTCGGTTCCCACGACCGCGTGTAGCCCGAACGTTGAGGCTATAGCCCGGCGCCGACCGGAACCCCTGGAGAGCTCATGCTGTTGCTCATGGACCGTCACAATGCTGGAGCGCGGGCATGCTGTATTGGGCTCTGGTCTTTTTCGTCATCGCGATTGTTGCCGGTTTCCTCGGCTTCGGTGGCATTGCTGGCGCTGCCGCAGGCATCGCGAAGATACTCTTCTTCATCTTCATCGTGCTTTTGGTGATCAGCCTGATTTTCGGCTTCGCACGACGCGGCGGGCCGCCGCCGGTGTGAGGCGGTGAGGGTCCCCGGGGCGCAGCGTCTATCGCTGAAATTGGCTCGACCTTTGCTTTCATTGGAGCTCCCCAAGACGAAAGTTATGCAACGATCGGAATGCGATCGCCCCACTCGTGTTTCGCCAAGTATGACGACGCTGGATCGAACATCTGGAGAGACTTAATGCGACTACTTCTTCTTTCCATGACTGCGCTTGCGCTTGCCGCGTGTGCCACCTCGCCCACACCGTATAGGCAGTCTTCTTACTACGGCTCCAACTATGCGCCCTACAGCGGCACCAGCTATCCGCCAGCCACTTCGTGCAGTCAAACGCCGGGCCTGGTCGGCGGCCTTGCGGGCGCCGCGGGTGGCGGCCTCCTCGGCAACCAGTTCGGAAAAGGAACGGGCAAGGGCGTAGCGACGGGCGTCGGCGTGGTCGGCGGTGGTGCAGCCGGATACGAAGCGGGTCGCTCGTTGAGCGGCTGCTAAGACCAGCTATTCCGGCGGTGTGGCTGCGGCTTCGCGACGAATACGAGACGCAGCTCTCCGTATCGCCTTGCCCATGTAAGTGCATTTCCGGGGCGCTGCTGACGAAGTCTATGCTCGGCCGGTCATGCAGCGCCTTGCATTTCGAGCGATACGAAGCGCCATAGCCCCCTATCTTCCGGCACGCAAGATCGATGGCGTTCCACGTTCTCGATTGCTGGGCGGCCGCCGCCGCTGGCTTGTCCTCTCGCAGCCCTTGGTAGCTCACCGCCGCAGCAGTGCGTCCGCGGCGCCACGGGAGCGTCCGGCCGCCCGGCTCCTAGTCCGAAGCCGGTGGATAAACGACAGCGACCTGACTGTTCCCAAGAGGCCAAGCGAGATGGGGCATCTCGAGCCCGTGTTCCGCGGGAACGAGCCTTATAGACGCTGGCCGCTCCACCGCCGGCGCCGTGCTCATGTCGGCCGCCAACAGCCCTCGCCCCCGCTCAAGCGCGTGCCGAACGCGGCGCACCTCAGAGGGAGGAGCCGTCTCCTCCGGCGTGAGAAAAAGACCGACCCGTTTCGCCGCCTGCCCGAGGGCGGTGCGGCTGGACCACGCCGAGACGGGCGCCGCGACCAAGAGTCCAGTGAGCACGGGCAATAGCCAGGGCAGGAAGCCTGGCACGATCCACAGCACGAGGCCGCCCCAAAGAAGTGCCAGCAGCGAGTGCCCCCAATGGCGCGCAAGTGCCTCTCGCCAGGCTACGCCTCGGTCGTCGCGAGGCTGCGTCTCCCATTTGACGATACGTCCGCGCACCGTGAGCAGAAGGAAGCTCGTTTGAAACAGCATCATGACGGGGGCGATCAGGGTCGAAAAGATAGTCTCGAGGAGCATGCTCGCGACGAGGCACCCGATCCCGCCAAAACGGCGCCGTTCTCTGCGGTTGAACATCACAAGAAGTAGGCCGAGTAGTTTCGGCAGGAACAGCGTGGCCACGGTGATCGCTAGGAGGAGATGCACCTCGAAGTCGGGGGAGATCGGCCATGCCGGGAACATGTTGAACCCGGGCTTCCAATAAACGGGCTTTGTGAGCGCTCGTTGAATCGCGTCTGCCGTACTGAGAGACAGAAGCAGAAGCCATACCGGAGACATGATATAGCTCGTTACCCCCATAAACAGGTGGAGCCGACTGATGCTCTTGAGGCCGGGGAAGCGGAGAAGGCGTCCGTGTTGAAGGTTGCCCTGGGACCAACGACGATCGCGCTTGGCATAGTCGATGACGTTGGCGGGCAACTCCTCATAAGAGCCACGCAGCTGGGGCACAATCCAGACCTGAAATCCCGCACGCCGAATGAGCGCGGCCTCGACGAAGTCGTGGCTTAGAATCTCCCCTCCAAGCGGCGCGTGCCCGGGAAGCGTGGGCAGGCCACAATGGCGAGCGAAGGCCGCGATGCGGATGATGGCGTTGTGACCGTAGTAGTTTCCGTCGCCCGCGGACCAGAACGCGAGGCCGGCCGAGGTGATTGGCCCGTAGAGACGGCTGGCGAACTGCAGGATGCGCGCGAAAAGCGTATCGCGGTTGACGGGGATCGGAACGGTCTGAATGATCCCCGCCTCGGGATGCTCCTCCATCAATCGGGCGAGGGCGACGATCGTCTCTCCCGACATCACGCTGTCGGCGTCGAGCACCAGCATATGAGCGTAGCGCCCGCCCCAGCGACGGACGAACTCGGCGACGTTGCCGGCCTTCCGGCCGACGTTCTCGGCACGCCTCCTGTAGTAAAGCGCCGGTCCCCCAAGATGCCGCTCGCGCAACGCCGTCACGGCCGCGAGCTCGTCCGCGGCGACCGAGTCGCGTGTGGTGTCAGAAAGAATGAAGACGTCGAATTGGCCGCCGCAGCCGGTCCGGCCAAGCTCGCCGAGCGTTGCCTCGAGGCCAGCGGCGACCCTAACCGTATCCTCGTTGTAGATAGGCATGATCACGGCCGTCCGCTCGCGAAGCTGCGTCCCCGATGGCGCACGGAGGCCGATCCCGATGACGTTCGCCGCGCAGACGAGGAAGCCCAGGATGGATGTCCAGAAGCTGAACGCGAGCCAAGTAAAGCTGACGGCGAAGAGGCCCAGCACCGCGACGCCGAGCAAGGTGACCCCGCCGGCGGCGGTAACTTCCGCCATCAGAGAGGTGGCAACCGCCGCTGAGATCGCGACGAGTGCGATGAAAGACAACCGGCGAAAGACCAGGGTGCCGCGTCGATGCGCAAGTTTCGGAAGTGGCTGTTGATCGGACATCGCTCAGGGTGGCGCCCAGCGGTAGATCCAGGTCTCGCTGACGGGGCGTCCGTCGGTGGAGAGGACCGCGCGAATGTCAGCGGCCTTGGTCCCATCCGGCGAATACCTGAAGGCAACTCGCCATGCATCCGCGCCGGCGCTCTCGCAGTGGACGTCGTCGACCTTGCCCGTGGAGGCGGACACTTGGGCCGTCAATCGCGCGTCGTCGGGCTGCACCGCGCTCGCGCGGGTCCGAAAATCCAGCCAAAATCTTCGGGGACTCCCGCCGTCGTCCTTGGCGAGGTCGACCGCGACGACCGGCCCTACGAACGTAGCGACGCAGCGCGCCAGAGGTTGGTCATCCCGATCCGACGCGAAGATCGAGACGCCGTAGGCGAAGGTTAGGGGCCAGCCGACCCGAACGGGCTGCTTCGGGACCCAGTAGGCGCTGATATTGTCGTTCTTCTCGGCGTCCGTCGGGATTTCTACGAGCTCGACCGCTCCGTCGCCCCAGTACCCGTCCGGCTCAATCATGATGCTGGGCCGATTCTCATAGCCGGATTCGAGATCCTCGTAGGCGGAAAACCGACGCTCGCGCTGAATGAGCCCGAAGGCGTTCGGAGCGACGTCGAAGAACTCGCTGATTTGCAGCGCGGTTGGATTGATCAGGGGCCGCCAAATCCGTTCGTCGCGCCCGGTGCGCATCAGGAGCCCATCGGAATCGTGCACCTCCGGCCGCAAGTCGGCAAAGCGGCGCGGACTCGCCTTCCCGTGGAGGTACATGGACGTGATGGGGGCGATTCCGAGTTTTTTGATCTTCGCGCGCGGGTATATCTCTGCTTTGACCTGGGCCGTGGTCCGGTCCCGAGGGGCGATCAGAAACCTGAAGGCGCCCGTGGCGCTCTTGCTCTCAAGCAATCCGTAAACTTTCATCGTCGCCGCGTTCCGCGACGGCCGCTCGAGCCAGAATTCGGTGAAGTAAGGGAATTCCTCCCCGTGCGGATCCGCCGTGTTGATGGCAAGACCCCGCAGGGATGCGCCGAAGCGCAATCCTCGCGCGAGCAGCCGGTAATAGGAAGCGCCCTGGAAGACGGCGACCTCGTCGTAGTGGTCGGGGCGGTTGATCGGAAAGTGGAGACGAAAGCCGGAGAACCCGAGCGTGGGCGGGAAGTCTTGGTTGAATGTGTTGGCCCGGAAATCGAACAAATCCGGCGAATAGGACAGCTGCGTCGTGTTCCCGTTTTCGATGAGATTGATCGTCACTTTGCGGTCGTACTGGAATCCTCTGTGGAAAAGCTGGACCTGGAAAAGGCCCCCGTCCCTCCAAAAGGCACGATCAGGTCGGAAGTTGATCATTCGGTAGTGGTCGTAATCGAGGTCCTTGAGCGCGGACGGGAGGGGGTCTGCGTCGGAGGTGGGCGCCTTCTTGGCCAGCGATGCGGCTTTTCCCTTCACGACGGTTTCATAAAACTCGTCCTGGGGCTCGGCGGCGGCGGTCGAGAGCCGCGGAAGCGCCGCTATCGCCGCTGCCCCAATCAAAAGCTTTCGTCGCGTGGTCTTCACGCAGAGGCTAACAGGCCTGCGGCGGGCATGCTCCGCTTGCACATCCCAAGCCCAGCTCGCCGAGGCAGCGCCAAGCGCCACGCAGCAGATCGCTCTCACACCCCGCCAACCTCAATAGTCAGCGCTTTGACGAGGACGATCGGGTACTCCCCACCGCAGGCATCTGCGTGGGCCGAGCCTCAAATGCGCGGTCGCAGGCGTTGGCGCCGCCAAGCAGTCTGTCGGCGCGCGACAGCAGCTCACTTGGCGGGGTCACGACGCCGGGCGTCAACGCAGCGGCAAGCCTTTGCAGAATGTTGCCCTTGCTGACTCTGACAGTTGGATTTGCAAAGAGGCCGCGAACCTTCACCGGACTACGCAACGCTAAAGGCGTCAGGTGCTTATGGTAGGGGATAAAGTCCATATAGAGGGTTTCGTCAGCAAGATTGGCGTCGCCCCGCCCGACAAGGAACGAGGCGTCGGTATCAAGTACCAGCGTCGCTGCGGTGGCGACACCATGTTGTATGTTAAATTTTGAGACGAGGCAGTTGAGCGTTACCGGGGTATCGGTCTTTGCATTCAGGCCGAGGGCCTCCAGCGCATTGAGGTCGGTAATTTTGTGCATAAGGCCGTTGAATTGACCATTCTCCGCAAAGATCTCGGCATCACCGTTCACCTGCGCGAACAAGTCGCGAAGGGAGACGCCCGCGCCGGCAACATGGACAATGCCGCCGGCGATGCCGCTAGTATCCTGGAACACTGTGGGCAACTCCGTCGCAGTCACCAGCCGATGGAGATCGACGCGTTGGAAGTCGAGATCGAGTGAAAGCCGGGGCGGCGCGGTCTCGGGGTCGAGCGTGAAGCCGAGGTCCACCGTGCCTCCGGAGACTCCGAAGCTCAGCGACTTCGCGCGAAGCGCGCCGCTGCGTAGCTCAAGCGATGCCCTCAGCCGCTCGAGCGGTGGGCCGGCTGTAGTTTCAATCTTCTTGGCATCTAGGGCGAGATCGGCATCGATTCCGACCATCTGCCGCCAGGCGATTGGTGTTGCGGGGATGATGCGCTGCTGCGACTGTTCACGCGCATGTGCCGGAAGACGCGCAGAGGCTGGCGCGCTCGCGCCGAGGAAGCCGGCGAAATCGGCAAGATCGACGAGGTTGGCGCTAAAATCGGCCCGAACATGCGGCAGTTTTCCCGTCGTATCGACGTCGGCATTTCCCGCAAGGTCGCTGTGCTCAAGCCGCATCGCGATCTGCCTTAGCGCCCACTTGCCCTCGCTCCGTTCAAGCCGGCCGGTGGCATGGAAGGGCGGCAGTGCCGGCAATGGCAGGCCAAAAGCCGCGGCTGTGTCGCGCAAATCGCGGCTGGATAGATCCACTCGGAGGTCCAATCCTTCGAGGTCAATCGGCCGACTTGCGTGGCCCGCGACGGTGATGCGATCGCCGCCAATCTGGCCCCTGAAGTCGATGGGATATGAATGATCAGCGTCGCGCAGGTTCACAAGCGGGCCGATTGTGCCGGCAAGCTCGGTCTTGAGGCGCTGGACGCTGCCATCGACGGTATATTCCACTGGCGCGGCGGCATCGCGCGAAACCACCGCGAGCCGATCAACTGTAATCTCGGTGTCCGAGCCGCTCCATCCGTTGTGAAAGCTCAAGCGGCCATCAATCAGAGTGATCCGGTTGATGTCCGGGACGCTAGCGTGGCGGCTGGAGGTCAGGAACCTCTGCGCGAAACTCCAATTGGAATCGCCTGCGGACGGCGTCTCGAGCATCAGGGCCGAATGCTCGACGGAGAGGAGCGTGATGTGCAGTGGCCCCGCAAGAAGCGTTGCCGGAAAGAAATCGATCTCAACCCGCCGGGCTGTAAACATATCCGGCCGAGATGCCCAGGCAGCATTAGCGATGTGGACGTTCTCCGCGACAATGCGCGCCGGAGCGCCCCAGCTGAGCGTGAGCGGTCCATCGATCCGGATCTTCCGGCCGGCGATGGTGCTCAATGGATGTTCGATCGCCCAAACGACCACACGCGGCCCCGCGAGCGCTAGTGTGGACGCGACGAGCCCGACGAAAGCCACGAGAGCGGCGAGCAACGCGCCGACGATCTTCATTGCGTGAATCACGGCGAGACAGTAATCATGGAACATGGAGGCTTCAGCTTCGTTCCAGTGATTACCAGCGGACATCTGAACGGTGCGCTGCTCAATCGACCCTCGCACCTATGTCCAAGACATTTGGCGTCGGCCGTTCCGTAAAACTGAGCCTTTGTGCCATCCGGCTACGGCTGGGCGACACGAAGATCGAGAGCAGCGTGCGCTCGCCAGGGTGCGCCGCTCAACGTAGGCCCGTCCGCGTCGGAAAGCTGCTTCCGCTCGGCGCTTAGCGCTCCCTTGACATTGAGTGCCATTCGAGTTGATCACGGCCGACCGGGGTACAAGGCGACGCATGGACGGGAAGCGCGCGCGGACCACGGAGACGCCGAAATTCGGGCGAGTTGCCCACTCGGCGTGTCAGCTCATCGGGTTGATCGACGGATTGTCCCAGCCGACGATAGCCGCGCTCGACGCTGGTGTACTGAACTCTGGCAAGACCTTCGCTCGAACCCGGCGCGGGGCAGCGGAGCGCCGACAGAGCAAAGTTGGGAATGCAGGGAACGGCGCCGGCATCAGCGCGATCGTGAAAGCCATCACGGAGCGCTGGCAGCGGGTGCGCCGCTGCCCGCGCCATCAACTCGTCCTCGGGGAGGCCGGATCGACGTCAGCTTGCTCAAGGACGGCCCGCCCGATGCCGTCGCAGTCGTGCGTCCTCAACTCCATCGGAGCCACCGCTTCAACTGGCACGCGGATTGAGGAACGGGGGCCGCCGCGCGCTGTTTCAAGACTGTTCTTCGCTGCCATCCCTGCCCTTCTCATCTCAGATCGTCCGAGGTGCACCATGTCGTCCAACCCCGTCGGCAGCGGTTGCCAGACCGGCGCTCCTGCCGTCATGCAGCGGTCGTCCGTCCGCGAGGGGCTGCCGTTTCCGCTAGGGGCCACCTGGGACGGCCTTGGCGTCAACTTCGCGCTCTTCTCAGCCAATGCGACCAAGGTCGAGCTGTGCCTCTTCGACATCGAGGGTAAGCGCGAGCTCGAGCGCGTAGAGCTGCCGGAGTTCACTGACGAGGTCTGGCATGGATATCTGCCCGACGCGCGGCCCGGTACGGTCTATGCCTACCGCGTACACGGGCCCTACGCGCCGAAGGAGGGCCACCGCTTCAACCCGAACAAGCTGCTGCTGGATCCCTACGCCAAGACCCTCGTCGGCCGCCTGCGCTGGGACCAGGCAACCTTCGGCTACACGATCGGCTCGCCGGATGACGACCTCTCCTTCGATGTCCGCGACAGTGCGCCCTTCATACCGAAGTGCCGCGTCATCGATCCAGCCTTCACCTGGGGTCACGACCGCGGGCCGGCGATCCCGTGGGATCGCACGATCATCTACGAGACGCACGTCAAGGGCGTCACCCAGCGCCACCCCGCCGTCCCGCCGGAGCTGCGCGGCACGGTGAGCGGCGTCGCGCACAGGGCGATCGTCGACTACCTGAAGAGCCTTGGCGTGACCTCGGTCGAGCTTCTACCAGTCCATGCCTTTGTCGACGACGCCTATCTCCTCGACAAGGGGCTCAAGAACTACTGGGGCTACAACACGATCGGCTTCTTCGCTCCGGATCCGCGCTACATGGCGACGCCGTTCGTCAACGAGTTCAAGGAAATGGTCGCCCACCTCCATGATGCCGGGATCGAGGTAATCCTCGATGTGGTCTACAACCATACGGCCGAGGGCAACGAGCGCGGCCCGACGCTCTCGTTCAAGGGGATCGACAACGCCTCATACTACCGCCTGATCCCGGACCAGAAGCGCTACTATATCAACGAAACCGGCACCGGCAATACGCTGCAGCTCAGCCATCCGCGCATCTTGCAGATGGTCAATGACAGCCTGCGGTACTGGGCGGGCGACATGCGCGTCGACGGATTCCGCTTCGACCTGGCGACGATTCTCGGCCGCGAGCCTTACGGCTTCGACGAGGGCGGCGGGTTCCTCGACAGCTGCCGGCAGGACCCAGTTCTCTCGCGGATCAAGCTTATCGCCGAACCCTGGGACTGCGGTCCGGGCGGCTATCAAGTGGGCGGCTTTCCGCCCGGCTGGACCGAGTGGAACGACAAGTTCCGCGACACCGTGCGCGCCTACTGGAAAGGCGACGAGGGCAAGCTGCCTGATCTCGCAACCCGCCTTACCGCCTCGAGCGAAGTGTTCAACCGGCGTGGCCGCAAGCCTTGGGCGAGCGTCAATTTCATCGCGGCTCATGACGGGTTCACGCTCAACGACCTCGTCTCGTACAACGACAAGCACAACGGGGCGAATGCCGAGGGCAACCGCGACGGCCATTCCAACAATCTCTCCTGGAACCACGGCATCGAGGGGCCGACGGACAATCCCGAGATTCGTGCGCTGCGCGAGCGCCAGAAGCGCAACATGCTGGCGACACTGCTCCTGGCACAGGGCACGCCGATGCTGC
>Ga0335081_10019095_pt1 | contig 11081 bp, 9 predicted proteins | sample Lox_Sample_35_FD_206713 | JGI IMG/M metagenome (GOLD analysis project Ga0335081, IMG submission 206713) | Soil microbial communities from Loxahatchee National Wildlife Refuge, Florida, United States - Lox_Sample_3.5 | ecosystem: Environmental > Terrestrial > Soil > Wetlands | place: USA: Florida...
GACTGTCGCGCCAGAGCGCCGATGACGTCGTCGGCTTCGTAGCCGGGAACCTCGATGATGGGCAGGCGCATGGCTTCGCAGAGACGGCGGACAAAGGGAATCTGGATAAAGAGATCGTTGGGCATGGGCTGGCGCTGCGCCTTGTATTCGGTGAAAAGCTTGTCGCGGAAGGTGGGGCCGGAGGGATCGAAAACGACGGCAATGAAATCAGGTTGCAACTCTTTTGTGACACGGCGAAGCATGTTGGAAAAAAGGAAGGGGACTTTGGTGGGGACGCCCTTATTTTGCAGGCGGTCCATGGGAGCATAAAAGGCGCGAAAAATGAAGCCCATGGCGTCGACCAGGAAGAGTTTTTTCGGGGATTTAGGAGTCACCGAAGGAGTATAGCAGAGCGATTCCGGGCGAAATGGCAACAGGCACGGAACAAGCCGCAGGGGCGATACCGCAGCGGAGCTAACGCGTCCGGAGAAAGAAGAAGTGGTCGGACAGGCCAGCTAAGCCAACCCGGTGCGTAATTTTCCTGAGGTCCCCATAGGTCTCCAGGCGCGGCGTGCTGTAGGGTCTTTTGGGCGCGGGCTGATCAGTCGTTTGCGGCGCTTTTTCGGACGAGTCGGCCACTCAGAGGCTCCTGCTCTTGATTATCGTTAGCCGGCAACGAATTTTGCAACCAATGATTCAGAATCCGTGCACGAATGTTACTTTCCAAGAGGCCGGGCGGCGCTGCGTTCGGCAATTGCCCGAGATGGAGATATTCGCGAATGCCAGGCGCCGGCAGAAAAGGCACGCTACACAGTTTCGAGAGATGCCTCGTGAACGCGGCAGCGGGCGTGCCCGTCTTCCTCCTGCGCAAAATTTCGGGTGGCAGCGCGCCGCGCATCGCCCGTCGCAGGAGATATTTTGAGCGGCACCAGGGAAGCGCGGGAATTGCCAGCAGGAAACGAAGCATTTCCAAATCGAGGAAAGGATGCCTGACTTCAAGACAGGCCCGGCTCACCGCGGCATCAAGACATTCGAACAGAGTTTGCCAGAGTGGAATTTGGAAAGATGCGTAACCCACCGGGCGCCAGGGGTGGTTCGAAACCGGCGGGGAACCAATAACCCGCCATCTGTCGCGGAGGCGAAAGCGCGACTCGAGTGCAGGATTGATCCAAGGCGGAAAGAGGGCCTGCGTCTCGCGAGCGCGTATTCTGTTCGATAAGCGGAACCAGAACGGAGGGTATCGCTGTGAGAACAAGGTCGCGCTGAGATTTTTCAGCAGGCGCAGATAGAGACCTTGCCGGAGCAGAGAAGAGACGTACGGCCGCCAATCGAAATGCAATGCATTGTCCGGGCCTTCACCGAAAAAGAAAACACGGCTATAGGCGCCGAGCTCCTGCCAGAATCGGCGTTCAGCAGGAATGCTCCAGGCGCTGATATAGGGTTCGGGGGTGGAGAATGGGGTTTGCTCCCAATTGGCGCCGCCTGTTTCGGCAGAGTGGCGATAGCGGATTGGCATCTTGAGATAAGTGGCTGCGGCCTCCGCGTAGCGATCCTCGTCGGGCCGAAAAGCATGCGATGTGGTCAGGGCCTGCAACTCAAATGTCGGGTAACGCCGGCGCAGGAGGTCGCGCGCCGCGACGGCCAGAGTCGGTGAATCCAATCCACCGCTCATGAACACCCATATTCGATTGGTGCGGAGCCGATCCGCGACGGATTTGCGCAGGAGATCGCGGAACCGATCTACGTAATCGTCCGGGCGCCGATAGAAGATCGGCTCGTCGACGGGCATTGACCAATAGCGACTCGACCGCATTCCGGATGGGGACCAAACCGCCCGATGCGCGGGCGGTAATCGCCGCATCTCGGCGAAGGAGGTCGTCGCGGAATCCTGGTTTAGTCCAAAGAGGAGAAAATCGGCGATCGCCAACTCATTCAACCGGTCCGAGACGAGCGGGTGCCGCCGAATGGATTCCAGCGTGTTGCTGAAGATTAGGCAGGAGCCAAGATGCGCATAATACAGAAGCTTCACGCCCATATGGTCGCGCGCGCAAAACAGCTCCTGCCGGGCATCATCCCAAATGGCGAAGGCGAAATCGCCTCGCAAGCGTTCCACGCAAGCTTCTCCCCATACGCGATAGGCGCGCAGGATCAACTGGGCATCGGTCCAATCGGACTGGCTGAGATCGTTTTCTCCGGCGGTTCGTAGCGCTGCAAAGAGATCGTCATGAGCGTCGATGCGCGCGTCGGCCACGATCCACGTCTTCCCGTCTAAGGTCAGCGGCTGGACCTCACGGCCGGACTCCTCTGTGGTCTTGAAAAGGCTATGGGCAAAGCCAACGTGACCTTTGAGCCAGATTCGCCGCGCGTCCGGGCCTCGGAAAGCCAGAGAGTCGGCGAGCCTCTGGAGAAGGCCGGGATCAAGAGAAGATCGGTCGAAATTCACGACACCGGCGATACCGCTCATGAGCCTGGAGAACTCAAGGGGGTGGAATAAGGTTTTCGCCGACGAGAAGAGTCTGGATTCAGGATCGGACTCCTAAATTCAGAAGCGGAGCATAGCGCTCGGTTTCAGGCCCGCCGATCAAGACCTGGTTCTGGCAGGTGATCCACGCGTGCGCCTCGAACCCCCACGCTTCATTTCTCGCGACGCCAATCATGAGTTGCGAAGCATATCCATGCCTGTTCAGAAGGGCTTGAGCCGCCAGAGCCTTGGTCAGGCAACTCGATGACGGAAGTTGACGAGAGGCTGCCTCGATGGCCCAAACGATGCATTGGGAACTAAGGGGGCATGTAGCACTTCCCGCCGCACGGCAGGCCAGCGCCCGGACGCGCTCAAAGGAAAGGAACCGAAGCGCAAAACGGACGGCCACGATCGCGAGTGCGGCTTGCAGTAGCAGGGCGCGCTCCGCCCGTGCAAGCCGGCGAAACCGCTTCAGGCGGTCCATGCCACCTCGCACTTCTCGCCGCAAATTTCTGAAACCACTAACTTCAGGACGGCAGGCAGATCGTCGAATGATCGCGGGTAGGAGAGGTTCTTAATCGGCAGAGTATTTGCAAGGGCTTGGGCCGTTTCAAATTGTCGCCGCAGGCGAGTGGAATCCAAGATGGTTCGATTAAAGGTGCTTCCCAGGAGGGCGAGGAAAGCCTGTCTTTGACTTAAGGAGGAAAGATGGACTTCGGTGCCCTGGATCTCGGAGGGAGGCGCGAGCGCATAGATGGCGCCGACGGGGAGCGCATCACTGCAGTGCTGCGACTGGTCCAGCGGAATAATCAACTTATGCGTGTGCGGGTTCATGGGAACACCGCGGACCGAATCGCCCAAGAACTTAGTAGCCATCTCCGGAAGCAGTTTGATGCGCGGTGAGCCAGGATATGCCAGCAAAGTTCCCTGAATCTTGCGGAGGACCAGGAGATCGTCCGTAAGCAGTCTGTGTCCCTCCTGTAAAAACGCAGCCGCCAGGGTAGATTTTCCGAATCCGCAATCGCCGAGGAAAATGGCAGCTTTGTTGTCGATGGCCATCGCTGTGGCGTGCCAGGGCTCGAATCCGCGTTTCACAAGCGCAAAGGAAAGGGCCTGGGTCAAAAGGTAGACGTTGAAGGAATCGGTACTCGGTTGGCCGTCTGGATAGGAGGCGAGAGATCGCCCGTTTGGAGAAACCAGAATTTCGCCCAGGCCTCGCCAGCCTACATAATTCGACCCGTCCGGTAGTGCACCGACATCAAACGCGGTGGACGGATTCTGGTCGAATCTGATCTTTCGCCGGATGGAAGAATCCATAGGCCCGTTTTTAGTGTGGATCTCAACTTCCTGAAGGTCCAAGGCGGCCGGTTGCGGAAGAGGGAGCGGTGCGTCGCTGCGAATCGAGACACCGTATGCCGCGTAACGGTAAACCGCCGATGCCCAAGGCGACGGACGATAAAGCTTGGACATTGAGCGAGTTCGCAAGGGCGCGCCGTTCGGGAGGCCGTCCACGAAAGTAGCATAGGGGAGATGCCGTATCAAAAACAAACTTTCGTTCTATGGCTCGGGGCCCGGCCCGCGCATAAACTTACTTAAAGGTTATCAGTGATTGTAAAGACAAACGTGGCATATTAATGAAAGAATAAAATTACGCGCCTAGAATATCCTAGTTAGTTAAGTATCGTGGGAGTGCACTCTCGCGGTGCCTTCCGCTTCGGGCTAACCTCAACCCCAAGCCCAAGGAGCCCCCTGATGACAGAACGTGGCGTTCGGCGTGCGCCAGCAAGCCTCGCGGGATTTGCTCTATTTTCCATAACCGCGCTGGCAGTCCTGGCTCTGGCGGGCTGCAGCGCGGGAGCGGGCAGCGGAAGCAATATCAGTGTTGCGATCGGCAATAAAGTGTCCTCCGTGCAAGCGGGCGCAGCAGCAATCATATTCAGCGCCACGGTACAACACGATTCCCACAACAGCGGGGTCACTTGGAGCCTGAAGGCCAATGGCGCGAACTGCGCTCCCACTTGCGGCGCGCTTTCCGCAGCGACCTCCACGAGCGTGACGTACACGCCGCCCGCTTCCGCGGGCGCTTCGCCGAACAATCAGCCCACGCTTACGGCCACTTCCGCGGCGAACACAAGCAAATCCGACTCGGACACATTTACGATCAGTCCCGCCGCACTTATTGTCACGATCACGAACAAAGTCAGCACCGTGAATGCGGGAAACGTGCCGTTTGTGCTGAATGCAACGGTGCAAAACGATTCGACGAATAGCGGAGTGAGCTGGACGCTCAAGACGAATGGCGGTGCGTGCACCGCTGCGTGCGGCACCTTAACCGGGGACACGGCAACCAGCGTCACCTATGCACCTCCGGCGACGGTCCCTGCAGCGCCAAATATCACGCTTACGGCGACCTCTGTGCACGATACCTCAAAGTCGGATGCGGATAGCTTCACGATATCGCAGGCGGCGATTTCCGTATCCATCGCCGATAAAGTCAGCAGCGTTCCAGCCAACAGCAGCATCGTTTTCAGCGCTAACGTCTACAACGATTCTGCCAATCCCGGAACGACCTGGGCCCTGACGGCCAATGGAACGAATTGTCAGCCCGCATGCGGCACACTCGCTACACTCGGACAGAGTTCCACCGGTTATATCCCTCCGACCTCAGTTCCTTCGTCGCCGAATAACAGGCCGACTCTTACGGCGATATCCGTTTCGGATAACAGAAGATCCGACACGGATACATTCACGATAACGGCCGCCGCTGCGATTAAGGTGACGATCAACAGAGTAAGCTCCGTGCTGGCAGGAACGGCAGGCACCAATTTCGACGCCATGGTCCAAAACGATTCCAGTCAGAGCGGGGTGACCTGGACGTTGGCCTGTTCCCCATTGTGCGGTTCGCTTTCCGGCAACACGACCACGTCGGTCACATATAGCCCGCCGTTGACGGTTCCCGCTTCGCCGAACAATCAGGCCACAATCGTAGCGACTTCGATAGCGGACAATAGTAAAACCGCGTCGAACACTCTGACCATCACCTCGACGGTGGCGAATGGCTGCACGGGCGCGTCGCACGGGCAGGAGTCCTTGCTCAATGGCCACTACGCTCTTCTGATGCAGGGATTTGAGGGCAGTGGAACGGGCACCCCGATTCTCATGGGTGCCAGCTTTGCTGCAAACGGCAGTGGAGGCGTCACGGGAGGAGAGGAAGGAGAGGAAGACGTTAACGACACCGTCTCCGCGCAGCATTTGACCCTCACGTCAAGCGGAAGCCTCTACACCGTGGGATCCGATCACCGCGGATGCTTGCAACTGACGAATGCAACCGGAACGACGACCGTATTCCATTTCGTTGTGGGAGGAATCAATTCAGGGGTCGCCTCCAAGGGCCGCATCATCGAGTTCGACGATAATTCAGGCAACGGCGCGGGCAGCCGAGGCGCGGGAATCCTGCGGCTACAAACTCCGAGCTCCTTTGTGCTCAGCGCGCTTCAGGCGAAGTACGCATTCGGGCTCGATGGCTTTACCGCGAATGGCAACAGTTTTGTGCACCAGACTGCCGGAGGATCATTCAGCAACAACAATGGCGCTCTGAGCAACGGCGTGGAGGATAAGAACGTCGATGGTTTTGTATCTCTGCATGAAACCGGTGGATCGGGCCAGATCAACACCGTTAGCGCAACAACCGGACGGGCTACAGCGAACTTCGAAATCTTCAATTGGGCCGTGTATGTGATCAACCCGTCCGAGCTGTTCTTGATCGGAACCGATTGCCTCGAAACAACTTTTATCTCCCAGACAAGTGGCGGCCGGGCGATTGCTACGGGAAACTCGTTCACAGCGAGCGCTCTTTCGGGAAATTACATACTGCACGCCTCTGGAAATTCAAACAGCAGCGCCAGCGTTAATCTGGACTTGCTAACCACGATAGCGGGCGGCGCACAAACGGGAACTCTTTCGGGAACTGTGTATTCCGATGGCGGCGGAAGCAGCGCCGCGACCACGACTTTAAGCAACGTCGCGTATAACGTCGATCCCGCGTCCGGCCGTGTGGCGCTGGGCAATTCAACCGATAACCTGCCGGTGCTCTATTTGACGACTCCTACCGACGGGATTTCCGCTTTCGTGGTGGGAGTCAACGCAGACGCCCAAGAGGGCGTGATCGAGTTCCAGCCGAGCCAGACGTACAGTACAGCTTCCGTGGCCGGGACCTTCTTCTTCGGCACTGAGGATCCGGGAGACAACACCGTCTACAACGATGCCGGTTCGGCAACCGTATCCAGCAGCGGATCGGCAAGCACAACGCTGGACTCAAGTACAACAGCTGGCCTGACGCCCAATGTCCCGTTCAATACCACTGTGACCATCGCCAATTCAAACGGGACCGGCAATGTGGGATCGCAAACCGTGGCTATCACAAACGGCACGAAGATATTTTATATCGACGAAACGAGCAACGTGATCGTGGTGGCCGAGCAGTAAGCGGTTTCAGGCAAACGGGCCGCGATCTTCGGCTGGAGCTTTACTTCTCGTCCAACATTTGCCGGGAAACGCCCGATTCTCGCGCTCGGGCGTTCGCGGAAACGTTGTGTTAAGGTTGCAGCCGGAGACCAACGCTCTGGCGCATGACTCCTTCCGTTAAGACCTCTGCTTTCGAGACACCTTCACCCAGCATGGCGGACGTGTTTGGGCCCGGCGGCCTGATCGAAAAATGCATGCCGGCGGGCTACGAGCACCGGCGCTCGCAGTTATGCATGGCCGAACTCGTCGAGGAGGCCTTCCGCAAGAAGCGCCACCTTCTGGTGGAAGCGGGGACGGGAACGGGGAAGACGCTCGCCTACCTGATTCCAGCGATTCGCAGCGGGCGGCGCGTGGTGATCTCCACAGCCACCAAGTCGCTGCAGGAGCAGCTCTACACCAAGGATGTGCCTTTTGTGCAGAGGCATTTTGCCCCTGATCTGAAAGTCGCAGTGATGAAAGGCCGTGCCAATTTCCTCTGCCGGCACAAGGTCCACCAGATGGAGGGCCAGCCGGTTCTCAAAGGCCTGGAGGAGCTGGATTGGTTTACCCAGATTCGCGACTGGGAGCGGTTGACCGAGACCGGGGACCGGGCGGAACTGAGTTTTCTGCCCGACGACGCTGAGCTTTGGACGCGGCTGGACGCGAGACGCGAGGCCTGCACGGGGCAGAAATGCGTGGATTTCGAGCGCTGTTTCGTTACGGCGATGCACCGGCGCGCTGCCGAGGCGGATGTGATCATCGTCAACCATCACTTGTTTTTCGCCGATTTAGCGCTGCGCCAGGACGACTTTGGCAGCATTTTGCCCGAATATGCGGCGGTCATATTCGACGAAGCGCACGAGATCGAGGATGTGGCCAGCGACTACTTCGGGCGGCAGATCTCGAATTACCGTTTCGAGGAGTTGGCTCGCGACGCCGAGCAGGCCATGCGGCTTACGCAAACGGGCAAGCCTCCTCTGCTGCGGCGGGTCAACCGGCTGCGGGAAAAGGCGCACGACTTTTTCGGATTGTTGCCTCCGCAGGAAGGGCGCTCCGCGTTCGAGCCGCGCGCGCGCGCGGCCTTTTTGGAGCGGCACCGCAGCGCCTATGAGGAACTCAAAGCCGCTTTGAAGGCGCTGGAAACGGATATCGCGGCGCTGCCTTCCAAGCCGGAAGAGTTGTTGGTGATCGCACGCAGACTCACGGAACTGCGGGGAGAAACGGAGTTTCTGTTCGAATCGAACGAAAAGAATTACGTGTATTGGCTGGAGCGGCGGGGGAAGGGCGTCTTTGTGACCGCGACGCCGATCGACGTGAGTTCCATTCTGCGCGCGAACCTCTTCGAAGCGTTCGATACGATCGTGATGACCTCGGCAACCCTGGCGGTGAGCGGCCGCTTCGATTTTCTGAAGCAGCGGCTGGGAATTCAAGTGGCGCAGGAGGCGGTGCTGCCGCACGAGTTCGATTATGGGCGACAAGCGCTGCTCTACATTCCTCCGAGTCTCCCGGATGTGCGCGACGCTGGATTTGCCCGCAAAGCGGCGGAGGAGATCACACGGCTGCTGACGTTGACGTCCGGCAGGGCCTTTTGTCTGTTCACCAGCTACGGCCAGATGAATCAGGTTTTCGAGTTGGTACGCGGCCGCGTGCCATTCCCGTTGCTGCTGCAAGGAACGGCGCCGCGCATGGCGCTGCTGGAACGTTTCCGCACGACTCCGGGCGCTGTGCTCTTCGCGACTTCGAGCTTCTGGCAAGGCGTGGACGTCCCCGGAGAACAGCTATCGTGCGTGATCATCGACCGGCTGCCGTTTGCCGTGCCGACCGACCCGGTGGTGGCGGCGCGCGTGCGTACTCTCACCGAGGACGGCCGCAATGCTTTTGCGGAGTATCAGATTCCGGAGGCTGTACTCGCGCTGAAACAGGGCTTCGGCCGGCTGATTCGCACTCGGACGGATCGCGGCGTGCTGGCGATCCTGGATAACCGCATTCAGCGCATGCAGTATGGTAAAATTTTTATCGAATCGCTGCCGGAATATAGCCTCACCCGGGACATCGCTGAAGTTCAACGCTTCATGCAGGCGCCGAGTTAGCGCGAAAAGACCTCTCCGGGCCGGCCGATCAGCCAAAAAGCGAATGTTCGAAGTCAGCGTGGAGGAGACATTTTCGGCCGGGCACGCCCTGAGAGGATACCGGGGCAAGTGCGAGAATCCGCACGGCCATAACTATCGCGTGCGCGTGAACGTCGAGGGCGAACACCTCGATTCGATCGGCCTGCTTTTCGACTTCTCGCATCTGAAGAAAATTCTGCGCGAGCTCATCGCGGGCGTGGACCACAAATTTCTGAACGACCAGGCGCCGTTTGACGCCATCAACCCTTCCGCTGAAAATATCGCCAAATTTCTGTACGACGAGACTTCCAAGGAAATGCAGCAGATGTCCCACGCGCCTCGGATCAAGAGCGTCACCGTGTGGGAGACCGACGAGACCTCGGCAACCTACTCGCCGTGACAGGGTCGTGAAATGCGCCGCGCCTATCTCTTGATTACCATTCCCGCGGGTTTGGTGGGCATCGCTTATGTGGTTCTGCTGCGCTATCTGGGCGTGCCCCTCCATGCGGGACCTTTTCTGGGCGCGGCCGCCGCGTTCATTGCCGCGGTGTTGATCGTGCGCCACTTTCAAAAACGCAAGGCCAGGCGGCACGGGAGTTCCTGATGGTGATCACGGAAATCTTCCGGTCGATTCAAGGCGAGAGCACGTATGCGGGGCTTCCGTGTATTTTCGTGCGCTTCACCGGATGTAACTTGCGGTGCACCTGGTGCGACACGGCGTACGCCTTTTACGGCGGAACGAAGATGAGCATCGACGAGGTACTCGGGCGGGTGCACGCCCTTTCCGGAAAAAGCGCCCCTGACGTGAATGGCTCGACGTCCGACCCTTCACGGGCGCGTGAACTTTCGCTTGTGGAGTTGACCGGAGGCGAGCCCTTGCTTCAGCCCGAGGCGATTGCGCTTGCCGAGCGGCTGACCGCCGAACATTACACCGTGCTCGTGGAGACGAGCGGCGAGCGATTCGTAGGCCTGTTGCCGCGGGAGGTCGTGAAGATCGTGGACGTAAAGTGCCCCGATTCGGGCGAAGGCGGCACGTTCGCGATGGACAATCTCAAGGTAGTCGACAGCAAGGACGAGATCAAATTTGTGATCGGCAGCCGGCGCGACTACGAATTCGCCAAGGAGTTCTCCATTCGGCACGAACTGCCCCGGCGGGTACGACAAGTGCTATTTTCGCCGGTCTTCCCGGATCCCAATGGCGCATGGAAGGGATTGGAGGCACGGCTGCTTGCGGAATGGATGCTGGCCGACGGATTGCCCGTTCGACTGGGTTTGCAGTTGCACAAATTCATCTGGCATCCCTCCGAGCGCGGCGTTTAAGCCGGGAGATGGCTGAAAGATCCAAAGCGGTGGTGCTGGTAAGCGGAGGGATGGATTCGTGTGTCAGCGCGGCAATCGCGCAAACTTCGCATCGGCTCGCTTTTCTGCATGCCGGTTACGGACAACGCACACAGCGGCGGGAGCGCGAAGCGTTCGACGCGATTGCCGAATTCTTTGGGGTCGGCGAGCGACTCGTTGTGCAGCTCGATCATTTGAAGAGAATTGGCGGCTCGGCGCTGACCGAGGAGAGCATCCGCGTGCCGGAGGGCGAACCGAATTCGCCGGTAAGCGGTAGCGCCATCCCGGTTACGTACGTCCCTTTTCGCAATGCTCATTTTCTTTCGGTGGCGGTGAGCTGGGCCGAAGTGATCGGGGCGGACACGATCGTTATCGGCGCCGTCGCGGAGGATAGTTCGGGTTATCCGGATTGCCGGCCCGAGTATTACCGTGTTTTCGAACAATTGGCGAACGTGGGCACGCGGCCGGAGACGCAGATCGAGATAGCGACGCCCGTAATCGGAATGCGAAAAAGCGCCATCGTTAAGAAGGGAATCGAGCTTCGAGCGCCGCTGGACCTAACCTGGTCGTGCTATCAGTATGAAGACGAGGCCTGCGGAGTCTGCGACAGTTGCCGGCTGAGGCTGCAGGCGTTTGCCGAAGCGGGCGTTCCCGATCCGATACCCTATCAGACACGGGTTGCAAGATAATAC
>Ga0335081_10019096_pt1 | contig 11081 bp, 12 predicted proteins | sample Lox_Sample_35_FD_206713 | JGI IMG/M metagenome (GOLD analysis project Ga0335081, IMG submission 206713) | Soil microbial communities from Loxahatchee National Wildlife Refuge, Florida, United States - Lox_Sample_3.5 | ecosystem: Environmental > Terrestrial > Soil > Wetlands | place: USA...
ACAATCATCCAGTGGACATCCATTAGAAGGATTTGTACAAAACATCAAAGACAGCATACAAGAATATGCTGAAGATGCACAAAACGAAGTTGAAAAAGGACACAATTTTCTTCAGTGGGTTCTTACAAGAGTTTTTGAAGCAACAGAAGATGATGCTACTGATGCAATTATTGATGGTGCAAATGATCTAGGAATTGATGCTTATCTTCCGGTAGATTTTTCAGAAGACAAGATCTATCTATTTCAGTCAAAGTATGGAACGTCACATTCGACAGATGCAATTATCAAGTTCAGAGAAGATGTAAAAAATCTACAAAGTAAAGACATCACCAAGATGAGGCCAGAGTTGGCACATCTAGTAACACAGATTCGTGAAAAAAACCTCAAAATTGAATGTGTTTATGTAACTGATCAAGAAGTTAGTGAAGGAAGTTACGATTCAGTAGAGATACATGACATCAACACAATAGTTCGAAAACTCTGGGATAGGATAAAGAAACCTGCTGTTGGAAAGAAGGCTACTATACGACTCGAGTCCAAATTAAGATACCAGAATACCCTATTAGGCATTTTAAAATTAAGAGAATTGACCAATTTTGTTACAAAGAATAGAGATTATGTCTTTGAATCAAACATAAGACAATGGATGCAGTTCAAAACTACTGTCAATAAGGGTTTACGAGAAACTTTGCAGGAATCTCCTCAGAAATTCTTTTACTATAACAATGGAATAACTATAGTGGTAAGTGATTTTGAAGAGGTTGAGGACAATGCAATACTTTTACATTCACCACAGATAGTTAACGGAGCACAGACATCAAACTCCGTACTAGATCATGCAAAAAGAACTCACAATCTAGATGGCAGTATAACAGTAACAATTATCAAGGCAGCAGATGAATTGGACCAGAACAATATTACAAAATATAGAAACTCGCAAAATGCCGTAAGGGGAAAAGATCTGGTCTCGTTGATGGATTTTCACAAATCAATAAAATCGCAGATGGAAAATTTTCGATATTTTTATGAAATACAAGCAGGATCATTTGACAGTAAAACAAAATCCAAACAAGCAGAGTTTGTCGGAGATCCTACATACAACAAATATCTTCCGGATAATCACAAAAAGGTAATTGTTGCAAAAGATGCCATACAAGCTTTTGTAGCAGGAATTGAACAAAGGCCTACTGAATCATATAGTTCTCCTGCTCAATTCTTACCACGTGGAAGTAAATATGATGAAGTATTCAATGAAAAGCTCAAGGATGATTATAGATTGTTATTGTATCCTTATCTTGCAAAAGAATACGCAAAAAGAAATTTGAATTATGGTAAGAAGGGAGGACATAAGACTAAGAGATATGCTACGCTCTTTTTTGTAGCAGTTTACTTTAAAATTTTACATGAAAAGATATTGTATACCAAGGGTGATTTTAAAGAAGATATAGGCAAACTGGAACCAGTTTTCAAAAGCGTCAAATTAAATCAGCGAATTTTAAAGCTTACCGATACAATTGTAACAAAATTTCTAGATGATACAGTTGTTGATGACGAGATGGAGGCAGCAAACACATATCACAATTTTTTCTCACATCACGTATGGCAAGATTCCATGATACGGGTTATTGAGAAGAAAATAAAACAAGAAGATGAAGAAATTACAAGCGTTCAGAAAATAGTTCAAGATCTCTTCTAAAAATTTTTCAATAAATTAGCGGCAGATGGGTGACCGATAGGTCTCTTGCAGGAGGTCCGCATCAAGCCATCCAGTCTACCGCTACTTTACTTTAACAAGTGGCAGTATTTAACATGATTTTTATAACGAAAAAAAATGCAACCTAGTAACTTGGAAGAAGATAACAAATGTTCGCTTTGCAAGAATCAACTGGATCATGTATACAAACCAATGCCAACATGGAATATTGAAGGATTTTTGTGTAGCAAGTGTTATTCAAAGAAAATTTTTGAATACTATCCTGGAACTCATGAAAGGGTCAACAAATCAAACTAAAAACCAACCAGTTTCTATCACATCCTTGTCTTCTTTGTCGCCTAATCCTGTTGCATATCGCCACAGGTATTGTGCATTAGTTTTCATCTTGCTTTTTATTTTGGCAAGCGCTTCAAGCTCTGAATTTAGATTTTCGGTAGGATTTTTACAAGTTTCACAAAATTTGCATTTTTGATCTAGGAGTATAGGATGTGATTCAATTAACGGAAATGCTTTGCATGCAAGAGGTCTGTCTTTGTATATCTTACATTTGTATCCGCCATGTGGTGACCGTTCGTTGCTTTCTGTATCAAGAAAAGGACATGTGTTGCCATTTGGCTCCCTGCCCATAAGCTGATAGGCAAGGACTTGTTCAGGTTTGGCAGTTTCTTGTTTTGATATGCCAATCCTGGGAAGAATTGTGACCTTGAGTCCATGTTTTTCTGCAAGAAATTCTATTTTCTGTTTTTCATCAGGCAAGATCAATACACCTATTTTACCAAATTTTTTGCTAGGATAATACTCTCTTTCTATGCAGCACTTGGAGCAGTTTTCTATGCAAGAAAAGTCCATACTATCTTGAGGTCAAAAAGCAATAAAATTCATTTCACATGAGTATCTAGTTAGTAGTAAGTAAGTATTAAGAATGAGTAATACCCTTATATCACCAAGTATTCATATTCACTGAATATGGTAGCATATAGAACTAGTATGCAGATAGTCAGAGACTTACTCACGGTCACAGAAGAAAGTGGTGCAAATGGCATTAATGTAACATCTCTTTTAACAAAAGCTAACTTATCACATTCAAGACTCTCCAAGTTTCTGGACAACCTAACTGGAGCAGGTCTAGTAAACAGGATAGAATATGACGGCAAGAATACCTTCGTTATCACATCAAAAGGCAAACAATACTTGGAAACATATACAACATTCCAGAGTCTGGCCGATTCCTTTGGCTTAGAACTCTAGATTATACTGAATTTCCAACTTTAAAAACAGAAAAATTCAATCCATGTAATTATTAAAAAAATTAATTTTACAGATTTTTGAAAACCTGTTTAATAATAATTTTATCAATACAAATACAAAAGTACAGATCAATAATTATTGAAACAGTTTTGTAAAATACAAAAAAACATCTGTCAAATGCAAAACAACCGACAGATCTATAAAGGTGTAGTTGGTCTAGGTATGAGGGGAGTAGGCATAACAGAAGTATTAGCATGGTGGAAGGGACTAGCAAAGGAACTTGAATTAGATATCGAGACTCTTGACGAACAACGAGAAGACTCCAACAGATTGTGAATTTGTTTCAATTTTTCATTAAATTATAATCCAAGGTTTTTAGAAATTTAATTTATTGACAAGCCTCGAGCGGGATTCGATCCCGCGGCCTAACGCTTACGAGGCGTTCGCTCTACCAGGCTGAGCTATCGAGGCATTGGTTCGCAATGTCATCAGAGTTTATAAAAAGCCTTTGTGCTTTGGATTTGTTGAAGGTCTCAATTTCGGGAGTACGCGGAATTTTTGGTGATGAACTTAATCTAAAAGATGTCATCACTTTTTGTAGAAATTTTTCTACTCTCATAAGAACAAAAAAGTGTGTTCTGGGACGTGATACTAGGCCTTCAAGTAAGATATTATCAGATGTTGCTTGTGCATCATTAATGGAAAGAGGTATCGCTGTATACAATCTAGGAATTGCTCCGACACCAGTAGTATTCAAAGAATCAAAACAATATGGAGCTGGTTTGATAATAACATCATCACACAATCCATTAGATTGGAATGGAATGAAATTCATTGTAGATGGAAGAGGCATAAACGAATCAGAATTGAAACAGCTAATTAGCGAAAAAGAGTTTTCAAAAGAAAAAATTGGTACAGAGTTTGAAGCAAATTCTAATTACATTAAAGAAGCAAAAAAATTGATAGGTCGTGTGAACGGTAAACCAAAGGTAGTAGTTGACGTAGGCGGAGGAGCCGCCTTCAAAGTTGCTCCCGAGCTTTTAAGCAAGATAGGATGTACTGTCAAACAAATAAATGAAAAACCTGGAAAATCTTCACGCGGGCCTGACCCCACGGCTGACAAGCTGTTGGATTTGATAAAATTATCACAAAAATCAGATATTGCGTTTGCTTTTGATCTAGATGGCGATCGACTAGTAGTTGTAAAAGACGGTAAAAAGCAAGCTCCAGATGTTACTTTGGGACTAGGAGTTGCCAAAGCATTAGAAATTGGATACAAAAAATTCGTTCTAAGTATTGACACCAGTGTATCAATTGAGAAATTTATCAGACAAGAGGGCGGCATAGTAAGACGCTCTAAAGTAGGCGAAGCAAATGTGGTAGACTTGATGTTAAAAACAAAATCTCAAGCTGGAGGAGAAGGAAGTAGTGCAGGTTTTATCCTACCCAAATTCAATATGTGTAGAGACGGTTTACTTACAAGCGGATTGATATCATCCATGCTTGGTACAAAGCAATTACAAGAAATTGTTAGATTCATGGAAGGGTATTTACAAAGACGTACAAAGGTAAGCGCTGATTCACGTTTTCATAACAAGATGATGAAAATATTATCCAGAAAGATGAAAAAGAAATTTAGTGAGATTATCACAATTGATGGAATTAAGTCAATAATTGATGAGGATAGCTGGGTGCTAGTGAGGCAATCCAACACTGAACACATCATTAGAATTTCTACCGAATCTAACAATTTGGATAAAACTAAAGATATAGAAAAACAAGTAACCGCATTAGTCAAACATAGCTATGAAGAAGCCAGACGAGATAGAAATAATTAAGATATTCCAAAATTGTTTTGGAAAAAAATCTAGTTTTGTAGCAAATGATTTAGAAGTTTTAAAAATGTCTGGCAAAAAGTTTGTTGTCAAATCGGACATGTTAGTTCAAAGTACTGACACGCCTCCAGGCATGAAGTTACATAATATCTCTAGAAAAAGCATAGTTTCGTGCGTAAGTGATTTTGCCTGTAAAGGAATAAGACCAAGATATGCCACTATTTCTTTAGCTCTTCCAAAAGGAATTACTAGGCAAGAAGTAAATAACTTGGCAAGCGGCTTTACTGCAGCATCTGAGGAATTTAGAATAAAAATAGTTGGAGGTGATGTTAATCAGGGCAAGGAAATAGTAATTGATGTTTCTATGTTTGGTATGGGAAATGATGTAATAGGTAGAGGCCATGCAAAAAACGGAGATATAATAATCACATCAGGTCCTTTTGGATATGCTTCTTCAGGTCTAGAAATTCTGTTGCACAATCGTATTGGGGAGACTCGTTTTATAAAAAAATGCAAGAAAAATGTATTCCTGCCAACTCCTAGGTTAAAGTTTGGATTAGAAGCTGCCAAGTACTTTTCTTCATCAATGGACTCTAGCGATGGCCTTTCAATTACTCTAAATGATATGTGCGTGCAGAGTAAGAAAAAATTTGTAATTACAAAGTTGCCTATGGAAAATGACGTAAAAGAATTTGCAAGGAAAAATAGGATCAGACTAGCAGATCTGGTTTTTTGCGGGGGCGAGGAATACGAGATAGTAGCCACAGTTCCACCAAAGAATTTAAGGGCAGTTAGAAAACTTGTAAGAAAATTTGAGATTCCGTACTATGAGATAGGTCATGTGACAAGAGGCAAAAATGTTGTTCTAGTAGACAAGGAGAGAGAAATCACAGTCAAGAGATGCGGATGGGTTCATTTGAAATCCTAATGTTTTTTAAACCCACTAGAGAGTTTTGAAATGTTGTCGGAACAAGAGACTAAGGAAAAATGGGGTGTTGCACACATTTACAGTAGTTACAACAATACCATCGTTCACATTACAGACTTGTCCGGCGCTGAAACCATTTCAATTAGTTCAGGTGGTAGACATGTAAATGCAGATAGATACGAATCATCTCCTTATGCTGCAATGAAATCTACTGCGGCAGTAGTAGAAGCAGCACATGACAAAGGTTTCACTGCACTTCACATTAGGGTCAGAGCAGTTGGAGGAGTTGGTTCAAGAGTTCCTGGTCCTGGTGCACAGGCAGCAATCAGAGCATTGGCAAGAGGCGGTTTTAAAATTGGAAGAATTGATGATGTAACTCCCATTCCTCATGACACGACCCGCAAAAAGGGTGGCAAAAGAGGAAGAAGAGTCTAGTCTTCGATAAGTTTTACTTTTACTTTTGCATTTTTGTTTTCAAAGAATTTTGTCATAAAGCTGACAAATTTTTCTTCAATTTTTTTACCTTCAGAACGTAGAATTTGATCTTCAAGTTTGAGCTGCATTGCAGATTCCAGCTCTGATTTTATCAAAACTTTGAAGAATGACCAACCAAACCTTTCCATAGGTTTGCTCATAAGAAAACCATCTTTGATATCACACAGCGATTCTAAAGAGTTCATAGCTAAGGAAATTAGTTCCCTGTCTGTTTCATATTTTGTGGTGGCAATTTCCAATATAGTTGCCCTACCATACATGGATTAAATCTCCCAAGTACATATTCTCAATTTAATAGATTTTAACGGAATTATAAAATTTGGCCCAATTAGAAGTGTATTTCTATAGATTTTCTGGTAACGAACCTTCGGGCTTTTCTTCACTTGTACCTTTTAATTTGTCGGACCATGATACCAATTTTCCCTCTTCTTCAACTTTGATAGTGGTCTGAACCCTTACACGAATTCCAATTGATCGAAATATTGTAAGTAATTTTCCACCATCTATTATTTCTGTGATTTCCCCACTCTGAATGAGTTCTGCAAGTTTTGTAATCACTAATTTTGTTTCCTCTGGAAATTGTGCTTCGGCATTTTCAAGAACCTCAAGACCCCTATATCCAAGTTGTTTTATCACTACATCTCTGGTAGATATGGCAGGTGCCTTTACATCACTTGCCTTAAGTTCCTCAAATCTCTGCTTTTGGGAGATATTTTTTTGCATTTCGAGTAGACGTTTTGCCTTGAGAAGCTCTAGTTCTTTGTCTTCTTCTGTCATCCCTTGATCACACCTATAGGAATCAGTTTAGCCACTTTCGTTGCTATTCCTAGTTCGTGAGAAACATTTGCAACGGCATCGACATCTTTGTATGCTTCAGGTGTTTCTTCGACTACACCTTCCCTTGTGAGTGCTTTAATGAAAATTCCCTTGTCCCCAAGAGATTTTTGGACTTGGTTTTCGGTGAAGCTTCGTCTTGCAGCTGACCTTGACATCATTCTACCTGCTCCATGTGCTGTGGAACCAAAGCTCAAGTCCATTGAATTAGGTTGTCCCAAAAGAATCCAGCTTCCTGTACCCATTGATCCTGGAATAAATACTGGCTGACCTAAATCACGATATTTTTGCGGAATTTCCTCTCTGCCTTTTGGAAATGCTCTTGTTGCCCCTTTTCTGTGAACTACTACAGATTTCAGCTCTCCCTCGATTTTGTGTTTTTCAACCTTTGCTATGTTATGAGCTACATCATAGATGAGTTTCATGTCTAAATCACTCTCTGATTGCTTGAATATCCTTTCAAACGCTTTTCTTGTCCAATGTGTAATCATTTGTCTATTACTCCATGCAAAATTCAACGCTGCAAACATGGCTTTCCTATACGCTTCTCCTTCTTCAGAAGAATTTGGTACACATGCAAGTTCCCTGTCCACCAGATTTATTTTGTATTTTTGAAGTACTTGTTCAGAGACTCTAAGATAATCGCTGCAGACTTGATGTCCAAATCCTCTAGAGCCGCAGTGAATTAATATTGTGATTTGACCTTCGTTGAAAATTCCCATTCTTTTTGCTGCTTCTTTGTCATGAATCTGATCAACTCGTTGAACCTCAAGGAAGTGGTTGCCTGATCCTAGGCTGCCAAGCTGAGGCGAACCTCGCTTACGAGCTGTAGAAGATATTTTGCTTGGATCTGCATTTTTTATTTGTCCATTTTCTTCACAGACATCTGCATCATCCTTTGAACCATAACCATGATTGATTGCCCATTGTACACCTCTAACGAGAACCTCGTCAAGATCAGATGGACTCAATTTTACTGCTCCTTTTGAGCCTACCCCAGAGGGAATTGATTTGAAAAGTTCAAGTACCAGATCTTTTAGTTTTGGTCTTACATCTTTTTCATCTAGGTTTGTCTTGATCAGTCTTACACCACAATTAATGTCATAACCTACACCTCCTGGACTTATCATTCCATCTTCTGCATCCATTGCAGCTACACCGCCAACTGGAAAACCATATCCCTCGTGTCCATCTGGCAATACCACTACATGTTTTTGCACGCCTGGCAGTGTTGTGACATTGATAGCTTGAGTAATTGTTCTGTCTGTTAGCATCTTTTGCAGTAACCCTTCGTCAGCATAAATCGTGACAGGGACTTTCATGCCCCGAGATGGATCTGCCTCGATTCGGTATTCCATGTTACCCACTTTTTTTGGAATTAAAGAAGCCATGTCTTTCTGCGAAAAAAGGCACATCTACACAATTTAAATCATGAGCAGACCCGAGTTGTCTTCTATTCTATCAGTTTTGTTGTGTGTCGATACAAATCATGTAATTTTTTGCCATCAAGAACAGATTCTTTTTCTATGGGCTCTGAATTATCATCACTTTTTTCTAGATAGTTTTTTCCTTCTTTCTTATTCTCAGTCATAGTTGACAAATTTGTGGTCAGTATAAAAGATTAATGTTGTTATTCTTACCAAAACCATTATTTTTTAAGTAGATTTATTTTCCTATCAAGTTCTTCATTAAATTATGCCAATTCTGCCAATTGATGCTGGACGATACGGTACTAAGGAGATGAAGGAGATTTTTGATGACCAGAAAAAGATAATGTATCAGTTGGAGATAGAGGCCGCAGTTGCAAAATCCCAGTCAGAGATTGGTATTGTACCCAAAAGTGCTGCTCAAAACATAGCACAGATGGCAATGTCTGGCAGGATCTCAGTCAAAAGGGTCAAGCAGCTGGAGGCAAAAAGTGATCATGACACTGCAGCTTTAGTTGAGGCCTTGAGTGAGATTTGCAAAGTAACTGCAAAACCATGGATACACTATGGCTTGACAAGCAATGACTTGGTGGATACAAGCAACTCTTTGCAGATAAGAGACTCATTAGGCATCATAGAGCCAAAAGTAGCAAGACTTGCAATGATCCTTGCAAAGCTTGCTCTAAGATACAAGGACCTACCAGCAGTTGGAAGAACACATGGTCAGCATGCGAGCATAATCTCATTTGGTCTGAAATTTGCCAACTGGGCATTAGAGATGTCAAAACATGTTGAAAGAATAGAAGAGATCAAAAAAAGAATCCTAATTTGCAAAACACTGGGTGTTGTAGGAACAGGGTCACTGATGGGTTCTAAGGCCTTGGAGGTCCAAAAGCGAGTTGCAAAGAAACTCTCACTTTACCCCGCAGATGTTACAACTCAGGTAGTTCCACGTGAAAGATATGCAGAATTTGTTTTTTCCATGGCATTAATCGGCGCTACATTGGAAAAAATTGCAGTTGAGATTAGAAATCTTCAGAGAACAGAGATTGCGGAAGTTGCAGAGCCATTCAAAAAAGGCCAGATGGGCAGCAGTGCAGTTCCAGTTAAAAGAAATCCGGTAAAAAGTGAGCGTGTTACATCTCTTTCCAAGCTACTCAGAAGTCAGATTTCGGTTTCATTTGAGAACATTCCTCTTTGGCATGAGCGAGACCTTTCAAACTCAGCAAACGAGAGATTCATCCTGCCTACAACTTCCATACTATTAGATGACATGTTGGAAACAATGACTAGAATTCTAAGTGAGCTTCATGTCAATGAAGAAAAAATTAGACAAAATCTTGAACTTACTAACGGACAGATATTTGCAGAATTTGTTTTGGATGCATTGATAAAAAAAGGCGTGCCAAGATTTGAAGCATATAGAGATATTCAGAGAATTGCATTTGCATCATCAGAAAACGGCACTGACTTTAGAGACGCTGTAAAAGACGATGCTTCAATTTCATCTCACCTAACAGAAGATGAGATTAACAATGTCTTTGTTTCAGAAAAACGCCTTGGAGCATCAAGACAGATCATAACTAATGTCTACAATAAAGTTAGAAAGTCTTGTTCCAGGTTTTCTTGACCTTGATTAGATTTTTGTGAATAAGGGATCCGTACTGTAGAGCTTTTTTTCTCTTCAGTGCAGACTCTTTAGGTACCTTGATTGAAACAGCAAGTTTTCGCACGATATGTTTTCTAATCAGGTCATCCTTGTCCTTTATCTTTTCAGTTATTGGGATTTTTTTTGCAAACTCGATGAACTCTTTTGAAAGAAATGGCTGGAGAATTTTTACTTGATACTCGGAAGAGATGAGATTCACCGCCTTCATCATCTGAATTTCATTGTCAAGCTTAACATCCATAAGTTTCATCACCGCTTCTTTTCCTTCGTCGATTGCCTCCCTGTAGGCATTATATCCACAGAAAAGCTCGTCAATTCCATTTGAGGTAAGAACCATTTCGATTTCATGGGCTTTTGCAAGTTTTGATACATAGTAAAATGCAATACAATTTTCATTCCACGATAAATTTTCAGTCTTTATTGTCTGTCTTACCTTTTTTACAACCTCAGAAAATGATTTGCTTGATATCACATCAACAATGTGTTTGAACCCAAGCAAATCTGCAATCTTTTTTGAAAATTCAACATCATGTGATCCCTCAAATCCGATAGTTAGTAATGTGATGTCATAACCAATATCAGAGCACAATTTTGCTAACAGAGTACTGTCAACACCACCTGAAAAAGCAATTCCAATTTTTTTTGAGTTTGTGGAATTTTTTATAGAATCTATCATCTGTTTTTGTAGATCAGCTGTGCGTTCTGTCATTTTATTTCCAATCTTGTAATTCTCAATAGCTATGACAGTTAAATATAAGATTCGTTAAAAAAAATCATGGGCCTTGCTAAACTTAGCGATGAGCAAATAAAAAAAGAGTTGGTATCACTGCCAGATTGGAGCATTGTAAATGGAAAACTGCATAAAGATTTTGTTTTTCAGGATTTCATAGAAGCGTTTGGTTTTATGAGCAAGGCTTCAATGCATATAGAA
>Ga0335081_10019099_pt1 | contig 11079 bp, 9 predicted proteins | sample Lox_Sample_35_FD_206713 | JGI IMG/M metagenome (GOLD analysis project Ga0335081, IMG submission 206713) | Soil microbial communities from Loxahatchee National Wildlife Refuge, Florida, United States - Lox_Sample_3.5 | ecosystem: Environmental > Terrestrial > Soil > Wetlands | place: USA: Florida...
GTCAGCCATTCTCGGCGGCGTCCGCGAAATATCCAGAGAAGAACCGCCGCCAAGAGATAGAGTCGTACTTCCAGGTACAAAGACCAGAGAGGTCCATTCACGGCTTTGTCGAGGTTTCCGGCGAAGAGGCCGGGCAGAAAGAATCTGGTGCGGAGGAGCAACGAATTCCCGAGAAAATAATCCCAGGTTTCGGGGTCGGTCAGATACCGCTTTACCGGTAGCGTGGTGATGAGCGGTCCAAGCACAAAGGCGGTCAGTGCAAGGCACACGACGAGAGCCGGCAGGATCCGCAAGGCACGGGAAAACAGCCAACGCACGATATCCGGTTGGTGCAGGAAACTATTGGTAACCAGCAGTCCGCTGATGAAGAAAAACACATGGAGCGCGAATAGGCCGCTATAGACCGAACCGTTCCAGGCCGTCATAGGGTCGACGCCGGAGCCAACGATGGCGTGCGAGTGGCCCAGAATGACGAGGGAGGCGGCGAATAAGCGGAGGAGATCGAGGCTGTTTCTTCGGCTTCCCAGATGCGCGGCCAGGAAATTCCCGCCAGTCGGCAACACAACACCTTATTCTATTGCTCCCAAGGTCTCTGCGAAACGTGAATACTGCCTCTTCGGGCCGGTTGGAATTCGGCGAGGCCATTTTTCAGCGTGGCGGTTACCCGGCAGTTTAGCTCGCGCTTGGCAGAGCGCTTTTCGACAGCGATACGGGGGCCTCGAAGAGCAAGAGCACGCCGGCTGCCGCCACAGGCTTGCTGATGGAGCCGGCCTGGAACAGGGTCCGGGGAGTGACGGCGATGCTCAGGGCGGGCACCTTGTAGAGCTCCATGAGTTTTTGCAGGCTGAGACGCAGAGGTGGTTCCAGACCACCCATGGGCATGTCCACGGTAGTGGCCTCAATGCGCTGAATGCGGGCTTCCTGTGCGGGGGCTTGAGCATGCAGCAGAGTGAAGGAGAGACAGAAAGCGACGCTCAACATGAAGCGAAGGCTACTTTTCGAAAACGGTATGTTGGCGCTGCCTGGGCGTGAACCGAAGAATTGGACGTTCCAAAGCGACAATGGTATCAGCTTTCGCAGGCACGTTTGAACGCTGCAGACTTTTGCGCATTCAACCGATCACTTTAGCAATGGGCCTGTTCCAATGGGACGATAGTTACAGCGTTGGCCATGCTGAAATCGACCGGCAACACAAGAGGTGGTTTCAGCTCGCCCACGAACTGCATGCGGCCGTGGTGACGGGCAAGGGAAAAGATGTTCTATCGCAGACGCTCGCGAACTTCGTGACGTACACGAAGGGACACTGTACCAGTGAAGAAAGGCTGATGCTGACACATGGCTATCCGGATTATTCGGAGCATAGAGATCAACACGATGCGTTGACTCGCAAGGTGGTGCAGTTCCAAAAAGAGTTCGAAGCCGGGCGCGCGACGGTGGCGATGGAGTTATTGCAGTTTCTGAAAGTCTGGCTGGGGCATCATATCAGCGTGATGGACAGCAGAGTCGGCGCCTTTTTGAGACAGAAAAGTCCCTGAGTTTTGCCGAGCTGGCGCAGAAGTTGTCAATGACGAAGCGCCGAAGGGCTTCGCCGTCATGCCCTGGGCCGAAACCGGCCTGTCAGGAATTGCCGGCGGTTCATCCGCGTACGTTGCGCCTCAGCGTCAGAGACCCGTCTGGATTTGTCTTTTGCTGGCACGCCCAATTCACGGGGTACCGTACGCCCTTGACCTCGAGTTCCGCCTTCAGCTTTAACCCTTGCCAGTCTGTGCCGGGCGGCAGCATCAGCATCGCCTGCCGGATGCCGGTGGGCTTCGGATAGCCGGGGTCGATGCACCCGCTTACGTTCACTTTGCCGTCGTCGCTGAACATGGTCAGGCGCAGCACTCCGGGCACACCCGCAACACCCTTGTTTGCCAAACCCACCACCAGGCCCGGCGTGCCCTCGCGCACAAAGCTCCAGATGAAGGAAGGAAACACCCGGTATCCGATGTGGCGCGCGATGTAATCGATGGGTTCGGGGTACTTCTCGTAATAGCTGAGGACGTTCCGGGCCGCTTCGTTGTGCCAGTTCCAAACGGACCAGTAGTTCGCCCCGACATCCAGCACATGGGACGTGATCTTCTCGTTGTACGTGACGCCCTCGTCTATGTTCACGTGCCGGGGGTCCCCAGTCGTCATGCCGACTTCACAGATGGCCGCGATCCACGCTGGCCGGTTACTCAGCGCTTCGATCTGCGTGTTCTCAATAAAGATGGTATCTGTGCGAATCCAGTTGTGCGTGCGAATGGTGCGATCCAGCAGATCGGCGTTGCCGACAAGGCTGAAATCGGGCTCGGTGTTGGTGACCAGGGGAGTCTTCGTCCAGAACTCCAACTGCGTCTCCAGCATCTTCATCCAGGTCTGCTCGGCAACCACATTACTTGGGAAGGTGTTGCCCTCGAATGGCCACGTATGCGCTTCGCCCCAGAATCCGTACATCATGGTGTCCATGTATTCAATCTGCGGATTGCCGTTGAATTCCGCGGCAAGCAAAGCGTTGAGCTCACGAAATGCCGCCTGATAAGCGGGGTGCTCGTAGCGTGGCATCTGGTGTTCCTTTTTATAGCGAGTCTGGGAGGGATTGCCTTTCCATTCGCCCTTCAGCTTGATGTAGGGCACCTTCTCCATCAGAAACTCAGGCATTCCCGGCTCTGGAAAATCAGGATTCTCCAGCATGATGCGAAATCCGACCCGCTTGTTGTAACGCTTGGCAAGCTCAAAGGTGATCTGCCACCAATCCGGGAAGTCCAGTCTGCCCGGTCTCTTCTGCACTTCTCGCCAGTTGGGACGAATGTAGATTTTTTGCGTGAACGGAATCTTCACCAGATCCTCGAGCGATTTTTCCAGCGTCTCCCCAGAGAGCCGCGGCGGCCCGGTGTCGCCGGATACATAGATCACCAATCCCATGCCGTAGTTGGGAACAATGTCCTTCGAAGGTGTAGTCACCATGACCACGTCACTATCGGGAACCACGGCCGCAGGCGGGTACTGCGGAAAAGGACCTTGATACAACCGGTTTTTCACCTCGGGGCCGGATCCCCAGTCATATTTTTCCCAGTTATGTTCCGGGATGTAAGCGCATGCGGCGGGAGCCCAGCCGGCTGCGATGCCGGCAGCACCGGCGCTATGCAGAAACGCTCGTCTGTTCATGATGGCCACTCCGGTTTCGCTTGGAGCAACAAGTGCTCCTCAAATTGGACATTCAGCGTGGCGGCGGGTCCGTGGACATCAGCGGCGAGCGGACAGCAACGCTGCTGTTTCGAAATATGGACCTCGACACCGCAGTGTCCCGATGAAGATTGTGTCACGATCCGAGTCGCCGTGCAGAACCCGAGAACAAATCAAGAGTCTTATCCGCAGGCTCGTCTTGTCGCGTAGCAGGTGGTGAACTTCTCCGTGTTCTGCGAGGTCGCCGTATAGATTCCCCCGCCCACGAATAAGCCTGCACGGCCGAACACTTGGCGAGAGCCCGGAAATTGGGTATAGAATCCTTGGTGAGACGGAGATGACCACCCGACGCCAGATTCTCAAGAACGCGATTGCGCCCATGATTGTCCCCAGTCTGGTGCTTGGTCAGCGAGCCGGAGCAGTTCCGCCCAGTGACAAGATCGTTTTCGGCGGCATCGGCATCGGCTCTCGCGGCACACACGACCTTCGAACGCTGCTCAGCTTGGATCAGGCGAAGTTCGTCGCAGTGTGTGACGTGCGCAATGAACGGCGCGAAGAGGTCAAGTCGATGGTTGACCAGAAGTATGGCAACCGCGACTGCCAGATGTACGACGATCAGTATGCCCTGCTCGCCCGTCAGGACATCGACGCCGTACTGATTGCGACCGGCGACCGCTGGCACACGCCGCTCGCGATCATCGCGGCGCAGCATGGCAAGGATGTCTATTGCGAGAAACCGTGCTCTATGTCGATGGAGGAAAGCTGGGCGCTGGCCGGCGCGTTCCGCCGTTACAACCGCATTTACCAGGCGGGCTGTCAACGCCGCAATGGCGGCAACTTCGAGCTCTGCAAAGATCTGCTGAAGTCCGGTGTGCTGGGCAAGCTTGAAACCCTGTACGCCAACGTCGGCCCGTCGGTCAATTGGCCCCCAATTCCCAGCCGCGACTGGCTGGCCGCCGAGCAGTTGCCTCCCAGACAGGTGCTCAACTGGGATCGCTGGCTGGGACCCGCTCCCTGGCGTCCCTATCACTCCACCTACGTCAGCGGCGGTTGGCGCAACTTCTACGATTTCCACGGAGGCGGGATTCTCGAGTGGGGCTCGCACACCGTGGATCTGTGCCAATGGGCTGCGGAACTCGATGACACGCAGCCGGTAGAGTACGAGCCCGTCGGGACTAATGTCGGCCCGTACAAGGTGCTCTGCAAGTATGCTTCCGGAGTGAACCTCGTAATGCGCGATGACGGATGGGATGGCAGCCTGAAAACCGGTTCGTGCAGCTTCCGTATCGAGGGCGACCAGGGCTGGGTGGAGACCGGTGACGCGACCCGGATTGAATGCTCCGATAACGTGAAGCCACTGCTGCGTCCCACGAAGCCGGCAAATCTTGCATTGGCGTCCCACATGGAAGACCTGCTCCGTTCCATCAAGACGCGTCAGCAGCCCCGCGCCAGCGCAGCCGCGGCGGCAAACTCGCACATCGTCTGCCACGCCGCGTTCATCGCATACCAACGCGGCAAGAAGCTGACCTGGGACCCCGCGAAGCGCGAATTTACTAACGATGCCATCGCGAACCGGATGCGGTCGCGCGCCTTGCGCGAGCCATGGCGAGTCTGAGCGGAGGAAGACACACGATGCAACAAACGACACAGACAGCTCCCGCACCGCGGGCGGCGAAGGCCCCAACGCCGAAGCCGCCTGAGCCTCCGTCCGAATTTCAGGAAGGTGACATCGCAACGACGGATGCGACTGCGCTAATCAGGATTCTCACGGATGCAAGCTCTTCGGAGTTCCAGAAGGCGAAAGCCTGCCAGCGTGTCGGCGAGCTGGGGCCGAGAGAGGCAGTGCCTGCGTTATCCGCTCTGCTCAGCCATGAGCATTTGAACACTTACGCACGCTACGGCCTCGAGCCTATGGCCGATCCATCGGCGGATGACGCCCTCCGTGCCGGCTTGTCGAAGCTCAAAGGGAGTTTACTGATCGGCGTAATCAACTCGATCGGAAAGCGCAGGGATGCGAAGGCCGGCCCTGCACTTGCGAAGATGATCTATGACGCCGACGCCGATGTCGCTCGTGCGGCAGCCGAGGCGCTGGGCAACATTGGTGGGGTGTTCCCAATGAAGGAGTTGCAGGCTGCCCTTGTGAAAACCAAGGGCACAACAAGAACGGCCGTCGCAGATGCTTCCCTCGTGTGCGCGGAGCGTCTCCTCGCGGAGGGCCAGCGCGATCAGGCTTTGGCACTCTACGCCTCCTTGAGTGCTCCCGACATACCTAAGCCCGCACGTTTGGCAGCCATGTACGGGATCATTCGCGAGGAAACGTCCACCAGCCGGCCGCGTTAGAGAAGCGTCGGCTGGCTGGATCGCCGGAACCTCTTTTACACCGGGTATCGCTTTGCCGTAGGCTAAAAGTCTGCAGCTATTTCTTGGAAGGTATCTCAATGAACCCACAAAACAAGAATGATCGGGCCGCTTGGCTTCAAGGGCCTTCCGCCGCGTGCTCGATGCCCGCCGGTCTTGAGTCCCCCTGGCGGCTGGTCCTGCTGGGCGCACCCGGCGTGGGCAAGGGTACCCAGGCTCTGCTGTTGAGCCAGCGCCTGGGCGCTTGCCATCTCTCCACCGGCGATGTCTTCCGCGCTGCCGGAGGTCACCCCGAATGTGATCAAACGCCAGCCATGAGGGCCGCAATGCAATATATGCGCCGCGGCGAGCTTGTGCCGGATTCCACGGTGTGGGAGATGGTGCACGAACGGAGCGGTTGCTTGCATTGCCGCGGCGGGTTCATCCTCGACGGATTTCCGCGCACTCTTGCCCAGGCGGAGGCGCTGAAACAGCACATGGAGAGTGAGAAACTTTCGCTCAACGCCGTGGTGAACTACGAACTGCCGCTAGATGAAATCGTCTCGCGGCTGAGCGGCCGCCGCACCTGCAAACAGTGCAAAGCCGTTTTCCACGTCACCGGGCAACCGCCTAGAGCGGAAGGCGTGTGCGATCATTGCGGCGGCCCGCTCTATCAGCGCGAAGATGACCGGCCTGAGTCCATCAAGGTCCGGATGGAGGCATACGCGAGCAGCACCATGCCCCTGATCCAGTTCTACTCGGGTCTGGGCCTGCTGCTGCCGGTTGCCGCCACCGGATCTCCCGACGCGATTTGCGCACGCACGACGGCCGCGCTCGCGGCGTGCGCTTGAGCAGGAGAGCCCAGGACCGAACGGGTCTGGCGCATGGAAACTCGATCGCGGCCGCCTCAAGAGTGGGCTGGAGTTTCTCCCGCCAGAATTGCAGCAGAAGCGGAGCGAGTCGTCCGTCCACTAGCAGGTCATATGGAGGAAACGTCGTCCAAACCGGAAAGTGGTCGGCCTTAGCTACTCCTCCTTGTCCTCGACGGGTTCGATCCAGAGGGTCAACATCGATACGAAGCTGACGGCATTCGTTTATGGAGTGAACAAGCCATCGTCGAGGAGGCAGAGTTGCCGCCGAAGCCTGCGCGTCAAGCACCTGAAGAGTAAAATCGAGAAATCCGTTTAGTCGGGGAGAGGGCAGTAGGCATGTCAACATCGAGCGCCGGTCATTCACGCTTGCGAACATTTCTAGGCTCCGCCATCGTGGCATCCTGCGCCATCTTCGCTCACGCACAAAACACTCCGGCCGGGTTGAAAGGAGCCAACGTGACCCGTTCGTTGGCGCTCTCTCAAACGCGGTATGAGATGCGTGCCGGAGAGGCCAGGAGGTTAGCAGGCGCTCGCGAGGCGCTCGATTTTATCCTGAAGGCGAAGCGCATTCGGCTCGGAATCGAAGGAGAAGACGCAAAAGGGTTCGTTGTCGGGCCAGGCCTTAGGGGTGATGCACCGTTGTTAGCTGCTTCGCATCTGGTGAAGCCCGGCGAATACACGGTGGCCCTTTCGGCCACGAGCGACACCGGTGAGGAGCGGGCCACAACGCTCAGCGTCGTATTGAACCCAACGGAGCCGGTGCCGTCAAGTGCCGTGAAGCCGCCGGCCGTGCTGTTAAATGGCTGGCAATTCGGCTTTTCTAATGGCGGTTGCCCCATATCGAGCAGCTCCTCGGATACATTTGGGAATCTCGCTCAGTACCTGGAGGGTGACGGCGTTCCGGTCGTGTACTTCTTCGACAATTGCGTAGAGTGTCCGAACTGCAAGATCGAAGACTTGGGCAACACCTTGCACCAATTTCTCAATTTGATCCAGTACGACGCCGGCGGCCTCGTTCCGCAGATCGATCTCGTTACCCATAGTATGGGCGGCCTGATCGTGAGAGCATACCTCGCGGGCTTGCAAGCGGACGGATCATTGCTGCCTCCGCCGAATCCGAGGGTTCGGAAACTGGTTTTGATTGCCGAGCCAAACTTCGGCTCCTTCATAGCCGTGAACATCGGCACTCAAACGGCCGAGATGATTCCTGGCAGCTCGTTGCTGTGGGAGTTAGCCACATGGAACCAGGGCGGCGACGATATGCGCGGCGAGGATGCGCTGGCCATCATCGGCAACGCAGGCGCCTGGAACGGACAGATGAACGCCAGTGACGGCGTTGTTTCTCTGACGAGCGGTTCTATCGGTTTTGCACGGGACCCGTCCCGAACGCGCATTCTCCCGTATTGCCACATAGATCCCAGCCCGTTGATCGATCTGTTCATGGATTGCTCCACCTCGCCGGGCATTGCGCAGATCGATTCTGCGATGCACCCTACCTGGGTCATCATCCAGTCGTTCTTGGCGGGCACGTCTGATTGGGCGTCAATCGGCGAGACACCAAGTACGGATCCGTACTTATCGCAGTACGGAGGAGTCTATTTCAGCGTGAAGAATGCGGCCGACGAGTTTCTAACCGACTTGACTCGGGTGCTATTCGGGAACGTAACGCTCCAGAATGGCGGGGCGACAGACACCGTTTTTTACAACGAATTCACGGCCGGTACGGAGACGTTTCAAGCTACCAGCACTTCGCTCGGTCCAGTCACTGACGGACCCGCCACCGTACCGCCTGGCCGCTTCATAGCGGTGCGTGCGAAGTTCGCGCCCGCAATATCCTCCGTGACGCCACTTCTATCCACCATTCCCCTGCTCGTTCAATCAGGCGCGCCAATAACCATAAACGGCTCTGGGTTCGGGCAGCAGCAGTGCCACGGCTGCGCCGTCCTGGCATATCCGGGACCATTGTCGTTACAGATTTCATCTTGGAGCGATCAGGCGATTGCAGGTAATTTGCCGTCCAGCTACAACGGCCTGGTCCAACTCGTGGTGCAAACGGCGTCCGGTCAGGACCAAATTAACCTTATGGCGACGCCCGTCATCATCAGCGCCGTTGTGAATGGTGCTAGCTTCTCGCCCGGAATTGCTTCTGGGGCCTGGATCACGATTCAGGGTTCGGGCCTGTCGTCCACTAGAAGAACCTGGACCACGGCTGATTTCCAGGGGAATCAGCTACCGACTCACCTGGACGGAGTTTCGGTCGCCATTAACGGGAAACCAGCTTACATCTACTACATCAGCCCCACACAACTGAACGTGCTCGCGCCGGACGATCCAATTACGGGACCAGTCCAGGTGCAAGTGACGAGTCCGCTCGGAATCAGTAATCCCTTGATGGCGAGCAAAGGCGCATTCTCTCCGGCCTTTTTTCAGTTCCTCTCCACCAAATACGCGGCAGCGGTTCATACCAACGGAGTCTACGTTGGACCGGCAGGCCTGAACCCTTTGGCGAGTTTCTCGCCCGCCAAGCCCGGTGAAACCATCATGGTGTATGGGACCGGCTTCGGCGCGACGAATCCGCCGCTACCTGCGGGCCAGATTGTGACGCAAGCGTCGCGTCTGGCAAATTCAGTGACCATCCGGATCGGCGGCGAACCGGCCAACGTGTCTTTTGCTGGGCTGGCCGCTTCCGGCGAGGATCAATTCAACGTAACAGTGCCAGCGGATCTGCCGGATGGAGATCAATCGCTCGTCGCGACAATCGACGGCGTGCAGAGCCAAACGGGCGTCTATCTCGCAGTTCAGAAATGAGGGCGGAACTCTGCGCGAAATCATCATGAAGAAGACTCTCATTCTGACCTTGCTTGGCGTGTTCACGGCGTTGCTGTGGGGCGCTGATTTCCCCACGTTTGAGATCACCAACGGCCAGATCCGGGCGCACATGTACCTGCCCGATGCGAAAAATGGATACTATCGCGCCACCCGGTTCGATTGGTCGGGAGTCGTCTACAGCCTGCAGTACAACGGACACGACTATTACGGGCGATGGTTCCAGACGACCGATCCGATGGTTCACGATTTTGTGTACAAGGGTCCGGACATCGTCGCCAGTCCGTGTACCGCGATCACTGGTCCGGTCGATGAGTTCGCGCCGGTGGGATGGGAGGAAGCAAAGCCAGGCGGCGCCTTTATCAAAATTGGTGTGGGGGTTCTTCGCAAGCCAGACGAAGGCAAGTATGACAACTACAGACTGTACGAGATCATCGACTCCGGGAAGTGGACGATCAAGAAAGATCGTGAGTCTATCGAATTCACCCAGGAGGTGGCCGATTTGTCTTCGGGCTATGGCTACAGGTACCGCAAGTCCGTGCGGCTGGTGAACGGCAAGCCGGAGATGGTGCTGGAGCACAGTCTGAAAAACGCCGGCACCCGTGCGATCCGGACCAGCGTTTATAATCACAATTTTCTCGTGCTAGACGGGCAGCCACCTGGTCCGGGATTTGTGATCACTGTTCCGTTCCAGATTCAGACAGGGCGGCCTCCCAACAAGGACCTGGCCGAAATTCGTGGAAACCAGATCATTTATCTGAAGACGCTGGAGAAGCAGGAGGTCGTAACAGCCCCGCTGAGGGGGTTTAGTGACAGCCCCAAAGATAACGAAATTCGCATCGAGAACGATAGACTCGGGGCGGGCATGAGCATTACCGGGGATCGTCCATTATCAAGCGAATCGCTATGGTCGATCCGTACTGTGATCGCGATGGAGCCCTTCGTGTCTGTGACCATCGAACCCGCGAAGGAAGTCACCTGGAAGAGTACTTACAACTACTACACTCTTCCGGCGGGAGCAGAGTGAAAGGCTGAGGGCGAACATCGGAAATTACCAGAAGGGCGAGGTAGTGATAGGAGTTGGGAGGACCAATCATGTCTGAGCAATACGATCTGACTGTCGTGGGGGGAGGTCTGGGGGGCTCCAGTCTTGCCGCTTCGATAGCGAAGCGCGGAGCGCGAGTACTGCTGCTTGAGCGAGAGCAGCAGTTTAAAGATCGTGTGCGCGGCGAGTGCGTATTCCCCTGGGGTGTCGCCGAAGCAATCCAACTGGGCGTGCTCGAATTGCTGCGCGACCGGTGCGCGCACGAACTGCCCTGGGTGGATTTCTATTCGGGGGATGTCCTGACGGTGCATCGCCCCGTGGCGGCCACCACACCGCAACAACTTCCCTGCCTCACGTTTTACCATCCCGCCATGCAGGAGCTCCTGATTGGCGCAGCAGCCAGCGCCGGGGCGTGCGTGCGTCGCGGAGTCTCGGTGAAGGAAGTCCGTCCGGGAAATCCCGCAACCGTCATCGTGGAAAACAATGGCCACCACGAGGAGATTCGCGCGAGGTTGGTGGTCGGCGCCGACGGGCGGTCTTCCTGCGTACGAGCGTCGGCGGGTTTCCAGCTTCGCCGCGATGCCGAAAACATGCTGCTGGCCGGCGTTTTGCTGGACGACATTGGGGCGCCGGAAGACACCGGCCAGGTTGTATTCAATTACAGTTTTGGAGAGATCGCCATATTGCTCCCTCAAGGGGGAGGGCGCGCTCGCACTTACTTTGGCTTCCACGCCGGCACCCAGCCTCGCTATCAGGGCACAGCAGACTTTCCGAGATACCTCGAGAGCTTCA
>Ga0335081_10019100_pt1 | contig 11079 bp, 10 predicted proteins | sample Lox_Sample_35_FD_206713 | JGI IMG/M metagenome (GOLD analysis project Ga0335081, IMG submission 206713) | Soil microbial communities from Loxahatchee National Wildlife Refuge, Florida, United States - Lox_Sample_3.5 | ecosystem: Environmental > Terrestrial > Soil > Wetlands | place: USA...
GTCGAGATCGAAGTACTCGGCAAATCCGGCGCACACCCCGGCAATTTTGCGGTTCACGCGCGAGCGCATCAGCTTGCGCCGTCCGGCAATCGAGCCTATTCTCTTTCCGCAGTAGGCGCACAAATTGGCGTCGTCCTGGATTACCTTTCCACAGTAGTTGCAGTACATATGCCCTCCCCTGCATGAGGATACGAACAGGATAAGAAAAGGTTCCCCGGGATGCAAAGACTGCAAAGCTGCGGCCGACGAAAACGCGTGTTACAGGGTTGGTATCAGAGCACCCATCGCGATGATTTTCGACAGCGCGGTCGAACGGCACCGCACTAGCAGCTAGCTACGCGGTTGCGCGCGCGAACAGTCCCTTCGGCACGCGCGCCAGGTCCAGCAAAGTCAGGAAGTCGATGGTCCCGAACTCGCTGTCCAGCGCCGGCGGCCCGCAAATCTGGGCGCCGATGGTGAGGTAAGCGCGCAGCAGCTTCGGCACCTTGGCCTCTTCGCTCTCCGGCGCCGCGGCACAACTCAGGTCGCAGAAATACTTTGGTTGCGGCGTAGTTTGCAGTTCCGAGGGCGCAAGAAACTTCTTCAGCTTGCTGTAGACGGCTGCCCCCACCGCCGGATCTTGCGTGGTGACCGAGCTGCATCCGAGGAGATAGCGGCAGCCGTGCTGAATCCCGTATTGCGCGATGGCCTTCCACAGCAGCATCAGCACCTGGGTGTTGCGATGGTTGTGGTGGATGCAGGCGCGACCCAACTCCAATACCTGGCCCCGCAGCGGTTCGTAGGGGGTAAAGTCGAATTCCTGCTGGCTGTAGTAGCCGATGTTGCGCGCCGCGGTGGCGCCGGTCTGCAAGCGATAGGTGCCCACCACGCGGTCAGAATAGGCGCACCTCACGATGATGTGATCGACTACTGCGTCAAAGGGATCGAAGTCATATCCCGTGGAGTGCGAGGATTCCAGGCCTTCCTGTAACTCAACGTTGAAGACCTCATAGCGTAACCGCAGGGCCGCCCGGAACTCCTGCGCGTCCGCCGCCAACTTCACCCTGTAGGAAGGTGTTAACTGCGCGGTAGAAGTTGTGGCGTCAGTTTGACGGCTTCGGCGTCGTGCAAACGCGGTCGAGGTGCGCGCAAGTGCAACCTGATCCATGATCCTATGGTTGCTGTCGGTCGTGAATATCCGTTTACAGATTGTTCAAAAAGCTGCGAATTGTAGCAAGTGAACCAAGAGTGGACATGGCACGAACAAATCGCGGTCCTCCGTCGCAGCGGCGCGTTGGAAGTTATCCCTCGTCGACACAAGAAGTTAGACGGCATAAACATTGCTTATCCCAGCCATAAACAGATTTAATTTCCAACCCCCGTGGCCGCCCGGTATGCTGATTCGTGGGCCGAGGACCGTGGCCTTCTCCCCACAGTCAATTCAATCCATGCAGGTTGAGGTCCCGATTTCTTACTCGGAACAGCGCTTCGCTCCGCGCCGGAGCCGGGGCCCCCGACAGGTCCCGATTTTAGACCGGTTGGGGTGGAGGAGCAGGCGCCTGACGTCCATCGATTCAACGCACGAATAACCCTTCGCCCGCGCGGCCTCGCCGCCGAGGCAGTTCGAGGAGGTTCGAATGGCTGATACTAAACCTGGTCCCAAGGCAGTCCTGGAGTTCGTGAAAGAACATAACGTGCAGATGCTCGACCTGCGCTTCACCGATCTTCCCGGACTGTGGCACCACGTTTCCTACCCGATTAATCAACTTAGCGAGTCGTCATTCGAAGAAGGCTTCGGCATGGATGGCTCGTCCATTCGCGGCTGGGCGGCGATTCACGAGAGCGACATGCTGCTCATCCCCGACGCCAACCGCTACATACTCGATCCCTTTACTGAAGTTCCCACGCTGGTCATGGTGTGCGACGTCATCGATCCCGTCACTAAGCAGCGCTATGATCGCGATCCGCGCTACATCGCCAGTAAGGCCGAGATGTATCTGAACTCGACCGGGCTGGCCGATACCGCTTACTTCGGCGCCGAGGCCGAGTTCTTCATCTTCGACAACGTGCGCTTCGATCAGAATGAGCACGAAGGCTTTTACTTCATCGACGCGGAAGAGGGCCGCTGGAACTCCGGCCGCGTGGAGAACAATCTCGGCTATCGGCCTCGCTATAAAGAAGGATATTTCCCCGTCGCTCCGACCGATCACTATCAGGACCTGCGCAGCGAGATGGCGATGACCATGCAGAATTGCGGGCTGATCGTCGAGTGCCATCACCACGAAGTCGCCACCGGCGGCCAGACCGAGATCGACCTACAGTTCGATTCGCTCATCAAGTCTGCCGACGCCATGATGCTCTACAAGTACATCGTGAAGAACGTCGCCAACCAGTACGGCAAAACCGTGACCTTCATGCCCAAGCCGCTCTTCCAGGACAACGGCAGCGGCATGCACACCCACCAGTCGCTGTGGAAAGGCGGTAAACCGCTCTTCGCCGGCGACGGCTACGCGGGCCTGTCGCAATTGGCGTTGTGGTACATCGGCGGACTGATCAAGCATGGCCCGGCGCTGTCAGCGATCATCGCCCCCACCACCAACTCCTATAAGCGCCTGGTGCCCGGCTTCGAGGCCCCCGTAAACCTGGCATACTCGCGGCGCAATCGTTCCGCGGCATGTCGTATCCCGATGTATTCGGCATCGCCCAAGGCGAAGCGCGTGGAGTTCCGGCCGCCGGACCCGAGCTGCAATCCGTATCTGGCATTCTCGGCGATGCTGATGGCGGGGCTCGACGGCATCGAGAACAAGATCGATCCCGGCCAGCCGCTGGACAAGGACATTTACGATCTCGGTCCGGAGGAGTTGGCGAATGTTCCGTCGATGCCGGGCTCGCTGGAATCGGCGCTGGACCATCTGGCGCGCGACTATCAGTTCCTGCTGAAGGGCGATGTGTTCACCGACGAGATGCTGAACACCTACATCGATTACAAGCGGGAGAAGGAAGTGAACGCCATGCGTCTGCGTCCCCATCCCTACGAGTTCCAGATGTATTACGACATCTAGTCCATAATACCCGCGATCAACGTCATTCATCGCGCAGCCACAGGCATTGGCGCGCCCGTAAAGTGCGAAGCCGTGCTGGAAGAGTTCAATGCGCGCTTCTATACGTTTCGCGTGAGCGCAAATGACGGCGCCGAAGTCGTCGGGCACGGTGCCATCAAGCGCGCCATCGTCAGCAAAGGCAAGTTCGAGCGAAGCAACGGGCCAAGCTGGCGCAAAATACTTGATTGGACGGCAGCTTTCCCGATATGTTCATGTTGCTGCCCTTTAGGACGTTGCGAGAGGCCTGGTTTTGAATGAGCGCCGGTTTCAGTTCGAGTGGGATGAAATCAAGGCAGCCGCCAACCTGTACAAGCACGGCGTTTCCTTCGAGCTTGCTGCCACGATCTTCCATGACGCGCGACTGCTGACCGTGGCCGATCTGGAGCACAGCGAGACGGAGGAACGGTGGCTGTCGATCGGAACGGCAAGCAATGGGTCAATTCTTTGCATCGTGTACCTCTGGTCGGAAGCTGAGCTGGTAATGACAAAAATCCGTCTTATTCCGGCGCGCAGAGCCACGCCTGCAGAGATTATCCATTACGAGGAGAGTCTATGAACGAGCGCCCCATTGACGATGATGAGATGCCAGCCGAGATTGATTTCAGCAAAGGCGTGCGCGGACGTCATCACATCCCCGCCTCGGCGAAAGTCTTTTTGCCCACCGCGATTGAGCGAAGCGTGTGGGAGTATTTCTCCGGCAAAGCCCAACAAAAGGGAGTTGAGCTCTCGGAACTCCTGACCGATGTCCTGAAGCGGGACATCGAGATTAGTAAAGCGCTGGAGTAAGATACCAGTGCCCTCACAATCTCCATCTTGATTTTTCACCGGGCCGAAGTGCTGGGGCACGGCACCATCAAGCGCGCCGTCGTCAGCAAGGGCAAGTTCGAAGAGAAGCAGCGGGCGAAGCAGATAGCTGGCTCGTAGCCATCCAGAACCGAGTGGCGAAACGCTTCACCGCTTGTGCCTGCTCCGCCCTAGCCAAAACCGGGCTAGAACGGGGCATCCACGTTCTTGTTTCTAGAAGGAACCCGGCTGCTTGGCTGGGGCACCAGCCTCAGCGTCGGTTTGTGCTTTTCGGTCTTAAATTTCCGCTTCTTTTCGGCTGGTTCGGTGCGAGCCGGCGGCGGGGTCCCGATCGTCCGGCGCGCCGCCGCCTTCACCGCCGATGTGGCGCGGAACGGTTTCGGCTTGCTTCTCTTTGCGGCCATGTTTCCCTCAGACCGCTTGCAGCTTGGTCGCCGCCAGCCCTACCGCGGCTTGGCAAAGGCTACGGAATTCAGGAATGCTGTGGTGCCGCTGGTCTGCCCCTTCCATGTGCTGCCGCCGTCCTCGGTGTGCAGGATGATGGCCTTCGACGCACCAAACTTGGGATCAACACCTCCGACCGCCCAGCCCGACTTCGGCGTGGCAAAGGCTACGGAATACAGCGCAGCCTTATTGCCGTTGGTCTGCGGCTTCCACGTAACGCCCCCGTCCTCGGTGCGGAGGATGGTGCCCTGATCGCCCACGGCCCAGACCGATTGTGGCGTGACGGGATGAGGGTTAGACACCCGCGGTGGCGGGGGCTGTCCCTTGGTGGCAGACGTTACCTGCGCCTCCGACACCACTAGACTAATTTCTGCTGTGCCCTCTACCTTCTTGCCAGGTTTGGGAAACTGCTCGAGGACGATGTTTTCAGCGACGTTAGGCTTCTGTTCGAACGAGATCTTGCCAGCCGGGAGATGCAAATCCTCCAGCACTTTTTGGGCAGCATCGAGCGACTTTCCCACCAGTGATGGAACTTCGACCATCGCTGGCGGCTGCGAGTATGTCAGATCGACTGTTGATCCTGTCTTTTAGGGGGGTTAGGCAAAGGAGACTGACTGAGAATGATGTTTGGAGCTTTCGTCGGGTCTTCTTTACCGATTTTCTGTCCAACCGCGAGATTCAGAGCCTGCAACTTCGCCGTGGCATCGGACAAAGTGTTCCCACTGAGGTCGGGAACGGTCACCTGTTTTGGCCCGAGCGTCATGTAGGCCACGATTGCCGCCACGACCAGGACGGCTGCCACCGCTCCCAGGATTAGTCCCAGATGCTTCTTCGGAGGGGTCGGAGAAGTTTCAACCGCAACCTCCGGGACCTTCGTTTCCACTCGAACCGGCGCTTTTATTTCAGCTGCTGCTGCCGGCACCGTCGTGCTCGGGCTGAGGGGCGCGCTCTTGGCTTCTTCGACGTGCGGACGCAGCGCCTTGATGAGAAGCTGAACATCGGAGTTCCAGCGGGCGTGGGTCAGCTCAACGCCGTTGCGGTACGCCAGTTCCTTGAGGTCATCCGGCAATTGATCGGCGCGTGGCATTCTTGCGCCATGGACGAGTACAGGAATTACGGGGATATCGCGCTTCAGCGCAGAGGCAGTTTCGAGACGAACGAAGTCAGATGGGTCTTCAAGGCGCCGTTGCCCCGCCTCATTCTTCGCGTCGATCCATTCCTTACCGATGATGGCCAGCAGGACGCCACAGGTGGCAACGCTGTCGTCAATCGCCTTGCGAAAATCGCGCCCCACCTCGATCGCAGCGACATCCATGAACACCGAGTTCTCGCCGAATTCCTGGGTCAAGAGCTTTACGAGCTTTCGCGTTCCTTAGAGGTAAGCAGCCGGCCGGCTCGCGCCCACTTCTGGCCATGCCCGTGTTCTTGGCTGCCAATCTCGCATCCAAAGCACGACCTTTATTTACCGAACATGCCCACTTGAGCCTGCCCAGGGAGCCGCTCACAAACCGCTCTTTGCTGCGTATAATAACGTTCGGAGTGTTCTGCCGCTTGTGAATCATCAAGTCGCGCGAAACAAGGTGCTGCGGGCCGTAGTGCCAGTGGTCTTGTGCGCTCTCGTGTTCTTTTTCGCCCTGCATGCCAAGACCGCGGTGTACAGCGGTGGGGCGCCGGCCCACGCAACCCCCTCCACCGCTTCCAAGCTATGGGTCAGTGGACAGAAGATGGAAGCTCGCTCGGTAGGATACGACAGCGCGCCCTTGTTCTGGCTGGTTTGCTTGGGCGTGTTCGGGCTGTATCTACGTCGCGAGCCCTTCGCCCACAGCGCTCTGATATGCTTTTCCCCAGGTAATCTTCGCCTGCGGTACCTGCATCGATTTTTGCGGCCTCCGCCCGCCCAAAGCTAGGCTCTTTCTCGGCCCTTTTCTAGACAGTTTATCCTTAGGGTTTCCGCATTTTCCGGCCTGGCAGTTGGTGCTGAACGGATTCGAGGTTACGAAACCGTGCAGTTGCAGGTGAGGAAGGTACATGCCGACTTTAGATGAAATTTCACACGAGCTACACTCTTCGCCTACAGGCAGGCGCAAGTTGCTGATCGCAGGAGCTGCCGTGCTCTGCCTGATGATTGCGGGTATTGTCGTCCAGCGCGTCCTGGCGGACGGGTCATCGTCACGCACTGCCAACGAGAGCAGCGCCGGCGCGGCCTATGCCGCCGTCGCTCCCGTCCAGCGCGAGACCGTGGCCAACTCGCTCTCCATTGCCGGTCAGTTCATGCCCTACCAGAATGTCGAGCTGCACGCCAAGGTGGCCGGCTACATAAAAAAGATCGACGTCGATATTGGCGATCGCGTGCGTGCCGGCCAGGTGCTGGCGGTGCTGGAAATTCCCGAGCTGGTGGCGCAGGTGGACGAGGCGAAGGCCGCCGTGCACCACGCAGAAGAAGAGATCCAGCGGGCGCACAGCGAGGTTTCGCGCGCCGTGGCCGACAATGTGGCGTTACATGCCAACGCCGAACGCCTGGTGAATACCGACAAGGTGCGACCCGGGTTGATTGCGCAACAGGAACTCGACGACGCTACCGCTAAAGATCGCGCCTCACAGGCGCAGGTGGATGCCGCCAAATCTGCTTTGGCCGCCGCCCGGCAGCAACTGGAAGTCGCCAAGGCCAACCAGCAGCACTATTCCGCGCTCAGCGATTATGCCAGGATCACCGCCCCCTACGACGGAGTAGTGACGTGGCGGTTCTCCGACACCGGCTCGCTGGTGCAGGCGGGGACGTCCAACAATAGCGGCCAGCCGGTTGTCACCCTGGCGCAGGTTGATGTCCTGCGTTTGCGCATCCCGGTGCCGGAATCGCTGGCTGCCAAAGTCCGCGTCGGCGATGCCGCCGACGTTCATGTTCAGGCGACGGGCGAGCACTTCACGGGGAAGGTAGCGCGCTTCACCGACGCGCTTGATCCCTCCACCCGCACCATGCAGGTGGAAATTGACGTGCCCAATCCCAACTACCATTTGCAGCCGGGAATGTACGCGGACGTGAGCCTGCTGGCCAATAGCCGGCCCGATGCTCTGACCATTCCCGTCACCGCCATCGTGCGCTCGGACAACAAAACCAGCGTGCTGGTGGTTGACTCGCAGGACCGCGTGCAGGTGCGCCCGATCGAGCTGGGGGTGGAAAGTCCCAACAAAGCCGAGGTCCTCAGCGGATTGAAGGAAGGGGAGCGGGTGATTGTAGGCAACCTGGGCAGCTACCAGGCGGGCGAGTTGGTGCGGCCGAAGCAGGCGGCATTCACCACCGCGGAGAATGGGTTGGGTGCGGATTAGCGGGCGATTTTGTTCTAAGAGCCGGAACGTATTTTTGTCATCACGAGCGCGGCGGGTGAGGGATCTGCTTTTCGGTCCGGGGAAGGGAAAGCAGATTCCTCGCGCCAAAAGCCGGTGTCCCCAGAACGCGCCGCATTCGCGCGTGCTGGGGTGGAAAAGCAGGCGCTCGTAATGACAACTTCACAGTGCCTTGCGCCAATGTCTGTGGCGCGGTTCCGTAGGGAGCTTTCGAATGTCTAGCTTCGCGATCAAATATCCGTTTTTCATTCTCATGTTGTGCCTGACCATCGTCGTGGTAGGCGTGACGACGGTGGCGCGCATGCCTGTCGATCTGTTTCCCTCCATCGATATCCCCGTCGTGGTAGTGGCGACGTTTTACAGCGGCATGCCCCCACAACAGATTGAGGCCAACATTACCGACACCTTTGAGCGCTTCTTCACCCTGGGCAGCAACATCGACCACATCGAATCGCGCTCGCTGACTGGCGTCAGCCTCATTCGGGTGTACTTTCAGCCGGGCACCGATCCGGACGCGGCGGTCAGCGAGATCGCCAATCTTGCCATGGCCGACCTGCGACGCCTTCCCCAGGGCACGCTGCCGCCCGTGGTGTTGAAGTTCGATGCCTCCAGCTTGCCGGTGTGCCTGGTCACACTGAAAGGGCAGGGACTGAACGAAACCCAATTGCACGACGAAGGACAGTTCAATGTCCGCAATCAGATTGCGAACGTGCCGGGAGCTTCCGTACCGCAGCCCTATGGCGGCAAGTATCGCCAGATCCAGTTCTATGTCGATCCGGTGAAGCTGGAGGCGGCGCAGATGAGCCCCATGGACGTGGTGAACGTCGTTAACGAGGCCAACAAGATCCTGCCCGCGGGCGACGTGCGCATCGGTCCCAAAGACTACAACATCTACAGCAACAGCCAGCTCCCCGACATTTCGCAGATGAACGATGTGCCGCTGAAGGCGATCGGCAATAGCGTGCTGCGCTTCGGCGACATCGGGCACGCGGAAGATTCGTCGGCCATTCAATACAACATCGTGCGCGTCGACGGACAGAAGTCGGTGTACCTGCCGATCCTGAAGCAGGGCGGCAACAGCAATACCATTCAGATCGTCGATGGCGTGCGCGACCGCGTCAAGCGCCTGCTGGATGTGCCGCACTCGCTGGTGGCCAACGTGGTCTTCGATCAGTCGCAATACGTGAAGATCGCGGTTGCCAATGTGTTGAAGGAAGGCGGCATCGGACTGGTGCTGACTGCGGTCATGATCCTGATCTTCCTGGGCTCGTTCCGCGGCACGATTTCCGTGCTGATTTCCATCCCAGTTTCGTGTCTGGCGGCGCTCCTGTTGCTGAATGTTGCTGGCGGCACGATCAACACCATGGTTTTGGGCGGCCTCGCCCTCGTACTCTCGCGATTGATCGACAACTCGGTCGTCGTGCTGGAAAACATCTTCCGCCACATGGAAGAGGGCGAAGATGCCCTGACCGCCGCCGAGCGCGGAGGCCAGGAGGTGCAACTCGCCGTGCTGGCTGCGACGTTTACTACCGGCATCGTGTTCTTCCCGGTGGTATTTCTCTATGGCGTGAGCAAGTATCTGTTCACGGCGCTCGCGTTGGGCGTGGTGCTGGCGTTGGCCGCGTCGTACCTGGTCGCCATGACCGTGGTGCCATTGTTTTGCGCGAAATTCATCAAGACGGCGCACGGGCACGGCGGGCATCAGGAAACCAAGTCAGCGTTCGGAAAATTCGTAGCCGCCTTCAATCATCGTTATAACCGCATGCTCGCCAGTTACGATCGGGCGGTCGATAAGGCGCTGACGCGACCGGTGGCCACGATCGTGGTCATCATGGCCAGCTTCGTTGTGAGTCTCGCGCTGTTTCCCTTGCTCGGGCTCGCCTTCTTTCCGCGCACCGACCCCGGCCAGTTTGTGATCAATGTGAAGGCGCCGACCGGCTCGCGTCTGGAGATGACCAACCAGTACATCGCGCAGGTTGAAAACGACATTCGCGGCATCATCCCTGCCCACGACCTTCAGATGATCGTCTCCAACATCGGCATGACCCCTGACCTGTCGGCGATTTACACCAGCAACTCCGCGCAGCATACCGCCTTCGTTCAGGTGAGCCTGAACCAGGAGCACTCGACCAGCACGTTCACGTATATGAACCGCGTGCGCCGCAAGCTGGCTTCCGATCTGCCCGAGCTCTCAACCTACTTCCAGACCGGCGGCCTGGTGGATTCGGTGGTGAACCTGGGCCTGCCGGCGCCGATCGATATCCAGGTCACCGGCAACCATCAGCATGTCGCGTACCAGGTCGCGAGCGAGTTAGCGGCAAAGCTGCGAAGCATGAACGACGTGAGCGACGTGCTCATCCCGCAGGACCTGGACTATCCGGGAATTCAGCTCAACGTGCGCCGCGAAATGGCGGCCCGCCTGGGGATGACGGCGACGGATGTAGTGGACAACGTGGTGACGGCGCTCACCTCCAATGGCATGATCGCGCCCAGCTACTGGGTCGATCCGCGCAGCGGGAACAACTACTTCCTCACCGTGCAGTACACCAACCAGAAGATCGGTTCGATGACCATGGAGGATTTCAAGCAGATTCCTCTGCACGCGCCGGACAACAAGAATCCGACCATGCTGGAGAACGTAGCCGACATAAAGATGATCAATACCCCCACCGAGGTCGATCACTATCAGCTCTTTCGTGTGATTGATGTGTACGTCTCACCTAAGGGGGAAGATCTGGGTGCACTCTCCTCTGAAGTCGGCAAGATCCTCAAAGACACCACCCTCCCCTCGAACATCCGCGTCGAGATTCGCGGCTCGGTTGTCTCCATGCGTCAGTCGTTCCTCAGCTTCGGCCTCGGGCTACTGCTAGCGGTCGTCCTCGTGTACCTCATCCTGATGGCCCAGTTCGCCTCATTCATCGACCCCTTCATCATTCTGTTGGCCATCCCTTCCGGCATCACTGGCGTGATTCTGTTCCTGCTGATTACCCACACCACCCTGAACGTGATGTCGTTGATGGGCCTGATCATGATGACGGGTATCGTCGTCTCCAACAGCATTCTGATCGTTGACGTGACGCGCAACTATCGTTTGGAAGGCATGCCTATCCGCGAGGCGGTCGCTCTGGCATGCCGTGTGCGCCTGCGTCCCATCCTGATGACCTCCCTGGCGACGGTTCTGGGCTTGATTCCCATGGCGCTGGCTCTCGAAGCAGGAAGTGAACAGTACGCACCTCTGGCGCGCGCCATCATCGGCGGCCTTTCGGTATCAGTGGTGGTTACCGTATTCCTGGTCCCAGCGGTGTATTTGCTGATTCATCGAAGAGAAGAGCACGGACGGGAGGTGCAAGCTTGAGAAGCAAGATCCTCCGGCTTGTAGCATGCATTGCTTTCCTGGGCGGATCGGTTT
>Ga0335081_10019101_pt1 | contig 11078 bp, 8 predicted proteins | sample Lox_Sample_35_FD_206713 | JGI IMG/M metagenome (GOLD analysis project Ga0335081, IMG submission 206713) | Soil microbial communities from Loxahatchee National Wildlife Refuge, Florida, United States - Lox_Sample_3.5 | ecosystem: Environmental > Terrestrial > Soil > Wetlands | place: USA: Florida...
TACCAGAATCTCCACCGGAGTCTTTTTCATTTCCAGCTTGAGCCCCAGTTGCGCCTCCACCGCCCCGAAAATGTCTGGCAACGCCACGTCGCCCGCCCTCGGCGCTTCTGCTCCGTCCGCGCGCCCCGCCGGCTGCGAATCATCCGGCGCCCATTCCAGCTTGACGTCGTAGAATCCATCGATCCCCGTCCTGTCGAGCACCGGCTGCCGCAACTGACGCGAAAGCAGCACCGTCAGCGTGCGCATCGAAACGTGGTCGTAGAACAGCCTGCCGCGTCCGTAACCGGGGTTGGAAGGAGTCGCATCGTCGTCCGATCTGTGCAGCTTCGGCCCGTTCTTCGCCACTTCCAGCTCCAGGTGCGGCAGCGGCCTCGGCTCCCGATGTATCACGAGCTGGAATCGTTCCGCAAGCAGCCGCTGCATCATCAGCATGAGTTGCTCCCGCGGCGTATCGGGCGGGGCCTTGGCGTCGATGTCGAAGCGCACCGTATAGCTCCTGGTCCAGTCCGGCCCCGAGACCTGGTCGTCGCTTACCAGCTCGTACGCCCATCGGATGCAGTCGCTCAGCGTGGTGTTTCGCAGAGTCACCTCTCCGTGCCGCGCCGTTCCCAGGTTGATGTTGATATTCTGTCCGGACGCAACCGGCGGACTGGGCTTGACCGACGCCACGTCGAATGCCGGCTGATCCGCCGCCCGCTGCGCGGCGGCCGCACCGGCCACCAGCAGCATCACAGCCATCCCACACCTCATGGATGCCTTCCTCCCCAGTCACTAACAAATTAGTACTAAAAAGGCGTAAGGTCAAGCCGCCTACAGTCCCGGCGCTCGCCGCATGGCTTCACTACGGAGATTAAGTAGTGATAGTCTTAAATCCGACCGAGGTCGACCATGGAGTCCTCAGAGTCACGATGTGCTTTGATTACCAAAAGCGTTCGGCATAGAGAACTGCTGAACGGGAAGGGCATTGCGCTTTCAATTGCCGGCCTGTCCCTACTGGCTTTGATCGCGAAGGGTCAATCCCATCCAGTCTCCGTCCTCCAACCGGCCCAACCGGCCGGAGATTTGCCTACGATCAAAGTGGATGTCGACGTGGTCAACATATTGACCACCGTCCGCGACAAGAGGGGTGCCCTGATTCCTAACCTCAAAAAGGAAGATTTCACCGTCCTTGAGGATGGAAAGGCCCAACCGATCAAGTATTTCACTCGCGAGACCGATCTCCCGCTCACCATCGGACTACTGATAGATGTGAGCGTCAGTCAGCGCGACCTCATCGAAATCGAGCGCGACGCTGCAACGCAATTCTTCTTCCAGGTCCTGGGGAAAGAGGACAAGGCTTTCCTCATGGCTTTTGCGGAGGACGCCCAATTGCTCCAGGACTACACCAACTCAGCGAAGCTGCTAACCCAGATGATGCGGGGTTTGCCGATCAGGCCGGACGTGGGTAACTACGGTCCGTCGCCGGTGCACAACGCGGGCGCGTGGTTGGGCGTGGTCTCGTGCGATGCGGTGCCCACCGCGGGAACGGTGCTATACGATGCGGTTTACCTCGCTGCCACCGAAAAGCTCCAGGGCGAAATGGGGCGCAAAGTAATCATCGTTATTACCGACGGCGTGGACGCAGGGAGCCGGCTAAGAGTAGATGACGCCGTCAGGGCGGCGCAAAAAACCGGCGCCGTAATCTATAGCATCGAGTATTATGATCCCCGCTCTTACTGCGGTTTTGCGGGCGGCGGAGGGTATGCGGCGCTCCACAGGATGTCCGATGAGACCGGCGGCCGCGTCTACAAGGCCGGAGGGAATCACACGCTGGAAGTGGTTTTCTCGAAATTGCAAGACGAGATGCGCAACCAGTACGCCATCGGATACACGCCCATAAATGAAACCAAAGACGGCTCCTACCACCACTTGAGAATTAAGCTGGCGAACAAAGACCTGAGCGCGCAGGCGCGCAAGGGGTACTACACCGTCAAGCCGGAGTCGAAATAGCCTGAAAAATCGCTGGTCCCGTGCCTGGCCCGTGTGAGCTATGACGTCCAGCCGCCGCCGAGCGCGTTATAGAGTTGGACCAGCGCCAGCCGCTCGCTGAGCACCGCCACGGAAAGACCGATCTCCGCGGCGTAGGCATTCGTCTCGTTCGTCAGGACTTCGAGGTAGCTCGCCGCGCCGCCCTGGTAGCGCATGCGCGCAAGACTTGCAGCATCTCTCGCGGCAGCCAACAACTTCTCCTCATGCTCCCGGTAATCGCGGAACTTCCGGCACGCGATGAGCGAGTCGGAAACCTCCTGGAAGGCCCGTTGGATGGCTTGCTGGTAGCGAAGCAGCGCCTCATCGCGCTGCGCCTCGGCGAGCTTTTCATTCGCATTCAGGCGTCCCTTGGTGAAGATGGGCTCCAGGGCCGAGCCGGTGTACGACCATGCCCTCGAGGCCCCGCGAAACAGGGTCGTGAGCGCCGCACTGGCCAAGCCTCCAAGCCCGGTCAGCTCGATATCCGGGAAAAACGCCGCGCGGGCGGCGCCGATGCGGGCGTTGGCGGCGACCAGGTTCTGCTCGGCCTCCCCGATGTCCGGCCGTCTCTCAAGCAAGGCCGAGGGGATGCCGGCGGGCGGCTCGGCTGGCGCTGGCTGCGCCGTCATCCCGAGTCCTCGCTCTATCTGGGCGCCCGGGTTCCGTCCCAGCAACAGGTTGATGGCGTTCTCTTGCTGTTGGATCGCTCGCTCCAGGTTCGGGATGGCTGCCGCGGCGCTCTCCACCAACTGCTCGGCCTGCCGTTGATCGGAGAGAGGCGCTCCGCCGCCGTTCACCAGGGTCTGGATAAGACCCAGCGAATCCTGCCGCGAGGCCAGCGTCCGGCGGGAAATGGCAAGCTGCTCGTCGAGCGTTCTCAGGTTGAAGTACGCCGCTGCGACTTGTGAGATCAGATCGCTCACCACGGCCCGCCGGGCCCATTCACTAGCCGCCAGGTCGGCGCGCGCCGCTTCGGTCAGCCTGCGATACTTGCCCCAGAAATCGGGGCTCCAGGAGCCCGACAAGCCGATTTCGAGAATGTTATAAATGGTCGTCGAACCGCCCGAGCCCGGCGTCGGCTCACCGACCGCCTCCACGCCGCCGGCGATGGTTGGGAATTGGTTCGAGCGCGCGATGATCGCCGCCTCCTGAGCTTGCATTACGCGCGCTGCGGCCACCCGCAGATCGAAGTTCTGCGCCAGCGCTGTCTTTACGAGCGCTTGCAGAGCCGGGTCTGGAAAGACAGTCCACCACGCGGCATTCGCCAGCGATTCGGGCGTGCTCGGGCTGCTCGTATTATCTGGCCCGCGGTAAGCCGCCGGCACGTCTAACGCCGGGCGCCGGTAGTTCGGCCCTTTCACGCAGCCCGAGAACGCGACCACGATAGCCAGCGCCGTCCCGCACCTTGCCGCAATCAGGTTCGCCATCAGATCCTCCCCTCCGGTAGAGCCGGCCCGGGCGGCACGGGGTGCTTCCGCCGCGCTCGCAGGGAGAATGACTCGATTACGTCGAAAGTCACCGGAATCAGGAACACCGCGATCATGGTGGCCGCCAGCATTCCACCGATCACCACCGTCCCCAGAATCCGGCGTGAAGCGGCCCCGGCCCCGCCGGCCACCCACAGCGGCACGCACCCGAAAATGAAGGCGAAGGCCGTCATCAGAATCGGCCGCAAGCGGATGCGTGCGCCCGCCAGCGCGGCTTCCGCCACGGTCTTGCCGCCTTTCTCGAATTCGGTCTTGGCGAATTCCACGATGAGGATGGCGTTCTTGGCCGAGAGACCGATCAGCATGATCATGCCGATCTGGGTGTAGACGTCGTTCTCGTAGTTCCGCAGGTAGAGCGTCATGAACCCGCCGAAGACTGCGATGGGCACCCCCAACAGCACGCTCAGCGGCAGGGTCCAGCTTTCGTAAAGGGCCGCCAGGATCAGGAACACGAACAGCAGCGAGAGCGCGAAGATCGATCCCGCCGAAATGCCCTTCTCGGCCACTTGCTCCTGGAACGACATGCCCATGTAGTCGTATCCCATCCCGGGAGGCATAGCCTGCTCGAACACCTCTTCCAGCGCGCGCCGCGCCTGGCCCGAGCTGAATCCGGGCGCCGCCGTGGCGTTGATCTGAGCGGCCTGGTACTCGTTGTAGCGCAACGAGAACTCCGGCGCGAGGATCGTGCGGGTGTTGATAAGGGAGCCCAGGGGAACCATGCCGCCCTCTGGTCCGGTAACGTAGAACTGGCCGATATCTTCGGGTTTGCGGCGGTACTCGCCGTCGGCTGCGACGTAGACCTGCCACTGCCGCCCGAAGCGGTTGAAGTAATTTACCAGCGCGCCGCCCATAAAGGCCTGCATGGTGTAATAGACGTCGCGCAGCCCGATGCCCTCGCGCTTCACCTTCTCGCGATCTACGTCCGCATAAAGCTGCGGCACGGTTGGCAGGTAGGTTGTGGTCACGCTGGCCAACTCCCGCCGTTTCCTCGCCGCTGCCACGAACGTGCGAACGTTGCGAGTGAGAAAGTCCTGCTCGGAGCCGCTGCGGTCTTCCAGCACGAAGCTCACTCCGCCGAACGCACCGATGCCGGGAATGGCCGCGGGCGGGAATGAGAAAGCTATGCCTTCCCTGCTCCTCGCCAGGCCGGCGACAATGTGCTGCCGGATGGCCGCGTACTGCTCGGCGGGGCCCGTACGATCGTCCCATGGTTTCAAGGGGACGAAAAAGAACCCGCTGTAACTGTTGGCGACGCCGCTGAGCAGGTTGTAGCCGACGACGGCCACGCAGCCTTCCACCCCCGGCGTGCTGAGCATCATTTTCTCGATGTTGGCCGCGGCCGCGTCGGTGCGTTGCAGCGACGCGGCGTCCGGCAATTGCAGTGAGGCCAGCATGTATCCCTGGTCCTCTTCGGGAAGGAAAGCCGAGGGCAGGCGCCGCCCGGCCATCACCGCAGCCACGGCCACCAGCGCCAGAAAGACCAGGCTGAATCCGGCCTTGTGAACCAGCACGGTGGAGATGCTGATATAGGTGTTCGAGCCGTGCTTGAACATCCGGTTGAACCATCGGAAGAACACGCCCAGCGGGCCGCGCCGGGCGGGCCGCGGCTTCAACAGCAGTGCCGAAAGCGCCGGGCTGAGCGACAGGGCATTGAACGCCGAAAACAGCACCGACACTGCGATGGTGACCGCGAATTGCTGGTAGAGCCGCCCGGTGATGCCTGGTATGAACACCGTCGGGATAAAGACCGCGGCCAGGATAATGGCAATGGCCACCACTGGTCCGGAGACTTCGTGCATGGCCTGAAGGGCCGCGTCGCGCGGCGCCATACCTTCTTCGATGTGACGTTCCACCGCCTCTACTACCACGATGGCGTCGTCCACTACCAGGCCGATGGCCAGCACGAGCCCGAACAGCGAGAGCGTGTTGATGGAGAACCCCAGCACTGGGAACGTGACGAAAGCGCCGATTAGGGAGACCGGAACCGCCAGCAGCGGGATCATGGTAGCGCGCCAATTCTGCAGGAAGACGTACACCACCAGGATCACCAGGAACATGGCTGCTCCCAGCGTGAACTCGATCTCTTTGATCCCGGAGCGAACCGCCCGGGTGGTATCGATCGCGATTTTGTAATCGAGGTCCCGTGGAAACCGCTTTCTCAGCTCATCGAGCCTTCCCCTCACGCCGTCGGCGGCGTCCACGGCGTTCGATCCCGGCAACTGATAGACGGCCATGGCCGCCGCGGGCCCGCCGTTGTATCGGCTCACCACGGAATAGTTCTGGGCCCCCAATTCCACGCGTGCCACGTCCTTGAGCCGGAGCGTGGAGCCGTCGAGTTGCGCGCGCAGAACGATGTCTCCGAACTCCTCCGGGGTGGACAGCCGGCCTTTGGTCTGCACCGTGTACGTAAATTCCTGGCCGGGTGGAATCGGCTCGCCACCGATCTGCCCGGCGGGGTTCACCGTGCTCTGTTCCTGGATGGCCGCAATGATCTGGGGCACCGTGACGCCCAGCCTGGCGAGCCTGTCGGGCTTCGCCCACACGCGCATGGCATACTGGCCTGCGCCGAACACCTGCACGCGCCCGATCCCCGGCAGCCGTGCGAGTTCGTCAGCCAGGTTAATGTAAGCGTAGTTCGACAGGAACGAGCTGTTGTAGGTGCCTTTCGGCGAGTACAGGGTGATCATGGCCAGCGGCGAGGCCAGGGATTTCTGCACGACGAGGCCCGCCGTGGTTACCTCCGCCGGCAATTGCGGCTGCGCCAGCGAGGTGCGCAGTTGCGTCAGCACTTGGTCGATATTGGGATTCGTTCTCACGTCGAAATTCACCGTGATCGTCGTGCTGCCGGCATTGGAGTTGATCGAATACATGTAGTTCATGTTGTCCACGCCGATCACCTGCTGCTCGATGGGAGTCGCTACCGATTGCTCCAGAGTGTGTGAATCCGCGCCGGGAAAGGTGGCCCGCACATTCACTTCGGGTGGGACGATCTCCGGGAACTGCGCGATGGGCAGCTGCACCATCACCACCAGGCCCACGATGACCGTGAGAATGGCGATCACCATCGCCACGATGGGGCGGTTGATGAAGAACTTAGCCATGTCAGATCCCCTTCGCCGGGAGGGATGCGCCGGGAGCGGGTTCGGCTTTGGGAACTACCACCGCTCCATCCGCTACTTTGACCGTGCCTTCCGTAATCACGAGCTCGCCCGGTCGCAGACCGCTCTCCACAACCCACAACGCATCCATGCGCTGGCCGACTTCGACGTTCCGGACCGAGACGCGGTTATCGGGCCCGACCACGGCGACCAGGTGGCGTCCCTGAACCTCCGAGACCGCGCGCTGAGGGATGAGTACGGCGCCCCTCAGGGTCTCCTTAACCGCACGCACTCGCCCGAACTGGCCGGGCCTGAGCATGTTGCCGGGGTTTGGAAAAGTGGCGACGACGCGCATGGTAGCGGTCTTCGGGTCCACTTCACGGTCAGTGAAATAGACTTTACCGGAGTGGGCATACACGGTGCCATCCGCCAGCACCAGTTTGAGCTCCGTGGCGGAGCTGTCCTTCATCCAGTCACGGCCTCCACCGGAGCTCGAGAGGCCGGTGACCTTCAGGTATTCCTGCTCGGTGATGGGGAAGTACGCCCGGATAGGATCCACCTGCGAGACCGTCGTGAGCGCCGTAGACGGGCTCACCAGGTTGCCGATCTGCACCTCGGCTATTCCCGCTATGCCATCCAGCAGCGAACGGACTTCGGTGTACCCCAGGTTCAGCTCCGCGGTCTTGACGGCCGCCTCGGCGGTCTGTATGGAAGCCTCCGCGGTGACGATGGCTGCCTTGCTGGTGGCGATGGCCGCTTCGGCGGTCTTCTCCGCTTGCGTTTCACTGTCCAACTGGCTCTGGGCGATGGCGCGCGCCGCGGCCAGTGGCGTGTCGCGCTTCACGTTGATCTGCGCCAGTTCCAGTTGCGCCGTGGCCTGGGCCAACTGGCCTTGAGCCTGGGCGAGCTGTCCGTGGGCTTGAGCGAGTTGGCCCCGCGCCAGATCGAGCGCCGCTTCAAATGGCCGCGGGTCGATCTCGAATAGCACATCATCCTTGTGCACGAAGCCGCCCTCGCGATAATCCTGGCGAATAACGTAGCCGGAGACGTAGGGCCGGATCTCGGCGTTCAAAAAGCCTTCGAGAGTTGCGACCCATTCGCCCATGACGGGGACGTCCCTCTGGATGGCGGGAGTCACGCTTACTTCCGCGGCCGGCGGCGGCCCGGCTGGACTTCTTGCGGCCTGGCGGCATCCGGTTCCCACCGCGATCCACGCCACGGCCGCCAAAAACATGACCGAACAACGTTCTATGGCAGACATAATTTAATCAGTAATAGACCTAATTATCCGATTTATGGCAGCCAACGGTCCAGCGTCGCACAATTGTTTTGTCACCGTCGCTACTCTCCCACGGCGGTCGGGTCTCATCCCGGAATGGTGTTCGGCTTCCCTCAAACAGCGTTCGACTTCGTCGGAATCCTCATCCAGACCCCGCGAACCGGCAACCTCTGGCCGGGCCATGTCGCCACCCGCCCCCTGTTGCGGTCTTCAACAGCGAATTTCACCCAGTGGGTGCGTGATAATCCACTGTTTCCTGAATACCGGACTGCTCCGGTCCTGATATTTCGGACGTTTCGAATGTGGCACTTAGGTTGCATAACGTCTGATCCAAAGAGATAATCAGACCTGATAAATCCTCTATGCAATTGACACGCGCCGCCGATTACGCCGTCCGCGTCATGATCTACCTCGCCGGACTGCCTCCCGGCACGTGTGTCAGCCACATTGAGCTAGCCGGGGCGGTGGAATGTCCCAGGCAATTCCTGGCCAAAGTCCTCCAGCGCCTTACCAAAGCGGGGCTGATCCTTTCGCGCCGCGGCAGCATCGGCGGCTTCGAGCTTCCCGAAGAGCGGCGCCGCGCCTCCATGTTGGAAGTCATCGAGGCGATCGAAGGCCCCTTACGCCTCAACCGCTGCCTCGAAGCCTCGGGATCCTGCGCGCGTGAGCTCGCGTGTCCAGCTCACCTGGTGTGGGCCCGAGGCCAAGCCGCCCTGACCCACATTCTGAGATCCGCCACCATAGACGACCTGGCAATGCAGGCGGCCGCCATCCGCGATTCCGGCGCCAGCCTGCGCGAGGTTCCCCGATGGACCTGACTGGTTTGGCCGTTTGCGCCAGCTTGCTGATGGCGGCCGCCACCGCTTTTGCGTTCATTTGGGCGGTGAAGAAGGATTACTTCCGCGATATCGAAGACACCAAGTACCAGGTGTTCTGGAGCGACCTGGAGGAACTCGTGGATCCTCCCAAGGAGAAAGTCAATGGCAATGACAGTGGAAAGCCGAAATCCTGATTCCCAGGCGCAAGACCAAATGCCGCGGCGCCGCTTGTTCGCATGGTTGACCAGCGTCGGGCTGTTCGGCTCCGCCGTGCTGGCTGTCGTCTCCGACCTGGTTTTCTTCAAGCCCCGCGTGACCTATAGCCCCAGCGCCCGTTTCGCCATCGGGAAACCGGATGATTTCCCGCCCGGCACGCGGATCGCGCGCGATGTGGACCGCGTGTGCGTCGTGCGCGAGGGCAATCGCATGGCGGCCATCTCCACCACCTGCACGCACCTCGGCTGCATCGTTTCCATTTCCGATACCGGGTTCGCGTGTCCCTGCCACGGGTCGCACTACGATCAGGACGGCACGGTCACCGGCGGCCCGGCCCCGAAACCGCTTCCATGGTTTAAGGTCACACTCGCTCCCAACGGCGAGATCGAAGTCGACAAGAACTCGCAGGTCGAACCCGGAACCTACTTCACGGTATGAGCGCACCCACCACCAAACCGCCCGGCCCGTGGACCGCTGTCCGCGAGCTGCCCTCCAATGTCTGGAGCTCCATTTTCCGCCATCCGCTGCCCTCCAACGACCTGGAACGCGCGCAGACCAGCTTCACCAACTTCTTCCTCCACTTGCACCCGGTCAAGGTCCATCGCAACACGCTGCGTCCGGTCTATACGCTCGGGCTGGGCCTGATCTCGCTCTTTCTGTTTCTCATCCTGGTGGTGACGGGCGTGCTCCTCATGTTCTATTACGTCCCCTCCACCACTCAAGCGTATGACCGCATGCTCGACCTCCGCGGCACGGTGGCGTTCGGCATCTTCCTGCGCAACATGCATCGCTGGTCGGCGCACGGCATGGTAGCGATGGTGTTCCTGCATATGTGCCGCGTGTTCCTCACCGGCGCATACAAAAAGCCGCGCGAGTTCAACTGGGTGATCGGCGTAGTGCTGTTGCTGGTGACGCTGTTCCTGAGCTTCACCGGGTACCTGCTCCCCTGGGACCAATTGGCTTTCTGGGCCATCACGGTAGGAACGTCGATCGCCGGTTACGCCCCGCTGGTGGGCAGCCAGATGAAGTTCCTGCTGCTGGGCGATACCACGGTCGGGCAGGAAGCCTTGCTGCGCTTCTACGTTTTGCACGTTGCTGTTCTGCCGGCGGTTCTCACGCTCCTGGTGGCTGTGCATTTCTGGCGCATCCGCAAAGACGGCGGCCTCTCACGGCCCGAAGCGGCAGCCCCCGTCAAGCCCGAATCCGGCGTGGTCCAACTGCGGATCGAACCGGGCAAGCGTGTTTTCGGCCTGCAGGGCTTCGTCCGCGGCCCCTTCACCAAAATCGGCAACGTGCCCGACGACTCCGTCTATAGCTGGCCGAACCTGCTCATAGCCGAGCTGTTCGTCTTTGTCTTGACCGTCTCCATCATCCTCGTGGTGTCGCTGGCGTTTAACGCCCCGCTCGAACAGCCGGTCAACGTCATGCACCCGCCCAACCCGGCCAAGGCGCCATGGTACTTCCTTGGTCTGCAGGAAATGGTGAGTTATTCGGCCTTCTGGGGCGGCATCGGCGTGCCCACCGTCATGGTCCTGCTGCTGCTTCTGGCGCCGTACATCGATCGCAGCCCGAAAGGCGTAGGCCGCTGGTTCGCCCGCGAACGGCTGCTGGCCAACACCACCTTCCTTTCACTGGCCATCCTGAACGTGATCTTCATCATCATCGGCACGTTCTTCCGCGGTCCCAACTGGACCTTCGTTTCGCCGTTCTAGGAGGACCAACCGTATGCGACTGGCACTGGCAATTGCGAGCTTCGTGATACTGATCGTTCACGGCGTGGTCTTTTATGACCAGTTCGTGCACCGCTGGGAGCGGCACCAGACGGCTTACTTCGAGCAGGCGCGGTCGCTGGCGGCGCGGCCCGAGGAGCGCGCCGAGCTTGAGGCGCGCGCCCCGCACATCGAGCAAACGATCGTCACCAGCTTCGGCGATACCCGCGTGGACCGCTGCACCACCTGCCACATCGCTGCCGACGATCCCCGCTTCGCAAGCTACGGCCAACCGCTGAAGACGCATCCCTATTCGGCGGCCATGGGCGACGTGTTCCAGAACGGCCGCTGGGAGCGACGCCATAAGTTCACCGATTTCGGCTGCACCGTATGCCACGACGGGCAAGGCCGCGGCCTCGAGACTCACTATAGCCACGGCGAAGATGAATTCTGGCCCGATCCGC
>Ga0335081_10019105_pt1 | contig 11078 bp, 9 predicted proteins | sample Lox_Sample_35_FD_206713 | JGI IMG/M metagenome (GOLD analysis project Ga0335081, IMG submission 206713) | Soil microbial communities from Loxahatchee National Wildlife Refuge, Florida, United States - Lox_Sample_3.5 | ecosystem: Environmental > Terrestrial > Soil > Wetlands | place: USA: Florida...
CGGTGATTGTGTACGACGATTGAGCACCGCACAACGTCGTGGCTGCCCCAAAACATAAAGCGCCAATCAAAGCAGGGAACCCGGCCAAAGCTTTCATGCGTTCCTCCTCAGAACCGGCGATTTTGATGCCAGATTTTTCCATCCCTTCCGCGTGGAGATGTCAATAGTTTGTAAAACGCATCACGCGTGCTCGCGTTTCAACGCAAGTGCACCACAGGTCTAACCCTGCCGTAAGCTGCATCCAGGCGGCGTTCCGCAGGCCCTCTAGTACAATCAATCGCGTGAGCGACCCCGTACGCATCGGAATTCTGGGCGACTTTAATCCCGAATTTCGCTCGCATCCCGCCACCAACGACGCCCTGCAGCACGCGGCTCGCAAGCTTGCCATGGAAGTTCAGAGCGAGTGGATCCCCACCTCCTCGCTCACGGCTCCCGAAAGTGAGAAGAAACTCGAATCTTTCGACGGATTCTGGGGCTCTCCCGGCAGTCCTTACAAGAGCTTCGACGGCATGTTGAAAGGGATCGAGTTCGCCCGCCGCCGCGACTGGCCCTACCTCGGTACCTGCGGCGGATTCCAGTACGCCTTCATCGAATTCGCGCGCAACGTACTGAACATCGCCGACGCCGATAGCGCCGAGAACAATTCCGGATCCAAGAACATCATTATTTATCCCGTCGCGTGCGCAGTACCCGACCGCAAAGGCAACGCCCCCAAACTTTCCGGAGTTGTTCCGGAGATCAAGCTCCGGCCCGGCTCTTATCTGCAGAGTTTCTACGGTAAAGATGTCGAAACTGTGAAAGAAGAATTCTTCTGCAACTTCGAAATCAATCCGGATTTCGAATGGACCACGATGGAGGCCGGATTCCCCATCGTCGCCCGCGGGCCGCAAGGCGAAATCCGCGCCATCGAATCGCCCACGCACCGCTTCTACGTCGCCACGCTGTTCCAACCACAACTCTCCTCGACAGAGAAGAAGCCGCATCCGATTGTGCTAGCGTTCGTGCAAGCCGCCGCCGATTGGGGCAAGAAGAAGTTGGACGACAGCGTGCTGGAATAAGCACGGACTTCAGACTCCAGACCGCCGACCTCAACCCTCAGCCTCAAGCTGGGGCGTCGGAACTTAAGGTTCAGGCTCGAGTCTGAAAATGAAGTAAATTGGCAAGTGCGAAGGCCGAGGTCAAAGGTCCAAGGTCCGAGGTCCGCGCTGTTACCAAAGTCGCGATTACTTCGCTGTTACCGTTCACCCACCAACTGCATCTAGGCCCGGGCAACCCGGCTCGCTAGACTCCCTTCCACGGCGCCCTCCCCCATCGCGCGCCCGCGAGGAGCCACTCGTCTCGATGCACACATCTTTGCAGATGATGAACTCATTTCGTGTTCCGTGGGGCACACTGATCAGTTACATCCCGGTGATCGCCACGGTGGTGACCACGTTCTTCAGCGTCATCCTCGCTCGCGCGACGCTTCGCTACGTCGAAGCCACCGACAAAGGCTTGGCCCTCGCGCGCGAAGAGTTCGAACGCGAATGGACGCCCGACCTGCACATCAAGCTCGAGCGTGTCTCGCCGACAGAAGCCCGCATCATCGTCACGAACCTGGCGAAGACCTCGGTGCTGCTGCAGCTGTTGCAGCTCCGTAAGCTGTCGCACGCGATGCCATTCGAACGTTGTCGCCTGAACGATCCTCTCGTCGGCGGACTGACATGGCAGCAGGAGATGGGTAAGCGCATCCTCGCCTGCACGGGATATGAGTTTGAAGGGCCCATCGCGACCGCCATGACCTTCTATGCCGCCGGTCGTATGTACCGCACGGATTGGTTTCGTTCGCAGATCGTCGTTCGCGAAGGCCGGATCGTAAGCCTTGAGCCCAGCACCATGCCGACTCGGCGCGTGCGCCAGGTGGAACGCAAAGGTCAGCCCGAACGCCGCCGTGAATTCGTCCAGGACGTCGCTGCCGGCGCCGAGCCGGCGAAGACAGAATCGCCATCGGATGAGAAATCCTTCGCCACTGGGGCCTCGTAGCTCGTGCTTGCGTTAGCGTTGCCGTCGGGCAGAACGGCAACGTTCGTAACTCTTACCTAAGATCCTCGACGCCAGCTAAAGTCCGCCAGTGAATGGCCGATCTCCCATCACAGGAGACCGCTATGATCACTCCAATCGAAAGCTCTCATCCCGTTGATGCCCGTACCGTCGCGCCACCATCCCCACAACCCAGGCCTGATCCTCACGCGCAGACCCGGCCCGTCGCAAAGAGCGGCGAGGTCTCGCAGGATCAGGTGACACTCAAAAGCGCAGGTCAGCCTGATCCCGATCGCGACTAAGACCGGTTTCGATCAGGATGGTGCACAACGTCAGTAGGGAAATGCCGAGCCACTGCTATGCGGCGGTTTTTTGACCAGTCTTCGCCGCAACTGATGGCTCAGTGCGGGCAAGGCTGCTTCGTTCTTCGAAAAGTAGGCGCCGCAGCGTTCGCAGGTCATTCAAAATACGGCTGCTGCGGTTCAAATGGAGTTCCAGTTTCTCGACGCTGTATAGCGCCATGCGCAATGCATCCAGACGGCGGTTGAGATCGGCATTGGCAGATTCCCGGTCCACATCCAGCTGAAGTTCTTCCTTCGCTTGCGACACAGCCTCGGCAAACAAGGCCATGAAATCGTGCGCGCTTTCGATCGTCTCAAATGGGTGGTCCATTCGTGATTTCATCGGGGAATCTCCTCAGGTCCTGGGAACCTGTGATTTCGGCGGTCGAAAAGAATAGTCTATGCCATTTCCCGCCGCAGGGGTAGCCCAGACTATCCCCGATTTCTGTCGGGGACGCTGTGATTGTGGTCACGTGGTCGTGAGATCTTGAGTCCTAGCTCCGAGGGCAGGATATCCATGATTCGGAGGCTATATCCTAAAACCGAAAACCCAAGATCTTGTCTTACTGAGATTCATTCAGAAGCTGCAGTTGTTGCACCAGTTCTGCGATCCGTTCGCGACGCTCGTCATATTCCTTTGCCTCGTCTGGCGTCATACCGAGATAGGTCGCTGTCTTCAAGGCCTCTGCCTGTTTTTCAGAAAGCCGGTCGATCTCGCACTTGATGGTGTGAATCAGCTCAAGCGTGTTAGTGGACTCACGAGGCAACATTCAGGACCGGCCTTCCCAAGACCTGTTGCGCGCCAAATCCGACGCGAACCGGACCTCTAGTAGCCATTTCATGACAGCTAGTAACTCACTTTCGGCGGGAAGGGTCTATCCGGTGAACCGCTGAGCGAGATGCTCCACAACAGCTAGGGACTTTTGCGGATTGTCTCTCGAGAGCCGCCAAAGGTTGCCCTGACGATGCGGTCAGCCTAAGCCCTCCTCGGGCGATGGAATCGCAGTTTCTCCCACGCCCCCGACCTGACCTGATCCGCTCCTCCATTTCCGCATTAATAAATGAAGTCGTAATCGCCAACTCGCGATGGTTGGGAATCGATGCTTTCTTGGGGGAGTGCTCGATGCTGCGGCGTCTAGGTTGGTTAATTCTGCTCACTGCAATCCTCGAATGGTTAGGCCAACCCGCGCACTCGCAGACGGACTGGTCCGGGCAGGCGCAGTGCCAGCTAGGCGTGCAGTCGCCGAACTACACCTATCAGGAAGTGCAAACCTGGACAATCACAGGCCCTCCGACCGGAAGTGGCTCATTGCGCGTCTATCCCGCAGTCTGGAGCGTCGCCGGCCAGGGAGGCCGCTCGGACGTTTCCGGTCCCCAGATGACAACGGCACAGTGGACCACGAATGTGCCTGGTATCAACGCCCCGATCGCGATCTTTGTGAACTCCGCCAATCAGCTGATCATCAAGTCCTATCATGGTCAATTTCGCGCCGAAGGCGGCGTCACGGGCACTCAAGCCGTCACTGTCGGCGGAGCCCAGAAGACAACTCCCGTTTCCTACTCCCGGATGGAGTGGCAGTTTCCCATCATCGAAACCGACGCCAGCCTCTCCGAAGTCAGCGGAACCAGTTCCAACCTGGTAACGCAGGCAATCGGCCCCATGCAGCCCCCCGGACTCCGCGGCAGCGCCACCTGCCAATGGCAATTTTCCAAGAGTGGAAACGGACTTACTTCATCGGTCCCCACAGCTGCTCCCGACGGTTCCGCAACTGCAGTCCCAGCCAACGTAATCCCGCCAGTAAATGCAATTCCAGCGGCGAGCATCCCCTCCGGGACACCGCAGGTCGCAGGCTCTGCAGCACCGTCACAGCCGAACGCCGCCACCCCGGCTGACGGATCTGCGCCGGCTCGTACCGGGGCAAACCAGCAGCAATCAGCAAACGGAAACCCTGCGCACCCGACGCCGCAAAGACTCGAATACGGCGATGACGACGTCGACGATACTCCGCCCACGGGTTACTTTGCCCAGATCATGTTCCAGATCGACCAAACCCTCGACGACGATTCCATCAAGCAAATGTCTCCCGCGGAATGGCAGCAGTTCGAAAAGCAAACCGGCGGCAAGCTTGTCCCGAGCGAGCACGTCTTCCGCTTCGCTCCAACGCCCGCCGTAGGCTACTGGCTGCACGTCGGCGACCGCCGCCACATGATCAGCTACAAGGGAATGGTGAACGTTCCAACCAAACCCACGAAGACGACCGACCTCGAACTTTTCGTCCAGGTCAGCGATGACCATCCTTACGCCGTAATTCCCTCCGTGGAGTTCGTCCCCGCGGATCAGAAACCCAAGCCAACCGTCTTCAAACTGATCCAGAAGCTCCCCGTCACCATGAATCACACCATGCAAACATCGCACGTGCATGGCAACGATTGGGAGCGTCACCTCGACCGAGTCGAATACGCAGACGGGAACGTCGAGTCCCATAGCGGCTGCATGATGCCGGTCGCGCAGCAGTCGAACAATCCGATCTTTCAGCTGATCCCCGATCGCTGCCGCCAACGTGCGCCCTGCACTGCCGGCGACAACAGCACACGTTGTTGCCTCGACTACAACGGCCCTTACGGTGACGGCAATCCGATCTCCCGAGATACCGGACTTGACTGTTACGCACTCGGTGCCAAGTTTTTCGAGTGGAGCACCTGCTTCGTCTGGACGGTCGCCGGCGCATGCGCGAATGAAGGTGCGCTCCCCTGGAACAACACCGCCACCACATTGGGGCCAGCTTGCTGGGAAAACCACAAATATCGGAACTGTCAGAATCTCAATCCCAATGACTTCAAGCTCAGCCCGCCGGCAGAACTCATCACTATGGGACAGTCCGTGGATATGGTCCTGCGCAACAATACGGTCGGCAATTCCACGTGTCTGAATATTCTCGGCAATAATCCACCCGCCACGCTCGACCTTCGATCGAATGGCACCCTGGTGCATTCCCTATGGTGCGGAACATACCGGGCAGATCACTTCTCCGATCAGGCCCAGAAGCACTACGAAAATATGGCGCTTCGATTCCAGACGCCGAAGTCCACCTCGCAGAGACCTTGTTCCGTCACGTACAAAATCATCGGCGACAGCGGAGGAAAATCCTCCCGCAGCACCATCGTTGCAACCAATCCGCTTTGCGGCGGCTGGTCCGGCACCATCACCATGCAGAGCCAGACCGAGTACGGAGTTGAGTCGGACGTGGGCGGCGCTTTCGAAAGCACCGTTCATATGACGGAAACGCAGGATCTGACTCTTTCCTTCCAAAATAGCGTGGGGGTAGCGTCTGGCGATGCGGATCTCAATTACGAAGCCAAGAATTGGCAAGGAGCGCTCAGAGATCAGGTGCGCACTCGAATCGTGGAGGGCCACACAACCATGAAGGGTAAAGCCCGAACGGGATCGGCGGCTTCGATTGAAGTGGAGATCGACTCCAAGCAACGAACCTATACGCTCAAGCCATCATTCAAAACTTCGCGCGGGACTCTGCACACACTCTCCACGCACTACGACGAGGTCATCATTGATGCGGATACCCCGTACTACGTCGACCCGCGTGTCAATTCTCACTTCCCCGGCTTCTACGGAACGCTCACCGACCCCAAACACATCCATGGCCAGTGGAGCGAAAACCTCCCTCCTCCGTCCGGGCACAGCTACACCGGCGGAACGACTGTCGCCGTCGAATGGGACCTTACGTTTGTTCCCGCGCGGAAGTAGTCGCTACTGCAACTGCTTCTCGATGGCTCCGGTCACTTCCTTGGAGTCGGGAGTGACCGCCGGCTCAAACCGCTGCACCACGTTGCCGTTCCGATCCACTAGGAATTTTGTGAAGTTCCATTTGATGTCCCCGCCGATGCCGGGGGCAGTCTGCTTGGTGAGGTAGGAATAAAGAGGCGCCTGGTCATCGCCCTTCACAGAAATCTTGGCGTACATCGGGAAGGTCACACTGTATTTGCGTGTGCAAAAGGTCTTGATCTCTTCGTTCGTGCCCGGCTCCTGCGCTCCGAAATTGTTTGCCGGGAAGCCAAGAATGACGAATCCCTTGTCTTTGTACTTCTCATAGATGGATTCGAGCGCACTGTATTGCGGCGTGTATCCACATTGGCTGGCGACGTTGACGATCATCAACACCTTGCCCTTGTAGCTCGCCAGAGGAGCAGGTTTACCGTCAATGGAATTAAGCGTGAAGTCGTAGAGTCCGGAACCGGCAGATGCGCTCATTGCCATCATCAGAAGTGCTCCAATCGGCAGACAAAGAAAGACTTTCCCCAGAAAAGATTTCATAGTTTGCTCCAGATGAGAATCGGGACAAGCACCTACCGGTGCCCCAACAACCATAATCGGTGAGTCTCTCAAAACACAACCTGCGGAATGTAAAATTCCTGTCTCGCCACCCACAGTTATGATGGTTTCGTCGAGATCAAGCCAGACCACCCGCCCCGATCCGCGCGGAAATCTGATAGTTGATTACACCCCAAATTGTGCGATGCGCTGTGGCCGTCGAACGACGTAATAGATAAGTGCACCGATCCAATGCGTGAAAACGATGATCAAGATCCAGGTTAGCTTGTCATTTCCTTCCGAGGGCTCCTTGGTGGCACACTCGACGATCATCACAACCCAGAAAACACTAGCGGCTAGTCCGACAGCTGCGACCAGCAAAAAAAGTATTTCTCCCAGGCCAAACGATCACTCATATTCGGCTCCAATCAAGGGCGATTCGACTCGCAAATTTTAGCCTGGAACTCCAAGTTCTGGGTGGAGTACAGCGGAGATAGTGGACTGTAGAAATATTCCCTTATGACGCATTGACGGATTTTTAGTTTTCGATTGTCAGGCCTTTTTCACAAGCGCCGCGCGAATTCTCTGCCCGACGATCACATCTTCCCCAGGCTGCAACATCCATACCCCCACCACGAGCGTGTTCGCGTCCGCCGGGATGCCCTGATTGGGCTTTTGCCCGGTGTTCGGGTTCAATTCGATCGAAGGCATCCCCGTTCTTAAAGTCTCGACGATCTGGCTAGTCGTTACGCCGGTGACTGCCGGATCGAAGCGTATAAGAAGATGCGGAACGTGGTTGGCAATCCTTGGAACCACGGTTTCGGTTTTGACGGAAGGAATGCCCTTGACGGCACTCGCGACGAGATCGGCCCGCTTCTGGTAGTCGCCTTGCATCGACTCTTCCGTATGCGTGAGAACCCAGTCGACCGCCGCCACCATCCCCACAATCTGTTCTTTCGCAACCTTCATGCCGCGGCCAACTCCGTCCCCTGGATTGTTGTTGGCATGGGCCAAGTCGGTCAGAACCTTTCTCCCTAGCAGCAGCCCCGCGTTTTGCGGCCCGCGAATTCCCTTGCCCCCGGAAAACGCGACCAGGTCGAAACCCATTCCGGTGTATTTCCATAGATTAGAGATCGGCGGCATGTCGGCCGCCGCATCCAGATGGCACGGAATGTCGTACTCATGCGCCACCCGCAGCCATTCTTCCCTGCCGATCTGCGCGCTCGCGGCGATCCCGTCTTCGTCTTCCGCCGCGTTAAAGAAATTTGTCATCACCGCATTGCCTGCGCCGCAGGCGCGTTTATAGTCGTCGAGAGTGACCACCTCGGTCACACGCGCCCCACAGAGATAGATCGCGCGGTCATACTCATAGCGGTGCGCTCGCTGCACGATGACTTGATTCTTCATCCCGTCAATCGCTTGCGGCATGTCCGTAATCTTGATGTTGTTTGCGTGCTGCAGGCAGGCGGCTGTCGCCAGCGTGATGGCTCCCGAAGCTCCCGACGTCACGACCGCTCCCTCGCACTTGAGGCGGCGCGCAATATACTCTCCCGCCTTCTGCTGCAGTTCGTGCAATCGCACGGGATGAAGCGCAGACTTGTTCACCGCAGCCAGAACTTCCGGAGGCATGCAGGCCGCCGTCAGCGTCGTATACGTACCTGCGGCGTTGATAATCGGCGTGACCCCAAGCTTCGCGTAGTAATCCTCGCCCTCCGGCATTGCCGTCGATGCTGACGCAACCTTGGCGAACGAAAACAGAGGCGCCGCGCTGACCGACGCACCCAGCGCACCCACCCATCGAAAGAAACCGCGGCGGGATTGGAAACTTCCTTGCGATTCATTCAATCGTGGCATGGTAACGCTCCTTCAGTCCGAAAACTGGTGGACAGAAGTGTATATCGACGGAACCTCTCGCAGTGCAGCAAAGCGTGTGCCGCGGAAACACTCGCGCGTGCAAATCATCAATGGGGAGGCAGCGGCTTGCGAGGAATTCTTTCGTCGCGCATGGCGAGTTGGTAAATCAATGACGCTGCCACAGCGGCAGATTGCTTCAGGTCGTCTTCGAGGACGTGGTCGTAGGTGTCCATGTTCGTATGGGGAGCACGGGTGTCGTCGCCTTCCATGTAATCTCGAATCCATTGGAAGCCGGGCAGCCCCACTTCATCAAACGGAACATGATCCGTGGCGCCAATGTCCGCCAGAGACAACGTAGACGCGCCAAGATCTCTGGAAGGATCGAGCAGCTCGCGGAAAATCGGCTGGGCCGCCTGGTTCCCTTGCAAATACAGCCCACGAATGCGGCCGGTACCGTAGTCAAAATTGAAATAAGCATCGAACTTCTCGTATCCCGGTTTGAACTCGTAACGCGCTCGACCGGACGGGTCTCCCGCATCGTTCACTTTCCTGGCGAGGTGGGCGGCGACGTAAGCGTGAGAACCCAGTGTTCCCTGCTCCTCCGCGCTCCACAAGCCAATGCGGACGGTGCGCCGAGGCTTCAGCTTCAGGGATTGCAGGATGCGGATAACTTCTAGCGCAGTGGCCGCCCCGGCGGCATTGTCGGTGGCCCCCTCGGCAGAGTGCCAGGAATCGATCGAGCTACCCACCATTACGACTTCATCTTTTAAATCCGTTCCAGGGATTTCGCCGACGACGTTGTAGCTCATAGGGTCGTCATCGGAAAAATGCGCGAGGATATTCACCTCGAGCTCGACGGGGATCCCGCGCTTCACTTGACGGACGATTGCGTTGTACTGCTCGACAGCAACGTAGACCTGCGGAGTAACTACGGGCTTGTTGAGATCCCAGGCGTGCGCCCGTTTTTCAAAGGGTACATCCAGAAGATAGGGTACTGTCGCCGAAGTCACGTAAACCGTTCCCGCATCGCGATAAGACGGCTGCAGGACCACTGCCGCACCCTCTTGCTGGATCAACTGCCATTTTCGGTAATTGAGTTCTTCCGTCGCCCGCTGGTCAGGCGTGAACTCGAATGGTCGACGCTTCCCCGAAGGTTGGGCGTTTGCAAGACGTTGTAAGTCTTCGTCGGTTCGCCGGTGCGCCGCCGGCTCGAACAACGGATCGACTTGCCGCCCTTCCGAGAAGAGAACAATCTTTCCTTTGAGCTTACCTTTATATGCATCAAGGTCGGCGACGGTCTTCACGTCGAGCAAAACCACTTCGCCCCGTACGACTCCGTTCGTGCCCGGGCTCCAGGCCTTGGGATAGGCGATGAGCGGGCTGAACCGGGGCGAGCGAACATTCGCGGTGAAGCCTTCCAGTGCCCAGCCAGTGCCAAACGGTCCCCAGGGCTCAAGATGCGCATTCTCAATGCCCCACTCGTGGAGTTTGTTGCGGGCGTACTCCTCAGCTCGCTTCAGGTTGGGAGAGCCGGTCAGGCGCGGGCCAGTGACGTCGGTGAAGTAACCAACCATCTCCATGATCTGGGAGTGATTCAGGGCTGTATCCCGAATCTGCTTGCTGGCGTCGAGGACCGGTTTCTCCTGCGCCCTGGCGATGCCCGACGTGAAGAGAACCATGAGCCCTAAGCACGCAGCGCGTATTTTTCTCCAAGCACACGGAAGAGGCACCCACATTGCTTCGATCATCACCGGTCATCCTTGCATAACAATGATTCGTTGCAGAAAGACGGCGTCGTGGGTGAAAGCGTTAACAGCTGCTTGGCCGAAACGGATGGCGCGCCACGCTGACTGATTCAAACCCCACTGTTCGTCCACAGTTCACCTTTTCAGTCCCTGTCTCCCATCGTTATCCACAGCCTCGCCCGGATCTTTGTGACATCTGACCTTGTCATCCACAGCCTTGATAGTCGATCATCGCCACAGCCAAAAGGCGTGGCAGAGCTTTGCGAAGTGAGTGTTCGTTAAGTGCTTGTTTTGCAATATCTTGCGCTTAAGTCAAATCAAATCAATATTTTGCGAGCACAAACGTAGGCCGCTGCCACTTAAGTTCTTTGAAAAGAATATTTTGGAAGTGTAGGTCCGGAAAATCGCGGTAACTAGGTTGGACGGGCGAAATATCCTCAGTCTTTTCAAGATTTTGCCCGTAAAATATTGAGCCGCATAGATTTTTCGGAGATTTTCCGCTAAGTCGCAGATTCGAACGGACCGAAGGGGGAGGGGTACCCCCTTAACAAGAAGGTAAATACCCCTCACTCGGCCATCTGCTCCAGCGTGCGGATGTACTCGACCACCGACTCGCTCCAGCCGTCGATGTGCGTCCACCGGCCGTAGCCGACGCCGTTCTTGTAGCTGGCCACGTTCACGACGTATCCATTGCCTCGCGGCCCCGGGACCGTGTCGTGCGCCTGCTCGTCGGTGATGACGATCAGGCGGTCGTAGCCATGATTCTGATTCAACGAAGCTTCGTTGAGTTCA
>Ga0335081_10019106_pt1 | contig 11078 bp, 10 predicted proteins | sample Lox_Sample_35_FD_206713 | JGI IMG/M metagenome (GOLD analysis project Ga0335081, IMG submission 206713) | Soil microbial communities from Loxahatchee National Wildlife Refuge, Florida, United States - Lox_Sample_3.5 | ecosystem: Environmental > Terrestrial > Soil > Wetlands | place: USA...
TCGAGACATCATTGGACACTTGGGGGTATGGAATAGAGAGGCAGCTCGCTCACTAGACGCCTATGCTCAAGGGAGCGAATATAACTGCATATCAGGACGTGCTGAATATGACGAGTACAATGGCCCGGCTGCTGACGAGCGGCGCGCCTGGACCTTGCAACAGGTCTGGGCGGAATATGAGGCTTCCCACGACCAACTCAAGGCGATTATCGAGGCTATGCCTGCCGACCAATGGGATCGCGAGATGCTCTACCCTTGGAGTGAGCGAGGAACGATCGAACAACTCATAAAAAGGATGATGAAGCATGAGACCATAGATCACTGTAACCTTGTGGTCAAAGCCATCGCCGAATGAGCTGCTCGAATTAGACGAAAGGTCGATCTCCTGTTTTGCGGTATCAAGCTATTCCCCACTCTCCAATCGCAACTTCAATAAGGAAATAGTATCTTCGCGAAGCTTGGCCTTGGCCCAATCCTTCTGGCTGTTGGTCAACACCTCCCCCACGCCGTCCAGGACATGCCTATTACTCATTTTTTCAAGCCGAGGCAAGATTCCACTTTTGGCTTACAGTCGTTGAGGGCATAGAAAACACCGCCATCTCTGCCGGTTCTCTGCCCCGATACGACGGTGTTTCGACATAGGTCGGGGCGAGAGGATTTGAACCTCCGACCTCTTGCACCCCATGCAAGCGCGCTAGCCGGACTGCGCCACGCCCCGATTTACAAAACGGAATTATAGTCGTATCATGGTTTTTTGACAACACAGGATGTCATGGCCGGCCCGCGAGGGGCGGCCTTCTCCCTGAAATACGGGATGGGCGCCCCGCCCGGCAGAGGCAGCCGGCCTGGTTCCCGCAGCCCCCTCAGCCAAGATAACACTTGGTTGGGTCTTATGATAGAATAAGACACCCTTTGGAGTTTCTTATGATAGAAGTGATGATTGATAGCGTGCGCGTCAACCTGATGTCTCCGCAAAGACTGGTCATTCTGCGCGAAGTTGGATCGGACCGGTACCTGCCGATCTGGGTCGGGCAATATGAAGCGGAAGCGATCACGGTCGGATTGCAGGAAGTCGAGGTGAGCCGCCCGCTGACGCATGACCTGCTGAAGAACGTCTTTGTGACATTCAATGCCAAGATCAAACGCATCGAGATCATCTCCCTCAAGGAGGATATCTTTTACGGAAATATCGTGGCCGAAGTCAACGGCAAGGAAATCAATGTTGACTCGCGGCCGTCGGACGCGATTGCGCTCGCGGTACGCGCCCACGCCCCGATCCTGGTCGATGAAAATGTGATGAAGAACGCCGGGATCACGCCCGAAGCGGACATGAAAACGTCGGCCGGGCCGGCCGCTCCCGGGCCAGCCAAGACGCGGCCGGCATCGCCCGTCGGGGATGTCAGCAGTGAGCGGTTATCCGTGTTCGAGGATTTCGTGGATAAGCTCGATCTGGATAAGCTGGATGACAAGGACAAACCAGAAGATAAAGGCGAAGACGATAAACCCGATAAACCAGGCAAGCCTAAAAAGCAATGACCGAATATTTTTCCCCTGAAGAAACCGCCGCCCCCGCCGCGCCCACGATCCCGCACAGTCGAGAAGCCGAAGAAGCCGTTGTAGGGGCGGTGCTCATTAACCCCGAAGCCTATTATGACGTCGCCCAGTTCCTGCAGGCCGACGATTTTTACATTCACCGCCACAAATGGATCTGGGAGGCCTTCACCAGCCTGCACGAGCAGCGCATCCCGATCGACCTGTTGACATTGACCGAAGAGTTGGATCGCAAAGGTCAGCTCGCAGAGATCGGCGGGCCGGCCTATCTGACCGCGCTGGTCAACCAGGTTCCCTCCTCGCTCAACGCCGAATCGTATGGGCGGATCGTGGAAGGTCATGCCATTCGCCGCAAGATGATCAACGCTGCGAACTCGATTGCCTCACTGGCGTACAACGAAAGCTCAACCGTGGACAACGTAATGGATGAAGCGGAAAAAGCCGTGTTCAATGTCAGCGAGCGCCGCCTCAAACACGACGTCGAGCCGATCTCCGTTGCGCTCAGCGAATACTACGACCGGATCGATGATCTGGCCAAGCGCGATGAAGAGATCTTCGGCGTGCCGACCGGTTTCATTGATCTGGATAAAATGCTCGGGGGGCTGCAGCAGTCAGACTTGTTGATCATTGCCGGTCGTCCCGGCCAGGGCAAAACAGGATTCTTGCTTTCGGCCGCCAAGAATGCCGCCCTGACGCACAAAAAGCATGTCGCCATCTTCTCGCTCGAAATGTCGAACGAACAGGTCGTCCAGCGCTTGATCGCCCAGGAAACGGGCATTGATTCGCAGCGTCTGCGGACGGGGAAGCTGCAGGAAAACGAGTGGCCGCTGTTCACCCATGCCGTTGAAGTGATGTCGGATACGCAGATCTTCCTCGATGACACGCCTGCCATCACCCCGCTTCAAATCCGGACGAAGTGCCGGCGCCTGCACCTCGAACATCATCTCGATCTGATCGTGGTGGACTATCTCCAGCTGATGGGCGGCGATACCCGCACCGATAATCGTGTGCAGGAAGTCTCCTATATCTCGCGTAATCTCAAAGTGCTGGCACGCGAATTGAATGTGCCGGTGCTCGCCGCGGCCCAGTTAAGCCGCGCCGTGGAACAGCGCTCGGATAAACGACCCGTGCTTTCGGACTTACGCGAATCCGGTTCGCTCGAACAGGACGCCGACATCGTCATGTTCATTTATCGCCCCGACCAATACGAGAAGGACACGGTCAAACAAAACGTGGCTGAGATCATTGTCGCAAAGCACCGCAACGGGCCGGTCGGCAGCGTAGAATTGGTTTTCCGCAGTGCGCTGGCCAAGTTCGAGAACGCCGCCACGAGGATGTTCAATCCAAATGAATAGCGCACCCCGCGGGCGCCAGGTCCGCCAGGGTCGGCTTGGGACCCCCGCCTGTCCCGGCGCCGAAGTGTCATGAAGAAATTCAAGGGTTTCACTGACTCCGAAACATTCACTCCACTGCCCGACTCGTTCTTCAACCACCTGTTGAACGAGATCACCGAGGCGGATGAGTTGAAGGTCACGTTGTATGCCCTCTGGCGGTTCGAACATATGGACGGACCATTCCGCGCATTGTGCGAAACCGATTTTGATGCCAAGGACCTGGGTCTGGCGGCGGGCGAGGTCGCGGCGGCGTTGGAAAAGGCTGTCCAGCGCGGGTGTCTGATCAGGTCGCAGCATGAAGCGGACAGGTTCTATTTCTTGAATTCCGGGCGCGGCCGCGCCGCGGCAGAGGCATTTGCCCAGGGCAACTGGCGGGCGTCCGCCCAGACAGGATCCGCGCCGATGGAACGGCCCAATGTGTTCAAGTTGTATGAAGAGAACATCGGCCCGCTCACGCCGCTGATCGCCGATGCGTTGAAGGATGCGGAAGAGACCTATCCGCCTGGATGGACCGCAGATGCGATCGAACTGGCCGTGAAGAATAACAAACGCAGCTGGAAATATTGCGAAGCAATTTTAAAACGCTGGAAGGAAGAGGGCCGTGCCGAAAAGCAAAATAGACGAGACAATCAAGCATCTCACCAGCGCGACGTCGAAGGCAAGATCAAGAAGTTCGTCGGAGAGTGAGGCCGCGCACGACCTGCCGGGCGACCCAAATTGTCCGCATTGCCACGGCATGGGCTATCTGCGGGCGGATGTCCCCCTCGGTCATCCCGATTTTGGGAAGCTGGAAATCTGCGTGTGCCGCCGTGCCAAAGTGACGGACGCCGTACGGGACCGGTTATTCGCACTCAGCCATCTCGATGAACTCAGGGACCTGACCTTTGAGACATTCAAGCCGCGCGGACGAAAAGGTCTCGCGGAAATGCCGGCCAATTCCCTGGAGATGGCTTTCAACCAGGCGCGGCATTACGCGCAGAACCTCAACGGCTGGCTGCTGCTGCAGGGGGGGTATGGCTGCGGAAAAACACATCTGGCCGCAGCCGTCGCGAACTATGCGGTCGGCCTGGGCGTGCCAACCCTATTCTTAACGGTTCCCGATCTGCTCGACACCCTGCGTTTTGCATACAACGACGAGGATACAAGTTTTGAGCAGCGCTTCGAAGAAATCCGCAACGCCAGACTCCTGGTGCTCGACGATTTCGGAACCCAGAACGCAACCGGCTGGGCGCAGGAAAAACTGTTTCAGATCATTAATTACCGCTACATCAATAAATTATCCACCGTGGTGACGACCAATCTGGCCCTGGATGAAATCGAAGCGCGCATCCGTTCTCGCCTGGCCGACCCGGAGCTGGTCACACAGACGAAAATTGTCGCGCCCGATTATCGCCGCCCGATGGACGACGCCGGCCATCCCGAACTCTCGTCGCTCGACCTGCATGCCAATCGAACGTTTGCAAACTTCTCGCTGCGCAAAGACGAAGACCTGCCCCCGCCCGCGCTGAAATCTCTGAGAGACGCCTTTGAAATTGCACAGGGGTTTGCCCAGAAGCCGCGCGGCTGGCTCGTATTGACGGGAGATTATGCCTGCGGCAAGACGCACCTGGCCGCGGCGATTGCAAACCTTCGCGCACAGCTCGGCGACCCGCCCTTGTTCGTTATGGTGCCCGACCTGCTCGATCATCTGCGCGCCACGTTCAGTCCGAACAGCCAGACCACTTTCGATCGCCGCTTCGACGAAATCCGCACCGCACCGCTGCTGGTGCTCGACGATCTCGGGACACAATCCATGACACCCTGGGTGCGCGAGAAACTCTACCAGTTGTTCAATTATCGTTATAACGCCGAACTGGCAACGGTCATCACCATCGCCGCCGACGCGCTCGAAGAACTGGACGCGCGCATCCGTTCACGCCTGGATGATGAAAATATGTGCCGGAAGATCGGCATTCTTGCTCCGGCTTATCACGGCAGGTCCGGCACACGCAGGACGAGATCCAGATAGAAGCGCTCGAGGTCGCACATAATTTTTGCATTCCCAATTTCGCCCCCGCATGATAGATTCTTCCAGTCAGCCTTTATTGGGCTGACTTTCTTTATCAATGTCAATCCAATGATGGAGGATAATTCATGAGCTTTGTCCAGACAGTGTTCCTCGGCGCGATCGCCGGATTTACCATTTACCTCGGCCTGCCGCTGGGGCGAATCCAGAGCCTATCGCTGGGAAAGCGCACCTTTCTGTCCATGACCTCGGCGGGCATCCTGCTATTCATCCTGTTCGATGTTCTTTCGAACCTGTCCGAGCCGATTAAATCGGCGATCACCGAGCACAAGGATTTCCCCGTGTTCTTTTTTCTGCTCAGCATCTTTGTGTTCGGATTCGGCTTGGGGCTGCTCGGGCTGATCGCCTTCGATCAACGCTTCATGCGGGCCCGACCCGGCGCGAATGGGCCAATCGACCCGACTCGGCTGGCCCTGATGATCGCCGGGGGCATCGGATTGCACAATTTTTCAGAAGGGCTTGCAATCGGCCAGGCCGCCGGGCGCGGCGATATCGCCTTTGCCGCCCTGCTCATCATCGGCTTTGGATTGCATAACGCCACAGAAGGCTTCGGGATTGTCGGCCCGCTGGTGGGTGGCGATCGCCCTTCGTGGGGCTTCATCGCCCTGGCGGGTTTGATCGGCGGCGGTCCAACCTTCCTGGGCACCGTCGTCGGATATTTCCTCCTTTCGGATGCGATGTTCGTTCTATTCCTGTCGCTGGCGGCGGGCGCCCTGGTTTACATCATCGGCGAACTGTTCAATTTGAACCGCCGGCCCGAAATGAAATTCCCGGCCGGCTGGGGACTCTGGATCGGTTTCCTGATCGGCTATCTCACCGATCTGATCCTGACCCTTGCCGGAATTTAATCACACATTCATTCTCTCGACTTTGAACGGCGTGCCAGCAACTGGCACTTCATCAAACTCCCGCGCCGCGCGATGGCCCGAGAACACCGCCTGCGCGATAATATTTGGCGCTTCGGCATCCCCGATCAGACGCAACGATCCAGGCCCGGCTTCCGCCAGGGCAGACTTGAGTTGATAATAAAGACCATCGTTCGAGATCCGATCCGTCACCAGCACCACGGAGTCGTTTTCCAATTCAGTGGTCTGGCCGGTGAGGGTCGAAGATATCTTAACCGAATGACTTCCGATCGAAACCAGGACATGCTGGACCTGGATCTTCACGTCCAGCTTCATGAGCCTCCTTTGGACGCGTTCCTGTTCCAGCGTGTATTGCGACCAATATGAAACCAGCGGGGCAGGTGTGACCAGCACAACCTGCGCCCCCTGGGCTGCCAGCAGTTCCGCCAGCACGCCGCCCATGTAATAATGATCGTCATCGTAGAGGATGACCTTGCCCGATGGCAGTTTCCCCTCCAGCAGATCGTCCGGTGTGAGTACATTCGTCAGATCGTGGCCGTTGATCGATCTCGATAATGTCCGCCCCACCCCATCCCGCCGCCAGGTTGCGCCCGTTGCGACGAGGATGTTCTGCGCACCGCTTTCGACGATCTCCTCCGCCGTCATCGGGCTGGACGGATAGACAGACACATTTTTCATCTTCTTGATCTGGGTCAACCGCCAATCCATCACGCGCCGCCATTCACTGAGTCCGGGCAGTCCCGCTTCGCGCAGAACGCGTCCGCCAGGTTCCTGGCGGGCCTCCAGCAGAGTCACACCGTAGCCGCGCTGACCCAGCGCACGCGCGGCCTCCAGACCCGCGGGCCCGGCGCCGATCACCATGATTTCTTTCGTGCTTTTCCTCGGCGCAATGAGCTCCGGATGCCAGCCGCGCCGCCACTCCTCGCCCATCGTCGGATTCTGGGTGCAGCGCAGGGGCACAAAACGCGTGTCGCCCGTAACGCAGATATTGCACCCGATGCATTCCCGGATATCTTCGAGGCGGCCTTCTCGGATCTTGGTCGGCAGGAACGGGTCGGCGATTGAAGGGCGCGCCGCCCCGATCAGATCGAGCACGCCCCGTCGTATCGCCGAGACCATTGAATCGGGCGAGGTATAGCGGCCCACCCCGACCACGGGCTTGGTGGTCAATTTCTTGACAAACGAAATGTATCTCTCCTGAAAGCCTTCTTTTTCAAAACGAGAAGGTGCTGAATCATTGCCCCAATTGCTGAGGTTCACATCCCACAGATCAGGCAGTTCCGCCAGCAGCGCGACCACGTCGTGACCCTCCCCCTGCGAGGTGATCCCATCGTCGCCCATCAGCTCATCCACTGCAAAACGCACGGCAACGGCGCACGTGCCGCCGACCGCTTCTTTGGTCTCTTGGATCAGCTCGCGCAGCAGGCGCGTTCGATTTTCCAGGCTTCCGCCATATTCATCCGTTCGATCGTTGTAACGGCGCAAAATGAACTGGGCGGCCGCGCTCATGCCATGACCCGCATAACAGTAAATGATGTCGAAGCCGGCGCGCCGGGCGCGCAGCGCGGCCTGGCGATGCCAGTCCCTCATGTTGCGTATATCTTCCTTGTCCATGCGGCGCGTCTGCACCGGATCGTAACCGGACCCGCCGATCGTCCCCATCGAACGCGGCGCCAGCGGGGGCACGCGTGAATATAAATTCGACGCGTCGAGTCCGTTGTAGGCAAGTTCAATGCCGGCCAATGAGCCGTGCCGGTGAACGGACTCGGCCATCAAAGCCAGTGCGGGAATATCCTCATCACTCCACAATCGTCCTTCAAAATATGGCGCAAGATCACTGCTGTGATGGATCTCCACTTCCTCGGTGCAGACCACACCCCAGCCGCCTTCCGCTTTAATGCCGCGCAGCGCGGCGAGCCCGCGCGGCATGCGGTGGCCGAAACCGTTGCAATGCGGCACCTGGTAAAAGCGGTTGGGTGCGGTCACGGGTCCGATGCGGACCGGTTCGAACAAGATATCAAACGGATTGGTCATGATCGTTCTCCTCTGGGCGACAAGAATACCATCCCTCGACTCAAGGCGTCAAATGATCCCCGCAGGCCGTCCCGGCGGCAAAATCCGGGGCCGGCGCGCCATGGCCGCCGATGATTATTTCAGAAGTCCCGGAATTTTCCTTAACATTTCGTCCCGCACCTGACGAAAAGCGGCCAGCCGTTCCTCAGCGGTTCCCTCGGCCCCGGCCGGATCGCGAAATCCCGCGTGGACCCGTTTCCCCCTTCCCAGCCAAACGGGACATTCCTCGTTGGCGTCGTCGCAGACCGTGACCACCAGGTCGAATTCTTGATTGCGAAATCGTTCCAGGCCTTTTGACTCGCCGCGATGCTCGATCCCGATCTCATGCAGCACTTGAAGCGCCAGCGGGTGAATGAAACCCGCCGGCCGCGTCCCGGCCGAAAATGCCCGCCACTCCTGCGAGTAACGGGCATTGACAATCGCTTCAGCCAGCTGCGAACGGCAGGAATTGCCCGTGCACAGGAACAGCACGCTTTTATTCATGTTTGTGGGGATGCCAGAATTCATTGTCGGTGTCGTTGATCTCGCTCAACTCGCCGGTAACGATAAAGACGGTCCGCTCACAGATATTTGTGACGCGGTCGGCGAAGCGCTCGAGGTTGTGCGCCACCCACAACAGCCAGTTGGCGCGTTCGATCGTGGTGGGGTCGGCGATCACGAAGGTCATCAACTCGCGATAGATCTGGAGATAGAGTCCATCGACGATATCATCTTCCACCGGGATCTTGCGCGCCATTTCAATATCCTCATTGACGAACGCGGTCAGGGAGCGGTGAAGCATGTCCACGCCTTTTTCAGCCATGCGCGGAATGTCGATCAGCGGTTTGAGCAGCGCCTCGTCGCCCATGCGGATATTAATGTTGGCAATGCCCTTGGCATAATCGCCCATGCGCTCCAGCTCGGAAATCACCTCCAGGTTCGAGGCCAGCACCCGCAGATCATGAGCCATCGGCTGCTGGGTGGCAATCAGGATCATCAGCCGGCTTTCGATCTCGAACCGCTTTTTGTTAATGGCCCGGTCGCCCTCCAAGATCTTCTGGGAGTCTTTCAAATCGCGCTTCTTGAGCGCCTCCACCGATTTCAGGAGGGACTCTTCAACCATACTGCCAAGGATCAGCACATCATCCTTAACCTGCTTGATCTCAGTTTCAAACGTTTTGCGCAACACGGATTCCTCCACGCAGCTAGAAGATAATTATATCCTCATCCAAATCGGCCGGTCACATAGTCCTCGGTGCGCTTATCCTTTGGATTGGTGAAGATCACATTCGTCTCATCGAACTCAATCATCCGCCCCGCCCGTTCCTGGTCAATCATCATCATGGCCGTGTAATCGGAGACGCGCGCGGCTTGCTGCATGTTATGCGTCACGATGATGATCGTGTAATCCTTGACGAGGTCGTGCATCAGCTCCTCGATCCGCAGGGTCGAGATCGGGTCGAGCGCGGAGGCAGGCTCATCCATCAGAATGACTTCGGGTTCCACGGCCAGCGCACGGGCAATACACAAACGCTGCTGCTGTCCGCCCGAGAGCGAAAGCCCGCTTTGGTGAAGTTTATCCTTCACTTCATCCCACAGCGCGGACTGCCGCAGGGATTTTTCCACGATTTCATTCAAATCGTTCCTGCGCCGGATGCCATACAGGCGCGGACCGAACGCCACGTTATCATAGATGCTTTTCGGAAAAGGATTCGGGCGTTGAAAAACCATCCCGACCCGCCGGCGGACATCCACCACATCCACCCCGGCGGTATTGATGTTCTCGCCATCCAGCAGGATCTCGCCGTCCATCCGCGCGCCGGCAGTCAGATCATTCATGCGGTTGAACGAACGCAACAACGTGGATTTTCCGCAACCGGACGGACCGATGATCGCCGTGATCTTGTTGGACAGAACCGTGACGCTGATCTCGGCCAGGGCGCGGAACTTCCTGTAAAAGACAGAGAGATTTCTTATTTCCATCTTCCGGGCCGCTTCAACGCTCGGCGCCACAGTTTTTGTAACAGCGATATTGGTTTCCATGTCCTTATCCTTGGAGTGCGCGTTTGCGTGACTCGACCCACAGGCGCGCGATGATTTCAATCAGCAGAACAAAGATCATCAGCACGAGTGCCACACCCCAGGATTGGTCGATCCGTTCCGGATATGGCTGTTGGGCGTATTTCCACAATGTGAGCGGCAGCGAGTCGACGGGCTGGTTGATGATGCGCCCGATGATCGCGAACAGACTTTGATGAGATTGGATCCCGCCCCGGACGATCGTTCCAACATCATACTGTTCATTCCCCAGAGCGGTAAACAGCAAAGGAGCCGTTTCGCCGATCGACCGGGCAATGGCCAGCAGAAAGCCGGTGATAATGCCGTTGAGCGCGGCCGGGAACATGACGGTCAAGGATGTTTTCCATTCGGGCGCCCCCAGCCCCAGCGAACCCTCACGCAGGGTATGCGGAACCAGTTTGAGCATTTCCTCGGTCGTACGAATGATCGTCGGCAGCATCAAGATCGCCAGAGCCAGACCTCCGGCCAATGCGGAATAGTGTTTGGTGGGGACCACGAGCAGAACGTAGATAAAAAGGCCCATCACAATGGAGGGAACACCCGCCAGCACGTCCGTACCAAAACGCAATGCCACGCCCAGGGCAGTATTTGGATTGCGCGCCACATAGAAAGCCGCCAGCACGCCCGGCGGTATGGCAAACAGGCAGGCCAAGATCATGATGACAAGCGTGCCTTCGATGGAAAACAGAACACCGCCTCCCGCCATGCCGAGCGGCCGCGACAACTGGGTGAAAAAATCCAGATTGATTGTGCGGCCGCCGCGATAGATCACGTACCCCACGATCCAGAACAAGGGCACGAGCGCCAGCACCGTCAAGAAACCAGTGACCGTCAGCATGAAGGCGTTGGTGATCCGGCGGCGGCGCGCATGCGCAGTTTCGTTCCTCGCAATCAATTCCCTAAACCGGGTTGTGGTCATGCGCGCGCCTCCTGCGGAGTCCGCCGTGCCACCTGCCAGACAAGAAAGCGCGCGATCAAATTAAGGATCAAGGTAATCACAAATAGGGTGAGGCCGATCTCAATCATCGCATCCGAGTGAAGCTGCGAAACGGCCTCTTTGAACTGATTCGC
>Ga0335081_10019107_pt1 | contig 11078 bp, 7 predicted proteins | sample Lox_Sample_35_FD_206713 | JGI IMG/M metagenome (GOLD analysis project Ga0335081, IMG submission 206713) | Soil microbial communities from Loxahatchee National Wildlife Refuge, Florida, United States - Lox_Sample_3.5 | ecosystem: Environmental > Terrestrial > Soil > Wetlands | place: USA: Florida...
TGCATTTTCCTCTGGAAAACTAGGTACCAAACCCGCGATTTTGCTTCACAAGCGGTGCAAAGCGTGGCCTATACTGATCGCAGCGCAGGCCCACGGCGCTCTAGGAAATTGTGTGGGGTTTCTGGCGTAGTCCAAGGTCGTCGCTTCCTGGTGGTCGCGCCGACTTGGCGTTTCGGCTCCGCCTCACCGAATTCCTAAGGCGCGATAGCCTGCTTGAAGTTCCCATGGCTGCTCATTCTGCTCCCAAGCGCGTCGCCACAGAGTCCATTGTCATTCCCGACCGTCTCTACTTCAAAATCGGAGATGTCGCAGAACTCTGCGGCCTCGAGCCGTATGTGCTCCGCTTCTGGGAGACGCAGTTCCCCCAGCTCAAGCCCAACAAGAGCGGAACCGGGCAGCGGCTCTATCGCCGGCGCGAAGTGGAACTGGTGCTGGAGATCAAGCGCCTGGTGCACGGCGAGGGATACACGCTGGCCGGCGCCCGCCATGCGCTCGATGCTCTGCGCCACAGCGATCAATCGCGCCTGCCGCTCAACGAGGGCGACGAGGGTCCGCGCCTGAAAGAAGCCGCTACGGTGATTCGGAACGCACGCGCCGAGCTGCGCGAAATCGCCGGCATGCTGGCCTCGCCCGAGCCAAAGAACGCGCGCCCGCGTCCGCGGCTGGGAACGGCGGCTTCCGGCTCCGAATCGCTGTTTCCGTCGACGACGTAGCGCTTCAAGCGTTTATAGCAACTCCAGAATTGCCTTAACTATCACTTCCGTGCCCCATCCCTTTCGCGGTTTCTGCGAAAAGGGTGGGACGAGAGGTCGGGTGCGTCCGTCTTCAAACTCGGCTCATTCAGAACGTAATCCTTCCCACCAGCTCCAGGCTCCTTGGTCCTGCGCCCTCGGCCGTCTGCAGCGCGGTGATGGAGCCGAAGCCGGAAGCGTCGACTTCCATGCTGGGCGGCTCGTAGTTGCGGTGGTTGAACAGGTTCGATGCCTCGATGCCGAGCGTGAACTTCGATTTCTCACTCAGCGCCACGTCTTTCATCAGCGATAGCGAAAAGTCGTCCGTGCCCGGGCCGACTACGCCGCCCACCGGCGCATTGCCAAAGCGGCCGATGCCGTTGCCGTTCGCATCCTGAAGGTTGAGATAGGGAAATGCGGCAGGATTCAGCCACTGCGCCGTGGTGCGATGCGCTGCGTAGAGCGCGACATGGCGCAGCTCGTCGGGCCGCGCCTCGCCCACCGTGGTGAGAATGTTGGTGTTGGCCGGATCGACCGACGATTGATACGGCGTGAGGAACGGCCCGCTCTGCAGAATGGTGACTCCGGCGAGCTGCCAGTCGCCTACCAGCCGGTTGAGCGCGTTGCCGGAGTTGAGCCATCGCTGGCCCTCGCCGAAAGGCAAGTCATAGAGGTACGTGACCAGAAAACGATGCCTGCGATCGTAGACGACGTTGCCGTAATCGAGGCCGGGATGAAAACGGTCGGTGAGAAAGCTGCCGCCGGCAACGGCGAAGGCGCTCGGCGCGGTTCCGCCCGCATTCGAAAGGTCGCGAGTGAAGGTGTAGCTGGCGTCGAAAGTAAGCGACTTGCCGCTGTGTCTCGAGACCTCGACGGAGGTCGCGTTGTAGTTGCTCGCAGCCAGATTGGTGACGCTCTGGATCACGCTCCAGCAGGGAAACGGCCGGTGGTCGTCGATGTAGGTCCCGCCGTCGGTAATGCAAGCCCCCGTCGCCGCAGGTCCCGGCTGGGCATTGAAGTAGCCGAATGGGTTGGCCGGAACCTGGTTGAGATCGACCATCGCCTCGAGATTCGATCCATGGCTGCCCGTATAAGAGGCGCGCACGCCGATGCTGTGGCCCAGATCCTGCTCCAGGGTGAGGTTCCACTGCTGCACGCTGGGATCGTGATAGCGGATGGGGAAGGCATAGTAGAAGCCGGCCGTGCCCGTGTAGCTGCCGGCTGTGGTGTTGAAAGGGTTGGCGAAGGTGAGCAGAGGCGTGACGCCATTCGCCGAGTAGTCCTGGTTGTACGTAGCCACGTAGCTGGAATGTACGGCCCAGCCAGAGACGAGCGAGAACCCGAGCGGCGATTCGATGTAGCGTCCCCATCCGCCGCGAACAACCGTCTTTCCATTACCGAAGGGCTGCCAGGCGAAACCGAGACGCGGTCCCCAGTCGGTCTTGTCGGTGTAGCGCAGTCCCGAAGGAATGCCGGCCTGCGACGCGGTGAGGATCGGAGTAGGTGCGATGGCGGCGAGAAAATCGGACGAGGCCTGCGACGCCGCCTGCGCATTCGACACAACGACCGCGCCGTTCACCGGCTGATCGCCGTTCTTCGCTAAATAATCCGGCTGAAAAGTGGCGGTGTTGTAGTGCGTGTCGTGGATGGGCGGGTGCAGCTCGTAGCGCAGACCCAGGTTCAGCGTGAGGCGCGAGGCGATCTTCCAGTCGTCCTGGCCGAAGAAGGCGTAGCAGTGGCCGAGGCCATTCATTGTCGGATTGTTGGTTGAGCTGACCTCGGTCCAGTCGGGCTCGCCGAGAAGAAAAGCCGTGTAGGGATCGCCGATGGCGGTGCCCACGTCCGACGAGCCGTCGAAAACGTACCAGCCGGACCGATAGTTGCCGAAGACGTTGTCATCGTGGTCTGTGATGCGCTTGAAATCCACGCCGAACTTGAAGGAGTGGTTCGCCGGCGACCAGGTTACGTTGTCGAGCGCCTGGATGATCTGCCCGCGCTGGGCACCCGGATTGCCGGCGCCGGTGGATAGAAATCCATTGATGAGCACCTGCGGCGCCTCGGACCATTCGAGATCGGGCTGCGGAACGGTAAGACCCGTCTGGCTCAGAATCGTGGAGCTCGAATAGCTCTGCGTTTCCGAGGTGTGCTGTGCGTTATAGCCGCCCCGAAACTCGTTGAGCAGCTTCGGCGAGATGACGTAGTTGTGCGCAAAAGTCAGCCCTTCGTCGATCTCCGGCGTGTTGTAGCCGCCCTGCAGCGGGCTGCCTGCCTCGGCGCAATAGGAATAGGTGCATGTCGCCGAAGGAGCCGTGATCACCTGGCGGTTCTTGTAGGAGAAACGCGCAAATACGGTTTGTTTGGAATTAATCGTGCGATCCAGCCGCACATCGCCCTGATTCGACGAGATGGGTGAGGGAAAGTTGATGTTGTAGTTGTTGGCGTAGGAGTCCGCCCCTCCATAGTTGGGCGTGGGCACAAGCGCCTGCAGCAGCTTTGCCGATATCGGGTTCACGGGAACGTGAGCCGGATCGAGCGGCGTAACGCCGTCGGGCTTGTAAATGGCCGCAACACCCTGGCCGGCCAGGTAGCTGGTCAGGTCGCCGTTGCGCATGTCCAGGGAAGGCACGCTGAGCACAATAGGCGTTTCGCGCGGCAGGCGCAGCCCTTCAAAGCTGATGAAGAAGAACGTGTTGTCGCGGCCGTTGAAGAGCCGCGGAATCTCCAGCGGCCCTCCCAGCGTGCCGCCAAAGTCGTTCATGATGATCCTGGGCTTGGAGAGCGCAAAGGTGTCGTTGGAATTCAGCACGGTGTTCTCATGGTTCTCGAAGAGCCCGCCGTGGAACTTGTTGGTCCCCGCTTTGGAGACGGTCGTGATGTCGGCTACGCCGCCGAACTCGGCGCCGTTGTTCGACTCCGAGACGCGAATCTCCTCAATGGAGTTGAACGAAGGAAACATCTCATTCACCGGGCCGGAGTACTCGACGCCGACCGACGCGATGCCGTCGATGGTCACGCTCAGCAGCGCGGCCGTGGTGCCGGCCACGGCCAGCTCGCCGCTGTCGTCGGTCTGCACTCCGGCCTCGGTGGTCAGCGTGGAGATGGGACTCGTGGAACCAGTGGAGCGCGAATAGATCGCCACGGGCAGCTCCTGCAACTCGTCTCCGACCTTGGTTTCGGCCAGATTCGAAACGTCGGTGGTGATCACCGGCGCAGCATCCTCCACCACGACCACGGTCGTCGCCGCCGCGCCGGCCTTCAGAATTGCATCCAGGCGCCGTGTCTCGCGCGCCAGCAGGACGATCTCGGGCAGAGATTCTTTTTCGAATCCCTGCGCTGTAATCGTGAGGGAGTATCGTCCAACGTCGATGTTATTGAAGGCATAGTTGCCATCGGCATCCGTGGTCGCCGTGCGCGCGGCGGAAGTACCCGTATTCTCCAGCGTGACTTCGGCGCCGGCGACCAGGGCGCCGCTCGTGTCGCGCACGCTGCCAAGAATGGTGCCGAAGGTGGACTGGGCCGGCAGCAGCGCCGCGGCGCAGGCCAACAGCGAGACGGCACAGAGCCGCCAAACAGCGCAGCGCGAGAATTGATCCGGGGAAAATAACTTGCGCATCTCACTGCCTTTCATCCCAGATTCATCGGAGCGTCGATTTCTCTTCGCCTTTGCGTCATTTGTAACTCAAATTGACCGTTCGCGAAGAGGAAATCGCGTGCAATCGTCGAGAATATTTTTTGCCGGGCATCGCAGCGGTCGGCGCCGCCGTGCTCGTCGAACCGCCCGCAACTGGCGTGTTAGTCTTCCGATGTGCCAACGGAAAAGCCCCCGGCTCTCGAACGCGGCGCCCTTGCCGAGCCCTTTTCTCACCAGCGATTGACGCGCTGGCACTGGGCCACGATCGTACTGCTCGCGGTCGGCTACATGGGCTATTACTTCTGCCGGTCGAATTTTTCCGTGGTTCTGCCTTTGCTGATTCAGGAGATGGGCCGGCACGGCATGACGGCTGACGCGGCGAAGATCCACTTCGGCACCATCGTTTCCGCAGGCGTGTTCGCGTATGCCATCGGCAAGTTTCTGTCGGGCTCCATGGCCGACCTCTTCGGCGGACGCAAGAATTTCCTCGGCGGCATGGCCGGCTCGATCGTCTTCACGCTGGTCTTCGCGGCCTCGGGGACGCTGCCCTTTTTTACTCTGGCATGGATCGGAAACCGCCTCGTCCAGTCCGGCGGCTGGGCGGGGTTGGTGAAGGTCGCGTCGCGCTGGTTCTCCTACTCCCGCTACGGCTCGGTGATGGGCGTGCTGTGCCTGAGCTATCTCTTCGGCGATGCGGCCTGCCGGTACATCATGTCTGTGCTGCTCCACGCGGGCATGGGCTGGCGCGGCATCTTCGTGGTGGGCGCGGCATCGCTCGCGGTGCTGCTCGTGCTGAACGGAATTTTTCTACGCGAAATGCCGGAGGAGCGCGGCTCGCCGTCGCCCCAGACCAACCCACTCAACGTCTACGCCGGCAAAGACGATGACGCCGAAAACGAACGGCTGCCGCTCGGGGCCATTCTGCGTCCGCTGTTGACCAGCATTCCCTTCTGGCTGGTCTGCCTGCTTTCCGTCGGCACCACGCTGCTGCGCGAGACCTTCAACTTCTGGACGCCGACGTACTTTGTGCAATACGTCGGCCTCAACAGCGCCGACGCGGCCAGCCGCTCCGCGCTCTTCCCGCTCCTGGGCGGCGTCTCGGTGGTGGTTTGCGGCGTGCTCAGCGACCGGCTCGGCCTGAACGGCCGCAATCGCGTGTTGTTCGGCGGATTGTCGCTGGTTGCATTTTGTCTGCTGGCCCTCGCGCTCACGCCGCCATCCGCGAATCCCTGGGTCGCCGTCAGCCTGGTCGCGCTTACCGGGTTTGCGCTGCTCGGCCCGTACGCCTATCTCTCCGGAGCCATCTCGCTTGACTTTGGGGGAAAGCGCGGCAGCGCCACGGCGGCCGGCATCATGGATGGATTGGGATACCTGGCCGCGGGCCTGCTCTCCGGCGATACGATGGCTCGCGTCACGGTGCACTACGGCTGGCGGAATGCGTTCCTGATGCTGGCCGGCGTGGGATTTCTCACCGCGGTCGTCGCCTTTGTGCTGGTGGTGCACCAGCACAAGCGCGAACCGCTCGCGAGCGAATAGCTCCGCTGGGAGCGTCAGGGCTTCAGCCGACGGATTTTACGTGTGCCGCCGGAGGGAGCAGCAGCCTTCAGGCTGCTGGATCGGCGCAAAACATCGAAGTGGCTTCAGCCACGGGCATCTGAAATCGATCTTCATGGCTTCGGCGGAAGTTCTCACGCAGACGCTTTAGCCCTGGGAGAGCGGATCGCGAACCGCTCGCGGATACGGCGGATGAGAAGCGCGCAGGAGGAGCGCTGTTCTATGCAAACTTTCACCTCAGTCGACGAGGTCTTCGGACTGTTCGCCTCCGGCGGCAGCGAGGCGTATTTCGGCGAACCTGTCACGCAGCTCGAGCACGCGCTGCAGGCGGCCTGGTATGTGGAGCAGCACGGCGGAGACAAAACGCTGGTCGTCGCCGCCCTGCTGCACGACGTAGGCCACCTGCTGCATCACGAAGGCGAAGATATCGCCGACCGCGGCGTGGACACGCGGCATGAAGAGATGGGAGCCGAAGCTCTCGCCGGACACCTTCCCGCTGCCGTGCTCGATCCGATTCATTTGCACGTGGCCGCCAAGCGCTACCTCTGCTTCGCGGACGATCATTATTACGACGAACTCTCGCCGGCGTCGAAGCAGAGCCTCGCCTTGCAGGGAGGACCGATGACAGCAGCAGAGGCTGAGGCATTTCTCGCCCTGCCCTACGCGCGCGAAGCGGTTACGCTGCGCCGCGCCGACGACGCGGCAAAGATTCCCAGATTGCAGGTTCCCGAACTTGAGACCTATCGCGAGCGACTCGAGTCACTTTGGAAGTAAGCGCGTCAATCTCTGGTAGGGCACTCCGAATTGCAAAGGCAGGGTCCCGCATCCTGCCTTACCCCATTTGCCAAACCCCGCCCCAAGTGTTTCAATTTTGTTATTGAACAGGGGTGCTCCACAGCGTGGGGCTGAGAAGATACCCTCGAACCCGATCCGGATAATACCGGCGTGGGAAGTTTCTAGCGCGAGGCGGCACAATCCTTAGCGTAGTCCGTTTAGGCACTCCTGTTTCGGTTGCACATCAGGGGAGCCTATGTCCGAACGCGCTGCCAGTCCGGATCGCAATGTAAAGCAGTTCTTTCCGAGCTCTTCGCTCGCGCGATGGCTTCTGCTTGCGCAGTCGGTTGCGTTATCTGTTTCCGCGATCGCGCAGAACTCGGCTGCTCCGCCGCCTGATCAGGCTCAATCGACTCCGCAGCCACACAGCACGCAGCCGAACGCGCAGAAGATTCCCCACGTCACAACCACGGTGATCGTGCAGGGCGAAGTGCAGAATTCCTATGCTTCGCCGCAGATTGAGGTCGGCAGCCTGGGAGGACAGTTCACTTCGATGCAGGAAACTCCGCTCTCCATCACCGTGGCGACTCGCGAGATTCTCAACGACCAGTTGGCGCGCACGCTGGCCGACGTGGCGAAGACCGACGCCTCCGTCGGCGAAGATTACGCGCCGGTTGGCTACTATGGCGACTACGAGATTCGCGGATTTCCTATCGATCTGGCGACGGGCCTCGAGATCAATGGTCTGACCATTGCCGGCGAGCAGGATGTGCCGCTCGAAAACAAGCAGCGCGTCGAGTTTCTCAACGGTGTCGCCGGCGTGGAAAGCGGCGTGACTTCCGCGGGCGGCGTGATCGACTACGTCACCAAGCCGGCACTCACGATTCGAATGATGGATCTGGCGACCGATCATCGCGGAAGCGCCTACGCGGCACTCGATCTCGGACAGTTGTTCGGCCGCGCCGCCGGCTCGGGGCTGCGCTTCAACCTCGCCGGCGAAGAGATGCATCCCTACGTCCAGCGAACGGATGGCTGGCGCGGCGTGGGCGCGGCGCGCGGCGACTGGACGCTGGACTCAGCGACCTGGCTCAAGACGGATTTCGAATATCAGCATCGCATTCAGCGCTCGGTCGCCGGCTATCAGCTCCTGGGCGGCACGGTCGCGCCGGCGCACATGTCGCCCGACGTGATGCTCGGCGACCAGGCATGGTCGAAGCCGAACACTTTCGACACGTTCAACGCGGGCGCGCGCCTCGACCGCGCCCTGCCCGCGGATTGGCGCGCGTACCTCGCCGGCTCCTACAGCCGCTCGCTGATCGATGACAACGTGATCTGGCCCTACGGCGCGGCGCTCGATGCCAACGGCAACTCGCTCTGCCCCAGCTCGCCGGTGTATTTCTTCTGCCCCGACGGCAGCTACGAGATTTACGACTATCGCAGCCCCGAGGAACTGCGCATCGATGCGGAAGGCGAGGCCGTGGCCAGCGGGCTGCTGAAGGCCGGCGCAATCAACAACCACGTTGTTGCCGGCGGCTCGATCTTCCGCCGCATGGTCGATCTTTCGCCGACGATCGTCTATGCACCGCTGGGTGTCGAGAACATTTACAAACCGGACATTGCCTATGCACCGGAGAGCCCTCATCAGCAAGCAGGTGCGTCGACCCTGGCCGACTTCGATCATCAGGCCTCAGGCATCGTGCAGGACCGCGCCGAATTGCCGCGCGGATTCGATCTGATCGCCGGCGGGCGCTACGCGCGCGTGAGCGATTTCAACTATGCGCAACCACGCTCGCTGTGGCTGCCGCAATTTGCCGCGACCTACACGCCGCAATCACCCGCAAGCGCCGTTCATCGGCTCACGCTCTACTCCAATTACGGATCACTGTTGTCGCTTGGCCCGCAGGCGCCGTGGTGGGCCGACAACGCGAGCCAGTTTCTTACTCCATTCGTCACGCGGCAGTTCGAAGCGGGCGCAAAGTACGAGCGCGGCATCTTGCTCAGCGGAGATTTTTTCCGCATGCGCCAGCCGTTCTTCTATCCCAAAGCGATTGCGGCAGCCGACAGCTTTTGCCCCGGCAATCTGGCCACCGGCGGCAGCGTGCAGACAGGCGATCTGTGCTTCGAAGCCGAAGGGCATGAAACGCACGATGGCCTGGAATTCAATGCGGCAGGGAAAGCGGCCGGCTGGTTGCAGCTCGATGCTTCGGCCGCGTGGATTCGCGGCATTTCGAGCGGCACCGGCACGCCGGCGTTTGACAACAAGCAGGTGATCAACGTGCCGCGCCTGCATTCGGTACTCTTTGCAGATGCGCTGTTGCCGCACACGCACGGGTTTCATTTGATGCCAGGTTGGAGCTACACCAGCCGCAAAGAAGCCACGCGCGACGACCACGTAAGCGTGGGTGGCTACAACCTGTTCAATCTCGGCGCGCGCTACACACCCGGAGGCGAAAACGGGCGCGTCACGCTGCGGCTCTATGCCGACAACATTCTCGACAAGCGTTACTGGAAAGACACCGGCGCAAGCTACGGCGACACGTTCATTCACCTGGGCGCGCCCACAACGGTACGGCTTTCCGCGCACTACCGCTTTTGAATTCGCGAGGATGAACACAACCGCCAAAGCGCACGGACTGGACGGCACGCTGGTCGAGCCCGACTGGCCTCCGCTCACGCCGAGTGAAGTCTCTACGCTGCTCGATCGCTATTCGGGCTGCGGCGGCCCGCGCGAGATTGTCTCCGTGAGCCCGCGACCGTTTTCGGCAGCAAGCGTGGTGAACACGCAGGGAGGGCGCGTCTTCGTCAAACGCCATCACCGGATGGTGCGCGATCGCGAGGGGTTGCTGGAAGAACATCGCTTCATCGGGCATCTGCGCGGCAACGGGGCCCCGGCGCCGCTCATTTTAGCGACGGCCTCGGGCGAGACGGCGATCGAATCCGGCGAATGGACCTATGAAGTTCATGAAGCGCCGGCAGGCATCGATCTTTATCAGGATGCGATCTCGTGGACTCCGTTTCGCTCCGTGCATCACGCGCACTGGGCGGGCCAGGCGTTGGCCCGACTTCACTGCGCTTCGCGAGGATACTCGGCACCGCCACGAATGCCTCGTCCGCTCGTCGCGAGCTTTACGATTTTCGCCGACGCGAATCCTGCATCGGCGATAGAACGCTATCTTTCGGCTCGCCCTGTGCTGGGTTGCGAGCCGGCGATTTACGCCGCGTGCAGCGAGGCGCTGCAACTGCTGGCTCCGTTTCATTCCGAACTCAAGCCCCTGCTGCCCGGCCTTGAACCATTCTGGACGCACAACGACCTGCACGCTTCGAACCTGTTCTGGAGCGACACCACCGCAGATGCGCGAGCCGTCGCGATCATCGACTTCGGCCTCGCCGACCGCACCAATGCAGTGCACGATCTTGCCCATGCTATCGAGCGAAACGTTGTCGAGTGGCTGGCGCTCGTCGAGCATCCGCAACGATTCGACGCCGTGCCCGTTCACCTGGACGATCTCGACGCGCTGCTTGCCGGATACGAATTGGTCCGACCACTGTCCGAGGTAGAAGCGTCAGCGCTCGCACCCATGACTGCGCTTTGCCACGCTGAGTTCGCCCTCACCGAGGCCGACTATTTTCTCGGCGTGCTGCATTCGCAAAGCCAGGCGCACATGGCGGTTCCCGATTACCTGGTCGGTCACGCGCGATGGTTTTCGAGCCGCGCCGGCACAGCGCTTCTGGACGTGATTCGCCAATGGGCGGTTTCGCAAACTGAGTTGCGGAGAGCCGCACGCCGATGATTACGGTCACGAATTATTTCATCGCTCACTGGCTGGAACTCTCTGGGTTCCTGACCACGGCCGCGGGCATCTGGCTCACCACGCGGCGCCTGCTCATCTGCTGGCCGGTCACTCTAGCGGCAGACGTTCTTTACCTGGTTGTCTTCTTCCAGGCGCGATTGTTCTCCGATGCCCTGCTGCAAATCTTCTTCGTGGCTTTCACTCTCTACGGCTGGTGGCACTGGTGGCGCGGCGTGCGTCAGGAGGGCGTGGTGCGCGTCGAGCCGCTGCGCTGGCCCAACCTGGCGGCTGCCGTGGCTGCAGGCGCGCTTGGCAGCGTGCTGCTGGGTTGGATGATGACGCGCGTCGGCGCCGCGTTGCCGCATCTCGACGCTGCGCTCGCGAGCTACAGCCTTGTCGCAAGCTGGTGGCAGGCGCGCAAGCACACCGCTAACTGGTGGCTGTGGATTGTCGTCGACGTCGCGTATGTCGGCGAGTACATCTATAAGCATCTGATGCTGACGGCCGTGCTCTATGCCGGGCTGGTGGCTCTGGCCATTCTGGGCCTGCTGGAATGGCGACGCGCGGAAGTCGCCGCTTCCGTCGCGTGATGCTCTT